>Ga0187862_10000339_pt1 | contig 55056 bp, 47 predicted proteins | sample June2016WEW_10_1_FD_133003 | JGI IMG/M metagenome (GOLD analysis project Ga0187862, IMG submission 133003) | Peatland microbial communities from SPRUCE experiment site at the Marcell Experimental Forest, Minnesota, USA - June2016WEW_10_150 | ecosystem: Environmental > Terrestrial > Soil >... | reverse complement strand
GTCGTCTTTTGGTGCAGGATGAGGCCCGCGATGATCAGCGTCTGATTGTCCTTGAGCTGTACCATTGTTTCCGCGCGCCGAGTCACGAATGCCGGTATGGTGAAGCCGAACATCGACACGCCTGCGGCGTAATCGGGCTGCGATACTTCAGGCTTCACCAGCAACTCGATATCATCGCGGCCGATGACGGTTGGAACGAATTCGACCATGGTACCGAACTGCTTGAAGACGATTGAGGTATTCAGTGCCTGGGCGATGACGATTGGAATTTCGCCACCCGACAGGAACTTTGCCTCTTCACCGGAATTAGCCAGCAGCTGCGGTTGCGCGAGAAGCTTCGCGAGGCTGTGGGTCTCGAGGAACTGGAACAGCCCCTGCAACTGGTAGTCACTATTCCCCAACGCCAAGCCATAAGTGAGCGACGGCGACAGCAGCATCCCGATAAGCGATCCACCTGGCGGCAGGGTGTTACCGGATGAACTAGTGGTTCCGTTGGCAGCCGTGAAGCTCGTCGAAGCGGAAAACGGCGTCGCCGGAGAGCCTGGAACTTGGACCAGCGATACTCCCGCATGGCTGAGCGCGAGCGACAGGGCGGTGCCCTGGTTCTCGATGGCGGAGCGGTCCAGTTCCGCCACCATCGTTTGCAGCAACACCTGCTGCTTGCCATTGGGATCGATTCGCACCGGGCGTTCGACGTACTGGCCTTGTTGATTCCAGACCGCCAAAGTCGTGAAGCCCGGCTTATGGCCTATCAGATTGACCTGGAACGGATTGATCACCTGGATATCGGCGACGGTAGTGTCAGCGATCGACACGCGGCGCAGCCGGTTCCTAAAGTCGATAATTCTCGACGCGCCCGTCTGCAGCTGCACTCCATCGTCGGGCAGATAGTGGGGTCCGCCTGAAATCGCACCCGATTCCAATACGCCGCCATTTAGGCTGATCGACGGGTCGCTGCGATAGCGCTCGCTCGACAGTGCTTCAGCCGTCTGATTGTAGTGCGGCGGAGCATATGAAGCCGCCGGAACCGACGGAGCGTAATTGAACGTCGACGTATTAACAGTAGCCAGCGCGGTTCCTGTCTCGGGCGCTGTCACCATCGGCGCAGGTGCCATTGGCGCCGTGGTCACCGGCGCGGCTGCGGCTGGCGATGCGGCTGCAACTGTTTCCGAGCCGGCCACGGTCGTGGCGGTTCCTGTCGATGAGGACGAAGACGAGGAAGATGACGAAGACGGACTCACCGGGCCTGCGCCCGCATCGAGCGTCGCGACTACTGGAGCAGCCGCACTGCCCGAGGACCGGCCGGAGCCCGAGATTGGCCCCGGGCTGGTGCCGGGATGATTGATGTTAAAGGCGTTGCCGACTGATCTGACCGTCACGTCATAGTTGACTTGGTCACCATTCGCCGTCTTGATCTGAATGTTCCATTCACCTGCTTCCGCACCCAGCAGGACGACCTTGCCCGGCTCCTCGTTGTGCACGATCAGCGCGTGTGGATTCGTGATCACCTTCACCCCCGGAACATCGCCGGGGCTGACGTTGTTGATTACGTAGCTCTCGCCCGCATTCAGCGCGACAGACATTCCCGCGCCGGTGCCGTCGGCGGCAAGCAGCAGGCCGGGTTGAAGCATGAGTATGCTGATCGCTGCAACCGGCCACGAAAGCAGTCCATATCCTCGTCGAGCTTTCATCTTCTTCACCTTGCCTTCTTCGTGGGTTGCTTATGGTATGTCGATTGTTTTCGGCGTCGGCACGTGATCCGCCGCCGCATTGATGGGCGCCCTGGCCGGCGCGATATCGCTGTTCACGGGCGCCGCCACGAGGTCGTGATGATTGGAATCAGGAGTGCTCGAATCCGCCGATGAGGGCGCCGCAGCGGCGCCGTCGTCGTTGTTGTTATCAAATTGTGCCGCCGCCTTGCGTGAATGGCCCGGCGAGTTCTTTGTGCCGTCGCCGCCCGCCGCCGCTTCGTTCACAAACGAGACTGACTCGGACGACTTGCCGTTGCGAAGAATCTCGATCTCGACCGGCTTGGTCCGGCGCGGTGCCGCTATCTCATGATGAGGCTCCTCGGGCTTCGCAGCCATCACCGGAACATCGGGCGTCAGGCTGTAGGACCGCAGCATCTGAGCGGTGTCGGTGCCGTTGGTCAGAACGATTTTGTTATCATTGTAATTGCGCATCGCCAGACGCAGCGTTCCCGAGCGACTTGCCAGCGCCAGGCGCTCGGCCTCCTGCGGCGTGACCAGCAGCGTGACGACTTTCACCACCGTCGGCGCGTCCTTCGTTTCCTCGACTTCCTGCGCCACGGCGAGCACTTCGACGTTCTGCAGAACTACTTTCGAAAACGCCCGGTCAGGGCCTGTGCTGCCGCCTTGGGTCGATACCAGCACGTCCACCCGGCTATGTGGCAGCACGAAGCCCGCGACATCGCTGACTTCATCCACCGGAACCGACACGGCGCGCATCCCGAACGGAATTAACAGCGGCATCACGCCCGCCGTCTTGTCCCCGCTGAACAGCTTGGAGCGCACCACCGGCTCGTTGGCTACCAACGAGTTCCTCACGAAGCTGCCGATGACCTGTTTGGGATCGGTGTACGCGCCATCCGGGATACTGTCGGCCGACCAGCGCGTCAATTTTACTTCGCCCAGGTCAATTTTTGTGCCGAGCGGAAGATCGTACGCCGCGACCACCACCTGTACGTTATGCGCCATCGCCTGCTGTACTTGGGCCTCTCTCGATTTCAAGGCGGAGTACACCATTACCGAAGCCAGCATCGCCGCCAGCCCTGCTAGTAAGACGAATACCATCGGTCGTCTCATATCGCCCCTCCCCTCCGGCCGCTTCGTGCCTGACCGGCAATCTTCAGATAGTTAAATATACAAGCCATTTTATTATTCTTTCATGCCAACCGAGTACTCGGCAGAATGGCGGGGAAACCAACTACTATTAGATGTAGATGCGAGCCGGGAAAAGTCTCAGGTTTGATGCAGATGGGCAGAATAATACTCTTACGGCGTGTAATTGAATCTACCGCCACGATACGTACCCCCAAATGTGCGGGTCGCTGACTATACGAGAGGACCCACGTGGTTGACTAACGCCGAGACGATATTACCCGCATTCTGAATTAGAGCAATACATGCCGCGGCGACTTTTGCGAGGATTATTGCCTCGGTCATGAGTCTGACCACGCGAACTTACCGATTGTCCGGTAAGCACTCTCCTGCTGGCTCATTGACTTCCCCTCCCAGGGTGGTCGTCACTTCTGGAGTCGTCTCTCTTTGCGGGGCCTCTGTTGGAGCCCCGCCAGGAGACCACGGCTCCTGACGACCGTCAAGCCATCGACAGCTAGATGTTTGAGTCAACCAACCCGAACAGCAAACCGATTGTCGTCCCCGTCGTCTGGTAGCTCACGAAAACGACCGCCGCCACTATCAGCTGCCTGATTATTTTTAAGTGGGGTGGCGGATGGGTTAGTCCGCCACCCCGGGATTTCATCCTTCTGGCCTACAGCTGGCTGTCCACCCTGCCCAGCAAAGACCCGATGTCCGAGCCCATGGTCTGGTAACCCACGTAAACCACGACCGCGACTGCGGCCAGGATCAACGCGTATTCTGTCATCGTCTGACCGCGCTGATATTCGCGCACCTTCACAATCATCCTCGTGATCATATCCATTTTCCCGTGTCCTCCTGTCGTTTTTTTAGCCGAAATTGGCATTGTCCCCATTAATTAATCCGTAGCCTCGTTCAACCTCGCACCGCAGTCCAACGGCACCATCCTGCTTCGAATTCTTCTCCCTTTGAAAGACGATCATCGCTTGCGGCAACTTTTGCTGGTGCCAGAGCGAGATTTAAGGGGAGCATCTCTCGTGCCATCTTGATCTACTCAGCAATCTCTTCGACTTTCTTAATTTATGCCCGATTACCATAGGCTAACGCGCGCAGTGGTGCAACTATCGGTTGCTAAGGCGCAACAAATTCAGTCAGATAAGACGTGCCATTAGGAAGTAAAGACAGTTAAAGACGGCTTCACTAAGAATAGCTTAGCTAAGCAATATAAACCAGAAAAATATTCTTCGTATCGAGCTAAATTATTAAATACTTGGCATGAAATTCAAATAGTGTGCACGAAATCACGCTACAATTGGTACGCATAACATTACAAATAGTGGGCATGAGGTTCCGGATCGGGATAGCCGGCCGGCTTCAGTTGACGGGTTCGAAGGTAATCAGATCGCCCACCTGCGTCGAACTCTCGTCCGCCGCACCAGCCGGAAGTTCGAGTGCCGTTCGTGCTCCAATTACGATCGAGGAGACGTGCCACGGCCTCAGGCGCCGATTGATCTTGATGACCGTGTTGCCGCGCCCCAGGAAAACGATATCGATCGCGAAACGCATGAAGAACATGTGCATCCACATGAACGGCGTGAATCGCCCGTTATCGAATAGCATCCCCGTTCCGGGCTCGAGGCCGTCGCGACCCAGCAACCCGCGTCTCTGACCGCCCCGACCGCCGGCGTTGTCGAGCCGCGCGCAGAGCACGGTCCCGCGGGATCGATTGATCGCTCGGAGTGGAGATTGCGGCGTCGGCGCCGGCGGCCCATCGGGTGGTTGGGGCTGTCTCATTCCGTCATCATGTAATAAACTCGCGTAAGTTTCATGGGATACCTTCCGATATTTTTCGACGTGACCGGCCGCGAATGTGCCGTAGTCGGTGGCGGCGAGGTCGCCGCCGGCAAGGTCGAATCGCTGTTGGAGGCCGGCGCTCGCGTGACGGTCGTGAGTCCGCGGCTGTCGCCGTCGTTGGAGGCAATCGTTGCGCGAGGGCTCGTGACTCACATTGCTCGTGATTATGCGCGCGGCGATATGCGCGGATGCGTGCTCGTCTATGCGGCGACCGACGATCCGAAACTCCATCGCGAGCTTGCCGCCGAGGCGCGCGCGCTCGGAATCCCGATAAACGTCGTCGACGTCCCCGAGTTGTGCACGTTCATCGCGCCCGCGGTTGTCAAGCGCGGCGCGCTCCAAATCGCAATCTCGACCGCAGGTGCGTCGCCCGCCTTTGCGTCCCGGCTGAAAAGCGCACTCGAGCAACAGTTCGGGACCGAGTACGCGGTCACGCTCGAAGTGCTGCGCGCCGCTCGCCGGCGGTTGCACGCCGATGAAATCGATCCCGCCGATCGCATGCGGCGGCTGAAGGACCTCGCCAACTCCGCGCTGCCCGAGGCGATTGCCATCGGCGACCTGGCCGCGATCGAGCGGATACTCGCCACTTGTTTGGGTGGCGGTGTTGGTCTGGCCCGGCTCGGAATCGACTCGGCCGCGCTCGGCCTCACGCGCGCAACGGAAGTTCCGGAGTGAATCGCATGCCGATGGACACGCTATGGCTATTGCCCGCGCTTGCTTGTTACGCGCTCTCTGCCGCGTTGTTCGTGTTCGATCGCTTGTCGGGCCGTACGCAAGCGACCGGCTACGCAGTTGCGATACTTGGCGCGGGCGTGGTCTGTCACGCTTGCGATTTGGCGGCGCGCGGTCTGCAGGCCGGCAATATCCCGGTCGCCAATTTTGCGCAGGCGCTGTCGTTTCTTGCGTGGCTTACCGCGCTGGCGGGGCTGGTGATGATCGTGCGCATGAGACTGGCGGTGATCGGCGCATTCGTGGCGCCGGCGGTAACACTGGCTCTAGGAGCCGCTTCTCTCACGATGAGCAGCGGGCGCGTGGTTTTGCCGGCTACCCTGCGCAGCGTATGGCTGCCGATTCACGTCACCCTCGCCATCCTGGGCTACACGATGTTCGTGCTGGCGGCGAGCGTGAGTATCGCCTACCTGGCCTACGAGTCGCGGCTGAAGTCCAAGCGCGCGATCGGTCCGGCCAACGAAGGCGGCCCGAGTCTCGAAAAGCTCGACCGAATCAACTATCGCCTGCTGGGATGGGGCTTCGTAATGCTCAGCCTGGCGATCGTGAGCGGCGCGATTTGGGCCGACGCGAGGTGGGGGCATTTCTGGTCATGGGAGCCCATTGAATCCTGGTCGCTGGCGATTTGGGTGCTCTACGCGGGTCTGCTCGAATCCCGCCTTACGATAGGATGGCGCGGGCGGCGCGCCGCGGCGCTCACTTTAGTGGTGTTCTGCTTGTTGGTCGGTTCGATCGTGGGCGTTAATCTGATTTTCCCGGGCAAACACGGCGGCAGTTTCGGCTGAGAATGGATCAGACTTTATTTATCGTTGGCATAAACCATCGCAGCGCTGCCGTCGGGTTGCGTGAACGCCTGGCGTTTGCCGAAGACGAGATCGCCGCTGCGCTGGGCCGGTTGCGGGATTCGTCGCCCGCGGTCCTGGAGGCGGCGCTGATTTCGACCTGCAATCGTGTCGAGGTGGTGGGCGTTGCCTCCGATACGGTGCGCGCGGCCGATGAGACGCTGACGTTCATGGCCGCGGATCGAAAGGTCGCGCATGCCGCGTTTGCCGATGTGATTTATAGTTCCGCCGGGCGCGATGCCGCGCGTCATCTGTTCCGCGTCGGCGCGAGTCTCGATTCGATGGTCGTTGGCGAACCGCAGATATTGGGCCAGCTCAAGACTGCCTACGCGCAGGCGGCCGAGGCGGGCACCGTCGGCCCGATTCTGCATCGCGCCTTCCACAAGGCGTTCAGCGTCGCCAAGCACGTGCGCAAGGGCACGCTTATCGGTCATGGAGCGGTCTCCGTCAGTTCCGTGGCAGTCGCGCTGGCGGGCCAGATTTTCGACACGTTGAAAGACAAGACCGTGATGCTGATGGGTGCGGGCAAGATGGCGGAGTTGACCGCCCGCCAGTTGAACGCGCTCGGAATCGAGTCGCTGCTGATCACCTCGCGCACGTTCGATCACGCAGTCGCGCTCGCGCGCGAACTTGGCGGCACCGCGGTGCCGTACGACAACTACAAGCCGTACCTCAAGATGGTGGACGTGCTTATCGGTTCGTTCGCATCCACCAAACCGGTGCTGGGCCCCGAGGAATTCGAGTCCGTGATTCGCGAGCGCCGCTACCGGCCGATGTTTCTGATCGACATGGGCGTGCCGCGCAATTTCGACGAGCGGCTCAACGCCCTGCAAAACGTCTATCTATATGACATCGACGATCTCGGCGCGCTGGTTAAACGATCGCTCGGCGATCGCGAACGCGAAGCGGAAAAGGCCGAACAGATCGTCGAGCTCGAACTCGAATCGTTCCTCAGGTGGCTCGCGGGCCTCGACCTGACCCCAACTATCAAGGACATCCGCTACAGTGTCGAACGGCTGCGCGACGTCGAGATGGGACGGCATCGCGGCTGGCTGGCGCAACTCGAACCCGCGGTGCGCGACCGAGTCGAATTGCTTACTCACGGACTGACCAACAAACTTCTTCATCGCATTCTGTCCGGCCTCAAGCATCGCGACAACAAGACCCTCGATGCCGCGTTTGCCGCCGAGGTCGCCCGCCGCCTGCTGGGCGCTGAATTGGACGCGCAGGTCCACGATCTCGACGACGTGGACGACGATGACGACACGGGCATCGAGTGACCGCGCGGCGCGCTGAACCCACCATGTCGCTCAAACCCAAGCTCAAGATCAGAATCGGTTCGCGGCCCAGCCAGCTGGCGCTGGTCCAGACGTCGATGATGCGGGCGCGGGTCGCGGCGCAGATTTCCGACGTCGATCCCGAAATTGAAATCGTCGAGATACGCACCAGCGGCGACAAGCTGACGTCGGCGTCGCTCGCGCAAGTGGGCGGCAAGGGACTCCTTATCAAGGAGCTCGAGCAGGCGCTCGCCGATCGCAGGATCGACGCCGCCGTCCATTCGATGAAAGATCTTCCCGCAGTCCTGCCGGCGCAGTTTTGCCTGGCGGCGGTGCCGGCGCGCGAGAATACCGCCGATATCCTGGTGACGCGCGACGGCTCGGCATTGTCGGCGCTGCCGGCGGGCGCGCGGCTTGGCACCTCGTCCTCGCGCCGGCATTTCCAGGCGCTCAGGATGAATCGGGGGCTTGAGGTTCTGCCGCTGCGCGGCAACGTCGATACGCGTTTGAAGCGCGTCGCCGACGGCAGCTTCGACGCGATCATAATCGCGATGGCGGGGGTGAAGCGGCTGGGGCGGTTGCGCGAGGTGAAGTTCGTCGAGCTCGACGGCCGCGATTTCATCCCGGCCGGAGGGCAGGGCGCGCTTGCGATCGAGATGCTGGCCGGCCGCGACGACCGGGTTTCAAATGAACTCGATCGCGCGCTCAGTGGTATCAACGACCCGCGCGCTTTTTACGAAACCGCGGCCGAACGATCGTTCCTGGCCGCGATCGATGCGTCATGCACGACGCCGGTCGGCGTACGGGCAAGTATCGTAGGCGACACGCTCGCGCTCGCGGCGATCCTGTTCAGTCCCGACGGTGCGCGAGAGCTGTCGGAGTCGATGGAAGAGCCGCTCGCGCCCGGCCTTGCGCCGTCGGCGGCCGAAAATTCCGGCAAGCGGCTCGCGGGAAAAATGCTCGCGCGGGACGCTGCCGCGATTCTTCGGTCCTGAATGAGCGCATCCGCCAAGCATCGGAATCGGGGCAAAGTTTTCCTGGTCGGCGCGGGTCCCGGCGCCTTCGATCTGATCACGATGCGCGGCGCTGACGCTTTACGCCGCGCCGACGTCGTGATTTACGACCACCTGGTGAGTCCGGAACTGATCCGGCTCGCGCCGCCCAAAGCCGAGTTGATTTACGCAGGCAAGCAAGGCGGCGCGGGAAAAAGTATCGAGCAATCCGAATTGAACGCTATGCTGATCGAGCGCGCGCACAAGGGGCGCATCGTGATCCGGCTCAAGGGCGGCGATCCGTTTATTTTTGGACGCGGCGGCGAGGAGGCCGAGGCGCTGGCGCGCGCCAACGTGCGGTTCGAGGTGATCCCGGGGGTCACGTCGGCGATTGCGGGGCCGGCCTTCGCCGGTATTCCGCTGACGCATCGCGAGCACGGCTCGTTCGTCGCGTTCGTCACCGGCCATGAGGACGAAAGCAAAGGCGCGCACACGACGGTTCCGTGGGACGAACTGGTTGCGGCGGCTCGCAGCGGCGGCACGATCGTTATCCTGATGGCGACGGCGCGGATGCGCGCGACGCTGGATCGAATCCGCGCGGCCGGACTTGCGGCGGAAACTCCGGCGGCTGCGGTCCAATGGGCGACGACCGCCGCGCAGAAAACCGTCAGCGCGACGCTCGCCACGCTCGCGGACGAATCCGCGCGTGCCGGAATCGGCGCGCCGGCTGTAATCGTGGTCGGACAATGCGCGGGCCTGCGCGCGCATCTCAAGTGGGTCGAGCGCATGCCGCTGTTCGGCCGCACCGTGGTGGTGACCCGATCGCGTGAGACTGCGTCGGAGTTCGCCACGGCGCTGCGACGGCTGGGCGCGGAGGTGGTGGAATTTCCGACGATCGAAACCGTGGCGCCCAGGAGCTACGCGGCGCTGGACCGGGCAATCGCGCGGCTGTCGTCATCGGCGCGCGATTCCTTCGACTGGATAATCTTCACCAGTGCCATGGGAGTCGAGAGTTTTGTCGAACGGCTGAAGTCGCGCGGCCGCGATATTCGCGAGCTGGGGGATGCGTCGATTGCGGCGATCGGACCGGCAACCGCGGCGCGCCTGGCCGATTATGCGCTACGCGCCGCAGTGGTTCCCGACGAGTATCGCGCGGAGCAGATTATTCCCGCGATTGGAATCAAGCGGATTCGCGGCAAGCGCTTCCTGATTCCGCGGGCCGAAGTTGCGCGCGAGGCGTTGCCCGAAATTTTGCGTCAAAAAGGTGCCAGAGAAGTCGAAGTCGCGCCCGCCTATCGCACCGTCAAGCCCAAGGGCGCGCAAATCGAGCGGATGCGCGAGCTGATCGCGTCGGAGTCGATCGATCTCGTGACGTTCACCAGTTCCAGTACGGTCACAAATTTCTGCGACCTGATCGGCGCGCCGGCGAGCCTGCTCAAAGCCGCGGCGATCGGCCCGATCACCGCATCGACTGCCACCGAGCGTGGATTCGAGGTGGTCGTCAGGCCGGACAAATACACGATTGCGGCTCTGACCGAGGCGATTGCCGAGTATTTCGCGCCGCGCAACGGGCAGGGGTGACCGCAGGGGTGACCCCTGCACCCAGTGTTAAGGCCGCCCGCCGTTGGCGGGCGCGGCCCGTGCTCAGCCCTGCCTCAGGCGCGGAGTTTGCGGGCGACGTCTTTGGCGAAATACGTCAGGATCAAATCGGCGCCGGCTCGCTTGATTGCGGTCAGCACTTCGAGCGTGGCGCGCTCCTCGTCGATCCATCCGTTGATGCCCGCCGCGCGGATCATCGAGTACTCACCCGAGACGTTGTACGCCGCGACCGGCGCGTTGAACTCATTCTTCACGCGCCAGATTAGATCGAGGTAGGGCAGCGCCGGCTTCACCATCACGATATCCGCGCCCTCCTCCAAATCGAGCGCGACCTCGCGCATCGCCTCATCGCCGTTGGGCGGGTCCATCTGGTACGAGCGCCGATCGCCGAATTTCGGCGCCGACTCCGCCGCCTCGCGAAACGGGCCATAAAACGCAGAGGCGAACTTGGCCGAGTACGCCATGATCGCGACCTGACTGAATCCGTTGCTGTCGAGCGCGGCGCGAATCGCGCCGACCCGTCCATCCATCATGTCGGATGGCGCGACGATATCGGCGCCCGCGCGCGCGTGCGACAGCGCCGAGCGCGCCAGCAGCTCGAGCGTCGCGTCGTTATCGACGTCGTTGCCGGCCAGCGCGCCGCAATGCCCGTGGTCGGTGTACTCGCACATGCACACGTCGGTAATCACCGCCATCCCGGGCACGCGCTCCTTGATTTCGCGTATCGCGCGCTGCACCTCGCCGTTGTCGTTCCACGCCTCGCTGCCTTGCGGGTCCTTGCGTTCGGGGATTCCAAACAGGATGACCGCGGGCACGCCGGCGGCCCACGTCTCGCGCGCCTCCGCGACGATGTTGTCGACCGACATTTGCGCCACGCCCGGCATCGCTTCGACTGCCTTCTTCACGCCGCGTCCGGGGCACACGAACATCGGCAAAATAAGGTCGTCGGTCGACAACCGCGTCTCCCGAACCATCCGTCGAATTGTTTCAGTGCGTCGCAGCCGCCGCGGGCGATTGATTGGAAATGCCATAGTTGTTCCCCGGGTGGATTATATAGGACGAGCAAACCCAACCCCTAACCGCTTCCCAATGTGAGAACCGGAATATCGCGGAGAGGAGGGGAGGTGCGGATCAAGCTTTGGGTTTGAGGTGCGAGTCGTAGTACGGGCGCATCGAGCGCAGCGCGCGCATCTGATGATAGGCGAGTTCGTCGTCGGCGTAGCGATGCTCGGGGCCGAGCACGCATCCGGCCCGCGCATGGCATCGCGGCGCGCAATCCGCCTCGACTTCGACGCGATGCGTCACGCATTTGGGGATGTCCCATCCCGAATCGACGCTTACCGCACGGGCGGGACACGCCGGAATACAGGTCCGCGCGGTGCATCGCGGGCATGGGTCGAAGCCGAGCGCGTCGCCCGGTGAATCGAGCTCCTCGTCGAGCAGTAGCGCGGCGCGAAATGCGATCCACGGTCCATATAGAGGATGCACGGTGACGCCGAGGATGCTCGGCCCGGCGACTCCTGCGACTTTGCCCAGCTCGATGAAGTTGAGCGTTGGGCGCCCGTTCATGAACGGGTAAACCGCGGTGCATCGCGCGCCCGATGCGCGAAGCGGGCCGGCCACGTCGCGCTCGACAACTTCGCGAGTGAATTCGTCGAGCGGATTTGCCCGCTCCCACCATCGCGGATGGCGCGCCGCGTGAGATTTGAGCGCATCCCAGAGCGCGCCGCCGCCGTTGCCGATGACGACGATCGAGCGTGCGTGGGGATCGATCGCCGAGGCGCGCGAAATTTCCTTGACCGCGGCCTGGTTGTCGTAGCGCGCCACGGGAATCGCCGCGACCAGGTTGAGTCCATGCGGCGCGGCGGCGCGGCGGATTTTATCGAGAGTCGATGACACGAAAAAATCCTACGGCAACTGGATTGCGAAAATTGCGCCGTCGCCGCACAAGCCGCCCGCCTCGCTCATCCCGTAGAGCGTGTTGTCGAGAATGATGACGTTGTCGATGGGGTTCGCGGCGTCGGGCGCGTTCTGGAAGTCGTAAATTCGGGAGTAGTTGTTGCCGCTCGTGTCGATTTGAAAAACTGTGCCGTTGCCCTTGTTGCCGCCCAGGCGCGTGGTGCCGTAAAGCGTGGTGCCGTTGAGCATCAACGAGCCGTAGGGATTTATGCCGTCGTTGGTCGAGGGATCGCCGAGGTTGTGCAGAATTGTGAAGTCGTTGCCGTTGGTGTGGATCGAAAAAATCACGCCGTTGCCGTATTTGCCGCCGTAGGTCGTCAAGCCGAACAGCGTCGAGTTGTATTGCACGAAAGTGCCGTGGTCGGTGGTCGCGCCGTTGTTCTTGTCGATGCAGTTGGGGGTGCTGTTACCCGGACAACTGAATTGGTGCAGCTTCTTGAATTTCCCGCTGCTCGTGTCGAAAGAGAAGATGACGCCGACGTCATCCTTGCCGCCGGCGCGCGTCATGCCGTAGAACGTCGTGCCGTTGGGGTCGAGGATGAGCTGGCCGTGCGGATCGGCGCCGTGGTTTCCGTCGAAGGAGTGCAGCCTGGTGTAGGTGCTGCTGGACGGGTCGAAGGAGAAGATCGTGCCGTCGCCGGTCGAGCCGCCGTGCTTGCCGCCCTGCGAGGTCATTCCGTATAGCAGGTCGCCGACGGCGACGAAGCAACTGTGCGGCTGATCGCCAACGTTGTTCTTGGTGCTCTTGGGAAAGTCGAACAGGGGCGGAGACGAGTAGCCAGTCCCGTCGTCATTGATGCTGAAGATGGTGCCGTTGTTGTGCTCGCCGCCGGTGAGAGTCGTGCCGTACAGGACTGTGCCGACCAGGGTCATCGCGTTGTGGCGCGGATCGTTGCCGTCGGTCTTGGCGCCGGTGAAGAAGTGATCGACAGCGTAATTCGACCCGTCGGGCATGATATGGAAAATCGTGCCGTCGCCGTTGCCTTGCGAGGTCGTGGTCGAAGTGCGGCCGAACAGCAGTCCCGTGCCGGCGACGTAGGTCAGCGAGCCCTTGGGGTCGGCGCCGTCGTCGATTTTGCATTGGCCGGCGGTGGGCCCGACGCCGAAGGAATAGAGCACGCTCTCGGTGCCGGTGGTGGCGGCCGCGGGAGAGCGGTCGTCGGTGCGTGCCGGCGCTGATATCAGCGATAGCGCAGCGGTAAGAGTCGCGACCGCGGCGAAGATGCATTTGCTATCGAATCGCATGCGAAAAAACATATTCGGGATTCCTTTTCCTTTTGAGCACCGGTCCAGTTCCAGTGTAAGCGAGCCGATTGAGCAAATCGATCCGGGACGGGGCGATCCCGCTAGGCGATCTTGTAGGTGACGAGCGCGTCGGCGATGAGGGCGCCGGACGCGTCGGCGATTTCGACGCTCAGGCTGGCGATGCGCTTGCCCATCCGCTTCACCCGGGCGCGGGCGATCAGGTCGGAATTCACGGCGAAGCCCGTGTAGTTCACCGTGATCGAGATGGTCGCGGTGCGCACGGTCTCGGCGAGAGACCATACCGCGGCGCATGCAGCAACGTCGGCCAGCGAGGCGATCGCGCCGCCGTGAACGGGAGCGGCACGGCCGCCCTCGTTGAGCAGGCGCAAGTCGAACGGCATCCGCACCAGCGCCGCGCCGTTGGCGGCGGATTCGATCTTCAGCCCGAGCATCGCGGCGAACGGTGCGCCTTCAAGCACGCGGACAAAGCGGCTTCGATCCTGGTCGGCCATTATTCTTGCAAACCAAGCGCGTCGGGCAGTTCCGCGAGGTCCGCGATGACGATGTCCGGCGCGGGAATTCCCTCGGGCAGCTGGCGATCGCGCGTGCGAATCCACGCCGAATGCATCCCGACGCCCTTGCTGCCCGCCACGTCGTCGAGCGGAGTATCGCCGACGAACAGGATATCGGCGGGCTCGAGTGCCATCAGGTCGAGAATTTTTTTGAAGATGAGCGGGTTGGGTTTTCGGTAGCCGGTGTCGGCCGAGATAATCACCGCGTCGAAGAGCTCGCGGATGCCGGTGTCATGCATGATGAGGTGGCCGGTCTCGGAATCGTCGAAGTTCGAGATCAAGCCGACGCGCAGGTGCCTGGCGATTCTTTTCATCGCGTCGATTCGCGGCGCCGGCGCCCAGGTGACCTCGCGCACCCGTCCCATGTGGATTTGGCGCAGACTTTCGGCCAGCGGCGCCGCCAGGTCTTCGCCGACGCCGAGCAGTTTGAGCGTGCGCGAGAAGCGCTCGAGGCAGGTAATCTCGATGGCGTCCGCCTTCGCTCGCTCGCTGAATATCTCGCTGTAAACCGACGCGTGCGCCTCCGCGAAGGCGTCAGGGTCGAAGCTTCCGCCCAGCGCCGTTTCCAGCGCGGAGAAGAGCAGGGGACTCGTGCTTCGAATTTCGCGCCCGCGCCATTGCATGACCGGCAGCGCTTCGACATTCCAGTTGACGAGCGTGTCGAACAAATCGATCACGACCGCCTTGTAACGATGCTCAGCCACGCGCGGTCAACGCTCCCGAAGTGCCGACGATTGCGGCGAGGTTCAACAGCAGCACGGTGCCATTGAGAAACACCGACATCCGGTGCAGCCGGTCGAACTCCGCCTTGCGGGCAGCGTCCGGATTTGGATCTTCATAGACGCTGCGGATGGCGTCGGCTCGCGGCAGAATGACCGTGCCGGCATAAAAGGTAATTCCGAGCGCGATTGCCAGCACGAGCGTGGTGGCGCCCCACCACATCCGCGGTCCGCGCACCGCCGTGAAATACACCGCGGGGATGAGGCTGACCGTTCCCGCGACATAGCCGAGCATGTAGTAGCGCGGGAAGATTACGCTGATCACCTGGCCGGCTTCGGCGGCCGGCAGATGCGTGAAAATTGCCGGCGCGGTGAAGAACGAGAAGAAAACAATTCCGCCAAGCCAGCATCCAAGTGCGGCCAGGTAGATCGACAAAATTAAAATCATTTGGCTGTCAGATTCCCTGTTGTTCGCCGGTCAGTTGAGCCAGCGGTTGGGCGCGCCGGGCAGCGGCTGGCGCTCGGAAAATCCACTGTTCACGCTGTGCCATGCGACGACGCGCGGCTCGCCGAACTGCCAGCACAGGAAAACAACTTCGTCGTCCGCGTCATAGGGAAAATCGATCAGCCCCAGGTCGATATCCTTGAGGATGCATCCGAACGATTCGATCTGGGCGGCGGCGTCGGCCATGTTGGTCGCGAACGATCGCAGCTCGGGGTAACGCCCGACGATTTCGCTCATCGTGCAATGCAAGATTGAGGGATCGGTCACCGACAATTCGTCGATCCGCGCGCGCAACGACGTCGCCTGCATCTGCAGTTGGCGCATCAGAATTTCCAGACGTGGAATCAGCTCGTTGGCTTCTTCCTCACTAAATAGCTTATCGAATCCGATATTAGGCAATGTTTCCTCATCAGTAGCGCGAGCCGGTCACCGTGATTAACTTGTTAGATAAGAGGTGACCTTGTCCGCCCCACGGCCATATATTACGGTGAAATTTGGGTTGTGTGGAAGGCGTGGCGGGGTTTGCCCCTACGAGGTTCGATTGGCCTATGGCAGATAAACCGAAAGGGGAAAAACGCTTCGAGATTGAAGAGGATCTGAGCAAGGCTGAGATTCCCGAGGTCCTGCCGGTGCTGCCGTTGCGCGGCATCGTGATCTTCCCGAGTCAGATTCATCCGTTCCTGGTTTCGCGGCCGTCGTCGCTCAAGTTGATCGAGGACTGCGGACAGACCTCGAAGGTTATCGCGCTGGCGGCGCAAAAGAACCCCGAAGACGAGCAGCCCGCGCCCGAGGGATTGTTCCAGCTCGGCACCGCGGTGCGCATCCTCAAGATGTTGCGCTATCCGGATCAGAGCGTGCGGGTGCTGGTGCAGGGATTGGCGCGAATCGAACTCGGCGAGTTCACTCAGCGCGAGCCGTACTTCCTGGCGCACGTGAAGCGGCTCAATGAGCCGGTTACCTCCGACCGGGAAATCGACGCGCTGCACGCGCATCTGGTGAGCCAGTTTACCAAGTTCGTCTCGCTGGTGCCGTACCTGCCCGACGAATTGCAGGTGATGGCGATGCAGGTGAAGGAGGCCAGCCGGCTTGCCGACATGGTCGCCTCTTACCTGAAGATTCCGATCGAAGAGGGGCAGGATCTCCTCGCGACGCTCGACGTTCGCGCGCGGCTGGAAAAGCTGATCGCGATTCTGGGCCGCGAGATCGAGATGCTCGAACTCGGCCATAAGATTCAGTCCCAGGTTCAGACCGAGCTCAACAAAAATCAGCGCGAGTATTACCTGCGCCAGCAGCTCAAGGCGATCCAGAAGGAACTGGGCGAGGGCGACGCGCGCACTTCCGAAGTCGAGGAGATCGAAAAGAAGATCGAAGAGGCGAAAATGTCGCCCGAGGCGCGCAAAGTCGCCGACAAGGAACTCGAGCGCCTCAAGATGATCCCGCCCGAGTCGGCGGAGCACACCGTGGTGCGCACCTATCTCGACTGGCTGGTCAGCCTGCCATGGGGTGTGTCGACCGAGGACAATCTCGACATTCGCCACGCGCGCCAGGTGCTTGACGAGGATCACTACGACCTCGAAAAAATCAAGGAACGCATCCTCGAGTTTCTCGCGGTGCGCAAGCTCAAGCACGACACCAAGGGACCTATCCTGTGCTTCGTCGGACCTCCGGGAACGGGCAAGACCTCGCTGGGCAAGTCGATCGCGCGCGCGCTCGGCCGCAAATTCGTGCGCCTGTCGCTCGGCGGCATCCGCGACGAGGCCGAGATTCGCGGCCATCGCCGCACTTACATCGGATCGCTGCCGGGCCGAATCATCCAGGGGCTTCGCAACGCGGGCTCGAACAATCCGTTGTTCATCCTCGACGAGGTGGACAAGCTCGGCATGGACTTCCGCGGCGACCCGGCGTCGGCGCTGCTCGAGGTGCTCGATCCGGAACAGAACAACACGTTTTCGGATCATTACCTGGACGTGCCGTTCGATCTTTCGAAAGTATTGTTCCTGACCACCGCCAACATGCTCGACCCGGTTCCGCACGCGCTGCGCGACCGGATGGAAGTGCTCGAGCTGCCGGGATACACCGAGGAAGAGAAGCTGCAAATCGTGCAGCGGCACCTGATCCCCAAGCAACTCAACGAGAACGGACTCGGCGATCAGAAGATCGAATTTTCCCAGGAGGCGCTGCAGGAGATTATCCACAGCTACACGCGCGAGGCCGGGCTCAGAAATCTCGAGCGCGAGATCGCGCGGGTCTGCCGCAAGATCGCGCGTTCGATAACCGAGGGAGAAACCGCGCCCGCGATCGTTTCCGGAGCCGACGTGCAACGCTACCTCGGCGCGCCGCGCTTCTTTTCCGAGGTCGCCGAACGCACGAACGAGCCGGGGGTTGCCACCGGGCTGGCATGGACGCCCAACGGCGGCGAGATAATGTTCATCGAGAGCACCCGGATGTCAGGGCAGAAAGGCCTCAACCTTACCGGCTCGCTCGGCGACGTGATGAAGGAATCGGCGCAGGCCGCGCTCTCTTACGTGCGCACCCACGCGGCGGAGCTGGGAATCGCGCCGGACTTTTTCGAAAAATCCGACATCCACGTCCACGTTCCCGCCGGAGCGATTCCCAAAGATGGGCCGTCGGGCGGCGTGACGATTGCAGCGTCGCTGGCGTCGTTGCTCAGCGGCCGGCCGGTGCGATCCGACGTCGCGATGACCGGCGAAATAACGCTGCGCGGCAAGGTGCTGCCGGTGGGCGGAATCAAGGAGAAGGTGCTCGCGGCAAGGCGCGCCGGGATCAAGACGATCATTCTGCCGCGCCGCAACGAGCGCGACCTCGAGGACATCCAGCCCGAAGTGCGCAAGGAGCTCGAAATGATTTTCGTCGATACCGTCGATGAGGTCATTCGGCACGCACTGCGCGACGGCGACGCCGTGCAGGCTGCCGTCGAGCCCGTGCCCGCTCCCGCGGCGGAGCCGGCGCCTGCGCCCGCGGCGGCGCCCACGCCGCCGGCGGCGCGGCGAACCGAGCGGACGGTGCTGAATTAATCAGGATATCGCGAGAAGCTCACCAATCAGCCCGGCATAATCTGGAAAATGATGCGCGCTGCGATGCTGGAACGGTCCAGCCGCGGCGCGTATGTTTTTGACGGCCATCGGGCCCGCGGAAAACTGGTCTCGTGAAGATAGCGATCGTTGCGGCGGAAGCCGCCCCTCACGCAAAAGCCGGCGGTCTCGCCGACGTGATCGGCGCGCTGCCGGGGGCATTGAAGGCGGCCGGCGAGGAACCGTCGCTGATCGTGCCCGGCTACGCTTCGATTGTGGACTGCGTCGAAGCTGCGCCGGTCTTGCGCGACATCACGATGCGATTGGGCGCCGGCGTCGAACGTTTTTCGGTGTTGCGCGCGGCCGATCCGCATGGCGTGCCGATGTACCTGATCGATCATCCCGGATTTTTCGGCCGGCGCGGAATCTATGGCGAGCAGGGCAAAGACTATCCCGACAACCTGCGGCGCTTTGTCTTCTTTGGCCGCGCGGCCGCGCTCGCAGCCGCGGAGATAGTCGCGCCGGACATAGTACATGCTCACGATTGGCATTCGGCGGCCGTGCCGATCGCGATGCGTGCCGACGCCGCGCTGCATCCCCGGTTCGAGAAGGCGCTTTCGATTTTCACGATTCACAATCTTGCATTCCAGGGGATCGGCACACGCGAGGACTTCGCGCTGCTGAATCTCGACGCGCGATATTTTTCGGTCGATTGCCTGGAATTTTACGGCCACTTGAATCTGATGAAGGGCGCTATCGTTATGTGCGACGGCGCGTCCACCGTGAGCCCCGCCTACGCGCACGAAATCACTACCGACCCCGAACTCGGCTTTGGACTGGAGGGAGTGCTTCGCGACAAGGGCGAAAATTTCGTCGGAATCCTCAACGGCGCCGACTACGACGAGTGGAATCCCGCCACCGACCGCGCAATCGCCGCGACTTACACGCCCGCGAAACCCGACGGCAAGCGTGCATGCGCGCGCGCGTTGCGCGATTCACTGGGTCTGCCGACCCGCAACGATTGGCCGATGGTCGGGATGGTCACCCGCATGACCGGGCAAAAAGGCGTCGACTTGCTCAAGGACGCGCTCGACGCCGTGATGCGCCTGGATTTGCAACTCGTCATGCTCGCGAGCGGCGATCCGGTGCTTGAGAAATTCTTCAAACGGGCCCAGGCACGCTACCCTGAAAAACTCCGGGCGATCATCGAGTTCAACGACCCGATCGCCCATCGAATCCAGGCTGGCAGCGACGCCTTCCTGATGCCGTCGCGATTCGAACCGTGCGGACTCACCCAGATGTACGCGCTGCGCTACGGCACGGTGCCCGTGGCGCGAGCCACCGGAGGACTGCGCGACACGGTAAGCGAGTTCGATCCCCGGCGCGCGACCGGCAACGGCTTCGTCTTCGACAAGTTCGACGCGGCTGAAATGGTCGCGGCGATGGGCAGGATGGTGGCGACGTTCAGGGATCGCACGACGTGGCGGCGTCTGATGCAAAATTGCTTTGCGTCGGACTTCTCGTGGGAACGGGCGGCGGGGCAATACCTCGCATGGTTCACGCGGCTGCGAAAAGTTCGCGGCCTCAGCTAGAATCCGGCCGTGGCAACCGCGCTTCGCGAATATCTCGTTTACGCCGACGGCTCCTGTCTCGGTAACCCGGGGCCGGGCGGATGGGGCGTAGTGATCCGCGATCCCGATGGCGTTGAGGCCGAACTCAACGGCCACGATCCTTTAACCACCAACAACCGGATGGAATTGATGGGCGCGATCGAGGGCCTGCGCGCGACCCAACGCGGCGCCCACGTTGTGGTCCGCAGTGACAGCAGGTACCTCGTCAATTCGATGACGCTTCATTACAAGCGCAACAAGAATCACGATTTGTGGAAACTGCTCGACGCCGAAGCGGCGGCGCGACACGTTCGATTCGAATGGGTTCGCGGACACGACACCGATCCGATCAATAACCGCGCCGATGAACTCGCCGTGATGGGTGCGAATGGCCGGCTGGTTGCCGATGGAGCGTTGCCGGAGAAGAAAAAGACGCGCGGTGCGGCGCGAGGATCGAAGACCGGCGACTCAGCCGCGGAGATCGAGCTCATGGGGCGGCTCAAGCCCGGCGAATCGATTCGCGAATGCGCGGGATGCGGCGCGAAGTTTGTAAGCCTCGGCGGCGGCGCCGAAAACGACTTCTGCTCGCACGCCCGCTGCCAGCTTGAAGCGCGCGGCCGCTGACGCGGTCGTTCTCGTTCTGCTGAATGGCGTTACCAGATCGATGGAACCAACGCGTCCGTCCCGCGTATGTAGGCGTCGTACTCTTCGCCAAATTGCGCGCGCATCTCGGCCTCTTCGGACTTCATTCGTCGATGCGCGAAAACGCACCCGGCGATCAGCGTCAGGACCGCGGTGATTGGCGCTCCGTAGATCAGCGGCCATCCGAACGTTACCAAATATCTGCCCGCGTAGATCGGATGCCTGACGTAACGATAAAAGCCGCTCTTGACGAGCACCGGATGCCCGGCCGTCCTGCCCGAAGTGAAAAATCCGAGCTGAACGCGCGCGCCAAGCGCCAGCCACATCCCCCACAATGCAATCAGCAGTCCCAGCGCGCTGACCCATGCGGGCGCTGAGCCGCCATAAATGTAAGTGCGCTCAAACGGCGCCGCCGCAAACGTCACGAGGATTGGAAGCTGCACGGCGATCCGCTGGCTGAGTTCTTCGTGTGCGGAACTGTCCTCGGCGTCTTCGCGCACAATCAAATCGGCAAAGCGAAAGCCCGCGTATGCCGCCAGGTATGCGAGCACATAGCGATGCTCGGTGAAGTAGGAGGTGATCCCGAGTCCCATCGCGATCGCGCCGACGACGGCTATCAGTAAGATCGCCTCCTCCGCGAAGCGCAGCGCCAGGCTGCGGATGAAATGCGGATGCGCGCTGGGTGTGGCGGCGTCGGCGCTGGCGAGCAACGCGGTGGCCGGCTTCAATCCTCCGGTTGCCTTGCCGTTGGACTGGGGCGCGTCCTGATCCATTTCACTCGCCATCACGCCACTTTTGCAGATGCACTGAGAATGATCAAAGAGAGGCCGCGCGCAAGCCGATCCGCAGCGAGACAGGTGCAGCGGGCCGATTGCGCTGATTCGCGAAAAAGGAAATTTACCGCGAATCTCGAAAATCTATCAATTTGTACTCGCATTCTGCGATTTTCAATAAACCATTGAATTTGATGAGTTTTTACGACCTATCAAGCGGTGGTTGCAAACGGTCAGTTCGAACAGTTGTTGCTAAATCGAGAGTTTTTCTGATGGCACACAGGTTGCTTTACCCACATCAGTCACTGAACACGGGAGGACCTGAACATGAACGCAACGACCAACGAAGCAACCATCGCGGGAATCGCCAACGCCAACGAAGCGGCCGAATCCACCACCGGAGTCCGGTTCGCGCAAAACAGTCTGCTCAGCGAGCTGCCCGGCGTGGTGTTCGGTTTGATCACGCTCGGATACGTCGTCAGTTCGCTGCTGGCATTGGCCTGAAATCGTCCGACGGAATTTACGGGAGGAATTTGAAATGAACGCAACCACAACTGAACCAAGGCTCACGGGAATCGCATCGATCAACCAGGCGGCTGCCGTCAGCGATGTGACTCGGCTCGCACAGTACAACATGCTGAACGAAATCCCGGGCGCGATTTTCGGCATCATCACCGTCGTGTACATCGTGGGTTCGCTGCTCGCACTCGCGCACTAAATCATGGATTCCGTTCTTTCAGGGTCGCGCTTGGCCAGCGTCGCAAACGTGAGCGGGCGCCCGGAGGCTCGGGTTGCGCGGCCGGATTCGGCGCGCGCGGAAATGCGCGATGCGGTGGCGGGCTGGTCCAGCGTCCGCGATACCATCGTGAGCGCCACCCAGATGATCGCGGCCGCCAGCACGATCGTGAACCATGCCATCGCGCGAATTCGCCGCAGCATCGAGTTCAGCTGTTCGACGGTAAACGCCTCGCCGTCGCCGTGTGCGGCCACCTCTTCCTGCCGGCCGATTCTGAACGCCAGTCCGAAGGTGATGTAGGTCTGGATGAAGATGAGCACGAAGGCGAGCGCCAGCTTCAGCTCGAGCACCGAACCAATCCGCGCGAAGTAGTCGAACTTCATCGACGCTTTCAAGTCCGTCAGGCGCGTCGCGCCGCTAATCACAATAATTCCCAGCACCGCGATCGTGAACGGGTTGTAGAACTTGAACCCGGCGATCAGGCTCGAGCGCCGGGCCGCCTCGTTGGGCGCGGTCTCCGCCGCCGGAATAAGCATATAGATGACCGCGAACTGCGCGCCGACGTACGCAGCCATCGCGCACAGATGCAACCACGTCAGGAATTCGCCGCCGATCATCGCCAGGCTATTTTCCGCGGACCTTCATCGAGTCGGCGCAGGGCGAAGCTCGGCGTATGCGTGAAGTCATCGCCGGCCGGCTTCTTGCGCTTCGAGCCAGCGCTCCGCGTCGATCGCCGCCATGCATCCCGTGCCCGCGGCCGTGACCGCCTGCCGATACACACTGTCGGCGACGTCGCCGGCGGCGAACACGCCCTCGATGTTGGTGTAGGTCGATCCCGGTTTCACCTTCAGGTAGCCGACCTCGTCCATCGTGAGCTGGCCCTTGAAGAGCGAGGTGTTTGGCTGATGGCCGATCGCGACGAAGACGGCGTCGGTCTTCACGTCGGTGAGTACCCCGGTCTTGACATTTTTCAACCTGGCGCCGCTCACGCCGTCCTTCGGGTTGCCAAAAATCTCGTCGATTACCGAATCCCAGATGAACGCGATCTTCGGATTGTGGCGCGCGCGATCCTGCATGATCTTCGACGCACGCAACGCGTCGCGGCGATGCACGATGGTGGCTTTGGTGACGAACCTGGTCAGGAAGTTCGCTTCCTCGATCGCAGTATCTCCGCCGCCAATCACGAGCGCTTCCTTCTCTTTGAAGAATGCGCCGTCGCAGGTGGCGCATGCGCTCACCCCGTAACCCATCAAGCGTTTTTCCGATTCGATTCCGAGCAGCTTTGCCGACGCGCCGGTCGAAATGATCACGGCCTCGGCCTTGACCAGCTTGCCGTCCACCACCAGCTCGAAAGGCCGCTTGCCCAGGCGCGCCTCGGTCACTGCTCCGGTCATGAAACGCGTGCCGAAGCGAGTCACCTGGCGCCGGAACACGTCCATCATCTCGGGGCCTTGGATGCCGTGCTCGAAGCCGGGATAGTTCTCGACCTCGGTGGTGATGGTGAGCTGGCCGCCGGGTTCATTTCCTTCGATCAGGAGCGGGCTGAGATTGGCGCGCGCGGTATAGAGCGCCGCAGTTAGTCCGGCGGGACCGGAACCGAGGATTACGACCTTGTTGATTTCGTCAGCCATTTAATCTGTCCTGAGCAATACTTTGAGATGTTTTGTTGAACTGGAGTCATGAGTTTATTGTATATTCGCGGGCGGTCAACATAAGCTCTAATCACTTCCTTCAATGGCGGGCAAGAAACAATCCCAAAAGCCGAGCGCCGTCGCCACGCGCCTGACGCATCTTGATGCCCGCGGGCGAATCCGGATGGTCGATGTCGGCACAAAACCGGTAACCCGGCGCGAGGCGATCGCACGCGGCCAAATCCGGATGGCGCCGGCGACCCTGCAAGCTATCGTCGGCGGGAAACTCAAAAAGGGCGAGGCGCTGGCAGCGGCGCGCATCGCGGGAATAATGGCGGCGAAACGCACCCATGAGATGATTCCGCTCTGCCATCAGATCCCGCTCGAAGTCGTCGAAATCGATTTCAGGCCCGATCCCGCCGGCTCCTCGATCCAAATCCAGGCGCGCACCGTCACCGACGCGCGTACCGGCGTCGAGATGGAAGCGATGGTCGCGGTGACTGCGGCGGCATTGACGATTTACGACATGGCCAAGGCAATCGATCGCGCGATGGAAATCGGCGGAGTCCGGCTGGTCGCAAAACGCGGCGGCCGCAGCGGCGACTTCACCCGCGCCGGCGAGCCGCCATGGCCGGCGCATTGAGCGCGCCGATCGCGCCAATCGCGCGCGCAGTCCTCAAGCGCGGCCGGGAAGGACCGGTCCGCGGCGGCAATCCGTGGATCTTCTCGCAAGCGGTCGAGCGGATTGAACCGCCTTCGATCGAAGCCGGCGCTCCCGTCACCGTGCACGACGCCTCGGGCGTGCTGCTCGGCATGGGTTACTGCAATCCGGCGACGACGATCGCAATCCGGATGCTTGCGTGGGGAGAGGCGCCCCCAATCGAAGAACTGGTTGCGCGCCGGCTCAGCGGCGCACTTGAACTTCGCCGCCGTTTCATCCGCGACGATACGAATTCGTACCGCCTCGTCAACGGTGACGGCGATGGGCTGTCGGGCGTGGTCGTCGATCGGTTCGGCGACGTGCTGGTCGTGCAAATCCTGACCGCCGGCACGGACCGGATGCGCGCGACGATTGTCGCCGCGCTCAGCGATCTGCTTCATCCGCGCTCTATCATCGAACGAAGCCACGGCGCGGTGAGAAAGCAGGAAGGCCTCGACGACCACGCCGCGGTTTTAGCCGGCGAAGCTGTGACCGGGACGATCGCGGCCGAGAACGGAATTAAACTCAAGATAGATTTCGAGCACGGGCAGAAGACCGGTTATTTTCTGGATCAACGCGATAACCGCGCGATGGCGGGCCGGATCGCGTCCGGGGCGCGGGTGCTCGACGCGTTCTGCTACCAGGGTGGATTCTCGATGGCGGCGATTGCGGGCGGCGCCGCGCGGATCGTCGCCGTCGATACCTCTGCGCGGGCGCTCGAAATCGCGCGGCAAAATCTCGAACTGAACGAGTACCCCGCCGGCGCCGTCGAGTTCGTTCACGGCGAAGCGGGCAAGTTCATGGCCGAGACGGCCGAGCGCTTCGATCTGATCGTGCTCGATCCGCCGCCGCTGGCGCGCAGCCGAGGCGATGCGGACCGGGCGGGGCGGCTATACGTGGAACTCAACTCGGTGGCGATGCGGGCGCTGGCGCCGGGCGGACGTCTGATGACGTTTTCGTGCTCGACGCATTTCCGCGCCGAGGATTTCGTCCGTGCGGTGCGATTTTCCGCATCCAACGCCGGGCGCAAGCTTCGCTTGCTTGCGCATCTGGGGCCCGGCCCGGACCATCCTGTGCTGCTCGGTCACAGCGAGGGCGAGTACCTGACCGGCCTGTTGCTGTCGGATCTGTAATTCGCGGATCCCACCGTGGCAGGGGTGACCCCTGCACCCAGTGTTAAGGCCGCGCTCCGTTGTCGCGCGCGGCCCCTGCCAACGGCTTAATACTGCGCTGCCGTCGCCACGGCCAGGGGTAACCCCTGCACTTTAGTAAGAAGAGAAGATGCTGGCTTCGCCCTGTTAGAACTTTTTTTGTGTCATTCTTGAGCGGAGCGAAGAATCCCGGATCTTAGCCCGCCTGTTATTTCACGGGAGGCGTCACGGACACGCGGTGGCCGGCTGCAACGCGGCTGGTAGGTGAGGGTTCTGCGACCGCATCACAAAAGCGAGCGGCCGCATGGCGGGGCGCGCGGGAGTTCGCCGGGATCGTAGGTGGAACGCGCCGGGCACAGCCGCACGAGCCGAGCTTCCGGTAGACAACGCCTGCGTGGTAGGTTGCAGGCTGCCCCGTCAATAGGGGGCAGCCCCTTTTTTCAGGAGCTGGCATGCCACTGTACATGGATGTTCATAACCTCCAGGGAGTAACCGCGGAGCAGATTGACCAGGCGCACGTCGCCGACCTCAAGGAGCAGGGGAAGTACGGCGTCAAGTATCTCAAGTACTGGTTCAACGAGAGCCACGGCAAGGCTTTCTGCCTGGTCGATGCGCCCAGTGCGGAGGCGGCGCAGTTAGTGCACCGCGAAGCGCACGGCCAGGTCGCAGAGAGAATTATCGAGGCCGATCCCGAGCTGGTAGAGGCATTTGTCGGCGGAGGAGAAACGAGTCCGTCAGGAGCGGTCCTCGTCCCTGGTGGCGCCGGCATCGAGCGAGACTCTGCCATCCGGACCATTCTCTTCACCGATATCGTCGGCTCGACGAATGAAGCCTTGGGAGACGATGCGGGCATGGCCCTGCTAGACGTCCACAACACGATCGTCCGCGACGCTCTGGCCGCGGCAGACGGCCGCGAGGTCAAGCATACCGGCGACGGCATCATGGCGTCCTTCGTGTCGGCGGCGGCGGCGGTTCACTCCGCAACCCGGATTCAGCGCGCCCTCGCCAAGCATCGGGAGGAGCACACAGAGCATCCACTCAAGGTTCGGATCGGCGCCGCGGCAGGCGAGCCCGTCGAGCGTGAGCACGATCTCTTCGGCGCGACGGTGCAACTGGCCGCGCGGCTTTGCGCCCACGCCGAGCCCGATCAAATTCTGGTGTCGAACGTGGTTGCCGAGTTGTGCGTCGGAAAGGGCCTGCCCTTCAATGACCTGGGAGAGGTTTTGCTAAAAGGTTTCAGTCACCCGATCCGGGTTCAAGCTGTCGAATGGTCCGGCGCAGCATAGGACTCTGCGGCAACCCCATAGAATCCTACAACTATGGGATTTGAATTGGCGACGATCTCCCCGCAGCGAATCGAGACGTTCAGGTGAGTCTAACTACCGTCTCCGGCCCAGATTTCCTTGAGTGAGCGATCGGGACAAGAGCTGCTATGGCTTGATGTTCTGGTTTAGGTGGAACAAGTTGCCGGGGTCGTACTTTCTCTTGATCGACACCAGCCGGGTGTAGTTGTCCTTGTAGTTATCCCTGATGCGGCCCTGGTCGTCACCGGCCATGAAGTTGACGTATCCACCGGCCAGCGAGTGGGGCTCCAGCGCCTTGTAATAGTCCTTCACCCACTTGATGTTCTTCTGGTTGTCGGCGGGATCGGGCCACATGCCGGCGATCGTTGTCGCGAACTTGGCGTCGCGGTAGGCGAACGCGGTCGCATCGGAGGGAACACGGTTACAGGCGCCGTTGATCGGATAGATGTGCATAGTCGAATTCACAACCGGCACCTTCGGCCCGAACTGGGCGTGTGCCGCAATCGCACCGTCCGTTAGCTCGGTCGCGAAAGAGGACTTCCAATAGTGCTGCAGGCCCGGCGGGAGTAGCGGGTCGAACAAGCTGTTCATCGCATAGAAGGGCATCGGTGCAACCATCTCGGCCACGGCCTGCGCAGGCTTTCGGAACGCCGCCATCTGGTTCTTGCCGTCCTTGAGTGCGCCGGCCCAGCAGGCCACGATCGCACAGAAGGTCTTGCCGTGCTCCTTCTTGGGGATGAAAGGCAGCGGCGGCGCGATCTGAAACGCCGGGAAGAGTCCCATCTGCTCCGGCGCTGTCGCCACGTAGTCGCGGTAGAAGCTGAGCACGTCACGCGCCTTGTCGACTGGATAGAAGAAGAGGCCCGCGACGACGTCCTTGACCGGGTGCAGCTGGAATTCGAACGATGTCACAACGCCGAAGTTGCCGCCGCCACCGCGCAGCGCCCAGAACAGGTCTTCATTCTCCCTGGCGCTGGCGACGACGAATCGCCCATCGGCGGTGACGACGTCCGCGGACAGCAGGTTGTCGAGCGAGAGACCAAAGGCTCGCGACAGGTAGCCGATTCCGCCGCCCAGTGTGAGGCCGGCGATCCCGGTGCTCGCGATGATCCCGCCGGTGGTCGCCAGTCCGAAGGCGTAGGTGGCGTGGTAGAAGTCGCCCCAGGTGCAACCGCCCTCGGCTCGCGCCGTCTGCTGGCGGGGATCGACGCGAATGCCATTCATCCTGCCCAGGTCGATTACGACGCCGGCGTCGCAGGTGCCGAAGCCGGGTACGCTGTGCGAACCACCTCGCACCGCTAGATCGAGTCCATTGTCGCGGGCGTAGTCGATGCCCGCCATCACGTCCTCGACGTCGACGGCCCTCACGATGACCGACGGGCGCCGGTCGATCATCCCGTTGTAGACCTTGCGCGCCTCTTCGTACTCCGCGTCACTTGTCGTTATCACCTGACCACGAGCGCGCGCTCGCAACATATCGACCGTCGGCTTTCCCATTGCGATAACTCCTTGCGCGGGTGAATCGAGCCAACAATGCCACCAAGACACAGTTACCTCAAGGAGTGGCGGACTGATTGCCGCAAGCAGGCCCGGCGGGGCGGATGATAGGTGGAGCAAAGGCGGCTAGAACCTTGCGGACATAAGCCATTCGGTCTATACGGCGGGTTGGAAGCGGAGAGTTAAAACGGAAATTGTGGCTCAGTCACGAAAAATTGTGACTCAAGCACGAAGATGACCGGGGCAATCCCGCAGTGGCGAGCTCATCCGCCGTTGCGGCTGCGCGCGCTCAATGCGGCCGGCCGCACCGCGCAGAGATTGGGCTTCGGGCGCGCGCCGCTCGATGCGGCGTCGCTGATCGAGGCCGCACGTGAGGCGACCGGGCTGGAAGACTTCGGTCCCGACCGCTTCCGCATCGGTCTGCGCACGCTGATCGAGTCTCTGGAACACGAAAGTCGCCTCAGCCCGATGGGACGCGTCGGGGCCCGACGCGAGTTCGTGGGCCATCTGGTCAACCGGCTGCGCGTGCTGGACTATCGCAAACGCCATCCGGAAGTGGCGGCGGAAGAGATCCGCAGGCCGCTGTTCGTCATGGGGATGGCGCGTACCGGGACCACGCATCTGTTCGGGATGCTCGCGCAAGACCCGGCGAATCGCGCGCCCCAGACCTGGGAGGTATCCAATCCCTGTCCGCCGCCCGAGACGGCCACCTACGACAGCGACCCGCGCATCGAGGAGGCCGAGCGGCGCTTCGGATCGATGAAGCGGGCGATCCCCGGTTTCGACGCGATTCATCCAGTGAGCGCACGGCTTCCGCAAGAGTGCCTCATGATCCACGCGATGGACTTCCACAGCATGCTGTTCGAGGCAATGTACAACGTTCCGTCCTACGAGCGCTGGCTGGAGCTTCAGGACATGCGGCCGACGTATCGGTTACAACGCGATTTTCTTCAGCATCTGCAGTCGCGCTGTCCGGGGGAGCGATGGGTGCTCAAGTCGCCGGCCCATCTGATGACGCTCGACGCACTGCTCGACGTGTATCCCGACGCGATCATCGTTCAGACGCATCGCGACCCGCTCGAGGTGATCGGCTCGGCCGCCAGCCTTCACTGCACGCTGCGTTCCGCCTCGTGCGACGGAATCGATCCGCACGACGTGGGACGAGACCAACTCGACTTCTGGTCGCGTCATCTGGACCGTGCGATCGCGATCAGGGACGGCAGCGCGGACCAGGCGAGCCGGTTCTTCGACGTCCAATTCGAAGACCTGCTCTCGGATCCGCTGGGATGCGTCCGGCGCATCTACTCGCACTTTGGGATGGATCTGACGGACGAGGCGCAGGCGCGGATGGGCAAGTTCATGGCGGAAAACGGGCGCGAGAAGCATGGCGTGCATCGCTACCGGCTGGAGATGTTCGGGATTGACGCTGCAGAAGCATCCGATCGTTTTGCCGCCTATTGCCGGCGTTTCGCCGTCAAGCGCCGAACCGGGCTCGGCGGATAACGAGCAGACCCCTGACCCACGATCGACGCGCTCGCGCGCCGAGGACTTCGTGCGAGCGGTGTGGCTTGCCAAGACCGCCTGATTGCTTGAGTATAGAGCAACTTTTTCCGCGGGATTGGCGCAATGGAGCGAAACCTCCACGCATACAGCTTAATCAAGACGCTATTTGTTCTAATCGCGCTCGCGACCGCCGCGTGTCATCGCGAAGTTGCTTTGCCGCCGTTGCCGCTTAGCAATATCACGCTGACCGACAAGTTTTTCGATGTATGGCCGACCAGCCCGACGCGCGCGTTTGTCGTCGGCGATCGGGGCAAGGTGCTGTTGACCGAGGACGGCGGCCGTCATTTCAAGCGGATCGACATCGGCACCCAGCTGGGTGTCTTCGGAATCCAGATGACCGACGATCGCAACGGTTACCTGTGCGGGCAGGACGGCCTGGTGATGCGCACGCGCGACGGCGGCAAGAGCTGGGAGCGTCTGAACTCGCGAACCAACCTGTTCATTTTCGGCCTGTCGTTTCCCGACGCGCTGCATGGCTTCTTTGTTGGCGACCGCGCGCTGGTGCTGAGCACGACCAACGGTGGCGAGAGTTTTACCAAGCGCCAGTTGCAGCGGCTCTTTCCGCAGGAGCTGTCCGACTACGCGCTGCCGTACGAGGAGCCGGTGCTTTACAGCGCGAGTTTCCTCGACGTCGATCACGGATGGGTGGTTGGCGAGCTCGGGCGGATCTGGGCGACCGAAAATGGCGGCAAGAGCTGGCAGGAGCAGCAGCAACCACTGGTGGCGCAATGGAAGCGTCCGCTCGGACCCGGCGACGATGCGCGCTTCGCGGATTTTATACTGCCGACTTTGTTCAGCGTCTCGTTCCGCGATCAAAAACATGGCGCGGCGTGCGGACTGGAGGGATGGGTGGTGGAGACCGACGACGGCGGCAAGAGTTGGCGGTTTGCCCATCAGGCGGACAAGCCGGGCGCGGCGCCTGACACGCTGGTTCCGGGAGCGGCGCAGATTCCGGCGCGCGATCCGCTGTTCTCGATCGATCTGTTTGCCGGCGACCAGGGAATCACCACCGGACTGACGGGCACCGTGCTTCGCCTTCAGCCCAACGGCGCATGGGCGCACGATCCGAGCGTGCCTGCGATTCCGTTCCCGTTCAGCCAGGTGCGGTTCTTCGACGCGCAGCACGGATGGATCGTCGGCTACGGCACCATCCTTTACACCGAGGACGGCGGCAAGACCTGGCGCCAGTGCCGGGGTTGAACGCGAACGCGCGAGTGCGGGGAATCCGGAGAACCCAATGACCTGGTATCGGTTTGGCGAATGGATTCTGCGCTGGCGCTTCATCGTGCTGGCCCTGGTCGGCGTGCTCACCGCATTCTTCGGCTACTTCGCGGCGCAAACCCAGCTGGTTACCAGCTTCGGCGAACTGCTCCCGCAGAACCATCCGTTCATCCAGGTCGCGCACAAGTACGACCAGTACTTCGGCAGCGTCAACAACGTCACGATCATGATCGAGGCGAAAGAGGGGACGATCTACACCCCCGCGATCATCGGCAAAATAGTCCAGATGACGCGCGACATGGATGTGGTTTACGGCATCCAGCACGGCTCGGTGCGCTCGGTCGCGACTTCCAGCTATTTCCGCCCGCTGGCCGGCGGCGTGATTCTCAACACCCCGGTGCTGCCCAACGGCGACATTCCCAAGACCGCCGGCGAGCTGGATGAACTCGAGAGCAACGTCCACAAAAATCCCGGCGTGATCTTCGGCCGTTTCGTTTCGCTCGACGACAAGGCGGCGGTGATCGAAGGCAGCTTCCTCGAAACGCGACTCGACTACACGCGCATCTTCGACGAGATTCGGCGAAACGTGGTCGAGCCGGAGCGCGACGAGTCGGTGCATATTTACTACGGCGGACAGCCGATCCTTTACGGATGGGTGTATCACTACACGCCGGAATTTCTCTGGATCTTCGTCGCCACGGTGCTCGCGGTCTGGATGCTGCTCTATCTTTATTTCAGCGATTGGCGCGGTGCGCTGCGGCCGACGATTTCCGGCGTAATTTGCGCCATCTGGGGGCTCGGCTTCATCCGGCTGCTCGGTTTCGGACTCGATCCGCTGGTGCTTGTCATTCCGTTCCTGATAACCGCGCGCGCCGTCAGCCATTCAGTGCAAATGCACGATCGGTACTACGAAGAGTTTTACCGTCTGCGCGACAAGGAAAGGGCTATCCTGTCGTCGTTTTCCGAGCTGTTCGTTCCTTCGCTGTCGGGTATTTTGGCCGATGCGTTCGGCGTGCTCATCATCCTGCTCGTGCCGGTTCTGTTTCTGCAGAGGCTCGCGATCACCGCGAGCTTCTGGATCGCCGCGATCATCGTGAGCGAGCTGATACTCAATCCGATCGTGTACTACTACCTCGACCCGCCGCGCATCGAGGTGATCGAGCGCCGCGAGCATGGCTGGTTCAAACGATTGCTGCAGTCAATCGCCAAACCGATGCTGGAAAGGTCGGGCCGCATCACCACCTTCGCCGCCACGATCGTGGTGATTGTGCTGTGCGCGTTTTTCTGGACCGGACTCAAAGTCGGCGACCCGTCGTCGGAATCGCCGATTCTGTGGCCCAACTCGCCGTATAACCGTTCGATGGCCGCCATCCAGAGCGAGTTTGGGGCGATCGAGCAGTTCGTGGTTGTCGCGGAGCTTGCCCGGCGCGATTCGCTCAACGATCCCAAGCTGTACCACGTCATGGACGAGTATGAGCGCTACATGGAGCGCGATCCGGCGGTTGGGCGCACATTCTCGGTTGCCGATCTGCTGTCGAACGGAGGCTCCGCGCTCAGGGAATTCCAGCCCAAGTGGAATGTGCTGCCGACCACCACGCGCGGCACCGGACAGCTGCTCGGCGGATTGCTGGCCGGCGCGTCTCCGCTGTCGACCGCCTACATCATCACGCCACGGCGCGACGCCACCCAGATTACGGTGTATTCCAAGGATCGCGAGGGCGAAAACGTCCAACGAATCGTGTTGCGCAGCCAGCGATTCTTCGACGAGCCCAGGCATCACGTGCCCGGCGTGACGTTTTCTCTCGCCGCCGGAATAATCGGCGAACTCGCCGCCGCCAACCAGGAAATCATCGACAATGATCTTCTACTCAACGTACTCGCGTTCGCCACTATCTACATAATAATACTCATAACCTATCGCTCGTTCATGGCGGGACTCTATTTGCTATTCCCGCTGGCGCTCGCCAACGCCGCGATCAATGCCTTCATGGGCGCGCATGACATCGGTATCAACATTAATACTCTGCCGGTAGTCACTGTCGGCGTCGGGTTTGGAATTGACTATTCCATCTACATAGTAAGCCGGATTATCGAAGGACTGGCGCTGGGCGGCGATCTCAAGGGCAGTACCTATACTGCCTTGATCACCTCGGGGAAGGCCGTCGCATTCACCGCACTGACGCTGGTCGCGTCGGTTCTGTTCTGGTACTGGTCGAGCATCCGCTTCGACGCCGAGATGGGGCTGCTGCTGGCGGTCTGGATGTTCGTTTCGATGCTTGGCGCCATGACCATTCTGCCCGTCTTGATCGTGACTTTCGATCCCGCCTTCATCCGCCGCGAGAAGGAACGCACGATCGCATCGAGGCGCCCCGACCTGGAAAGCCGCACGCTGGCCGCATTTTCCTGATGATCGACTCTCATGAAAAATCCAATTCGGTGGCCGCGATGAAACTCGTGGTTCATCATCAATGAACTCGGGCCCGATCATCCGCGCGGAAGAACTGCGCAAGCGCTACGGCCAGCGCGTGGCGCTCGACGGTGTATCGTTTACCGTCAACGCCGGCGAGATCGTCGGCCTGCTCGGTCCCAACCGCGCCGGCAAGACCACCACGCTCTCGATTCTGTCGGGCGTGATCGCTCCGGACTCGGGCCGCGCTTCGATTGCCTCTTACGATCTCGCCGCCGCGCCGCGCCTGGCGCGCCGTAGCCTGGGCCTGGTTCCGCAATCGCTCGCGCTTTACCCCACGCTCACCGCGCTTGAAAACCTGGTGTTCTTTGGACGGATACAGGGGATGGCCGCGCATGAGGCTTTGAGCCGCGCGCGCAGTTTGCTCGAGGAAGTCGGGCTGAGCGATCGCACTGACGATGTGGTAAACGAATTTTCCGGTGGCATGATGCGCCGGCTGAACATCGCGTGCGGAATGGTGCACTCTCCGGCGGCGATCATGCTCGACGAGCCAACCGTCGGTGTCGATCCGCAATCGCGTGGGCGGATCTTCGCGGTGGTCGAGGCGGCCAAGCAAGCAGGCGGCGCGATCCTCTACAGCACGCACTATATGGAAGAAGCGGAACGGCTATGCGACCGAATCGTGCTGATCGATCACGGGAAAATAGTTGCACAGGGCACCGACCGGGAACTGATCGCATTGGCGGGGACGGAACCGCGAATCGATATCACGACCAAAAGAGCGCTGCCGCCCGGATGGTCCGGCGGGATCACGGGCGTGGGCGAGCTGCCGTGGGAGGGCCTCGACGGCTTGGGGGCTGCGGCCACGCTGCGCACGCTCGACCAGGTGCCCGACGTGATTCGCCGGGCCGCCGAGATTGGCGGCGAGGTCGTCGAGTTCCGCGTCCATCGCCCCAATCTCCAGGACGCTTTCCTGAAACTCACCGGCCGCGCGCTTCGCGATACGCCATGAACATGATGCGCGCCACCACCAACGGACGGGTTGCATGAGGCGATGATGCTGCGCGCGGTGTGGCTGACTATCGGCAAGGAATTCCTGCTCATCCGGCGCGACCGCGTCGGCTTGTTCATGCTGCTGATTGCGCCAATCGCGGTAATCGCTGCCGCCGGTTTTTCGCTGGCGAAGATTTACGGCGGCCGAACCGCTCCGCGCGGCGAATATTCGGTGGCCATTCTCGACGAAGACCACGGCGCTGTCGCGCGCGCGATCCTCGACGCAATTGCGCATCGGCCCGAGCTCTCGGTGATTCATTGTTCGACCCGCCGCGAGGCTCAGCAGACTGTCCGCGAGCAAAAATTGGCGGTGGTCGGAATAGTCATTGCTCCCGGAACCACCGATGCGATCGAACATGGCCACGGCGCGCAGCTCATTCTTTATACCGATCCGGTCAAGTACCTGCAGACCACAAATATCGAGCTGACGCTTGCGGAGTTGTGCCGGCAAATCAGCGCCGGCGCCGCCGCCCAGGCGCAGGCGCAAGCCGCCGAACAAGCTCGCAACTTGACCCGTCAGCTCGAGCAAGCGCGCGAGTCCGCCGAGCAAGCGCGCGCCGAAGCCGCTCGCCTCGGCGCCTCGGCCGCCGCATCGCGCGCCGCGCTCGCGGCGCGGATTCGCGCGCAGCTCGAGACTGCTTTGACCAACGCGCGCGATCAAACCAGGGGCGCGCTCGACGCCGAATTGAATCGGATTCAGCGCAAGATCGACGCCGACGCCGCCGCGCAGCAGGCGAAACTCGATGAGCTTAAGGATTATTTGAAGCGCCTCGAGATCGCGCACGGCCAGTTCGAGACATGGTTCGGCAAACTCCAGCAACTCGCCGGCAGCCACGCCGCCGACATCCCGCCGCCGCCGGCCATCCCGACTCTGCCGGCCGATCTGAATCTCAGCGCGATCAAGCTCGAACCCGGCGCGGATTTCAAGGACGTCCGGACCAGGCTTGAAGGCGCGCTCACGATTGCGCCGATCGATCTTAATCTGCCCGAGCTGCCGGCGATGCCAAAAATCCCGGCGGTCAACATTCCGGTCCTGCCTCGAATCGATTCGAGCCTCGCGATTCCCGGCACGCTCGGATACGTCGAGGTCGATTTGACCGGCAGGGAAAACGGCGCGGTGGCGGGATTCAATGCATTCGATCTCCAGGTGCCGGGCTTCGCCGTGACCTTTCTCTTAATCGGTATGTTGATGGGGGTGTCGCTGGCGCTGATCAACGAGCACGATTGGGGCACGCTCAAGCGTCTGCGCTCGGCGTCGGCGCCGCTGTGGACTACGCTCATCGGAAAGTTGCTGGCCCGCTTCGTGGTCGGCTTCGTCCAGATGGCGGTGCTGTTCGCCGCCGGATACGCGCTGTTCGGGATTTCGCTCGGGCGCACGCCGGCCGCGCTGATGATGCCCGCGGCGGCGATCGCTTTCGCAGGCGCGGCGTTCGGATTGATCGTCGCCGGAGTGGGGCGGACGCGCGACGCGATTCTGCCGGTGGGTGCAATTGTGATCATGACGATGGCGGCGGTCGGCGGATGTTGGTGGCCGATCGATTTGGAACCCGCCTGGATGCAGCAGGTCGCGCTGGCGCTGCCAACCACGTGGGCGATGCGTGCCTTCAATGATTTGATGATCCGCAACCTCGCCGCGTCGAGCGCGCTGGTTCCGGCCGCTGTCAACTTCGGATTCGGGATCATCTACACTGTTGCAGGCGTCGCAATCGCGCGCCGGCGTTTCGGCTGATCGCGCAACAATGGAGCGCTTGCCAATTGAAAAAATTTGCAAATGAATCTCGCGCCTTCCTGACGCGCACGCTGATTGCGATCGCCGGCGCAGTCGTGCTGATTGTTTTCGAACCGTGCGCCGCCAGCGCAGCCGCGATGCGATTCAAGATCGACGTTGACCGCAGCACGGTAAGCGTGTCGGTCGCGGAGCCGGCCGCCTTCATCCGCGGCAGCGCGACCGGGACGTTTCGCATAATCGACGGCGCGGTGAGCGGCGATCCCGCCAACATCCCGGGCACCGCGAAGGTGCGGATACTGATTGACGCATCCAGCTATCGCAGCGACCATGTGTCGCGCGATCGAGCTGTCACCGAACAATCGCTCGAGGCGGACAAATTTCCCACCATCGGATTCGAGAGCAACAGCGTCGTCGGCGTCGTGATGGGCGGTCACAACGAAGGCACCGCGATAGTGACCGGCTTCCTTACCCTTCACGGCGAAGCGCATGCCATGACCATGTCTGTCCACGCGGCGCTCGACGCGAACGGCGTCTTCAGTGGCGACGGCGAAGTGAAGTTCAATTACGAAGATTTCGGCGTCAAGGTCCCCGGCGTTTTGTTTGGCGCGATTCTGGCCGGCGATGAGGCGACGGTTCGCTTTCACATCGTAGCGGTGAATGCCGCAACGCCGGCTCGGGACGCCTCGCCCGCCGCTGCGACTGCGCCTTAGCAGTAATCTCCGTTTGTCCCCGCGGCCATCCATCAACTACAAGCTTGAGCATGGTGGAATTAGCGATTGCTCCGCGCGGCGCAAAACTTCCGGCCGCGGTAACTGAGTTGGCATCGGCGATCGAAGCCGACGGCGGTGCGGCGCTCGCCGCCTATCAAGAGCCGATTGGCGATCACTGGCATCTGTTCGCGATGCTTCCGATTGCGAAAGTGGAGGCGACGCCGTATCAACGCGACCTCTCGCCGGCGCACCTCAAGCGAATGATCGAAGTGATGAAGAAGCTCGATCGTTTTACCGAGCCGATCGTCGCCGTTCACTCCGCCGGCACTTACTGGACTCCCAATGGCAACCATCGCCGCGCCGCCGCGGTGAAATCCGGCGCCAAAATGATTCCTGCGATCGTGATACCGGACCCCGAGGTCGCCTTTCAGATCCTCGCGCTCAACACCGAGAAAGCGCACAACCTGCGCGACAAGGCGCTCGAGGTAATTCGGATGTATCGCGCGCGTCTCGAGGAGCGGCCCAAATCCGCCGAGAAGGACTTCGCCTTCGAGTTCGAGCGTGCGCATTACATCACGCTCGGCCTGCTTTATGAAAAGAAACCCAGGTTTTCGGGTGGTGTTTACGCGCCCCTGCTCAGCCGCGTGGACGGATTCCTGACCAAACCGCTCAAGGATGCGATTGACGATCGCGAGGAGCGCGCAGCCCAGGTCGAGCGCGCCGACGAATTGGCGGTTGAACTGGTGGCCGCGGGCAAGCAGCGCGCCCTGATGCATCCTTATCTGAAGAACTTTATCGTCGCGCGATCCAATCCGCTCACGCGTGCGCGAAAAAATCTTCCGACCTGCAAGGCGGCGCTGGCAAGTCTGATCAAGGCGCTCGAGGAATTCGATCTGGGCAAAATCCACTTCGGGCAGATTCGCGATGCGGCCCAAATCGCTGCCGCCACCTCGGTCGCCGACCCCGGCTGAGCTGTCAGAGGTTTGGTTTCGCCGCCCACAATCCGGAGAACGTATGCTGAGTAACATTGAAGCCGACGATTTTCCATACTCCGTCCAATTTTACGAGTGAGATCTTGATCTCCGCCGGGCCGCGGTCGAATTCGGCCTGCGCCACGTAAATGGCGGTGATGGTCCTTCCGCGGGGCCAATTTAAATCGATGTTCGCCTCGCCTTTCGATCCGTCGTACTTTTTCAGCGGACCGAGTGATCGAAGCACTCCCATCATTAAATGCAGATCTGCTGGATCTTTCACCGTAGCCATGAATTGAGGACTGGCACGGTCGGTAAGGTCCTTTTCGTTCCACTGGGACGTGATTGCGACGATTGCAGCGTCCGCGTACGTCTTGCTCTCCTTGTCGAGCCCGCGTCCCGTGTACGCGATAATTGAGACGAGGATTATCAGGAGAAGGAAGACGGCGACGCACAAGCCTCCAAATATCTTTAATACTTTTTTCAAGGAGGGTGACTATTAGCTATCTGGTCTGCATGATGAGATCCAGTAGCACACCTCCGCGGCCGCTTCACTCCAGACCAGGTGTTCGGTAGCCACGAGCGGGCGGCACTATGGCCGTCAATCTCAAGATGTTAGGGTTTCCAGCGTACCGGGAATTCTCAGTAGCGAGAGAGGAAAAGGAGCCTGGGGCGTCAATATGTCATTCAACGAATATGCCTCCTTCGACGGCCTGACCCTGGGCCGCATGGTGCGAGAGCGCAAGATCACCCCGGCTGAACTGATGGACGCGGCGATTGCGCGCGCGGAAAAACACAACGCGAAGCTCAATGCGATCGTTTTCAAGGATTACGATCGCGCGCGCGCCGTGGCGCGTGCGCACGCGGCCGGTGATGCGCCGTTCGCGGGCGTGCCGCTGCTGCTCAAAGACATCCTGGGCGACTGCGCCGGGATGCCGACGCGCTCGGCGTGCGCGTTCTTTCCGGCCACGCCGATGCCGGCGGACTCGGAGCTGGTGGCCCGCTACAAGCGCGCGGGCTTCATCCCGTTCGCCAAGACCAACGCGCCCGAATTGGGAATTCCCCCTGTGACCGAGTCGCGTCTTTACGGGCCGGCGCACAACCCGTGGAACCTCGAGCGTACGCCGGGCGGATCCAGCGGCGGCTCAGCCGCGGCGGTCGCGGCAGGGATCGTGCCGGTCGCTCACGGCAACGACGGCGGCGGCTCGATTCGAATCCCGGCGGCGTGCTGCGGATTGGTCGGACTCAAGCCGACGCGTGGGCGTATCTCGCTCGCGCCGAATCTTGGCGACATTCTGGGCGGCCTCGTGAACGAGCATGTGTTGAGCAGAACCGTCCGCGACAGCGCGGCTGCACTCGACGCGACCGCGGGTCCGATGCCTGGCGATCCATACTTTCCGCCGCTGCCCATCCGGCCCTATCTGCAGGAAGCGTCGACGCCGCCCAAGCGGCTCCGAATCGGGTTCTCGACCGTGAATCCTCTGGGCGGCGCCATTCATCCGGATTGCATCGAGGCGACCCAGCGAGCGGCGAAGCTGTGCGCGGAACTCGGACACGAGGTCGAAGAAGCGGCGCCGCAAATCAATTACCAGATGCTCGCGCAGCTCTTCGAAACCGTCTATTTGGCGGGAGTGGCGCTCTCCATCGAGGCGGCGCGCATGCTGACCGGCGCCGAGCCGGCGCCCGACAAGTTCGAGACCTTCACGTGGAACCTGTACGAACGCGGGAGGCAGATAACGGCGCCGCAATATCTGATTGCGCAGGCGCTGCTCCAACAGGCCGCGCGTCAGTTTGCCGCGTTCTTCGAATCACACGATCTGTTCCTGACGCCCACTTTGGGCCAGCCGCCGCTGCGGATCGGCACTATCGATTTCATGAGTCCGGCCACGACGCTGCTTGACGAAAAGATTGCGGGCTTCGCGATTCCCTGCCCCGTGTACAACATCACCGGGCAACCGGCGATCTCGCTCCCGCTCCATTGGAATCGCGAGGGCTTGCCAATCGGAACGATGTTCGGTGGGCGCTACGGCGACGAAGCGACGCTGATCCAGATCGCGGGCCAGCTCGAACAGGCGCAGCCGTGGATCGGTCGCAAGCCGCCGGTTTGGGATTGATGTTCAGCTACGCGCGAGGCCGGGGAACACGGCGGCAGCTCTCGGAGGACTAACGATGAAGCTGGAACACGAATTCACTTACGTCGCGACACTCAAGCCGCCGGTGCAAATCGGCGCGGGCCCGTTCGGAACGCGGAACTTTTTCGAAGTCACCGGCGGGACGGTCGAAGGCAAACGGCTGAAAGGTAAAATTATAACCGGTGGCGGCGATTGGCTGCTGATCGGACCGGATGGATTCGGGCGCCTCGACGTGCGCGCCCAGTTCCTCACCGACGACGGCGCCTCTCTGTATGTGCACTACACCGGACTGCTCGAAATGAACCAGAAGGTCTCCGACGCGCTCGCCAAAGGCGCGAGCACCGATTACGGCGACCAGTATTTCCGCACTACGCCTCGGTTCGAGACCGGCGACCCGCGTTATGCGTGGCTCAACCAGAGCATCTTCGTCGCGGAAGGGCGGGTGGGACCCGGCCAGGTCGAGTACAAGGTGTACCGCGTGGCCTGACTACGAACGTCCAGTCTGATGCGGTCGCAAACATCTGACGCCTTGAATTTACGATCCGAACTCGGAACCAGGATGGAGCTTCCCGCCGAGATGGTGCGCGCATCGCGAAAGATTCATCGAGCGATTCTCGCCGCCGCCGCATCCGTGCTTTTGTTCGGCGCGTCCAAGCCGGTTGTGGCGGCGACGATACCGGCCGCCTGTTCCGCCTCCGAATCGAGCGGCGAATATTGCGTAGGCGCATCCAGGCGCGAGATTACGCCGGCCTCGCCGGTCTATCTTGGGGGCTACGGTTTCGGTCCAGTCCGGCGATCGACCGGAGTCAGGAGTCCCATCTACGCGCGTGCAATCGCGATCTCGCGCGGCGAAGGGACCGTGGTCTTCTGCGCGATCGATACGCAAGGGCATTTTCTCGCCTACCAGGGGAACGACGCGCCGTATGGCGCGGCAGACATCCGCCGGCGCGTGTCGAAAGACGCAGGCATTCCCGAGCGCGCCATAATCGTTGCCAGCACGCACGATCATTCAGGACCTGACGACATTGGAGTATGGGGCGGCGTGCCACCGGAATACTTGAAGCTCGTCGCCGATCAGACGGTCGCCGCAATCGAATCTGCTCTGCGCGACGAACGGCCGGCGTCGCTGTACTCCGGGCAAATCAATACCGCGCCGTCCCATCTCCTGAGAAGCATCGTCCCCGGCTATCCGCTCGACACGAAGCTGCGCGTGCTGTTTGCCAAAAGTTCCGACGGCGCGCCGTTTGCGACGCTGATCAACTTCAGCGCGCATGTCACCGCGCTCGGCAAGGACAACACGCTGATCTCGCCCGATTGGCCCACTACGGCTGTGGAAGCTGTCGAGAAGGGCCATCCCGATTCGACGGCACTCGTGATGGTCGCCTCGGTCGGCCGCACCCAGCCTGACCTGAAGGCGATCGGAACGCGCGGGCCGTCGGCAGCCGAAAGCTTCGGTGCAACGGTTGCCAAGCTCGCCTTCGTAGCCGAGGCGCTCGCGGTGAAAATCGACGGCCCGATCGCGACCGCCGAAACCATCCTCGAAGAGCCGGCCGACAATCCTGTGCTGACGAGTCTGATGACCAACGGAAGGGCCGGTGTCGACCGCGTGATGCGCTCGAACCGTGAACCCTTTATGGCGGCCGACAAAGGCAAAATACGCACAGTGGTGGGCTCGGTGCGAATCGGCACGCTCTTCTTCGCTGCGGTGCCGGGCGAGTCCTTTCCCGAAACCCAAATCGCGATGGAAGCGCGCGTGACCGCGCAAGGGCATTACCTCTTCTCGCTTGCCGAGGATCAGCTCGGCTACGATCCGCCACCCTACGAGGTGGGCATGGTCGATTTCGAAAGCCCGCTCGACGAGGGACTGTTCATCATCAATGCTAACTTCGGCACCGACGTGACGCGCACCCTGCTTGCCCAAGCGCGCGAACTCGGCTTCCCCGTTTCCGACACACACTACACCGGTGATGAGAGCCGGGAAGCACGCGGCCTGGCCGATTCAATCGAGGGGACGGTCGGCAGCGTCGAGGAAACGATCGTCAGGCCGCTTATCCTGCTGACACTGTGGCTGGGGTACGACCGCTTCCATTAGACGGACGCGCATCGATAGATGATGAACTCAAGTGATGATCCCAGCGGGGTTGACAAGCAGTTCGGCAGCGGCCGATTCTGCGCGCATCTCCGAGAGGCAGTGACATGAGTATTTTGCAAGAGGCGTTCGTCCCCGACGAGCGCACCATCTTCGGCTGGATCGAGACCGTCTTTGCCCGCGGCGTGCGGCGACCCGGCTATCCGGCCGATCGATGGACCGAGAATTTTTGCCTTGAGCGGTTCCGCCAACTCGGACTGGAGAACGTCCGGCTCGAGCCCGTGCGGCTGCCTTACTGGGAGCCGCTCGAGTCGGTGTTGATCGTGCGTGCGGATGGCCGCGAGTCGCGCATCTCCTGTTTCTCCCTGCCGCATTCGGCGACCACCGACGGTGACGGTCTCGACGCAGCGCTCGTCCAGTGGCGCGACGACACGCCAGCCGCCGTCAAGGGCGCGCTCGCGCTGGTGGACGTGCCGCTGATGCGTGGCCCGGCGGATCTTGCGCTGATGCTCGCAGGGGCAGTGACCAGAGAAACAGATACCAACTGGCGCCGCTACGATCCGGGCGGCACGCTTGCCGGAGCCATCCAGGTGCTGCCCTTCAGTTCTCACTTGATGGCGGTTATGGACGCATCGATCGCGGCAGGGGCGAGCGGATTCGTCGGGGTGTTGAGCGATTACCCCGGCGACTCGCACCGGTACTACGTACCCTACGACGGCGTGGCGCGCGCGATCCCCGGAGTCTGGATCAGCGGGATCGACGGCGCACGGCTGCGCCGGATGTGCGACGCGGGTCGCGTGCAGGTCACGCTGGTCAGCCGCGCAATCCGCCACGACATCACCAGCTATAATGTCGTTGGCGAACTGCCGGGCGCCGATGACGACAGCGTGATTGTCGGCTCGCATCATGACGGCCCGTGGGCGTCTGCCGTCGAGGACGCGTCAGGCGTAGCGATGGTCCTGGCGCAGGTCAGTTACTGGTCGCGCATCGCGCCCGCCGATCGCCCGCATCGCCTGGTCTTTCTCCTCAACGCGGGGCACATGGCCGGCGGCGCCGGTGTACACGCGTTCATCGAGCGGCACAAGGCGGAACTGGCTCGCGTGGTGCTCGAAGTCCATCTCGAGCACGCCGCCGCCGAGATAGTCGAGCGCGACGGTGGCCTGGCACCCTCCGGGCATCCCGAGCCGCGATGGTGGTTCACGAGCAGGCTCGCGCCGGTCGAGGCAATCGTGCGCGAGGCGATCGTCGCCGAGCATCTCGAGCGCTCGATGATCCTGCCGCCCGAGGTCTTCGGCCCATCGCCAACCACCGACGGCGGTCCCTTTCATCTTGCCGGCGTGCCGCTGGTCAACTTCCTCACCGCGCCCTTTTACCTGTTCGACGCTATCGACACGCTCGACAAGATTCACCGGCCGAGCCTGGTGCCCGTGACCCGTGCCGCAATCCGTATCGTCGGGGCGACGCATGGGATGAGCGCGGGCAGGCAGGGCAGGGGGTGACCCCTGCACCCAATGTTAAGGCCGCGCTCCGTTGTCGCGCGCGGCCTCTGCCGGGGGCGCGCCGTGTTTTCCTTTCTTAATACCGTCCTCCCGTGCCAACGGGTCTTAATACTGGCCAGCCGTGCCAACGGCCAGGGCTCAGCCCTGCTCGCGTCGATAACGCGGCGCAACTAGACTTGGCGCATGCTGGCGTTCACGTCATGAGCACCGATCGCGCCCACGTTGCCGCCAATACCGACCGCTTCTCGGGCTTCGCCGAACTCTACGACAAGTACCGGCCGCGACCGCCTGAAGTCATCGTGGATCTCCTGACGCAGTTGGCCGCAAAGGATCGCCCCGTGGTCGTCGATCTCGGCAGCGGCAGCGGCCTTTCGAGCCTCATCTGGACGCGACGGGCAGCCGAGGTCGTCGGCGTCGAGCCGAACGCCGACATGCGCGCGCAGGCTGATGAGCGCCGCGGGGCAGACTCCAGCGCCGGCGCGGTCAGGTTCATCGAGGGGCTCTCGACCGCGACCGGCCTTCCCGACCGTTACGCCGACATCGTGACCTGCTCGCAGTCTCTGCACTGGATGGAGCCGATCGGCACGTTGGCCGAGGTCGCACGCATTTTGCGCGACGGCGGCGTGTTCGCCGCTTACGACTGCGACTGGCCTCCGACGCTCAATGCCGAAGCCGAACAGGCCTACGACGCATGCCGGGCAAAGGCCGAGGCGATCGAGCGCTCGCGGCGTCTCGCGCCCGACGTGCTCAAGTGGAACAAGGGCGGGCATCTGGAAAGGATCAGGCAGAGCGGGCGGTTCCGCTACGTCAAGGAGGTCGTGCTTCATCACGTCGAGAATGGAGGCGCCCAGCGGCTGGTCGGGCTCGCGCTCAGCCAGGGCGAGATCGCCTCGCTGCTCAAGCACGGCATCGGCGAGGATGAGATCGGGATCACGGCGTTGCGCGAGGCGGCGCGCCACGCGCTCGGCGACGCGATCGTGCCGTGGTTCTGGAGCTACCGCCTCAGGATCGGCATCAAATAGCAGGGGTGACCCCTGCACCGCAGGGCTGAGCCCTGGACCCACCGTTAAGGCCGCGCTCCGTTGTCGCGCGCGGTCTCTTAATACTGGTCAGCCGTGCCAGCGGGGCCAGGAGGTGAGGTTGCCCCGGATGTGTGGACACTCGGGTTATGGGGAAAGAGACGGAATGCAAAATGAAATGAGCAATGTTTTAAGCCTCAACGTTTGGAAAGTTCGACAGCCAAAACATCCCGCTCTGCCTACAACTTTTTGCGGGCATAGTTCCTGCTCCCTATCCGGGTGGAGGCTACCAAACCAAACAAGCCCGTATGAAGAGAATAGAAGCAGTAGTCGTGCGCTCGGCCCTGGACGACTTCCACCGATGCGCCAGACGGCTCGGAATTTTCGGATTCGACTTATCTGAGGAGCATCCCAAGCTCCCGTATCACCAACGACTCGCCACCGCCATCGAGTGCGCTCCCGATACCCCGTCGAGGTTCAAAATAGATTTCGCGGTCCTCGACGAAGAGACTAAGCCCACCATTCACGCCGTTCTCGAATCCGTCCATCCCGAAAGCATCGGAATTTTCAAATTTGATCAGGACACCCGGCCGGAAACACCTGCCCGGCGCATCTCACTCCTAAAGATTAGCAGCTTGCCTTAGGCGACACGGCCGGCGAGGTTGGCCTCCCCACCACGACAGAAGAGGTCGTGCTGCCGGCAGAGCTTGCGCGTATATTGAACCCGCGATGATCAGCCTGCACGAAATCGTTATCGTCTCGATGCTGGGACTACTGACGACGTCCTCGTCAATCCTGGGCGCTGCGCTGGGTCTGTATGTCCCAATCTCCAAGCGCACGATGGCTTGCGTGCTGGCCTTTGCTGCCGGCGCCCTCATCAGCGCGTTGGCGATAGAATTGGCGTTCGAAGGCGCCCAGGAACTGCATCAGCAGGGTTTCAACGCCAATGCGTCAACGGCTTTCATCGGCAGCGGCTTCGCGCTGGGCGCAGTCATCTACTATTTCACGGCTTTGTTCCTCGACCAGAAGGGGGCGGCGATACGCTACCCGACGCGATTTCGCGAATATGCGCTGGGACAGAAGCAGAAGGATGCGAAGGAGACAATTGAGCTGCTGTCGAAATGCGATCTGCTGCGCCATCTGCCGCCCGAAGAGGTCGAACGAATCCTGCCCTGCGTCCGCACCCGCCATCTCGACGGCGGTGAGATTCTCTTCAATGCCGGCGATGCAGGAGACGCGCTTTACATCGTGGCGCGAGGCAAGGTCGACGTGTTGTCGGCTGGCGATCATCGCAACGGCGGACACGTCAGCGGAGAAAAGCTCGCGGAACTGGGCGAAGGTCAGGCATTCGGCGAGATGGCCCTGCTCAGTGGAGAGCCGCGTACTGCGACGATTCAATCAGCCGCCCAAACGGACCTGTTGGAAATCGGCCGGGAGGACTTCGATCGTCTGCTTTTGAACGACCGTCAGTTGGCGACCGCGGTGGAACGGCTCAGCCACCAACGGGCGCTCAAGAATCTGAGTTCCGGCGCCGGTAATCCTTCGCGGTGGGCCAAGGTGGCGGCCAGCAATCTCGAGCATCTGAGCAGGAGTGAAGCGGAAAAGATCCTGGTCGAGGCCGGCCATGGCGCGGGGATGGCAATCGTTCTCGGAAACATTCTGGATACGATTCCCGGATGTTTGGTGATCGGTGCGAAGTTCGCCGGCTTGGCGACTTTGTCGATCACACTCATCATGGGGATGTTCGTGGGTGGAATCCCGGAGGCGGCGGCAAGCGCTTCGATGCTCAAGCGGGCAGGCTATAGCCCGGTTGCGATTTTTGCCTTATGGTCGGCCGTTCTTGTGGCGGGAATCGTGGCGGCGGCGGCCGGAAAGATATTCGTCGGTTCCGGATCTCACGTGGCGATTTTCTCTCAGGCGGTAGCCGGAGGCGCGGTGCTTGCACTGGTTGCGCATGCGATGATTCCGGAAGCCATCCATGAGGGGGGATCGTTGGTTGTGCTGCCGACGGTCGCGGGCTTTCTGTTCGCGTTGTGGCTGGCGCTGGCTCAGTCGTTCGCTTGATTCAACGCTCAAGAGATTCAAGCTTTTCGCGCCGGTGATAGCCGCGAACGCTCGATAGCCGATCGAGCGCGCGTGCTAGGAAGTGGCGCCGATGCCCCAGTGCAGAGCGTTACGAATCAGCGTCTGGTATTGCGGCGTTTCCCACGAGCCGCGAAAAACCATCGGCGTAGCTCCTGAAGGCTCGACGCTCGAATCGACAAACGGCTGAACGTTGCTTATCGGCGAGTGACAGTGGCCCAGCGCGATGTAGGCGACTTCGCCCATCCCGGTCTGGCGCGTGTATCCGAGTACGCGGGTTTTGCCGTCGGGCAGTATCGAGGTATCGGCGTCGTAAACGAAACCGAATCCGGGCGGCGATGGGTCTGTTTCGAGCACGGTCGTGAGTATCACGTGGCTGTTGGCGGGGTCCTCAAGCTCGATGAGATAGAGTTCGTCCTTGACCTCGAAGGACGCCGGCAGCCCCTGCGTGAGCGCATGCTCGCGATCGGCTACGTCAACGCGAAACTTGCGCACCGGGGGATGGTTGAGAAAGAAGCAGCCAAGCGTGTCGTGATAGCCGCCCTTCACCATTTTTCGGACGTAACGCTTCCCGCTCACTGGCGCTGCCTTCCCACCGCTGGTGCCGTGAAGCGCGAGCCATCGTCCGCCCGCTTCGAGCCAGTTGCGAATGAACTGGTTCTGTTCGTCATTGGGATACGGCCCGGCAACGTAGGTGATCAGTAACCGGCTGCCGGGCAGCCACTTGGCGACATCGGCGAAGTCATTGCCGCTGGTCGTAAGCACCCCCGAGTTCTGTTGCAGAAGGCCGAGCAGGCACAACCGCACGAAATCCATGTCATGGCCGGCGAAGGAACCAGGAGGAAATCCTCCGGTGATAAGATGGACTCGAATCGGGGTTGTCATATTGCGTTCAAGTCTAGCGGAGAAACGCCGGTCGCGGCACCTCTATCGATGCGCGACACTCGCGTGAATTCGTACTACAACATCAGCTTGACGAGTGAAGACGTTTCCCGAAATTCCCGACAATCCCGCAGGACGCCAGCTTCGATGGTATCTGGAGCGCGTTGTCTCGGCCGGCGAAGGCGCCTCCGAGGCGGAGCTCGACGCTCGATGCGCCTTAAACATGTCCGTCCGCGCGCCATTTCCTTATCGGCATGAAGTGCTCACCGGAGGATGGAAGCGCTGCAGGGATAGCTACGGCGATTTCACGGTGGCGTCGGTCGAGCAAGCGTCCGACTTCAACTTGACGGTCATCCAAACCAGCGGCGATAGGAAATGGCGGCTCTCGATCGAGGTCGAGCACACCGAGCCGCATCGAATAACCGTGCTTGCTCGTGATCGTATCCTCGATTTCGAGGTGGTGTCGCGCGAAGCGACTATGGCTGACGCGGCCGTGCTCGCCGATATCGAGCGGCGATGCCCGATCGTGCTGGGCGACGGCGTCACGATGACTATCGAGCGCGGCGACGACTACTTTGCGTTCACGCGGCTGATGGATAATTTTCTGGCTGCGGTGGGCTTCGTGGATGGAAAACCAGCCGGCGTCAACGTAGCCGCTCTGCATACCGTGCGGGTCGCAGCGCGCGACTATCGAATCCACGCGTTCGCTCACCTGCGCATTCTTCCGGAGCATCAGAAGAAAGGCTTGTGGGGTGCGATAAATCGCGTTTTCGACGAGAAGTACCCGGAGGGTTCGTCGGACGGAAGCACCGCGTATCCGTCGGTCGACAATGCGGCGATGCTGCGAGGCTTCGCGGGGGCGCCTCGATGGAGCACTCATCAGATTCGCGCACAACTGCCGTGCGCATCGCTCGCCGGCCCGCAAGTCGGACGACCGGCTACGCCGCGCGATGCGGCGCGGATCGTCGAAATTCTCAACGCGACCCACCAATCCGACGAGATGTACCTGCCGTACACCGTGGACTCGTTCAGCGCTCGTGTCGAGCGTTCGCCGCGAGACTACTGCTGGGAACGGGTGCGGATGACAGATCGCGCGGTGGTGGGAGTATGGCCCGCCGGCGACACCGTACGGTTTATCATCGAATCGAAGGGAGAGCGGACGGAGTCGCGGCGCGGTCTTGCGCTGGATTGGGGATTTTTGCCGGGCGCGGAGGACGAGTTCGAAGCGATTATCCGCGCGCAATGCGGATGGCTTTCCGATCGCGGCCTGGACCGACTTTCGCTCTTCACGTCGGAGGCGTCCGCCGGATACGAGCGCGTGCGCGCGCTGGCAAGCGAGTTGGAACGGTTTGTGGTGATTTCACACGGTATCCCGGAGCCGGCGGGCGCTGCATCTCGCGGCCTGTACGTGGATCCGATTTACTTTTAGGATGATGCACCTTCAACTTTCGTGGGCGCCTCAGGAACATCATCTGTTCGACTGTCGTCGATCAGCTTGGCGCCGCTGATAGCAAAGTGATTGGAGGAGATGCGCGATGAAAGCTGCTGTCTATTATCAAAACGGTGGTCCCGAGGTTCTCAAGTACGAGGACGTTCCCGATCCCGTATGCCATCCGAAAGGCGTTGTGATCCGCGTCGAGGCCGTGAGCATCGAGGGCGGCGATACGCTCAATCGTTGGCATGGAGCATTGCTCACCAAGCCGCACGTGGTTGGCTACCAGGCCGCCGGCGAGATTGTCGAGGTTGGTTCGGAGGTAACCGACCTTCGGGTCGGCCAGAAAGTGACTACTGTTTACAACTTCGGCTCTCACGCCGCGTTGCGAGCGGTGCCGGCCCGCAACGCATGGCCGGTCCCAAAAGGACTCGACATCCAGCTTGCCGCAGCTATCCCCGTGCCGTTCGGCACCGCCGACGATTGTCTGTTCGAGTACGGCAAGCTCAAGGAGGGAGAGACGGTGCTGGTGCAGGCGGGCGCGAGCGGCGTCGGCGTTGCCGCAATTCAGCTTGCCAAGCGGGCAGGCGCGACCGTGCTCGCGACCGCGTCGAGCGACGCGCGGCTGGAACGGCTCAAGCCGCTCGGTCTCGATCATGGGATCAACTACCGGACCGATGACGTCGTAAAGTCGGTCATGAAAATTACCAACAACCGGGGCGTCGATCTCGTGGTTGACCCTGTCGGCGGCGCGACCCTGCAGGGCAGCCTGCTATCGCTGGCCTATCGCGGCCGCGTCTCGATGGTTGGCGCGGCGGGCCGCGAACCGATGACGGTGGACGTCTCCCCGCTGATGGCGGGCAACCGCTCTTTGACCGGAGTTTTTCTGGGCGCGGAAATAGGCACCGAGCGCGCGCATAATATGATCCAGCGCCTGATCGAGGAGATCGCCCGCGGCGAATACACGGTCGTGATCGATCGAACCTTCCCGCTATCGGAGGCGGGCGCCGCCCACGCTTACATCGAGAGCCGGCAGGCAGTGGGCAGGGTTCTTCTGATCCCATAGGGTTACAATCTTCGCGGACCCAGCTAGCGAAGAATGCCGGCGGCAACCAAAGCAAAACCTCGTAGCGAAGCGCCAACCGCGGCGCCGCGTCCGGCCGCAGCGCGGTGGGGGATTCCTGTTTCGCCGAGGCTCCGCGCGCAAGCCGGCGGGCTGACGCTGCTGGGGCTTGCGCTGATCGTAAATGCAATATTGCTCGCGCCGGAGATTCGCATCGAGCGGGTTCCGGTCAACGACCTGAGCTTTCATATCGCAGCGTCGCAGCGCCTCGCCCGTAGCCTTATCACGGGTGATTCGCTGCTCGATCCATGGGTGTCGCAATGGGCGCTGGGCTTTCCGCTGTGGCACTTCTATCAGCCGATCCCACACATGGTGGCCGGGCTGTGGCTGGCGCTCACGAGTCATTTCGCTTCGGCGCCGGCGTCATTCGCAGTGCTTTACTATCTGTTGCTGGCAGCGGTGCCGGCCTGCACCTACATCGGCGCGCGGCTACTGGGCCTGGAGCCGATCGCCGCGGGATTCGCGTCGATTCTGATCATCGCAGTGAGCGAGGTGGGCGACTTCAGCCGCTACGGGCTGTCTTACGGCGCGTATGTTCGGCGCGGCTCGGGCCTGTACACGCAACTGATGTCGTTCGATCTGCTGATGCCGGCGCTAGGACTCGCCGCCCACTCTCTGAACACGGGCCGGCGGCGAATTCTGGCAGCCTGCCTGGTTGCGGCCACCGCACTCTCGCACGTCGTGTTCGGCTACGCGGCGATTCTTTCGATAGCAATCATGGCGCTGGTCGGACCGCGGGGCGATCGCTCGCGCCGAGTCGTCCGCGCCGCATCGATCCTGATTCCTGCCGTCATCCTGCTTGCGTGGTTCGTCGTTCCGATGCTGCTGGCCAGCGGCGAGATCAACCGGTGCCGATGGGATGACGTTTGGAAGTTCGATTCGTGGGGTGCGGGCAACGCGCTCAACGAACTGTTCTCGGGGCGCTTTCTCGACTGGGGCCGCTTGCCGGTAATGACGTTGGCGCTGGCGGCGGCGTCGTTGCTCGCGCTGTATCGCTGGAAAAGGCCGATGCCGCGGCGCCTGCTGGTTCTCACCGCGGTGTGGCTCCTGATCTTTTTCGGCCGCACGACCTGGGGATATTTCATGCTCGCGCTGGGGCTGCCCGGGACGTTTCACGTCAGCCGTTTCGAGTCGGTTTTTGAACTGTTTGCCGTGCTGTTGACGGCCTGGGCGTTGGCTAAAATCGTCGCCGCCGCATGGCGGGTCGGATACTGGGGCAAGGTTGCGACGGTGATTGCGCTTGGCGCGATCGCGGTCGTGATTTTCGCCGAGCGCGCGAGTTACCTGAAGCAGAACGACAATTGGGGAGACGAAAGTCTCGCGGCGATTGCGCGCGAGGGTGGCGACCTCGACGCCGCGCTCGGCGACATCCGCACCATCCTGCGCGAGCGTCCGGGCCGCGTCTGGGCCGGTCCGGCGGGAATGTGGGGCGCCAAGTTCAAGATCGCCGGGTCGCAGCCGTACTCGTTTCTCTCGCTGGCGGGGTTGGATGAACTCAGCTTTCTCTATCATAGCTTGTCGTGGAACTCGGACGTGACGGCCGAACTCGACGACCGCGATCCCTACCAGGTCAAGCTGTTTGCGATGCGCGCGGCGCTGGCGCCCGTGACTCAGCCGATGCCCCCCGAGTTCAAGCGTCGCGCAGTTCACGGCGCCCTGGCGGTTTACGAGGCCTCCAGCGAAGGCTACTTCGGCCTGGTGGACATTGGCGCCCGTTACGATGGCCCGTTGTCGACCGTGCTCAATCGCGACTGGGGATGGATGCAGGATTCCGCGGTGCGCGCAGGCGCGGTGGTCGCGCTGGGCGGCGATATCAGCGGATTGCCGCAATGGAAGATGTTTCAGCCGCCGCCCGCGCTCGATCCGCGATTTTCGACTCCGCGCGGGGAAGTAATTTCCGAAAGCAAGCAGGGCGAGACCTATCGCGCGCGGCTGGCGGTGCTGCGCCCGTGCTACGCGTTGCTCAAGATCACATATTTCCCGGGCCTGCAGGCCACCGTTGACGGAAAGCCGGCGCCGATCTTTCGCGTGTATCCCGATTACTGCGCGATTCCGGTCGTACCCGGGGAGCAGCGGATCGAAGTGCGATACCGTCCGGGGCCACTCAAGCCGATATTGCTGCTTGCCGGAATCATTGTGGTGGGATTGATCGCTCAAGCGATGCGCAGGCCGGGCTACGCCGCGATGGAACGCAGGATTGCGGCGCGGGTGGCGGAGCTGGCGACTCCCTGGGCGACTGTGCGGATACGGACGGCGCTGGCGCTCGCGGTCCTGATCCTGCTCTTCACGCGCCCGCTGTTCCGCGGCTACCAGCTCGACGGCCATGACACGCTGGAGTACCCGCCCCGGCTGACTGAATTCGCCAAAATATTGGGCGACCATCAATTCCCTCCCGTATGGGCGCCGGATCTCAGCAGTGGGCATGGACAGCCGCTGTTCGAATTCGCACCGCCGCTGATCTACGCGGCGGCATTGCCCTTCTTCAAAGCCGGCATGCGGCTGGCGGATTCGCTTCAATTTGGGCTGGCGATGCTGTTCGCGCTCGGCGCGACCGCGGTCTTTCTGATCGGGCGCAAGCTCGCGTTTTCTCGGGTCGCCTCGATCGGCGCCGCGGCCGCATGGCTGTTCGCTCCCTACCAGGCGCTGGATATCTACGTGTGTGCGCGATTTGCCGAGTCGGCCGCGCTTGCAGTGGCTCCCGTGGCGCTGCTCGGGCTGATCGCGGCGGTTCAGCGCCCGACCGCAATCAGTGTGGCACTCGGCGCGATTGCAGTGGCGATGCTGCCGCTGGCGCATAATGCGATCGCGCTGCTGATGTTTCCGGCCTTCGCGGCGATCGTCGCCGTTCGATCGGCCGTCTCGGATCATCGGCTGAAGACCGCCGCGGCCGGCGCTGGCGTGCTTGCCGGCGGGCTGGGACTCAGTGCGTTTTTCTGGCTTCCGGCGCTGCTCGAGCGCGATTTCGTCAAGACCGACCTGCTGCGGACCGGCTTTCTCAATTGGACCAATTACATAATCTCGCCGTTCCAGTTGCTTTGGTCGCCGTGGGGGTACGGCTACGCGATGCGCGGTCCGGGCAACGGCATCTCGTACTCGCTGGGGCTGGTTCACATCGCCTTGGCTCTGGCGGGACTGTGCATCGCGATGCGCGCGGCGAGCCGTAGCCGCCGCCTTGACGCGGTGGTCTTTGCCGGCGCGTCGATTATAGCCGCGCTGTTGGCCACCGATTTGTCATGGACGATTTGGGCGCACGTCGCCACGCTTCAATACCTCGCTTATCCGTGGCGCACGCTATGCGTTCCGGCGCTGTTCATGCCGCTGCTGGCGCTCTATGCCTTCGACCGCATGGGCGCCCGGCTGGCATCGGTCGCGATTGTAGTGCTGGTGCTGGTCAATATCGCGCACACCGAACCCAAGGGAATTCAGACTTATGATGAAGCCTACTTCAGTGCGGACATGATCGCCCGCCTGGGGATAAACACCACCACTCGTGAAGAGTACGAGCCGCGGACAGTGCAGTACCGTCCAGCCTTCGATAGTCGCCTGCTCAAAGGGGTCCGCTCCGCGCCCGTCGTGCATCAACTCGCTGTCAGCTCGGATAGCCAGTCGTTCAAGGTCGATGCGAGCGAGCCCGCGCTGATGCAGGATTCGCTTTTCGACTATCCGGGATGGACGGTGCTGGTTGACGATCGGGAAGTTGCGGCTTCGCCGGCCTCAGTCAGCGGAGAGATCACCTTTAACGTTCCTGCCGGGATACATCATGTAGAAGTCGAGCTGCGTCCGACTCCCGTCCGCCGCTGGTCGTTCTATCTGTCCTTAGCCACGGCGGTTTTGATGATCTCGTTCGTGATGTTCGCGATCATCACCGCCCGGAAGCGGCCATTACCCGCAAGCCGCCGGTATAATAGTACGGTCCCGGATCGGTGAACTCCTTCTCCATGCCTTGATACTGGAACGGCCAATCGTTCGCCGTCCACCTTGGCTCTAAGCTCTGAGCGCCCTGTATGCCGACCCGGCGGAATAGCACATGAGCGCAACCGCCGGACCAAATAGCGAGAATAGCACAGCGTAGCTGGCCTGCTCCATTGTCGTAATGACTAGCAGAGCCAGCAATGCCTGCCAAACCGTTAAGCACTGCACCTGTCTTCTGACAGCCATGGAGCGCCTGATCTGCTCTGGAAAATCGGTCCAACCGATGGCGAACAGAAGTACCGCGTTCGAAAACAGGACGATGTCCCAACGAAGCACAGGGGTCGCGGCTTGAAGCCAGTTCGACCCCAGAGCAAAGATGCAGGCTATTACTCCAACTATGCTGGCTAGGAGGAACGCCGAAAGGCCCACGGCCAGCAGCTTTTCTGACTTAGGACTGAGTGTGAGCATCCTTTAGTCTTCCACGGGACGAGGTTATTGGTTTGGAAGAGGGCCCCTAGCTGCGGGACCCAGCCGAGAATTGGGAAACGCCGCACCATAGCAGAGCCCTATCCCGCCGAAGTAAGAGCCGCAAAGAACCCCCATCGCTCCACAGGCAGGGATGTCACCTCCTCCGCACCCGACCCCCGTGAGGATGCACCCAACCGTCAACTCTGGGTTGAACGCTGTGAACACCCCACCGCAAGCAAAGAAAGGGCCCAGTCCCGTGGGAGTCTGCGCTCGTGGGGGCGCCTTGCGGTACTCTGGCGCCTGCAGCGGGGTCGTGCCGCAGAATTCAGCGTCGCCGCACAATTCCGGCTTGCCATTGGACGCTTCGTCCGGTATCAGACCGTTCGGGAAACCCAGTATCACGGGATACAACGGGTGGCGTTTGTGGCGCAGCTGGCGCGGCGTCGGAGGCTCGCTGCTGCTGCCGCCAAAGAGGTCGTCGAGCAACTCAAAGAGCCCCTCAGCTATTAATCCCACAACAACGACCGGCGTTGCGTAACCTAGGGAAACGCCTTC
>Ga0187862_10000337_pt1 | contig 55287 bp, 41 predicted proteins | sample June2016WEW_10_1_FD_133003 | JGI IMG/M metagenome (GOLD analysis project Ga0187862, IMG submission 133003) | Peatland microbial communities from SPRUCE experiment site at the Marcell Experimental Forest, Minnesota, USA - June2016WEW_10_150 | ecosystem: Environmental > Terrestrial > Soil >... | reverse complement strand
TGTATATCAAGCATAAATTACAGTAGTTGTGGCACTACCTTTTGGACATTTTCTAAAACCAACCAAGCATCCATGCGGGTTTGCGGGCCATGACAGGTTGGGAACTGTTAAACTTTAGTCAAGAAACTAATTATTTCTTTTTGGCTACCTTGCAATTGGACAATCCGAAATTGTTTTTCGTGTGACAATGTCCGACAGAAATGGAACTGAATAAACCAAAATCACCCCTATCTGAGTATGGGCAGGGGTGAGATAATCGATTTAAAGGGCATCCTGAGAGGCTGTGGGGTGTAGGTGGTGGGTATGGTTTAGGGTGATGTTGTTTTCCCCTTCTGTTGTTTGGTATTAGTAATTCTATTTGATATATCTTTCATCAGTTTATAATATTCACTTGCGAGAACAAGTAATGCCAATATTTGAAGTGGATAAAGAATTATCCTCACTATTGCCCAGTTGGTTCCTTCAGTTTTTGCATAATTTATTGAAGCTACATACCAATTATATTCATTAGTAATATCGTGTATCAATTCGCTCTGATATTTGGCGACATCTGAGAAGAATTGTCTCACCGTGATCTGATTATGTTTTAGGTGTTCTAATAGTTGTACTATTTTAGGATCTTTTAACAATGATGATTCCATGGATACGATATCGCTATCTATAAGTTGTTGCCTCTCCGTGTCTGTTAATGATTCCAATTGGAATAATTGATACATAGTATTCCCATTACTCTGTTGCGTTATTTGAGTTATTCTCTGTAATTGATTTGCGGCTATTGATACTAGCTCGTTAACGCCAGAGGTGAATGTAGTTATTTTATGATCTGCATAGGAAATCAATATACTTGAAGCGAACATAAACATCAAAGAAAACATTTGTAATTTAACTGATTTTACTTCTTCTATAAGTTTCATTGTACATACTCCTTTGCGTCTATATAAGTCACGCCGCTTGGCTAACGTCTCTCATCTTCGATTTAAAATGTCCCTGAAAGGCTTTGACCGTCTGATTGATATCGGGATCTAACCTCTTTATCAATTCAATAAGCTGTCCCGCCAGTACAACCGATACCCTACATACGCCTTCCCGTGTTTCGTAAGAATCCTTTGGGCTTTCATTTGTCCAGTTTAAAGAATAATGTTCCAGTGGTTCAAGACATTCTGAACCTCATCGCGCGGGAAGAGGGGATAGGAAGTAGCATCATCCAGCCTCTTTTTGATTTCTGCTCTACGGTTTTCGATGGCCTTCTGAACGGCCCTAGAGAATGGCGCTACGTTTGGGGGATGAATTTGCCGATCGCCAGTCGGCCATGACTCTGGATACTTATCAGGAATGTAGCCCTCCTTGATTTGTTTTGCTTCGTTTTCGACATCAGGGTCATCGCATACCCATCCATAAAGGTGAAACGCACAAGCGCGCAACATCTTCTTTATTTCCGGCATCGAGTCTGTAAGTGCTTTCAATGGGGTGGGAAGCCAAACCATATTGGCAACACACGAATAGTATAGCGGACTTTGAACAATTCTATTCGCCTTCTGGAAGGCGGGATCATCGATTCCCCAAACATGGCATACCGTCCAATTCGGTGGCCGTTTTCCTGAGATTCCCAGTGCCTTAACAAGTGCTCTGCTTGCCTGAATGTTAGGCTCCACTTTGGATACGGTTTGCCCACTCTGCCGGTTTGTATTCGTATATTGTCTGGTGTGTAGTTGGCGTTATACATTGGTTTTCCCCGCGCAGTTTCCGGAAACCACACTGGTAATGCCCGAAATGTTACCGGATTTACCCAACGGCAAGTTTTCTCAATGAGAGGCACGAGATCTACGGAAGCCTCCAAGCACGCCGCACTTAATACATCAAGACCATCGCCCGGCGTAAGAGGTTTATCTTCAGCACGAATCGAAGAGGCTCCGCACTTGTTTCTATGCTCAAAATGAGCCGCGCCATATTTGCTGGATTTATGTGGTCTAACGGGTTGCCAGCAATTAGGGCAAAGGTACTCCCTTTGCGGTGACTTTAATGCATCATCAACACAAACGGTTTGGATTACCCCATTTTCCCTGACTATCGCATCAGTCATCTTCGCCATACTCATCCTTTGATTATCATCAAGATTACTGGCCTCATTTGCCGATAATTGGACTATTCCTCTCATTGGCCTTGAGACAAATGGGCAGTTGAATCGTCACGTAGCTCACGTGCTTGTCTCTCCAAAAGATAAAGATGGTTCAGCAGAAGAAATTCCGATAGTAGATAATCTCTGTGAAGCTTCAGTTCACGATGCGCTCGTGGATTTCGATGCGCCATGTATGCGTTCGTGAAGAGGCCCCCGCGTCCCTTGTGTTCAACAGAATCTGGTTGCTCGTCCCAACCTAACTTCGGGGTTTGCGACAAAAACACTTGACTGAATAGTTTGGAACCATACTCCTTTGAGCTGGCTCTTTCCCTGACGATATCCTCAAGCCGCCGATAGCCGGTAAAAAGGGTTTCGTCTGGGTGTTCAAAGAAGTTCATCGCCAAATCGATTATGCGGGTGTCGATAATTGCGAGGGGGATTACTGGCGGGAAATTTTCCCGGAGCACTTTCGATGCTCCTTCGGACCAATCCCGTTCCAACACATAGTCAGGCCAACGACTGGGTCTGATGGGCTTAGCGCTGTCAATGTTTTCTATATCGCCTGTGGTGAGCGCCGATAGATCAAGCCGCTCAATAAGTCCCTCGTTTACCTCGTACTCCACAAGCTCTGTGCCATAGAAATGGAGAAGCCCAACGACAAAAGAAAACGCTCTCGGACCCTCTCCGCCATATCCCGAGGCAAATCCAGACTTAATTGCGACGATGTCATGGTCATTAACTGTAAGCAGAAGGCAATGGCTCTTTTGATGGGTGAGAATTCGCGCGCGCGATATTCGATCTCCAAACTGAAAAAATCGCATGACAGCGTTTTGGCATTCTATCGAAACCCCGGGCAGTCCCGCGTATTGAATGCCGGCGGGTAACTTCTTTTTGCTGTGCATGTTTACTCCATTCGACCAACCAGTTAGAAAATCCCCTTGGGTTACTTTCCCATTTCACTCTGAAAGTATAGCCCAACCCTTTCTCTCTCTTTTATCTCAGATTTGTCCTTCAGGCCAGCAATTCGGAATTTGAGGTAAGTGACACGCCGAAGTTTGCCTCGCTAAGGGGAGATGGCCATGCCGCCCTCGGATTGCAGACGATGTGAATCCGTGGCTGCTCTACAGGAGTCCAATCCCCAGAAGTCCAATCTAACATTACCGACGCCAACCACATTTGATGGCACGCCATTGACTCGCAGGATTGTGCTAAATGATTGGCTGCCTCAAGAAATGAGGTCTGGCGCAGGTCGACGGTCCCGCATAATGGGGGGCGAACATACACCAGAAAGAATCCGCAAGCATTATTCTCAGCGGCCCTTTGGGCTTTCTCCTCTACATGAGTACGCAACGTCTCTTCAACCGACGCTGAGTGGTCAGCAGGAGAATTCGCTCTTTTGCTAATAACCACGCCATAAGGACGGACCGTGACCAGTATCGGCGTCCGTCCTGCGGTGAGGTCAATGTTTTCAGCCGGAAGTGTTTCATAGGCATCCAGGCGCCTTCGAAATTCCCCTTCTAAGGCTCTTTTATGCCGCCCGATACTCACCCTTGTGATTGTGCCTGTTCGCATTTCTATCGCTACCCGCCAACGTCCAGCTGCCCACCTCTCGGCAATCGGCGTCAAGGCATCCCGCAGCAATTGACTGGCGGAGCCACTCGCTGACTTCACATCGAAGGGAAGTTCGATGTTGTGAATTAGAGCGAGCCCGTCGAAGGGCGGAGGGGCTCCTCCTCTGTAGTGGTTTGGCCAACCAACGGCCCGCAGTCTACCGAGTTCTGCGAAGTAGGCCAAGGCAAGAATTTCGCTCTCCGCGTTATCGAAATTCTGCTCGTCTCCGAAAAGGGCGCGCAGTTGGTAGCGAAGTTCCACTGCCGACCACGTACCGAACAGGCGGCGGAGTGCCGTATCTAACGTGTGGACGCCCGTCGGCAATCCTTCCTCTGCTGCGTCAAGGATTTCCCTCAAAAAACTTTGTTGGTAGGACGACGAACCACAGTGGGCGAACGCTTCGGCGAGCGCTAGAAAGTTTTCCCTCTGCCAAGGGGTCATCTGAGAAACCCTTACGCATTTAGCGTGAGTCTAGCCACTGAACCGCTTTGAGAATGACCAATTTCCGTAATTGGACATTTTACAATAACGTGCCTCTTTCTAGACTAAAGACATTGAAATTCTGGCCTACTCCAGCGCCCCTGTCAGCAGGATTATGACCGCTTGATCAACCCAACAGCGAGATAGACCTTGAACGGAACTGCAAACCAAACGCTGCCACCGAGCAGCCGTTTACTGGACCCAACCCCTATCTAAACACGGCTTTTCAGAATAGCTGTTTTCATGCACGATCAAAGCACAATTGGTAACAGTCATGATAAAATATCAGCCAAAATACGGTTTAGTGTTCCTTCTTCTTGTGAAACTATATATCTATCCGCCAAAGAAGCCAGTGTCCCAGTTAATTTGATCCACAATTCTATCAGGTCGAAGATAGCCTATTTCAACCTTTATATATCCGCCTTGTAACTGTTGAATTGGTAACCTATCAAGATATCGTTCTTTAGAGCATCCATCCTTTTGAGGATGCCTTAGCTCAAGCATATGACATGGCGATAGAGGGAAAAACACCAGTGTGCCCGTAAGTCCAGGACTAGCCTCTTCGGACGGATCTATCATTGAATTGTAAAATGATACTGGACTGTCGGTGGTTACAAAGGGTCTATGGATGGGCACCTCGAATATTCTCCAAACCATCGTTGAGAAGATATCCGTATAGGCATGAGAATTTGTTATTAAATTCATGTGGTGAAACTTGGCACTTTCTTTGATAGTTAGTCTATAGCGACCTGTTGCAAGCTCTTGAGCAACATCAGGTATGGAATAAGCAACTGCTTCTATTTGCGTTTTAAGCATTTGGTCGAAATGTTTAAGTTGACGTGGCACACGAATCCTTTGGTAAAGCAAGTAAGTGAGAATATTAGCAGAATCATCATCATTGATTGCTATCGGATTATTGATAAGCTTGTCGATCGAGAGCTTTGCTTTTTTTCAAGGACACCAAATCTATGCTCTAGAATGTTCTTATCAAATTCCGGAGGTGCCCCAGTCTGGCGGTAATAATTCTTTACAACCATGACCTGTTCTGGTTTCTGTTTTCGAATTTCTTGCTTCTCAATATCGAGAACATGCAGGGTACCTGAAGAAGGCTCTGCAAATCTTCTAAGGTAAAAGGCCGGAACGAAATGGTGTCGTTTCGGTATCGATGGACGCCGTTCTGCCTTGAGCATGCAATACACCCATTACTGTGTGTTTGATAGATGCTCATTATCTCCCAGTCTTACGGTTAATTCAAGTGCTCTGATTTGCTCCGGAATGCATTCGACTTCGCGCTGAAGCTGCACTGGTCCCTCTCTTCCACCCAAGCCCTCTGAAGGTCCTCTTCGACCTTGAAGGCGGAAACGAGGCTTCATGGTGTATATGTTGGTTGTCGGGAAGAAAGTGGTTAAAAAGCTCTCCCCTAAATTAGCCCACCAGTAAACCGCAGGCGCAGATAGTCAAAAAGGTATGAGCGGTCTTCATCATGCCTCCCCCCGTCCCTTCTCCGACATTGACGATGGTATAGTCCATGTCCGGCACATTATCGAGCTTCCAGTCAAACAATTCCGTGTAGAACTTCTTTGCCCTCTCCGGGTCGTGAGTATGCAACTCAACATGCACGAACGGATTTGCCATGGTTTTTCTTCTTTTATAACATATTGTTATCTGTCGACGATCTCCTGTCAAGTGGATGGGGGAGATCGGGTGCGATTAAAAGTGACAGGTGCTGTAGGCGGGGTGCCAACCCTGCCTGTTCCGGAAGTCATTCCGCATATAATTTTTAATCGCACCCTGGGGATATCCAGAAACCATGGTCAAGGATTTGGCGAAAGGAGGCTTTGAGATCTCAGGCAATCGCTAAGAATCATCAGAACTGTCCGGTTAAATTTGGGTCTGTGACTGCAACTGATTGATTTATCCAGTCTTTTGAGACAATCATTCGTTTGAACGCGGATAAAGCTAACGGCAGTCAGCAGTGAAAAATAATATCCCAATCCATTAGGAATCGGGACAAGTCTGTCTTCGAACAGTCAGCTTTTGGTGAGGTCCGACTCGGAACGCAAAAAGGTAAAAGTGAAGAGGCAAAAGGTAATTAACTGCGGGTCGCGTGGAAAAGTTGAACGACTGATGGACACAGTCGCCGTTAGAGAGGACATTTGGGGGCCGAAAACCACAGTTTAAGACTCCGAAGCAGGCAATCCGGACCACTCTTTCCGCACGCAGCCACACTTTAGCTTGGTCCGACCCGATGCTCCGATGCTGTCCGACCCGATGCTCCACTGTTTGCGCACCTTCTCCCCAGGCGATACTCGGTAATGGAACTCCTCTGGGATGCATTGGATTTGTAAAGCTTTTCGAGATGATTTTTGCTCACATGCAAAAGGCCAGGAGCGCTTAATCAGGACTGAACGCTGAAGACTGAAGCCAGATTGGATATTCTTTGCTCCGGCGTAGGGACTTGGTTTGGCAAAACGTAGGTAGTTCTGATAGAATGGAACTTGGTCCGTGGGGTGAGGTGACGCAATACGGGAAGAGGGCTAAAAAATTCTTATTTCATGCCGGTTTCACGTAGTGAGGGTTAACAAAGCTGTTTATAAAAGAAGAGGAGAAGACAAATGGGACTTACAACTGAATCGAAACTCTCGGAACTATTGGCTGATGAACTCAGCAAGGAGGTTGTCGAAAAGCACCTCCCGGGGATATCAACCCACCCTATGTTAGGAATGATCCAGAACATGACACTCGACCAGATCATGCCGCTCTCCCAGGGCCAAATTACTCCCCAGGCGATCCAGGCGATTTCGGAAGATCTGGCGAAGCTCTGATAGGGGCGCAGCCCTCGCAATCACACGCCCCTGCCGGCCCGGTCGGTAGAACTGAAAGTAGGTTGCGTCCGACATGGTGCCGATTGGAAACGAAATTTGGTATGGGCCATTTTCTCTTCCCCAATGGCCCATACTAACTCTCCCAGATTTCGAGAGACTGATTTGTCTCTGAATGCCTCATTCCCCTTTTCTCTCCGGGCGCCCGTGCAGAGGGGATGGAAGGGGCGCAAAAAACGGCCAACGTGGAAGATCAGCTTCCCCCTCTGTGGGTGATCAAACAATGATTCGGAAATGGCAACAGATAAGTTATTGAATTTATTAAAAGCCTGCTTGCATGTCACGTCACCCCGGCCCCCGGATCAGGTCCGGGGCAGGCGCCGGAATCCAGGCTTTTCCCAGCTAATTAATTCTAAAGCAAAGGCACTGGACCCCGTCCTGCGCCGGGGTGACGGCCTTACCGGCCCCCGGACTGGACACTTCCGGGGCAGGCCGCGCCGGAATGACGGGCTTCTTCCTTGTAGCTGCCCGTCTTTATTTGAGCGCTTATGGGGATCCGCCCTCACAAAAGATCGGGCGCGGACTAGACGCATCATGTGACGCCCATGCGTCAAGCGGATGGCCCGAAACGAAGTGAGGGTCCACCCCGCCCCTACGGATGTCGCGCGGTTCTTTTGCGGGAGGGCTTTATGCCCTCCCGAAGCGCACGATTTCGACGCAATTTCATGATGCACGCGTCACCCACGAAGCATGAAAATGGCATTTTCTAGGTAACTCCGTATGAGTTTTGCAGTCCAATTCAACTTTATATGAGGGCCTATTCGTGCCGATGCGAGTTTCAGATTGCAGTCATGCGGGCCGGTCGAGTTCCTTCCTGACAGCCAGTCCCAGTTTCTCCAGCAAATAGGGTTTTTTCACGTAGGTCCCCGCGCCCAATGCCTGAGCCCTACTCACCCGTGCCGTCTCGGAAAAACCACTTACGATGATGGCCCTCTGATGCGCATGGATTTCAAGTATTTTGGCATAAGTGTCGAGACCATCCATACCGGGGTCCATGATCATATCTAAAACGACCAGATCAACCGCTTTTTGCTTGAGATACTCCACCGCTTCTTCACCGCTGGAAACACTGACGACGGAGTAATTCAGCTTCTCGAGCATGGTGCCGGCGAGCTCCCGCTGCTCTTTAACGTCATCCACAACAAGGATGGATTCACCTTTGCCCATGTATTCGGCAGCGGATATGGAAACCTTCTCGCTGGACATTTCCTCTCTTGTCACAGGAAAATAAAGGGTGAAAATGGTTCCTTTGCCTTCCTGACTTTCCACATTGATATATCCCAGATGATCCTTGACCGTGCCCCAAATCACCGCCAGTCCCAGACCTGTCCCGCTGCGGCCCATTACTTTTTTCGTATAGAAAGGCTCGAATATGCGCTTCAGGTCGCCTGGTGGTATCCCTTCTCCCGTGTCCGATACGGACAGAACGACATAGTCCCCCTCCCGGACCTCATCGTATCCGGAAACGGGTTTATCCAGATACCGGTTCCTGGTTTTAATAGTAATTGCGCCACCCTCAGGCATGGCTTCAGCGGCATTGGACACCAGATTCATCAGCGATTTGCCGAGATGAACGGCAGAACCCGATATGTTAAGAAGGTGCGGTTCCAAATCGGTCTCGATCCGGGTATTGGGATGATAGGAAGAGACCCCGGCGAACTCGGGGGAGTTCCGGCATTCCAGGACAATGTTATTCAAATTCAACACTTTTCTATTGGAGACCCCCCTCCTCGCCAGGGTCAGAAGATCCTGAACAATCGCGGCCGCCCTCTGTCCGCCCTTCAGAATCTCATTGGCTCTCGATCTTGCCGAACTGGACTCACGCGAATCATTTGCAAGCAGTTCAGAATAGCCCACGACAATACCCAGAACATTGTTGAGGTCGTGAGCCACTCCACCAGCCAAAGTGCCCAGAGCCTCCATCTTTTCCGCACGTTGTAAACGGTCTTCCAGGCTCCTTCGTTCTTCCTCGGCCCGCTTCCGCCCGGTGATGTCACGAAAACTCCACACCCGCCCCACGATGGTATCGTCGATGCGCTGGGGCTGTGAATAACGTTCGAATATACGACCGTCTTTAAAGACCAGTTCATCACTGCAACTCGCATCAGCCGACTGGTAAAGCGCCCGGACCTTGTCCAGAAACGCATCGGGAACCAAGAGCTGATCAAGGACAAACTGCAGCAACTGCTCGTCATCCCTCGTTTCGATCAGGGCCTCGGGAATCCGCCACAGTTCCAGAAAATTCCGGTTAAAGCTGGTCACCTTGCCGGCGGCATCCACGACCAGAATGCCATCCGCCGTGGACTCGAGCGTAGCAGCCAATAGTGAATGGGAATTCTGCAGCGCCTCCTCGGCCAGCTTTCGCTCCGTGATGTCGGTTAGCATCGCAAAGGATCCCCTAAACCCGCCATCTTCGTTTCTCATCACTGTGACAGAAATATTCGTCCAACATTCCGTGCCATCGTTGCGGCGAAAGCGACGTTCGTAAGTCTCGCTCAGCCCCTGGAAGCGATGAGCCCTCTTTTCCCTGTGATCGGCCAGGTCTTCGGGAAACAGAAAATGGGCTAAAGGCTTGCCGATGATCTCTTGAGGCAGATATCCAAGCATGTCAGCCATTTTTTGATTCACATATGTAACGAGGTAATCCTCGTCCGTCATATAGATGCCTTCATTGGCCGTTTCAACGATCCGGCGATATTTTTCCTCGCTCTCACGCAGGGCCTCTTCTGCCCGCATGCGGTCGGTAACGTCGTCGTATACGACGACCATTTCGCCGGTAGGCAGTTTGTAGACGAAGTTCTCGTACCATAACGAAATCTTTTGATCATGGTAAAACGATGCCGCATGATGTTCAGGGATGCCCGTTGTCCAGACCCGCTCCAATACATCCAGGAGTCCGAATTCATTGACGCCGGGCAGCACCTCATGGATGCTTTTCCCAATAATGTCCTCTTTGCGAGTGCCGTCTATTCGTTCACCAGCTTTATTGAAATCCTTAAAAATGAAATCTTTGCCGCCGTCTTTTACTTCATAGATCGCCACCCCGCTGCTGGTGTTGTCAAAGAGATCACGGTAACGAGTTTCACTCGCACGCACCATTTCTGCCGATTTTGATGTCCTGTAATTAATTATCATCGGTACTACTATAAGGGTGCATATCCACATTGTTATAATCACACCGACCAACTTGTATAAGAACATTCTTCCCATCGATGTCATTATTACAATTGACCATCCTTCAGGATTAATGACCTTGCGTGAAGCAAGATAATTCTTTCCATCAAAATTAATTGCCTTCCCGTCCACAACCTCCCGGGGGAGGACAGCATCGAACTCTCTTTGACCGAACTGTCCCGATTCAAGCAGGGCAAGCCTGGTTTCCAGGCTTATCGGCCATAGGCTTTTGAAGGTCATCTCCTTCCTGCTGGCGAGAAAGATAATCCCATTTGGATCGACAAGAAAAAAATAGGGATACGCGCTCAGATCCGCTTCTCTCTCGTCGAGATCCTTTTTAATAACGACAACACCAATAAAATGGCCTTTGCTGTCCTTAACTGGATAACTTGCATAAAAACCTCTCTGCAAGGAAGTGACGCCTAGAGCAAAATACCGGCCTGGAACACCTTTCTTTGCTTGCATGAAGTAGGGACGGAATTGATAGGATTGGCCGACAAAGCTATCCGGAGTATTACGGTTGGAGGAAGCAATAGTAATTCCGTTACTGTCTATCAGATAACTGACAGAACTATCCAATCCTGAATTGTACCTGTCTAAAGCCGAGTTCGCATTAGCGATATCCTCATTCTTGTGTGAAATGAGCGCAGGTGCAATCATGGGAGACCCTGAAAGCACACTGACCGATCTTTCGATATGCTCAAACTCACCGGTAAAATGGGAAGATTGTATTGATATGGTGGATTCGTTAAATTGAAGTATTTCCTGCCGCGCCTTATCACCCAAATATCTCGTTGCAAACCATCCCGCGCCGGCAACAATGAATAAGAGAATCAGATAGAATATTAAAACTTTGTAGCCTGATGCGATTTTATTATTAATGGAAGTGCCCATATGCCAACCTCAGCCCAATATTCATCTCGAGATGGAAAATGCCGAGCGCGATGTAATCCTCCCGGGCATGTCCGGAAAAAAAGAGCTTCTCTCGATTGATTTCCGTTCAGTGCCGCCATGGGACTTTTCTTTTACAACATATCCGAGTTTCGAACAAGCCAACAATCTGAATAGCAAACGTTGTGCCTGATCGCGCCTTAGTGTGCCCCCCGATGTATTGCTGTAATGGATTTATCCCGGCTGAGTCTCTTCAGCCGCCTATTGCATTTGGACCGCCCTGCCCTTCCTGCATTTTGAGTTTTCAGATACACGGCCTTAGGTTCAAAACTTTTCTATTCACTCTGGTTTTTGAATTCAATATGAAAGTATTAATTTTCCGTTCATCCTATTTATTCAATCAATCAAATTTCTTGACTTTAAATTAACTTACCGTAATATATCTTCGCATTGCCAAAACTAATACTGAATGATAGTTAGCCAAGCCCTGAGGGGCATCCTATGCCCTGCGCCTCGGGCTGCCAAGCTGGAGCATTTCCGCCTGGCGAAAGGGAAAAAAATGAGGAGCACTCAAGCGCAGAGGATTCTCAGCGTATTAGCTCTCATTGCTGGCGTGATCCTTGGCAGCGCCTTTGGCGCCAACGCCGCCACGATAAATGTACCCGACGACTATGCTACCATCCAGGCCGCGATTGACGCGGCCAATGACGGCGATACGGTGCTGGTTGCGCCAGGGACTTATGTGGAATGCATAGAGATCTTAGGCAAAGGAATAACGGTTGCAAGCATCGCAGGTCCGGAGGTAACTATAATTGACGGCGGCGGAAAAGGGACGGTAGTCTCATTCGAAGTCTGTGAGCAAAAGCAATGCAGTTTGCAGGGTTTTACACTGCGGAACGGCTCCGGCGAATTAGTGACTGCGATTGATATCGGTAGCTCCTCGCCGATAGTAAGGGGCAACATCATTGACGGTAATACAACATGGACCAATCGAGCCATCTCCGGCAATGATTCGTCACCTGTAATTGAAAAAAACCAGTTTCGCAACTTTAGTTGCACCGACAACCCTTCCTCCGGCGTTGTTTACTTCGAAAATGCTTCGTCCCCTATAGTTATGGATAATCTGTTTTTGAACAACCCTTGCCGGGCAATAAGTTTTGTCACGATATCAGGCACCAGCCCTCAGATTGCAAACAACACGATCGTCGGGAACAGATCCGGGATCGGCTTGGCTTATACTACCGATTCAGTCCTTCGCCTATACAAGAACAACATCATCGTTGGGAATAACATAGGATTCGAAGTTCAACCCGGTACATTGCCCAGTGATTTCATCTGGCAAAACAATCTCGTCTACGGCAATTCCACCAATTATTCGGGTGTCTCGGACCTGACCGGAATCAACGGTAATATTTCGGCCAATCCTCTCTTTTTGGACCCCGCGAATAACGATTTTCACCTCTGTCTCGGTTCGCCCGCCATCGAGGCGGGAGACACAACTGGCCATGATCTCCCCGCCACGGACTTTGACGGAAACCCGAGAGTTATCGACGGCCAGGCGGACATCGGAGCCTATGAATTCGATCCGAACGCCCCTCCGCGAGTCTCTTTCGAGGCGAACAATGTTTCCGGGACCGCCCCGCTTTCCGTGCAATTTACAAGCTTCACCACCACAAACGTCACCGGTTACCTGTGGGATTTCGGCGACGGAACATCTAGCACTGAAGCCAACCCCTCGCACTCTTTCGGCATGGGTACCTATACAGTCAGTCTGAATGTCATTGGGCCTACCGGTACGGGTACCGTGACCATGAATAATCTGATCTCGTCATTGCTCGCAATAACGGCTTCGGCGGGAGCCGGCGGCACGATCTCACCTTCAGGCACTACTACAGTGCAAAATGGCAACCCACTAACCTACACCGTCACCCCCAACCCCGGTTACCAGTTGACCGCCCTGACCGTTGACGGAACAACCGTTGGAGGCCCATCGCCTCTCCCATTGACCTATACCCTCAACAACATAGAGTCTGACCATACTGTAACAGCCGTTTTCGCCAGTTATCTCGACTACTTCGGAATACAGGCGGGAAACCACTTCGAATCCCTGGCAACATATCCCAAAGAGAGCCCCCAGACGTACACGGATACTATCTCCCTCGACACGACGAGCTTTTCTCAGCCTTCCTATCTAGACCAGGAGATCCAAGACGGTGCTCAAAGCGATATCTGGTATCAGGACTTTTCAAACGGACTTTTTGTGAAACAAATGGAGAGTTCCGGGACGCTGCTCACCTTTCCCCAGGCACTGCCGTTGATCAAAACTCCCCTCGCGGCAAAGGCGCACTGGGCAGCAAGCACCAGCTTTTCAGTGGAAGGCATTCCGGCTACAGCCAAAATTACCGCAACAGTATCCCCCATGGTGCTTGTAAATGTCCCCGCGGGTCATTTCCTCGCATATCCCATAGCCTACACGCTTTCGTTGTCAGCTCGAGGCAGGACCACTTCGCAGTCATACACGAATTGGTTCGCACCTTACATAGGCACTGTCATGGCCAAGGTTATTTCACCGGCTGAGACAGACCAGTTGATGTCGTTTGCAGTGGGGGCTGGGACGGTCACAACGCCTCCTCCCGTTGTCACCGGAACTGCACCCAAATCGGCAATAACCGGCAGCCAGATATCGATAAACGGCTTCCAGTTCGGTGAATCCCAGGGCACGAACACAATCATGATCGGCGGTATTAACTGCGCTCAAATCGTGTCCTGGTCCGATACACAAATCCAGTGCATTGTTCCCGAAACGGCTTCTACAGGGGCGGTGACCGTGGTAACGGACACCTGGACCAGTAATGACTCGATTATATTCACAATTCCTCCCCGGATTACAAGCGTCACTCCTTCTTCCGGAACACGAGGGTCACCCGTGCAAATACTGGGGCAAAACTTTGGAACCGTCACGGGCAAAGTGAAGCTTGGCGCAGTCCTGACAAAGGTTACGCAATGGAGGGATAATTCAACCACCTGCACCGTTCCGGCCGGCATGCCCTACGGCGCATGCTCCGTCACCGTGATAAACTCACAGGGACAAAGCGTTCTTAAGGGAGCTTTCACCGTCGTCAAGTGATGGAACGGTCCAACACCCGTCTGACCCTTGCCGCAAAATCATCTCTGCCGAAAGGTTTCTGAATAAAATTTACTCCTTCGTCCAGAATGCCACGATGTGCTATCAGGTCGGCGGTATAGCCCGACATATAAAGACACTTGAGGTTGGGCCGGATTGCGCCAAGCTGTTCCGCAAGTTCTCGCCCGTTCATCTCCGGCATCACAACGTCGGTGATCAGCAAGTGAATATCTCCCGGATGATCTTCGACAAGGTGAATGGCTTGTCGCGGAGCCTTCGCCGCAAGCACTGTGTAGCCCAGGTTTTCGAGAATCGTCTTGCTGAGATTGAGGATGGCTTCATCGTCTTCGACCAGCAGGACGGTTTCGGTACCTGTCGGGGGCTTGCCGGCCATCTGCTCAGAGGCGACCTGCGGGGTTTCGGCCTCGAACCGCGGCAGGTAGATTCTAAACGTGGTTCCTTTCCCCGGTTCGCTGGCAACGTAAACAAAGCCTTCGTTTTGTTTAACGATGCCGTAGACCGTGGACAATCCCAGCCCTGTTCCCTTGCCGACCTCCTTGGTGGTAAAAAAAGGCTCGAAGATATTCTCGCGCACTTCCCGGCTCATACCCGTTCCAGTATCGCTCAGGGTCAGCAGGACATATTCTCCGGGAATGAATTCCGGGGTCTCTGCCCTAACCGAATCATCGACCACAACGTTCTCGGTGCTCATGGTGATGGCGCCTACTCCGGAAATGGCATCGCGAGCATTGACCACAAGATTGGCCAGAATCTGGTCAACCTGGGAGGGATCAATTTTGACTTTCCAGAGATCGAGTTCCGGCACCCAGAACAGGTCGATATCCTCCCTTATGAGGCGCCGGAGCATCTTGAGCATGCCCGAGATCGTGTCGTTCAAATCCAGTATTCTCGGGACGGCGGTCTGTTTGCGGGCAAAGGCCAGCAGTTGCCGGGTAAGGTCTGCCGAACGCAGGCCCGCTTTGAGGATCTCCTTGAGGTTGTGCTGGAGTTCTTCAGCGGAAACGTCCGTATTTAACGCCATTTCGGCCCGGCCGATGATCACGCCCAGCATGTTGTTGAAATCGTGCGCCACGCCGCCGGCCAGCCGCCCTATTGACTCGATCTTCTGGACCTGGAACAGTTGTTCCTCAAGTTTTTTTCTTTCCTTCTCCCCTCGCTTGTATTCCGTGATATCGCGAAATGTGATCACGGCCCCCACAACCTCACCTTCTTCAATGATAGGCGCGCTGCTGTATCTGACCGGAAAACTTGTCCCATCCTCTCTCCAGAACACTTCTTCCGTAACCTGGCAGAATTTGCCGGACCTGAAAGCCTGAGAAATCGGACAATCATCTTCAGGGTACGGCCTTCGATTTTCTCTGGTGTGATGATAAAGGTCATGGCCCTTCCGGCCGATGAGCTCATCGGCCGTATACCCCAACATCCGGGTAGCGGCAGGGTTGACAAAGGTGTGACTTCCGTCCGGGTCCAATCCCAGGATCCCTTCTCCTGCCGAGTTCAAAATGAGATCGTTCCGGCGCCTGAGCCGTTGAACAGTTTCCTCTGCCTGTTTGCGTTCGGCGATTTCTTGATGCAACCGTTCATTAGAAGCTTTGATGGCGGCCAATGCCTCCTTGATGCCGCTCAGGTCCCTTGCGACGCTAACGCTGCCGAGAGTTTCGTTTTGGCTGTCTTTCAGCAAGCCAATGGAAATTTCAAATGGGACAATGCTGCCATCCTTTCTCTGCATTCTCATTTCCCATTTCCTGACCGATCCTTCCAGGCGCAAGCTCATAACCATTTTTGCGAGCTCATCTTTATCCACATATAGATCAAACGCAGATTTCCCCTTCATGTCTTCAAAGGTATAGCCGTAGAGGTCCTCCGCCATTTTGTTCCATCTGATAAACCTTCCATGCTTATCCACAATGCCGATGGCATCGGGCGAATTCTCAAAGATGTTCTCAAGGTACGCATTGGCCTGGCTGATCTCCTCTTCCATCAACCTGCGCTCCGTAATGTCCGCGTAAGTTCCCAGCACACCAATCACCTGGCCGTCCCGGTCATACATGGGCACCTTGCTGGTGATCAGCCAGGCGCGAGACCCATCCGGCCTGATTTGCGGTTCTTCATAGTTGATCTTGGGCCTGCCGCTCTCCATCACCTCACGATCATCGGCATGATAGAGGCCGGCAGTTGCCGCAGAGGCGGTGTCGTAAGCGGTCTTGCCCACAAGCTCGCCCGGGTCCTCATAGCCGCTATCCAGGGCGAAAGGTTTGTTGCAGCCAACGAAGACCGAGTTCCGATCCTTCCAGAACACCCTTTGCGGGATGTTGTCCAAGACTGACCGGAGCATTTGACGCGAGTTGAACAGCTCGTCCTGCGCCCGCTTGCGCTCCAACAGTTCTTGTTCCAGCAGCCTGGTGCGCTGGCCGACCTGTGCCTTGAGAGTCCGATTCCATGATATGACCCCCAGGAGAATCAACGCTATGACGAGAAGCCCGGCGGAAAAAAGGCCCCAGAACTTCCTGCTTCCCAAGATTGGTTCAGTGCCGATAGCAATCCACTTCCGGGTGATGACATCTCGATCCTCGTCAGTTATGGATGACAACTCTTTATCCAAAATCCGATTGATAACAGGCCAATCCTTCCTGGAAGCAAAGCGCAATTGATATGTAAAGCCGGTATTGCCGGCAACACGAAGATTTGTGATTCCTGCCTTTTCGATGTAGTAGGATGCTCGTGAGAGCTCAACGACCATTGCGTCAGCTTCGCCAAAGGATACCTTTATCAATCCGCTCAGTTCATCTTTAACCGGATAAATATCCAAATAGCCGTAATCGGCTCTCAAGAACTCATGAACTGCACTGCCTTCCGAGCACACAATCTTCAAACCTTTCATTTTCTCGAGGGTGAAAACGCCCTCCATATTCTTTCTGACGATGATCTTGTTGGGCAGTTCAATGTAGGGCTTTGAAAACAGAAGGTATTCTGTGCGCTCAGGGGTTTTCTGAGCTGCGAAAATCATATCAACGTCATTATTCCTGGCCGCTTGCATCACCTCATTCCAGGTCGTGTAATACACCAGTTGAAATTTACATTTGAGATTGCGCTCTACAAGTCTTATGTAGTCAATGCTAAGTCCTTTGTAATCTCCCTTTGTTTCGCCGCGCAATACTTCAGGAGGAATCTCGGTTATACCGATCCGTATCGAGGCAATATGCTCCGACAACCACTTTTGCTCATCGGGCGCAAGAAGGTCTTTCCGGTCAGCCTTGACCCGATCAACAGCAAATCCAAGACTGAGGGCAAAAATGATAACGACTGGTATTGCGCACAGGGTCAATCTCAGATGGCTCATATTCGGCTTTTCCGCTAAATGATTTTTGTATGATTACGGCCGGGAAGGAATACGGCGCGCACACCTCAGATCGGAAATTTCCCTTTTGAACCTGGAAACCGCAGGCCGCATCTGCGGGGCCCGGCTGAGCCCATGAGCCTCCTGCAGAATCCAATCTGATAAAGGGATAATGTCGTAATGGACCTCACCAATTCACGGAATCTCTTCGGCGGTCGCACAAAAGGATGACTCGAGAAGGTTCCGATAAGAAAGAAGACAGAGGCGAGCATGGCAGCAAGGCTCCGCCTCCCCCCGGGAGAAAAAGCATCGCAGCTTGCTCAGGCATTGGAGATCGAAAGGGGCGTCCATGGAGGATTGGGCCCATGGCAGCGGGTTCTCTGCGCAAAGGCCCCTATTTTGAGTCCGGCAAAGCAGAGTCGAGAATCCGGTTTTTGTGATCGGGCATCGAGATCGAAGCAAGAGTTGAAGATTCTACAACCCCTGACGGCTATTTCTCCCACCATCTGAGCAGGGCGCTTCCCCACGTAAAGCCGGCCCCGAAGGCTGCCAGCACAAGATAGTCGCCCTTTTTCACCCTGTGGTCTCTTTCCAGCACTGCTTCGTAGAGGGCGAGCGGCACGCTCGCTGAAACCGTGTTTCCGTATTTGCAGATGTTTGCAATTACCTTTCCGTCTTCGATACCCATGCGCCTGGCAGCGGCTTCCACAATGCGGTTATTTGCCTGATGCGGGATGAAGAAGGTGACGTCATCGCCTGTAAGGCCGTTTCTTTCGAGAATCCGGGCCGCGACATTTGACATTTCGCTTACTGCTGCCTTAAAGACAGCACGGCCATCCTGAGAGACGAAATGCTCCTTGTTATCCACGGTTTCGTGGGTTGCCGGCCTACGGCTCCCTCCACCTTTCATGCAGAGGTATTCACCTCCGGCGCCGTCAATATGCAAAATAAAATCGAGAATACCAAATCCGGGTTCGGTACATGCCTCCAGAAGCACGGCCCCTGCACCATCTCCGAAAATAACGCAGGTATTTCTGTCAGTGTAATCGATGAGGGTGGTGATCACGTCGCTGCCTATGACAAGCGCCCTGTTGACTCTTCCTGCCTCTATAAGCTGGGCCGCTGTCGAAAGGGAGAAAAGGAACCCGGAGCATCCGGCTGACAAGTCGAACCCCCAGGCATTTTTTGCCCCAATCTCATTTTGCACGAGACAAGCGGTTGCAGGAAACATCATGTCAGGGGTCACCGTGCCAACAATGATCAGGTCCACCTCCTCAGGGCCGACTCCGGCTCTTTCGAGGCATTCAAGTGCAGCCCGAACCGCCATATGGGAACATCCCACACCCGGTTCCAGAATACGGCGTTCCCGGACCCCTGTACGGGACACGATCCATTCGTCCGATGTGTCCACCATCTTTTCAAGATCGTTATTTGTGAGCTTCTTTTCCGGCAGAAAGCGGCCGACTGAGCGAACATATGCGGTGCGTTTATTCATCAGATCAATACCTTTACATTACTCCCTTGTAGTATCCACCATCTATCTGGATGGAATCACCCGTAATGAAACCGGCCCGTTCGGACGCAAGGAATGCGATCAATGCGGCCACTTCCTCGGGTTTTCCCATTCGCCCGAGAGCCATTTGAGATTCCCATTTGCGGATAATCTCTTCGGGCGTTACACCCTGCTTTTGCGCGACATCGATTGAGAGCTTGCGCACGCGTTCGGTCGCGATATATGCGGGGCAGACATTGTTGACGGTTATATTGTAGGGAGCCAGTTCGTTGGAGAGTGTTTTAGCAAGTCCAACGACCCCGATCCGGATCGTGTTGGACAGAATCAGCCCTTCGATCGGTTGTTTTACGGAAACTGAGGTCATGTTAATTATCCGGCCCCAGCGTTTTTCCATCATCACGGGAACGGCCTCGCGGGTCATCGTGATGGTGCTCAGCAGATTGAGGCGAAAACCTAAATTCCACAGATCTTCGTCGATTTCCAGGAATTTCTTATCCGGAGGACCACCGGAGTTGTTTACCAGGATGTCAAGCGTCCCGAAATGCTCCAGGCCTTTGCGGATGAAATTCTTTGCCTCTTCGGTCACGGTGAGGTCGACCGGAATGCCGATGACTTCGTTACCAGTAATCGACCGGATTTCTTCAACTGCTTTTGGCAGTTCCGGATCATCCAACGCGCAGATGGCAACCTTCGCGCCTTCTTTGCTAAGTTCGATTGCAGTCGCTTTGCCAATTCCCTGGCTCGCACCGGCAACAAAGGCAACTTTGCCCGTCAATCCGAAATCCATCTTAGGCCTCCCCTCACAAAACGAATTAAAACCGATTGCAGGCCAAATAGAAACAGGCGCCTGCAACACCTCTCATGTCTTCTTGGTTTTTTTGCAAATTGAATGCGGAAATCGACCGGAAATGTTAGATGAGATTGAACTTTGTTTCAATATCAATCTTCAGGCGGGCACTTTCCAAATTTGTTGAACCCGGGTGGCTTTTTTCCAGAAAGTCCACCGAACCCTCACGAGATTCCTCGGGTCGATAATATAAGGCATCCTGTCGGGGATCGAGTTTCTGCAGCGACTTGCGGGAGACCATACCGGCGGTCTCCCGCGTACGGCTTCGGTGCAAAAAGTTGAATCTCCGTTAAGCCAGTCCGCTTCTTGGATTAATCAGCTTTGCCTGCAGCTTTGGGCGCAGTTGCCTGCTGGCCGAAGCGTTCGGCTTTTTTGGCAAATTCATCTCGAGTAAGCTCACGGGCAATGATAAGTCGCCGAATCTCGCTTGTACCCGCCCCGATTTCGTAGAGCTTGGCATCGCGCCAAAGCTTTTGAACCGGGAATTCGAGGCAGTACCCATAACCGCCATGGATTTGGACAGCCTGGTCGCAAACCCGGGTAGCTGCTTCAGCGGCGAAAAGGATAGCCGCTGCGGCGAGCTTTGTAAGCTCAGTGCCCTTACCTCCCCTTACCGCCAATTGAGCGGCCTCCGCAGCCCGATAGACGAGAAGTCGTGAAGCCTCGGTGTGGGTGTACATGTCTGCGAGTTTTTGTTGGATCATCTGGAAAGCGGCAATGGACTGGCCGAATTGCTCACGCTCAACCGAATACCTGATGGAGTAGTCCAGGGCCTGTTGCGCCATCCCAACGGAGCCCCCAGCCAGAACTATCCGCTCGATGTCGAGTCCGCTGGTCATCACGTTGACGCCTTTGTTCTCTTCACCCACAAGATTTACGGCCGGCACTTCACAATCCTCGAAGACGAGTTCGGCAGTCGGAGAGCCGCGCATGCCGCATTTTTTGAGCTTCCGCGCCACGGAGAAACCCGGGAAATCCTTTTCCACTATGAAGGCGCTTATACCCCGTGCCCCCAGCTCCGGTGAGGTCTTGGCATAGACCAGAAGGGTATCGGCAACAGGACCGTTAGTGATAAACATCTTGTTGCCATTGAGGACGTACTTGTCCCCCTTCTTAACCGCACGGGTCCGAAGACTCATTGCATCCGATCCTGCGCTCGTTTCGGTCAGGCCCAGCGCACCGATTTTTTCACCGGAAACCAGGGGCGGCAGGTACTTTTCCTTGAGGTATTCGCTTGCATTCTTGTAAATGTTATTGGCGCACAGGTTGGAATGGGCCCCATAGGTCATGGCCAGTGCGGGACATATACGGCTCATCTCCTCAACGGCCAGGGTTTGCATCAGTACATCGCCGCCGAGTCCTCCGTATTTCTCATCGATGGTTATTCCCAGGATGCCAATCTCGGCGCATTTGTGGAAGAAATCGGGAGGGAACCAGTCCTCCTCGTCGATTTTCTCCTGCAACGGTCCCAGTTCGTTTACAGACCATTTGTAGACAGTCTCCTTGATCATGCGTTGTTCATCGGTAAGTTGAAAATCCATGGTGCACCTCCGGGAATAATCCTGGCATCTGACACTCGACTTCACACGCTAAGTTCGAGCGCAAGTCCTTCGTAGAAGTCCAGTGATTCTGGGTTATTAAGGGCGTCTCTATTGGTTACGGGCCTTCCATTCAATATGTTTGCCACCGAGCTCTCCACCTTTTTCATGTTGAAAGTGTAAGGGATGTCCGGGACCTCGATAATGAGGCTTGGAACATGCCGTGGAGAAGCCTGCTTTTGTAAAGAGGTCTTGATCCGGGCCCTAAGCTCCTCGGTCAGTACATATCCTGCCGCAAGCCTGACAAAGAGGATGATCCGCTGATCGCCTTGCCAATTTTGCCCAACCGCCATGCTATCCGCTATGCCTTCAATATTGTCGACGACGTTGTAGATTTCCGCTGGACCGATACGCACTCCGGAGGGTTTCAGGGTGAAATCCGATCGGCCAAGAAAAGTTATTCCTCCCGAATCTCCATGAAACAGAACCAGGTCCCCGTGCCGCCAGACCCCCGGATAGACATTGAAATACGCGCTCTTGTACCTGGCGAAATCGGGATCGTTCCAAAAGTATAGAGGCATGGAGGGGGCTGGGGCTTCGCAGACCAGTTCCCCTTCCCTGTCCACGACATGCTTGCCCGATTCGTCATAGGACTTTACCTTCATGCCCAGGCCGGGACTCTGCAATTCGCCCGCGTATACCGGTTGGATCGGGCTTCCGATCGAGAAACATCCATTTATGTCGGTTCCTCCGGCAATTGAATTAAAGTGCATGTTTTCCTTGATTTCCCTGTAGGCATATTCGAACCCATCGGCAGAAAGTGCCGAGCCGGTTTGAGACATGGCCCTGAGCGAGGAGAGATCGTAGGTTTTGCCTGGACTTACCCCGGCGCTCCTTAGAAAATTAATATAGCTTGCGCTGCAGCCGAAAATTGTGATCTTCTCATCCTGGGCAAGCTGCCACATCGCGCCCCAGTCGGGATAGTTGGGGTTGCCGTCGTAGAGCACAATGGTCGCGCCGCCGACAAGCGACCCGACAAGCCAATTCCACATCATCCAGCTTGGCGAAGTAATGTAGAAAATCCTGTCCTCGCGCTTGAGGTCCGTTTGGATTATGAGCTCCTTGGCCACATTTATAAGAACGCCGGGTCCCTGAACAATGCACTTCGGTTTTCCCGTTGTCCCCGAGGAAAACATGATGAAAACGGGATGGTTGAATGGAAGCTGCTCGAACTGGATGTCCTGCGCTTCTTTCGACAAGAAGTCGGCATAGAGCACGGCATTTTTGAGGTTGCCGATCTCAGGCCGCCGCTCCACATAGGGAGTAACTATTATTCTTTCGAGTGAAGGGATTTCTTTGGCGATCTTCTCGACATTTGCGAGCACATTTATCGCTTTACCTTTGTATAGCTGTGCATCGACCGTAAACAGCACCTTCGGGCCGATCTGTCCCAGACGGTCGGCTACGGCTCCAGCGCCCAGTTCCGTCCCGCAGGATGACCAAACCGCGCCGATGCTGGTTACGGCGAGCATCGCCACCGCCGTTTCGATCAGGTTTGGCATGTAGGCGCCAACCCGGTCGCCCGCAACAATCCCCATATCTCGAAGCGATTTCGACAGGCGCGCAACCGCATTGTGGAGTTCGGCATAGGTCATCGAGGCAGATCTTTTGTCCTCACCCCGAAATACGAATGCCGGATGGCCGTCCCGAAATCTGAGGAGGTTTTCCGCAAAATTGAGCCTTGCGCCTGGAAACCACTCCGTTCCGGGGAACATGGCAAGATCTTCGACAACTTTATCGTACTTGCGGGAGGCCTTTATTTCGACAAAGTCCCACACCGCAGCCCAGAATTCCGGTATCCTCTCGACGGACCACCTGTAGAGGCCGGCATAGGAGTCAATCTGCTGACCGCAGGTCCTGTTTACAAATTCGATGAAACGGCTCATATTGGCCTTGTTTTTCCATTCTACAGGGGGAACCCAGAGCGGCTTCCTCTTTGCACCTGGAGATGGAACTTGGTCATTCATCGTACCCTCCTTGACCGTTGACGAAATTCCCGGGCTTTTTCACGCGCTCGTGGAAAAGACACGTGAATTCGTTACGACTCGTCTTTACTTCATTTAGAAGAGCGCGCAGCCTCCGGGCGCATTTTCCAGGCCTCCGGTCCCCACTTCTCAGGCAGAATAGCCGCTGCGGGCCATTCCGGGGGTACAAGCCAGCCGGGTTTTTCACCGACTTTTTCGATGAGTTTTGCTAGACCCGGCCGGGCGAATTCCCGATGACCTTCCTTCAGTGTCCGGCCGTTGTAGACGGCTTCTGAACGGAGCCTGCGGCCTATGGTTTTCTCCATCTTAGCTCCGAGCCACAAGACACGATCCACATCGTAGCCGTGCTCGATGCCAAGTTCGTCGATCATTACCAGCAAGTCCTCTATGGTGATGAGCCCCACGTACCTTGCATCCTTGTAGTAGTATTCGCCCGTTCCCCTGACCGGACAGTCGTCGAGGAAATTGGCCGGCTGTCCGCCCAGGCCGCCAAGGGTCCCCTCGAAACGGCAAATACCCGCATGGAGGGCCGCCAGGATCGAGGCCGATGCAACACGCTTGGTCTCATGCAGATGGCAGAGATGGGCCTCAGGATCGGGCATGGCGTCAAGGACCATCGAGAAATAGCGGTAGACTTGTGCTGCCGATGCGGAGCCGTCGTGGTCGGCATGCTCGATGTCGTGGGCGCCAATGGAGAGAAAGCGCTTTGTGAATTCCACAGCATCCTCGAGCCTGGTTGCGCCGGTGATGGGACTCCCCCAGATGGTGCTGACGGTGCCGCACATTTTGATACCTGCATCGGCTGCTTTCTGTATGCAACGTTCAGCCTCTTTCCAGTATTGGGTCAGAGTCGTACCGGAATTGGCGAAATGGTGTTCGGGATCGGTAGAGACCATCATCAGGACACGATCGGGACCGATTCCTCTTTTTTTTAACTCAATTGCTCTGTCAACGGCCGCTTCGCGAATCGTCACAGCAGTCATGACGATCTCATCGTAATTGATCCCTTTTCTTTCGCAGCGTTTTTTGAAACCATCACTCCTCAGGGCCGTGAGCACCTGTTCGGCATCCTTGAACTGAGGAATGCCCTCAGGACTTCCCAGATTGGTCACCTCAATTTCCTTTGCTCCCGCAAAGATCATCTCCTGGGCATAAAAAATCTTGGCGCTCGTAGAGATGAATTTTTCTTCATGCTGAAAACCGTCGCGCACGGTTATATCTCCGATGGTCACTTTTTTTGGCATTTTGGGGAAGATTTTCCAATAATCATATTCCGTCATAATCCATGCCCTCCTTTCCACCAGGTATGAGATCGGCGAAAGTTCTTTACTTTCCGAAGAGCCTAGACCTTCAGGTCGCCCCACTCGGTTTTCCCGATGGGTGCGCGGTAGCAAAGCTCAAGAGCCCTGCTCAACTTTTCACGCGCTTCGCTGAAAGTGATGACTCCGTCATGGAACAAGAGAGAACCGGTCAAAAATGGATGTCCTTCGGCGTCGTAGCGCTCTATCATCATCTTGCGGAATTCGGCCATTTGTTCCTCATCGACGGTTTCGCCCTTGTCGACAACGTTCTTCCTCCGGACACTTTCCACAACGAATGCCGCTGTCCTGCCGGACATTACGGTCGTGCGTCCTCTCATATTTGTAAAGCTAAACACCGGTTTAAAAGCCGCTCCGCACATGCCGTAGTTTGCCGCCCCGTGGTCGGGTCCAATGACGTACCGGATTTTCGGAACGTTCAACACACTACAAGTACGGACCATATCCGACCCGTATTTGCCTATACCGCCCCATTCTTCCTGTTGGCCTACCATATAGCCCGGCGATCCCTGCAAAAAGATCACCGGCAGGTTCGAGTTACCGCAGCGAATCATCCATTCCGTCGCCTTTCTTGCCGCTTCGATATAAATGACGCCGTTCTCATTGGATGCAATGACTCCCACGGGCATACCTTTGAGCCACATTTTGCCGGCAACGACGGTTGCGCCACGGGTGAGACCGTACGTGGGCTTATATTCATGGAAATAGCTGTCATCGGCAAGACATTTGAGGGTGTCCTTGATGTGAATTACGCTGTATGTATTGACCGGAGATGAGCGCATCATTTCTTTATAGTCAAATTTAGGTTCTACGGATTTTCTTCGCTCACAGTGAAGGGTCTGAGAAGGTTCGAACTCAATAATGTCACGGAGCTTCGAGATGCCTTCTTCCTGGGACTTCACGCAATGGTCGCAGCCACCTGAGTGCTGCGTATGGACATAGGCCCCTCCCAGGTCTTCCATGGAAACCGTCTCCCCGATGGCCGATTTGACCATTGGCGGGCCGGCCAGGAAGGCAAAAGCAAGTTTCTCTATCATGATGGATTCCGAAGCCAGATAGACGATGTAGGCGCCACCCGCAGTATTGCCACCGGTGGAGAGGGTGTATTGTTTTATGCCCATGGCTGACATGCGGCACATGTTATAAAACATGCTGCCAAAGTGACCGTCGTCTGCAAAACAGCCTAACTGCAGCGGAAGGTTTACGCCACCCGAGTCTGCGATGTATACGCAGGGCAATCGGAGGCGCTCGGCAATCGCCTGGGCCCTCATGTGTTTTTTCAGCGTTATGGGGAAATAGGTCCCTGCCGCAAAGCGGTTTTCATTGGCAAAGACCATACAGTCTTTACCGTGAATGGTGCCGACGCCGGTTATTACGCCGCCGCCGGGTATGTGCCCCCTTTTCTCAGAAAGGTAGAGATCCCCTCCGTAAAGCTTTATCTGTCCAATGTTGTAGCCGGCATCCAATCCCAGCTCGAAGTAGTCCGAACCCGGATCGACCAGCATCCTGATGAGTTCGCGCATCGTTTTTTTGCCCTGCCTGGCAAGGCGTATGATCTGCTCCTCACCACCAATGTTGTATGCTTCTTTACGGCGTTCTACGACCAGGGCATCCTGTTCTTCCCAATAGTTAAGGCGCTTTGCGCGATCTTCATCTTCCATGATAGCCCCCAAGCGAATTACTCCCGATGTTAATGTCCTGATAATTGCGGTTTGCCAGGTTAATTTTCGCCTCGCTCAGTGTCTCGCCGGAAAGGCCGCTCGACCGAATTCGGCTGTGCAGTCTGAGTTCCAGGAGTCTTTCGAGGAAACGGCCGCACTGAATCAAACGGTCGATGTCTATCCCCGTTGTGATGCCCATCTCTTCAAAGGCATAGACCAGTTCCTCGGTGGCCAACCCGTGGGGTTCGCGCTTTCCCGAAGACTTTCCCGGAATGGCAGTTCTGAAGTAGTTGTGGACGCCGGCTCCTCCAAGGCTCGAATTAAAAACGCGTATGCCGGACTCGTAGGCGGCCAGCACATTCGCTAATCCCATTCCCCTGTTCTCATAGAAATGAACGGCGAGCTTCGATGCTTCCACCTCCTCCTCACACATCCGCAGATGCTGTCGCACTGTGACCGGGTTCGCCATCGCAAGTTCGTCGTTCAGGCACACCAGATAGCAGCCAAGCCGGACAAGTTTTGCCACCATGGCGCACAAGTCTTCGTAGTGGCCCGGGTCTTCTCCCGGGTAACCGAAAGCTGCGCCGATGTAGGCACTGACTTTGACGGCATTTGCCTTGGCAATTTCACAAATCGTGCTGATTCGTTTGAGCTGTTCGGAGATGCTGCGGTTAAGCGTGTAATAGCTCAACCCGTCGTTCAGAAAAACCCACACCGCCATTTCATCGACTTTGCAAGCGATTGCACTGCGGCATCCGGTTTCATTGGGGACCAAAACCCGGCAGACTCTCTGCTCTCCCTCATGGTCCCCGCTGCGCTGGATTCCGGACAGTACCTCAACCGCGTCCTTCATTTGAGGCGCGGCTTTGGGATGTACGAAGGAAGTAACCTCCACCTTCCGCAATCCGCAATCAAACAGCATATTCACCAAGGCGATCTTCTTCTCGGCAGGAATGTATTTCTTGTGGTACTGAAGCCCCTCTCTGGGACCAATCTCGATCAGCTCAATATCGGGTTTCATGGGTCTGTCTTTTGTCCGGCGTGCGTTCGCTGCATCTGTTCCAATGGCTGCTTTTCGCCCGGAAAAGGGTCCTTTCCCGAATCGGAAAGCGCCGGTGTCTCAAACGGTGTTTCCGGATGGACACCACCAGCTATAAGGCAAGAACCGTTCCAAGCTTGACGAGAGTTAAGAGCGTGAATTGAGAGGGGCTGGAGACAAAATGGCACTGTATACCTAAGGTAATAGATGTGGCTTGTGTTCCATTTTTTATACAAAAGTTTCCCGAGTTTTCAGAGGTTCATAATATGCCGTGTTTTTTGAGTTTGAGGTAGAAGGACCTGCGGCTGAGGCCCAGAACCTGCATAGCCTTGGTCCGGGATGGGTATCTATTCAGGATTGCCTCGATCAGGTCCTTTTCGAAAGCGTCCATAACATCCCTGTAAACGTAACCGCGCCGGACCTCCTCGGACTCGTGCCCAACCGGGGGAAGCCATTTATTGAGCGCCGCTCTGCCTTCTGATAACAGCAGATAATGGGGCAGATCGTTGGGGTTTATGAGGTCGGAATCGGTCATATTCAGGGCGTAGTGCACCACGCTTCGCAGTTCCCTTGCGTTACCGGGCCAGGCATGGGCATAAAAGATGTCCATCGTGGCCTGGCTGAATCGGGCATTTTTTTTATAATGCTCACACAGCACCGCGAGGAAGTGCTCGGCAAGCAGCTCGATATCGCGCCCGCGTTCTCGTAAGGGGGGCACATGAATGGTCATCGTGTTGAGTCGATAGTAAAGGTCCTCTCTGAACTTGCCGTCCAACATCATTCTGTCGAGATCCCTGTTGGTGGCGCTCAAAACCCTCGTATCAATAGGTATACACTTCTGATCTCCAACCCTTCTGAACTCTCCCTCCTCGAGGACCCTTAGAATCTTGGCCTGGGTGTTCAACTCGAAGTCACCAACTTCATCAAAGAAGATCGTTCCTTTGTCGGCAAGATCAAACAGGCCCTTCTTGCCTTCCCGCCTGCCGCCGGTAAAACTGCCCGAGGCGTAGCCAAAGAGTTCGGATTCGATCAAAGTGCTTGGGATAGCCGCACAGTTAATGCTCACAAATCTATGGTTACGCCGTTTGCTGGACTCATGAATTGCCCGAACCAACAATTCTTTTCCAACCCCGCTTTCTCCCATAACCAGGACCGAAAAGTCCGTTTTGCCAGCCTTGTATGCCATGTAGAGGGCGGCCCTGAAGTTGCTGCTCATTCCCACCAGCTTGCGGAATGGAGAAGGCAGGTCGGCTCCCTGTGCGATTCCAGCATCCAGGTATGACTCGACATATCGCTGTTTTGATTGAACGTCCCGGCAGGCAGCCTCTTGATGGACCCTGTTCATAATGGTGACGGAACAGGTAAAAGTCTCGGGCGAAGGGATAAGCAGGACTGAGCAAATCACACTGGTCTTAAGAGCCTCGACATACTTTTGAACCTGGAGGACCTCCGTGCGATTGGCCATCGCATTAAGGGTGAGTGAATCCGGCTCAAAATCGCTGAGCTTGCGAAGAAGGATTTGCTCGTCAGGAGAGCCAATGATCCCGGAGTAGGCATCATTCAGGTAAACAACGGTCCCATCTTTCGATGTAATCAGAACAGCATCGCCGATGTGTTCGAGAATATGGAACTCGCTATCGGATAAAACGGACCGTCTGAGGTCATTCTCAGGATGATCGTGCAAACCCACTGATGTTCTCCCGAAGCAGATGCACATGAACCGGTATCTTATATCTTATACGGAGTTGCGTTCATCCCGGATGCTTCGGGAGGGCATAAAGCCCTCCCCCATCTACGATTGATCCGCGCGACAATGCCGCAGGGGCGGGGTTTTTCTACGTCAAAATAATCCCCGCCCGGTCTTGAACGCAACATGGCATTAAGCAGAACGAAGCGGCGAGCGGTTTTGGCTCTCCGCTCCGGCTTTTTGATGCACTTTTTTAATCACTTGCCCTTATACACCGGTTTTCTTTTTTCTCTAAAAGCAGCCAGACCCTCCAGGCGATCTTCCGTGGGAATCGTCACCCAGTAGGCATTCGATTCTATGGCCAGGCCCGAATGCAGGTGGACCTCGCAACCGTGGTTTATGGCGTATTTTGCCTGCCCTATGGCAATCGGGCCGGCTTCACATATCGTGGCAGCCATCTCGAGACACTCATCCATCAATCTCCCGGCAGGAGCGACCTTGTTCACTAAACCGATGGCAAGGGCTTCCTTTGAATCCACCCGCCTGCCGGTGAAGATCAGCTCTTTGGCCTTGCCCCGTCCCACGATCCGCGGCAGGCGCTGCGTTCCCCCGCCCCCGGGTATTATAGCCAGCCGCGTCTCGGTAAGCCCCATAATTGCGCTTTCGGAAGCAATACGTATGTCGGAGGCAAGTGCCAGCTCGGTGCCGCCCCCCAGGGCAATCCCGTTTACCGCAGCAATTACCGGCTTGTCCATGAACTCAATGAAGGTAAACAAATTGCGAAGTGTAAAAATGAATTGTCTCACCTGGTCTTCAGGCATCGTCACCCTCTCTTTGAGGTCGGCTCCTGCAGAGAAGGCTTTTTCGCCGGCTCCCGTTATGACAATTACCCGCGCTTCCCGGTCCCATTGAAGGAGCTCCACCTTTTCTTTGAGTTCCCGGAGCATGGCGAAATTGAAGGAATTCATGACTTCGGGCCGATTGAGCGTTAAGATGCGCGTCTGTCCTGATCGATCTTCCAAAACCAGTGGCTGTTCCATTTTCGCTCCTCGTTTTATAATGATATTGACTGGTGCCCGAACAAGCAGCACTAGAATAGTAGCGGTGCGAAGGATTATGCATCCGGCAAATTTCCGAAGTCAAGCGAAATTAGTTTGACTGTTAGCACGGGTAACAGGATGGAGAATAAGACTAGAGCGTATTAGACATCAATTGAAAACTATAGCGCACATATAATATTCATATTTGCCAATCATTTTTTATGATACTTTATTACATGTTTTGTGTGTATAGTGGATAATCGTGAAGTTTGTTTTGATGCATTAAAGAACCTGCAGCCAGCCTCGATTTCGTGAAACTATGATCTGAACGTGGTAAATTTATGGGACGTCGAGATTTCAAGGTCGAGAGCTGTGTTGAATTCGGCTTTAATGTTGCAGAGCACGGCGCCACGCCGGGCTTTTTGAACAATAGATTGAAACGACCCCGGCTAAGCGTTGGAGTCGTGTCGATCTTTGTCAATTATCATTCATCGTTCCAGTTCTGCAACTCAGCTTGAGCAAGGCACTCTTTCGCCTTTATATATCCCAGTTCAATCATCTCGGGTGCCCGATCATATTCCAAGGTCTGACATGCGTTTCTGGGAATCTCTATGATAATGTCTGGTGGATAAGCAGCAAGCTTTTGTCGTGCTATGGTGTCCTGCATAGCCTCAAACGCCTGAATGGCGATATAATACGCCCCCCAATCTCGCTTGCTCCTTGTCACGGATTGTTGGAGGCGGTTTATAAAGCGATTGATCTTTTCATGAAACAAAGATGAAGAGAACGTTGGAGCAGCTCTGATGGCACTCAGCTTTTCCGTACTCTCTGCTGGGCCGCCCAGATTTACGGCAATAGTCATATGAGTTTCATCACCAAACGTAGGCGCAATAGGCACAGGGTTTAAAACCCCTCCATCAACGAGAACGAGTCCTTTGTACTTAAACGGAGTAAAAAGAAGGGGTATTGAGACAGAGGCCCTTATGGCATCAAAAAGACTACCTGACTTTATCCAGATTTCTTTTTGGCCTTTTACATCAGTTGCAATAGCCGTATATGCAATTGGGAGATTTTCTATTAATTGATCTCCAACTAGACCGATAAGGGTATTGATGAGTTTATCGCCTCTCACCAATCCGCCCTTTTCCCATGAAAGATCCAGCAAGGTGACTATGTTTACTTTTGTTATGGAACGCACCCATTGTTCAAATTCATCCAGTTTTCCAGCCGCATATATTCCACCTATTAGTGCACCAATTGATGAACCGGCTATTGAGTGGATTTTGTAATTATTTTCTTGAAGCCAATGGATAACACCGATGTGCGCTAATCCGCGAGCACCACCACTTCCAAGAACTAAGGACACAGTTTTCATATTGTTTTAACCATAATCTCTCTTAGTGCCTTTCATCGAGACACTAGCAAGTAATTATATAGTTCTGTTTATCCCTGTTCAGAGACACTTTGAAAGAAATAACCCCGGCGCTGGAAGCCGTTCCAAAAACCAGAAGGGGAAGCCTCAGACGGCCTCCCCTTCTGGTTGTCAGGCGGATTGCAGATCTGCCGGCATTACCATCGTCAGCTTTGCAAACCTGGTTTTGCCTCGGCTTTGATGTCTTTGAGCGGTACGCCGACCTTAATGTTGACACTCTTCGGGATAAATACCAAAATCAGAAGACCCCCCAGAAACAAGACACCGGCAATCACATAGAGGGCAGCGGAAGGGTCGGTCGAAAAACTCTTGACCCATACCGGAACATTCGGGCCGACGTAGCCGCCAAGATTTCCGATCGAGTTTACAATCCCGATTCCGGCAGCCGCAGCCGTACCGGCCAGAAAGGCTGAAGGGATGGGCCAGAACAGGGGCATCGATCCCAGAACGCCGAGTGTGCCTATCGACAGGAAAAGCACGGACAAAACCGGGTTGGAGGCAAATATGCCGCTCAATATCAAACCGAGTGCACCCGCTGTCACATTAACGAAATAATGCATTCGCCTCTCGCCGGTCCTGTCGGAATTCCAGCTAAGGAGAATCATCCCGATTGTTGCGACGCAGTAAGGAATGGCTGTTATGAGTCCCACACCCAGGTATGATTTGATCCCGAATGCCTTGATGATCGTGGGCAGCCAGAAGGCGATTCCGTATAAGCCAATCATCAGGGTAAAGTAAATTGCACTCAAGACCCATACTTTTCCACTCTTGAATGCATCGCTAAGTTTTACCTCATCCTTATGTTTATCCTCTTCTTCGATGTTTTGGATGAGCAGGACCTTTTCATTTTCGGTAAGCCATTTTGCCTCCTGGATACTGCTGTTGAGGTAGTAAATTACCCAAATACCGACTACTATCGAAGGTATGCCTTCCATGAGAAACAGCCACTGCCATCCAGCCAAACCCGATACCCCCGAGAGCATGTCCATAATCCAGCCGGAGATGGGGTTGCCTATTACACCGGATACGGCAATGGCAGAGACGAATAAAGCTGTTCTGGAAGAACGAAGCCTGGAAGGATACCACAAGGTCAGATAAAAGATGATGCCCGGAAAGAAGCCCGCCTCGGCCAAGCCAAGCAGGAAGCGCATGCCGTAAAAGGTCCACTCATTTTTTATAAACATCATAAGGGCCGATACAATGCCCCACGTGATCATGATTCTGGCAATCCACACCCGTGCTCCGAACTTCTTTAATAAGACATTGCTTGGAACTTCGAAGAAGAAATACCCGATAAAGAATATGCCGGCGCCCGTCGCAAATGCCGCCTCACTCAGCGATAAGTCCTTGAGCATCTGGAGTTTAGCGAAACCGACGTTCACTCTGTCGAGGTAGGCAAGGATATAACACAAGAAAAGAAATGGTATCAGACGCCAGTCTACTTTCCGATAGGTCTTTTCTTCGAATGTCATGGTTCTTTCCATGTTCTTTAATCCTCTCCTCTGCAGGTTTTAGGGGTGGACCCTCGCGGGGAATCGCTCGGACGAGCGGATCATATCTATGTTGAAAAGAGCGGATCTAAAAGATCCGCAGAAGTCAATGCGGATCGAAGGACAGGATTCTTTTAGAGTTGTTTTGCGTTCGCCATGGCCAAGACTTGGCGTCCTGTTCATTGTATGCGGCCCGATACGCTTGTCAATTGAAATTATTAAAAAACACAGAGGAAGATCACTATCGAAAAGTATGATCGAAGCTTACGAGGAGCCAAAATGAGATATTCATGAGGGGCGGTAAGAACTCGACCCCATGATCCTCTGGATCGTCGTAGCCAAGTATCCTGGCAAACGCCGGGTTGACCATAAGAAAGCGCCCCTCCAGCGAAGACTGAAAGATCCCGAGAGTCGAGTTTGCGAAAATGCTCTGAAATCTATTGGCGCGCTGCCGGATATCTTCCATCTCCGAGTGCGCGTCTTCCCTGCTCCGAGGCATGGTCATCGGCCATCTTTCTCCATGTGGCTTTTTGGTGATGCTGATAGTATAGCCAAAATAATTGGGAATTAAGAGAAAAATGGATGGCCCGCGATGCCAGTCTCGCCACGCCTGAACAGGGTCCATCCGGAAACCTCGGATGAACGCAGGAGAATTTAACCTTATCTGAACTCTACGCCCCTCGAGGTCACTCCCGGGCGGGTCCCACCGCCCCGGGGGCGGAAAAGGACCCTTTCAGGACTAAAAATTCGCATGGAAGATAAACAAAAAAGGGGAGGTACCGAATACCTCCCCTTCCTGCGCGGATTATGGAATTTGCTAGGCTGCAGCCGAGAGGCGATTGCGGAGCAGGTCGTCCACTACCGCCGGTTCGGCCAGAGTCGAAGTATCACCGATGCTTTCAATCTCATTTGCGGCAATTTTCCTCAGGATGCGCCGCATAATCTTGCCCGACCTTGTTTTTGGAAGTCCGGGGGCCCACTGGATGAAATCGGGCGAAGCGATCGGACCGATCTCTTTTCGCACCCACTTGATCAATTCCTTTCGGAGCTCGTCCGATGGCTCTCTGTCGGCCTTCAAGGTAACGAATGCATATATCCCCTGGCCCTTGAGGTCGTCCGGAGAACCGACAACCGCAGCTTCGGCCACGGCCGGATGAGCCACCAGGGCGCTCTCAATTTCGGCAGTCCCCAGGCGATGGCCTGAAACGTTGATTACGTCATCAACCCTTCCGGTGATCCAGTAATAGCCGTCCTCGTCGCGGCGCGCTCCGTCTCCAGTGAAGTAATAGCCCGGGTAATTGGCAAAGTAGGTCTGCTTGAAACGGTTGTGGTCTCCGTAAATAGTCCTCAGCATTCCGGGCCACGAGTCCTTTATGACCAGATACCCGGAACCGGGACCATCGATCAGCGCCCCTTCAGGGGTGATGATCGCAGGTTGCACTCCGAAAAAGGGCCGCGTCGCGGAACCAGGTTTGAGGTCTGTAGCTCCGGGTATGGGAGTTATCATGATGCCCCCGGTTTCGGTCTGCCACCAGGTGTCCACAATGGGACACCGCTTATCGCCGACTACATCGTAATACCAAAGCCATACTTCCGGATTTATCGGTTCGCCAACGGTACCGAGAACCCGAAGGCTTTTTCTCGACGTTCGCTTTACGTGCTCTTCGCTCTGGCGCATGATCGCGCGGATTGCCGTCGGCGCAGTGTAAAAAGTATTTACGCCGTGCTTATCTACGATGTTCCAGAACCTGGACCAGTCAGGGTAGTTGGGGATACCCTCGAACATTACCGTAGTTGCGCCGTTGGCAAGCGGCCCGTAAACAATGTAGCTGTGCCCCGTGACCCAGCCGATATCCGCCGTACACCAGTAGACCTCTCCTTCGCGGTAATCGAAAACATACTTATGGGTTAGCGAAGTGTAGACAAGGTATCCACCCGTGGTATGCAAAACCCCCTTGGGCTTCCCGGTTGAACCGGAGGTGTAGAGGATGAACAGGGGATCTTCGGAGTCCATCTTCTCGGCAGGGCATTCATCGGAAGCCTTACTCATCATTTCATCCCAGTCGAGGTCCCGTCCGGGGGTGACCGGGACGTTTCCCCCCGTATGCTTGACCACAATTACTTTTTCTACCGCCGGGCATTTTTCCAGTGCCATGTCAGTGTTTTCTTTGAGCGGGATTCTCTTACCGCCCCGCAAACCTTCATCGGCCGTAATTACGACGTTTCCTCCGCAGTCCTCAATGCGGCCGGCAAGGGACTCAGGAGAAAATCCGGCGAAAACGATCGAATGGACCGCACCTATTCTGGTGCAGGCAAGCATCGCGACGGCCAACTGCGGGATCATTGGAAGGTAAATGGTTACGCGATCTCCTTTTTTGAGGCCGACAGATTTTAGTACGTTTGCAAATTTGCAGACCTGTTTATGGAGCTCCCGATAAGTGATTTTTGTGCTGACCGAGGGATCGTCGCCTTCCCAGATTATTGCCACCTGATCACCCCGCTTGGCCAAGTGCCGGTCCAAACAGTTGTGGCTGATATTGAGCTTCCCGTCCAGGAACCACTTTATGCGAACGTCTCCGGAAAAACCCCCTTCCTTCACCTTGCTCCAGGGCGTAAACCAATCGACGCTCTTGGCCTGTTCACCCCAAAATCCTTCGGGATCGTTGATGGATCTTTGATACATCTCCAGGTACGCTTGATTGTTGCAGTACGAATTTTTTGCCCAGATCTCTTGCACAGGAATCTTAGCGGACATTAAAACCTCCCCGTCGTTACTGTAATTTTGAAAGTAATGGTTTTGTCCTGATTGCGAAAACAGATGGTCGTCGGTAATACCAGAGGGAAGAATTTCGCGAATCTAGTGCCAACTAGCTGACGTTGCCCCTGATAGCAATCAATGGGGAACTTGTCAACATTGTCCTGCTTTTTGTCCCATTTTTTTTTAAAATGATCTTAATCAGACCCGGAAAAGCCCGACAGATTTAAGGGAGGAAACGTCATTTCGGAGACCGGAAGACATCTGGTCCGGTCAGACTGCACGAAGAGAGAAAAAAACGCGGGCCGAGGCAGTTTGGAGCGTAGATATAAGCGCTTGATTTGGCCAGACCTGATGCCGTTTTGTTACCTGTGGTCAGTTCAGGCTCCCGGGGCCGCTTTGAAAGAAGCGTCGAAACCTGCCTGTTTGGAAGATTATGGGGCGTAAAGAATTTACAATCTATTCCACTCTGCAATTTCTTATCTAAATAGCTGACTGTTCCAAACTGAAGTGAAACGTAGCACCTGAATCTACTGCGGCTTCAGCCCAGATACGGCCCCCATGTTTGCGGATAATTCGTTGTACGGTGGCAAGACCGACGCCGGTTCCCGGAAAATCGGCCGCCGCATGAAGCCTCTGAAAGGGAGTGAATAATTTTTCCGCTTCCTCCATATTGAACCCAGCGCCGTTGTCTTTAACGAAATAGACTCTCCGGCCATCCTGTTCCTGCATCGCCCCAAATTCGATAAGCGCATCAACCCTTTTAGACGAGTACTTAAAAGCATTTCCCAACAGGTTTTCCAGAGCCGTACGAAGAAGTCCGCGATCGCCATTGGCCGATATGCCGTCGGCTATTATAAATTCAGCCCTCCGTTCAGTGTCTCCGGACCGCAGGTCCTGAACAATCTCTCGAGCAAGGCCTGACATATCCACCATATCCCTTTTTACAGGCGCGAGCGTGGCTCTGGAGAGGACCAGCAAGTCCTCGATCAACTCACTGATACGGTCGGCTGACAGGCGAATCCGCTGGACATAGTCCTTGCTTTTTTCGTCCAGGTTCTCATCGCACCTGACCCCAAGCATCTCACTAAAAGTCGCAATTCTGCGAACGGGGGCTCTCAGATCGTGCGACACCGCACCCGTAAAGGTTTCCAACTCCTTATTCAAGAAGCCGAGTTCTTCATTGGCCATTTGCAGCTTAGTGTTGGCAATCCTGAGTTTTTCATTGGAGCTCTCCAGTTCAGCCGTGCGCTCTCCAACGCGTCGTTCCAAATCCTGATAGAGCTGCAGGTTTTCCATGGCAACCGAGGTGGTGTCGGCAAGGGCCTGGAGGACTTTGACCACCTCTTTGGGCGGTTGGCATTTCCGGGCCCAGTAGGTGCCTATTGCCCCAATGGGGGAGGCGCTTCGGATGGGCACCATTACAAGGCTTTTTACGAATGTGGGCCTATAAGCATCGGTTGGAATACGCTCGTCCGCATAGATGTCTCCGATCACCGCAGCCTGCCGGTTGAGCATGGCCCAGCCGCTGATACAAGCCGACATGGGAAATCGCTGTCCTTTCCAAAGGGGGCTTATTGCATCCTCTTGAGCGTAGTGGCAAAGATCCCCATCTCGTAGAACGAATGTTGCTCCATCAGCCCCGGTGAGTTCCCGGGCCGCGTGACGAACAATCTCCATAATAGCATCCAGGCTTCGGGCCAGTGAGAGTTGTTGCACTACCTCAACCAGGTGCTCCATTGCTTCGTTATAGGGCACAAACTTAGAGCTTGGCCGCTGTTGTGCTCCACCCGAAAGCACCATTTTTATCGTCGGCACAAGGCCATTCAGCTTCTGCTTGGAAACGAACGGAGCGCCGATTTCCTTGAGCTTCCCGGCCTGCTCGTCCTCCGCAGATAGTCCGGAAACACCTATGAATGGAACCTCCGGGCATTTACTCCGGGCAGCCTTAAACGCGGCAATAGCGCTATAGCCCCGGATGCCGCTGTCCGAGAGGATGAGGTTGAAAAAACCGCTGTCCAGAGATGTAAGGTAGTCGGCTTGAGTTTCGACCACATTAAGCTGAAACTCCATGCCGCTTTGTTCCAGCGTCTCACGGATGATGAGAGCGTCGTCCTGATCGTCTTCAAGGAGCAGGATTTTCAGCATCTTTTGCATGGATCGGTTTCCTTCGATGTCAATCATTAACAGTTTGGATTAGCTTGTTCAAACAACCGGACGCTGAGACCCGGTTGACTCCAACTCAGCCGGAAATCATTCTACTCTACCTCAGTTTTGGCCTCAACACTTTTTGGGGAATCATAGTCGATGGAACTTCAGCGGCAATACATTCACCCGTCCAGGCTCTTATCTCTATAAATTAACGGGGGGGGGGTAAAAAAGGAGAAAGCCAAGGGCGGGGGCTCCTGGCTTCCAGGGAGAATAACTAAATTGTCCAAAAACCAAAACTGGAGGGTATTCATAGTTTTTTTCTAGCACATTTTCCTTTTTTGAAAATCAGGTCAAGAGTGTATTTTCTATCTACTAATACAGTATATATTAAGGTAGGATTCTACTGGCTGTTCTTTTTTCTGCCTCTACGAATTGGGGAAATTCCATACTCAAAGGCGATTTAAAGAATGATCAGCAAAGCATTTGGCAATTTTGTGGTATGTCTCTTTTGCTTGCAGCACCTTCGGCATATGCCGGGCATACCTGGCATATGCAGTGACGTTCCGGCTCTTCCTAAGCCGAAGTCAAACTGAAGGAAGCAAACAGTACGCTCGATACGGTGAACAGAATTTGAGGGGACTTGCCCGTTAATTTTGAAATATCTAAAAAAGTCATGCCCGCACTCCGCGCACCTTTTTCAAAGATTTTCGAATCCTTAACCCCTTTTAATTCTTCAGCTTGTTTCAAAAAATTTCCCTCATTTTTTTCTAAGATAATGCCGATTCATACTGCGGAATAACAAGGCTTCCCCGGCCCTGCTCAGAGCGTGTCCCGGACTCGATCCGGGATGGGAGGCTGGCCCCGGCACAAAGACCGCACGGCAACGGGATGCCAGTGCGTGGAGAAACTCATGCGATTCAACGATGCAGACGCAAAAATGGCAGGCAATCTGACCAATAGCCAAGCCCCAAAAGGGGCCCCGGCCGCCGATACAGACGTCCCAACGCCGGTGAGAATTCCTTTCAGAATAGACGATGCGATAATGGTGCGCTCCCTCACCAACGCGGCCCACATGGCCAGAACAAGGATTATAGGCGTCATGCACGGCAAATACATCATGATCATAGAGCCGACTGTAAAGATAAACGACAGGATTTCGGCTGTTCTCGATGAGGACTTTTTGTGCTCCTATTTCAACGATGGCGCTATGCATATATTCAACAGCAGATACCTAAAGCACATGGCAGATGACGTCGTTTCCATAGCCTATCCAATGAAAGTGGACGTCCGTCAGATAAGGAAGTATCGAAGGATCAGGGTCAACATCGAAACGAAATGCACTGTTGGCGGTACTGTTGATGTGTTCACCGCAGAGATGGCGGACATTAGTCAGGGCGGGTGCCGCCTGATCTTGAATGCACGTACGCCCATTACAAAAGGGACCAACCTCTCCCTGACGTTCAATCTTCCAAACGTGGCCTTCGTAAGCGGACTTGAAACGGTGGTTGCAAGGATCAGTCGTATCCAAAACACCAGAGCAACCGAAATCGGGATATCATTTATCGGCCCCGAGAGCGAGACTGCAAAGATTTCGAATTTCTGTGAATTTTGCATGTACTTCGACCTGGAAGAATCCCCCACGCAAATTTGAAGATCGAGCGCATTTTTGCCACTGAAAAGGTCTGAAGGCCAATCCTAAAAAAAGTGAAAAACCGGCCACCCCTGAAAATGGAAACGGGCAAATTAAAACAGTTACGCAGGTGGTTTTTACGAGTTCAGCTCGATGCCGTCAACTTAAGAACAAACTGAATCAGGTGTGGGGACCCCGCTTCCAGACTGTCCGTGCCCGGCGGGCTGACAAGCCCTCCCCCACAAAACCTTAAATCAACTTAAGTCAACAGCATTGGGTCAGGCCCTGGCGTTGAGGAAATTTCTCAAACTGTATTGCGCGTGGTTTATCTGCAGTTTCTTGCGGATATTTTTCCGGTGAGTACGAACCGTGGTCTCAGCGATATGCAACTGCCTTGCTATTTCTTCAGTCGTTATGCCATTTTTGACAAGAGACGCGACCTTCAGTTCGGTTACTGAAAGGGTCATGGCAACGCGGGAGTCCATGGGGGACCCGGAAGTCAAGTCTTCAATCTGCATAGTCAGCATATCAAGTTGGGCCCAATACTTGTGAAGGGCCTCATCGCTTCTCAGCTTCGTGACCACGGGTAGTGTGAAACTTCTTAGTTTCAGGGCGATTCGTGTCTCGATTTCCTCTCTTTCGCGCTCGGTATTTTGAGCAAAAACCGACAGGGCCCTATTGGTGTCGAGAAGTTGGGTATTCAAGTTTTCAAGCCGCTGCTGATGAGCGAGCAATTCCGAGCGGCTCTGTTTGAGGTCGTGTATCAGCCTTTTTGATCCTCTCTCATTTGCGAGGGCCGTTAAGGCCCGCAAGACCGAATAGTAGAGCAGCTCATTTTGAAAGGGCTTCTCCAGCAAGTCGAAAGCACCGAGTTTCAGCGCCCGGACAGCAGTATCCTTATCGGCAAACCCCGTAATGACTATTATTTTTAGATCGGCCGAGACATCGGCGGCGATCTGAGGGATCAGGTCCAATCCGCAAACATCGGAAATGAAAACGTCGAGCAGGACGATATCACACCCTTTGTCCCCGATATGTTTAAGGGCGGCTTCCGGCTCGGTAAAGAATTCCGCGCACAGCCCCCAGTTTCTGATTACCTCACTGAGAGTCTCGCAGACGAGCAGGTCGTCGTCCACTATGGTTATCCTGGAATTCTTAAAAGCTTCCATAGCTTCACATCTCTTGCCGGTCTTCAGAGACGCTTTCCCTCCTTTGTGACCTGCTCAATCTCGTCGTTGAGCTGTTCTTTGGTCATCACCGGCTCGTCTGCTTCGCATTCAAGTCAGGTTTTGCAGCATTTATGGTTTTCGGTAATGTGGTGGGATGGTTATGCGAATGCTCTTAAATGTTAAGTTTCCTCATGATGAGTTACAGTAAGTCTTCAGCAGAGCCCAGAGCATTCCGATCTTTGTAGCCCGGCATGTTTCGTTCATCCTGGTTCTGAATGGACGAAGACTGTCTACGCGACGTTTTCCATTCTTCTTTCTAAACCCGAGGAACTTCCGATGTATCTCTCGTCACCTTTTGCTGAAATATTACATAAGCCGGCTAGAAAAAACCCAACTATGACACCTATAGAAAGCCATGCCAGGAGCCACATCGGTCACCCCCTTCTCCCGCTTGCCCTAGATAGTCACTTTCTTTCATCCGAGAACGAATTCCCCAGCCTGCAAGGGGAGTTACAAATAACATGCCAGTGACATGCAACTGCAGGAAACGGATGTTCGATCCAGCTCCGCAAGGGCTTCCGGAGTGAGTTTCCTGGATCTGGCTGAATGGACTTTCCGATTCTGAAAATATCGGAGATGCATGACCCCAGCGTTCACATCTGACTACAGTGGTGTAGGTCATAGCATACAGACGGTGAATCGGGTAAGGGTTGGAAGCCCGGAATGAAAGGCTTTGAGCAGGATCTGCAGGCTGACGTCCTTTTGCGCTTCACACCATGTTGGTCCGCGTAGAAATCCGATACCGGTAAATGGTTCAGCGGCTGCAGACAGGTTGGTCAGAAATTGAATGCAATTGTCTTTTCTGCTTAATCGGGCAATACGGCGATATAATAGACGTACCCCTCATATCCGCTTGACGAAACGCATTAAGAAGGTGACCCGGCAGAGCGAATGCAGCTCCAATCAGGGATTCAGGTGTTTGACGAAAAAACTGACGACTGCTTTGCGCGTTTCATAGGCATCTTTGGGACTCGGGACAATGCGGACCATACCGCCGCGTCCGGCGTGCGATAACCTGTCGTAGAACCGCCTGGCCCCCGTTTGGTAATCGAAAGCATGGGTTGCGCCCTCGATGTAATTTACTGTTACCTGCTCTCGAGCTGCAGCCGGCCACATTGCGATAAGCGGGTCACAAGGACGTTTGCCTTCCTCATAATCGTCGTTGGTGCCAACATTTATAAGCATAGGCGACGCACTCATCCGAGTCTGGGCATTATAGCAGGCGCGCTCAGGGTTATTCACGATGCGGGCGATGCCGGAGCAAACCGGGTAGAGCGGCGCAAAAGCCACCGGCCTGGGTACATCCTTTCCCAGGAGTTCCTGCACCAGCTCGCTCGATAATAACACAGTCATCACTCCGCCCCAGGAAAAGCCCATTACCCCCAACCGCTTACCGTCAATGGCAGGCTGGGTGCCCAGCCACCTGAGCGCTGCTGATGCGTGCGGCATAGTTGCCTGGGGGCCGGCTTTTGGTGGACAGCCGAACTGGAACATCGTTATTTCGAGGGTTGCTATTCCGGCTTCCTGCAACGCTCTGGCATAAAAGGCGCCACGCCCGTCCACTCCGCCACTGCCGTGCAGGATCAGCACAGCCGGCCACTTGGTCATCGACCCGGCAGGTCGACAAAAGTGGGCGTTAACCGCATCCACCTGTCCCCAGCCGGGGATTGCGGTGCCTGGAATTATAACACGTTCTCCCGGAGCATCTTTCTGCGCGGCGCAAATGCCAGATAACATAAGCACTGCTGCAGCAACCAGAAAGGCTTGCATCAAGCGAGTTCTATGCCGGCTGACCGCAATTTGAATGCAAAACGACTGCAAATTCACGCATCACCATTCTCAAGCGGTTTGTAAAAGGGCCAAGTCATCGGTGGCTGAAAAGCATGAGCTGAAGTAATTCTTTAGGGGTTGCTTTTCCACGTGACTGGCAACATTAAAAAGTCAATCGGTCTTCACCAGGCGCAAGCCCAGGCCGCTGCCCCCCAGGCGGCCCCCCAGACCGTGGGAGGCGGGTTCCCAGTGGCCCCGGAAGGTGCAACGCGCCCAAGTCGCGTCGCGGGACCAAGAACCTCCCCGTAAGACCCTTAACGATCCGCCGCTGGTAGATACGGGGTTATTGCGCTGATGCTTCCTATAAGCATCGTCATCATATACGTCCTCACACCACTGCCATACGTTTCCACTCATATCATATATCCCCAGGCCATTGGGGGCCTTGGTTCCAACGGGGTGAGTCGACTTTCCGCTATTTGCGCCATACCACGCTACAGCATCTATATCGTTTCCTCCAGCATACTTCTCGGCTTTCCCACCGCTCCGTGCCGCATACTCCCATTCAGCCTCAGTGGGCAAGCGGAACGTGTATCCGTTCTTGCTATTCAGCTTCCGGATAAACTCTTTCGCATCATCCCAGGTTACCGTCTCGACAGGATAGTTGTCCCCTTTCTTGAACCCGGAAGGATTACTCCCCATAACTTTCTGCCACTGGCCTTGGGTTACGGTGTATTTCCCAATCCAAAACCCACTCACCGTCACTTCATGCTCAGGTGACTCATTGGGTGGGCAATCGCCTGACCCGCACCCCATCTGATATGTCCCTCCCTCCACCCATACGAATTCCATCCCCGTGGCTGGATCTTTCCACTCCCTCCGCGTTGAGCTTGTGGTTACTGATGGCGGTTTGACCTGGGTCTCCAGGCCGGGCTTTGTTGGCGGCGCCACTGCCACCCTTGCCAACGTATAATTCATTGTCTCCTCTTTCCCTGCCTCCATTTGCACCGTGTCTTCCACCATCTCATATCCGTCATGAACAACTTTCAACCCCACGCTGCCGGGCGAAAGCCCGCTGATAGTCAGGGGTGTAACCCCCTTCTGATCACCATTCACATATACCTTAGCTCCCTCAGGAGTTGATTTAACCTTGATTGAGCCGGTTCTTGGCGTTTCAGGCTTCGGCGGCACTGAGGCCGGACCGGGCCCACCCGCCGTTTGGATCGTTCCCTCTACCTCGATGGTAACTTTGAAAGAGAATTTTTCAGTCAGACTATCCATTTTCCACGGAACCTGGACGCCTCCCGTCTTGATCTGAACGTCCTTGCCCACTTCCCTGAATACGTCCTCGACGTCGAGCCCCGGCTCTTTAATGATGCGGGCAAGTGATTCGGTGTAGGGACTGTTCTTTCCAACGCCGTCGGCTGCGGTCTTTCCGGGACCGGTTGCATAGGCAACCAGGGTCCCGCTCGGCGCATCCATAACCGCCAGCCCCGACCCCGCACCACGCAATCCCTTATCCCCGAAGGGGTTGTTGCGGCAGGCATCCAGAACTATGATATTGACCTTCGTCCCCGAAGCGTTCATATCGTCCAACACGTTGTCAACATTGACCAACTCATACTTGACATCCGTCTTCGAGACAACATTGGCGGACGTTGGTATAAGATAATTCCTGCCGTCTACCTGGACCCCATGCCCGGAGTAGTAGAGGAAAGCAACTCTTTTACCCCTTATGGTCTCCCCGAATTTCCGGATAACATTGTCAAGCCCGGCTTTGTCAAGATTAGTCTGGGCCTTGCCCCCCACCAGTTCGAACCCCAGGCTTTTGAGCGCATCCGCCATAATAACAGCATCATTGATCGTATTGGAAAGTGGAGTTGCATTTTTATAAGCAGCATTGCCAATTACCAGCGCCACGCGGTCCCCCGTTGAAGCAGAGGTTTGGCCATTTCGCCGTATTAAACCCCGGTCATCCGCTGCGGAGCAGGGCGCACATAACAGCCCCATGCATATTGACGCCAGGACCGAGATACTCAGCAACCTTCCGGCCATAATTCCCCTCCTCGCATGCTTGTTTTCGCGCATAGATATGACGGTATTCAAGAGTTTAGCAGGTTACAGATAAGATACAATCGGCAGGATTGGCATGTCAAAGGGATAATAGCCGGTGGAAATCTATGCAGAAACGCACGATATTTTGCCTTTCAACATCGTCCTGTAACGTTCACATGATCGCAAGTACCCCGAAATGATGAAAAGAGCTTTTGGCACCATGCGTGTTATGGAGTATTATCTGAAGATGTCGATTAAGATAGAGTACGCCGACTGTTTTGCAGCCTTAATTGGAGGCCACTGTTGGCGGAGGCTTCAGCCAACCGGCCGCCAGGCGCTTTGTCTGGAGAGATTTACCCGGCGCACCGTTTCTTTGGTCTGATTCGGGCGCAAGCCGCCTCCGGCAGGGAATCCAAAAGGAGCGAAAATGGCGAAAACCTTCAACTTGATCCGGACGTTTTGCATCATGGCTGCGCTTCTGGGAGTAGGTGCCGTGGCCGTTTTTTCCCAACCCGGCATGCTCAGCGCCAGGATTGGCGTACTAATTGATTCCGGGGAGCAATTGATTCGCGCCAGGGGGCAGGAGAGGATCAAACCCGGGGACCGGCTTCGTATCTATGTTCAACCTGAAGAGGCCTGCCATGTATATATAGTCCATACCGACCACAAAACCGTGACTCTATTGGGAACTTTTGAAGAGACGAGCCCAAGTGCTCAAGTGGTGCTGCCCGGACTGTCGGAATTTTATGAAGTGGACGGAGAGAGCCCAACTGAGACCTTTACCATCATTTGCAGCACCGTCAAACTCAATGACATTTCGGCCCTGTTCAACTCCAAAGTGACATACAAGAGCTGGGCCGCTATGGAAGAGAAGCTCCTCAAACAGGGAAAGATCGATCTCAGCCAGAATCCGGATAAGCCTTCTCCTATCGCCGGAAATGTGCGCGAGCTTACCGGTAGCAATAAGGATGATTCTTTGATCCGTGGACTCCCAATTTATAGTGGGAATGCCATTCTTGTGAAGCGGTATGAGTTTGACATTAAAAAGTAAGCGACTGCGAAGAATCATCGCAGTGACCGCCACAGTCCTGATAATGACTATAACATCGGTCATTCTGGGCTTCGGTGTCGTTTGGAACCAGTATGATTTCAAGATTCTGGATCTTTTCTACAGGCAGGCGGTAAAGCATGGTCACGGACCGGAGCAATCCCCGCTCGTGGCCATCGTCACTATTTCGGACACGACTTATGATTACTTTGGGAATAGTACTTTGGACCGAAGGTTTGTGGCCGAAGTAAACGATACCCTGTCCCGGCTGGATGTGGCCGGCTGCGCCTATGACCTCATTTTTGCCCGATCTGCCGATGCCGATTCCGATCTGATGCTTGCCGAGTCAATAGAAAAACTTGGCTCGGTCTGCCTGCCGATTGGCCTCACATATGCCGAGGCCCCCTCGCCCTTTCGATGGGAGAGGAGAAGATCATTTGAGCAATTCCGCTCCAAATCTCTCAGAAAACCAATCGAGCAAGGGCAATCAAGACCTTACTACGGCACAAAGGCCCTTATGCAATCGGATCGGTTCTCCGAAGTTGCCAGCAGCTTCGGCCATATCAGCGGGTTAAGCGATCCTGACGGAGTTAACCGGCATGCAATTATGCTGCTGAAGGTTGACGAGGATTACTTCCCTACCCTTAGCCTCGCTGTATTCCTGAATTATGTGAAAGTTCCTTTTGAAAAGGTCGTAGTTGAGTGGGGCCGCAGGATCATCATTCCGGCAGGCGGAGAGGGTGGTTTGGAGCAGGATGTTGTCATCCCGATAGATGAGCGTGGGCGCGCGTTCATCCCTTTTCCTGAGATTTGGAAAAACTCGTTCGTGAAGATAGAATCCGAGGCACTCCTTAAAGATGCAGAGTCTGAAAAACTCCTGGGAAATCTTATCGAGATGTTTGAAGGCAAACTGGTATTGATCGGCGACATTTCGACCGGGGTATCCGACCTCGGCCAAACCCCGCTTGCGAGTGAAGAGCCGCTCATTCTCGTCCATGCCTCTCTGCTCAATGGAATGCTCACCAACAGTTTCTATGATAAATGGACGGCCAGGCGCGTGCTGGTGCTCATATGGCTGGCCGGCGCTGTACTTGGGCTTGCCGCATGCCTGAGATCTTCCTGGGCACTCTATGGGAGCGGCTTGGCCATTTCTGCAGGAGTCGCCGGGCTCACCTGGCTTGAGTTCATTCATTTTCACCTGGTCCCAATTGTTACAGTGGAGGCCAGTATTCTCATTTATTTCTTTGGAGTGGTGGCCGCCGTCGAACTGGCGGTTGGAAAAGAGCGCTCTTTCATCAGGAACGCTTTCTCCAGATATGTTCCGGAGAAGGTGGTTGACACTCTTATTTCCAATCCCCACATGCTCAAATTGGGCGGCGAGGAAAGAATAATTACCGTGCTTTTCTGCGATCTCGCAGATTTTACTACGATCTCGGAAAACCTGCCCCCGGCCAGGTTGGTGCATCTATTGAACCAGTACCTTACGGAGATGACCGCAATCATTCTGACTCACGGAGGAATCATAGATAAGTTCGAAGGCGATGCCATCATGGCGGAGTTCGGTGCGCCGCTCCCCATGCCGGACCATGCTGAAAGAGCGGTGAGAGCCGGCCTTGAGATGCAGAAACGACTTCAGGAACTGCGCCCGGCCTGGCGAAAAGACGAGCTTCCGGAACTCCATTGTCGAGTGGGGATCAACACCGGTCCGATGATTATTGGCAATATGGGCTCGGACCAGGTCTTTGACTACACGGTAATAGGCGATGCCGTAAATCTCGCATCCCGGCTCGAAGGTGCAAATAAGAAGTATAATACGTGTTTGATGATTTCAGAGTATACGCAGCAGGCCCTGCCGCCGGACGTCTTCCGGACTCGGCTACTGGACGTGATTAAAGTTAAGGGCAAATCCAAGCCGGTCAGAGTCTTTGAGGTTTACGGGGAGGCATGCTTTCCACTAACCCCAGACGCCCAGATCTACTATGTCACATACCAGGAAGCCATGGAACTCTATCTTGCAAGACATTTCGACAGGGCCGAAGAAAAATTTCGGGCAGTGTTGAGCATCAGGCCTGATGATCCTGCCTCTGCAGAAATGCTCAATCGCATCAGAAATCTTCAGGGACAAGACTTGCCGCCAGAGTGGGATGGATCAATCTCTTTGACCGGGAAGTAACCAACGTAAAAAATGTGCCTTAATAGCATGCGCGCTTCCTGGACACTCTGATGGGTCCGGCCCGAAATAGAATCCTCGACCATTGTTCAGGTTTTGCGTATAAGATGAACCATTTTTGAGCATGAGGCATAAAAGTGACCTTGAGCATGGTGGATAGAAACTGCAGTTTCGCGGGATTGGAAAATCCATGATCACAAACGATCTCGATGGCTTAATCTTTGGAGGACCTTTATGACCCCAAGGGAAAATACATCCAACGCTGTTTCGGCCCTTCAAAGCGCGGCAGAAAGGATCAGGCGTATTGAAGACGAAGCCCGGGAAGCCCTGTTTACAAGAGATGATCCTGAGACACACCGGCAAAAACTTCAGGAAAAAACGATGCTTTTGATGGAACTCCCTGAGTTGGTCGGCCCGTTTTGCGACGGGATGGAGAAAGATGTCAGGGCCGAGTTCGAGACAGGACTTAACTCTTTTGCGATGAGAGCGGCCCAGGCATTGGAGCTTTCAAGCATCTTCTACATGTCTGCCCTCCTGTACCCGGAAGATTACAGGGAAGGAGATCGGAACGATCTGGAATTGTTCATGGATCGACTCCGGAGCAAGTATCTGTCCTGATATTGACAGAGTTTGTGCGCGGGGCGGACTTCCCGCCTCCGGCACAGAATCGACCCCCTCAAGGAAGGGTCCCTCCTTCATCTATCGGTTCGTCCTTTGGTCTTCGAGGTTACAGATTCGACGCCCAGCGAGCTGTACCTGATTCGATGGAATAGCGTTTGGCAACAGATCCGAAACGGAACGGTGAAAAAACACTTCAGCCGGTGAATGATCCTTCCGATAACCACCTAGTAGCACCAGCACCATGCCGGACAAATTCTGTTTAAGACAAAATATCGCGCAAGTCTCGGAGGTCTTATGCACTCTGTTATAGGCTCAAAGCGGAGAACGAAGAAGGAATGGAAAGACAGCTTCACGGTGGGTATTTGCGAACTCGATGTCCAGCACCGGGGGCTTCTTGACTTGATCAACAAAATCGGCGATTTGGCTGATGGGCATGGCACAGTGGAATCATCAGCTTTCGGCGCCCTTAACGCAATGATTCGCTACGCTGACAATCATTTCAGAACTGAAGAAGGTTATCTTGAAAAATATTGTTTCCAGGAGTATCGCCAGCACAAGAAAGAACATGAAGCGTTTGTAGAGACTGTATTCTCAATGGCCCAGGAACTCGAGAAGGCAAACGGCCTTTCATTGGGAGCAATCATTTTCTACCTGGACGACTGGTATGTCGACCATGTGCTTGGTATTGACCAGGGATACAAGCAATTCCTCTCGAGCAGGATGGTCGACAAGGCAGAGGCCGTTTCTGTTGAAAACAGTGAAAAAGCCGCCGGCTAATCATTGGCCAAACTATCCCACGTAGTCCAACACTTGTCTGACTTTTGCCGCAAGATCATGGCTGCCGAAAGGCTTCTGAATGAAATTTAGTCCTTCGTCCAGAATGCCGCGACGCGCTATCACGCCGGCGGTATAGTCCGGCATATAAAGCACTTGAGGTCAGCGCGGATGGCGCTGAGCAGTTCTGCGGGTTCTCGCCCGTTCATTTCCGGCATCACCACGTTCGTGATCAGCAGGTGAAGGTCTCCCTGATGCTCCTCGACAAGGTGAGTGGTTGAAAACCCTGGCTACAGGGTGCTTGCGGCGCAGACTCCGCGACACGCCTGTGGCATTAGACCCAACTGGATGCCTGAGACAGGACGTTTTTCCCCCATATCAATTTATTTGGCATGCGGTTTGCTTAAAATGTAAACTTGTCTGTAAAGGTAATGTAAAGTTTTGTAAAGATGCGGTTATCCGCGCTGCCTTCCCAGATGTTTTATCTGTCACCAGAAAGTAGGGTGAAGACCATATGAGCATTATTCCGGCGTAGTTAACCGAAAGAAACCGGGGTGATACGGCTGCCCGCGGGATTTTAAAGCATATCATCAACAGGTCTTTAACACATTGGAAATTCAACATCCGCAGTTCGAGGTTAATTATGAGCAAAATTTATGAGGCGTTGCAACAGGCTCACCAGCAAAAGAAAACGAGCGGTAAAAGCGTCGAGGTTATCATCCCCCAAAACCTTGTCCTCAATGAAAAGGTGGATATCGGCGAAGAGATGTTCAGTCTCTACAAAGTTATCGATACTATGCTGCCGGACATCAGCAACCGTGTGGTCCAGTTCATCGGGTCGCGCGCAGGTGAGGGGACATCAACTATTGTAAGGGAATTCGCACGAATTGCAGCGGAGCGAATAGGCCGTTCAGTGCTCCTGATGGACGCTGACCGATACCAGGGGACTCAGTCACGGTTTTTTTCAGCCCCTTCACAATATAGCTGGATCAATGTTTTCCAGGAATCAGGAGAGCTGGGACGCGCCATTCACCGGGTTGGTGAATCTGGTTTGTTCTTTTCTCCCGCATGCAACTCCAGCGTTCCCACGCCGGAGCTTTTCAATTCACTGCGATTCGAAGGGTTCCTGGCTAATCTGAAGCTTGAATTCGATCTGGTACTTATCGATTCACCGCCGCTTACAGTCTCACCAGATGCCCTGGCCCTGGTATCAAAGGTGGACGGAGTGATCCTGGTTGTGGAGGCGGAAAAGACCAAATGGCGGACAGCCGGATATGCCAAGGAACAGATACAAAGGGTTGGCGGGAACATCCTGGGGATCGTGTTGAACAAGAGACGCTATTATATACCTCAATCCTTTTATAAATATCTGTAGGCGAACGAAAGAGCAGAATTCCAAGGGCGTAGAAGCTGGTGTTACGTATCATAAGTTGCTCGATAAAGCGTTTTCTTCATTACGTCATTGATTCTTAACGGATCCGTCACAAAACCGTAACGAAAAGCCGCTATCCAGGTTCCACTTTATGACATGGTTTGCAGGGTCGTCCCCTTTGGTTCCTTCGGGACCCCTGCTGACATAACCGAAAAGCGCTGTGAATCAGGAAGCCCGTTTCGGGCTTTTTTTCTAAAACACAAACAACAAAAAGCGGGTGGAAAAACCGTGAGGATTTCAGGGAGAAGAGTTCCGGTTGCGCAGAAGTCAACAGCCTTTAAAAGGTGCCTGATGGTCGCATGCATGACAGTCCTGGCTTTGACGGCGGCCCAAATCATGCCACCGATTCAGAGCGCCCAAGCGTGTTGGAGCACGGTCACGACGTCCGGCAGTTATGGACCGGCCGGTGTAGGAAGTTACACAATCGACGTGAATCAGTTCAACCCCACGAACGGAGTACTCAAAGAAGCGATTTTTACCCTGCAGGGGAACCTTTCCGGAACTTACAGCTTCACTGACAATGACGGTTCCAACGAATACGCCTATTGGGGTCAGACAGGAAACACATCCATTTCCTATGGCAGAATGAATCTGTATTACACCGTAAGTAGCGGTATGGACCCCAATTATGTTCAAGCCAACATGAATATGGTGGGGCCTTTTGCTTCCCATCAAACAATAACGGGTACGATTTATACAGGCAATCTATCACAACACTTCATGATTACAACTCCCAGCCAGCTTAGCGCCTTCATCGGTATCGGGACCTTACCCTTCAGCCTGGTCGTCAACCAAAACGATGAGTTGACTTATAGCGGTGGAAATTTTAATTCCATCATCAGCGAGTCCGTTTCCGCGACAGTTACGGCTCAATATGAATATGCCTCTACCCCTATTCCGGGTACAATCTTCTTGTTTGCTCCCGCCCTTGTCGGTCTTTCAGCGATCAGGAGAAGGCTCCAAAAGGCAGGATGATATCGGGCTCGTTTTCGCGGAACGTTTTTAAATCAATCAACTCTCCTGTTTCGTTGGCGACGCCGTTATCGGCAGGTTACACTAACATACTTATCCGGCATAATGCGCCAACCTGTGCTCTCTTCATGCATGCAATGATCCAGGCAGGGAAAGCTTATCCTTCAAGAGTTCCGGTTGAAGTGGAAGTCCCGAATTTTTATACCGGGAAGAGGGTATTTTTGCTTCGAACAGGGCCAATAATTTTGATCATGGATATAAGTCAGGACACGGCCGTGAATTAAGTCTGATGCCATGCCGATCTGTGCCTTTTGAAAAGACCCGTCTCTCCCCGGGGGGCAGTGTGGTGTCTACTTACTCCTCCTTATTCCGGTAAGGTATTCTGAATATCTTCTATCGACTTTACTTCGATTATGTCTTCTCTGCCGGCCTGGGTTATGATTCCGGTAGCTTCAACCAGTTTTTCAGCCAGTTTCGAGACGTCCTTCCCTTTCACTATATAATCTCCATCGTCAGCTTCGATCACGAAGTGATTCCCATGCTTGACTACGTATCCCATTAAGGTCTCTTCCTGGCTGGCCGCAATATTCCCCGTGGTCCAGGTTGAAAAAAGAAATGCGGTAAAAACTGCAAAAACAAAAATTCTGATTATGCGTTTAGCCATTAGCCTCTCCTGCGGTTAAGGGACAAATTGCAACCTGTCGCCGTCGCAACGGTGGCCCGGGGAATTTCCGCCGCCAGTCTAACGAAAAAGTCTGACAGCAGGTTATGGACTCCTCCTCCTCTATATGGAATCTGTGCCGAGTAAAGCCGAGTCGCAAGCGAAATGGAATCCGGTCAATACAGTAGATTTATGGTCGGGTTTTCCTCATTTCGTGGTTGAGGTATGCAGTATGTGCCTTCATATATTCAGGGAGGCGGCATCATTTCTGAGGCCTGAAGATGTCTGGGCCGGTGATCCTGCGAGACGACGATCAGCTTTGAATTTACGTAGGCGGACCAGTGTGAGATCACTGGCGGAAGACGATATAATGGATCGGATGCGCTCCGGACGGGCAGCCCATTAAGGTTTGTAAACGTGCGGGACAGGGAATGGTTATCGTGCTGTGAACTCAATGTTCAGGGAAGCTAGACTTTAGCTGGAGTTCCCTGGCATACAACCAATTGGGCGGCGTTATGCCCACGCGATCTTACCGATGCTCTTTGAACACGCCCTTCGCCAGCATGATCGCAGACATCGCCGTAGGCCACCCGGAATAAAACGCAAGCTGCGTGATTGACTCTACAATCTCCTCTTTGGTCACACCGTTTTCAAGTGCACGAGCGAGATGGAAGGGCAACTGTTCAGTTCGATTGAGAGCAACGAGGGCTGAGACGGTGATAAGGCTGCGGTCGCGCTTGGATAGACCGGGTCTTTCCCACACATCGCCGAAAAGAACGTCCTCGGTAAGTTCAGCCAGCTTTGGCGCTACATCTCCAATCAGGTCCCGTATGACCGGGCTGTGCTTGTCAACTGCCATGAGGCTACTCCTTTGGAATGAGATTGACAGGGTTATGCGGCTCGCAGCCGGTCTCCCGTCCGATCAAGTCCGGCAGGAGAACGCTGCGCCTGCCGGCGTCTCAGCCGTTCTGCGCCGCGTCCGCCCAACGGCTGAAATCAGCGGCGGCTGTAGGCCAAACCAGCCGCCGGCGTGAGCAGATAGCGGGTGAAACTGATACCAGCGATTTCTTTTTCGGAAAGACTTGGCGCATTCCGGTGCTGCTAATCGGGAATTGCCCTTCTTGTTCTTGCAAGCCGATCTACCAGTTCTCGCCCAGCAACTCGAAGTACGCCTGTGGATGGGCACAGGCCGGGCATACCTGGGGGGCTTCTTTGTGTGAGTGCACATAGCCGCAGTTGCGGCAGCGCCAGACGCTGTCTTCGTCACGCTTGAAGACCCTGCCACTCTCCAAATTGGCCAACAGGTCGCGATAACGTTTTTCGTGCTGCTTCTCGGCCACGGAGATGAAACCCCATACCCCGGCGATCTGAGAAAAACCCTCCTCTTTGGCAATGGCGGCGAAGGAGGGATAAAGGTCGCTGTGCTCCTCGTACTCTCCCATAGCGGCAGCAAGCAGGTTTTCGGCTGTAGTGCCGATCTTGCCCGCCGGAAAAGAGGCCATAATGTTCAAATCGCCCCCCTCAAGGAGCTTGAAAAAACGCTCGGCATGCTCCTTCTCCTGATTGGAGGTCTCCTCGAAGATACCGGCAATCTGGCTATATCCCTCTTTTCTCGCCACGCCTGCAAAGTAGGTGTACCGGTTACGCGCCTGACTTTCGCCGGCAAAAGACTTCAACAGATTCTGTTCAGTTTTGGTTCCTTTGAGACTGCGCATAAAAATCTTCTCCTCGATGAAATAGTGATGATAGGGCTGCCTCCATGCGCAGCCCTTAACCAAAAAATGCCTCAACCTGACCGCCCAAGAATCCCTGTGTGTGTTTCGGGGTTGGATTTTGCCCAAAAACGTTTTCGCGACATGCTGAAGGTCTATTCAATCATCAAATGTCCTAATGAAAAATGCAACGGGAATTCTCCGGCTCGCCTAATTTATCCAAGCTCTTCCTGCGAAGATCCCGCCTTTTTTGATTCGGTCCGGGAGCGCTCCCTTTTCTCTTTTCAATGACCGCTCTCACCAGTGCAGCGATTTCGGCGCCCGTAAGAGCGTCCTTTAGAAGGAAGTGGTCCGCCCCGTATTCTTCGGCAATTTTGCGGTATTCGGGAAGATCGTAGCTGGTGAAGATGCTTATCACTAAGTTCGGATGATGGTCTTTGATCTCTCGAGTCAAATCGAGCCCGTTCCTTCCCGGCAGGCGAATGTCCATGAAAACGACGTCCGGGAAAGACTGATTGATTTTAGTTAAAGCGTCCGACCCGTCAGCGGATTCATCGACCGATAGCGACGGGATGTACATCTTAAGGATTTCTTTGAAGGAACGTCTGAAGAACTCGTTATTTTCTACGATAAGTACCGATGGCATTTCCTGCCTCCACTCTTGCCTGCCAGGCAACAGGATCAGGCGTGAAAAAGAAGAAAGCCAAGTTGGGGGTCCCGGCTTCCGTGGAGAATGACAAAATCGTCCCAAAAAGCAAAACTCAAAAAGCAAAGGTATCCTCAGGATCGCTTAAATAGCAGATTTTCCCATTTTGAAAATCAGGTCAAGAATGTATTTTTCCATTACGAATATAGTAATATGAAGGTGGAGTTTTACCCCTCTGTTCCCCCTTGTGGCTGCCCGAATCGGGAAAATCCCTTTCTCAAACGTTCGTTAAAACTTTTCTTTAACAGTGGAAAAAACTCGATACTGATGAAGACTCACTTTAGGGTTCTTTTTTCTCAAAAAATCCATTTTTGTAGTGCCAACATACTTGCATTTTTATCTTGATTGTTCATG
>Ga0187862_10000333_pt1 | contig 55484 bp, 53 predicted proteins | sample June2016WEW_10_1_FD_133003 | JGI IMG/M metagenome (GOLD analysis project Ga0187862, IMG submission 133003) | Peatland microbial communities from SPRUCE experiment site at the Marcell Experimental Forest, Minnesota, USA - June2016WEW_10_150 | ecosystem: Environmental > Terrestrial > Soil >... | reverse complement strand
TTGAACCCCCTCCGTTCTATTTTGCCTTCACAAATCGGCAATGGCGCAGGGGTTTGCGTTGATCATGACATGGCCGATTGTATCACCGCCGTTTTTGGCAGGTTTGCTGGCCGCCCGCAATAAACCAGGACCACGGCTGCAAATTATCAGGTAATAAAAATCAAAATCCTCTCTGTTCAGCATTTCAACGTTCCTCCGGAAAAATGTTCTATGGCTTCGGAGTTGCCCCACCAAGGCAAGCCTCACGCCAGCAATTAGCGCTCTCTAAAGCGTCCTTGAGAGCTTGAAGGAGTTCTTTTTTGCTGATTTTATCGAGATTTTCGGAAAAATACGCGAGAACGGTGTCCATATTCTGTCCTTTTCAACGGGGATAGAGACTACCCTCTGAAGTTTTCCTTATGACACCTGTCGCATTTATCGCATTCCTTATCGTTAGAAGCGGAACAGGCGAGCCTTTCGCGAGCTTTTTCAAGTTCCTGTCCGACGCAGAGGCCAAACAATAATTGCATCCCGAATACTGGAAAGCCTATCGGTTTGTGAAATGGGCCTTTGAGGAAATTTCCATGATGGAAGAACATAATCTTATCTCCTGTTTAATAGTTTTCAGGTAAAAGGATGGTCGTTGACTGCCTGACACCGTTGTCGTCTTCAGCCTCGGTGATAATCCAGAGCTTTCCTTTTGACTTATCGAGTGGGTCTATCCAATAGGAACTAAACAACCTGCTGCCATCGTGCGTTGCCGCATCATTCAATCTCCAATCGGCATGTGGTAAGGCATCTCCCCAGTTGCAACGGAGATGCATCTCGAAACATTGAAGGATTCTATCTCCTGGGACTGCCGCTAATGCTTCAGGCGTGGCTAGCGGTCGCCCAGGGTTAAACGATTTCGGTTCCATGTTCCTCTCCAAGGAAAGGGCGGCCCCATAAGTGGAACCACCCTGATCCGGGCTACTCACTGGGTTGCTCGGGTTGTTCTTCCTCTGCCGGTACCACAACATCGGCGACAGGAGCTTCGGCTTCGACAGGCGCTTCTACCACCTGAGTTTCAACCTTGTCAGCGAAAATGAACTTCTTCGTGGTTGGATGCTCAACAGCTACCCTTGGTTTGAAATGTGAGTACTTCACGTTTTTCAAATCTGTGATGAAGGTGCCTATTCCGCCCTTGGTGACGGAAGGGAACTCTTTGAGTACCAGTTCCAGTAGCGATTTCCTGTCCATGTCTCCAAGTTCTAAGTGAGATTCAACGAGCGCGATGTATGGCCGCTTAGAAACTTTAGGCTTTGGCGCAGGCTTCTCTGTGAGCTGTTCAGGTTGAGCAAATACCTCAGTTTCTGAACTTTCAACTACCGTGGGAAGTGCAACTTCATGTTGATTTTCCGTGACTTCTGTTTGTGCTTTTTTCTTTCCCATTTCCCTCTCCTTTGCGTTCGCTTTTCTGTTAGATGCCAACATTCTAAATGCAACGTCTGGCCTAATACTGCCTTTTGCTCCCATTTCCATCTCCTCTGCGTCTTACTTGGCCAGAACCTGATAATGTCCCCAACGTCCTGCCTTCAACTCAACTTTCTCTCCCGCCATGTTCCCCAACTTTGCCTTGTCGTCTTCGCTCAACTTATGCCCCCAAAACGCTATCTTCTCGGCCAACTCAGCAACAGTCAGTTCTCCCATGTCACAATCCGCGCCAAATGCCGTCGCCGACCAGGTTCCTATCGCCTTCTCTTCAGCCGTCAGATCGCCCTCGTTAAAATCTTCACCGTCCTCAAAAATTGCTACCACTCTGAATTTATCTGCCATTTTATTTATCCTTTCAAGTATCTGGAATTATTTGCAATTTTCATATTGTAATTATGTTTATATGTGGATTTCACTCATAATAAAAGCAAAAAATGTGGCTCAAGTAGTTGGAATTACAACTTTTTTTAATTGAAAGTGCTTAGTACGTGAGGTAGGTCCACAAGCATCACGAGGAAAACCAGCGAAAGTCCGACACCTACGTTCTCGCCACTCTCTCATGGTTTCGGTTTATCTCAGCAGGATACGTTGTGGATACCCTCCGACTAAAAATAATGGGCGAGAAGGCGGTTCTCGTTGGAAGTAATGCTAAATAAGAAGGTACTCGGGACGGATTTTCCGAGGCAGAGCTTGGCCGGGTTCATGGACCCGGATATAATTGGTATTTTGCCCATTGGGATTTTGGACCGATGAGAATGAAAGGGGAAGCTGACGCATAGCAATCCGGACGACGTCGGCGACCTTAAGGAGATAGCCAGATGCAAGACAAAGGTCTTGAACCACATGACTTAGCGGCGGCGCTGCCGAAACTGGAGGAGGCTCTTTACCTCTATGGGCGGGGACTGCTATTGGAGAATTTCGGGCTAGATGAAAAAGGCTTCGAGGAGAAGTTGACGGAGCAGGCAGAAGAACTCGGTTTCCTTGGTGTTATCGAGTCAAAACTGGAGGAAGGAGCGGTTAAGGACGAAATTTACGATGAATTGTCAAAGCTGTTGCGCCATAAGGACAAAGAAGACGAGTACGAGATAAACAGCCAGAGGATACGTGACCGGCTGCGCGATATCGTTAGAACTCGTTACGTCGAAAGGGTGGCTAAGGCGCTTTGGCTTCGATTGCGTCAAGATTTTCCTCGGACAGACCTTGGAAATGGAGAGCGCTTCGTAGCGGAGCACATGGAGGACGTCCGCTATTGCGCGGCCAGAAAAGTATGGTATCGTTGGACCGGCAAGCGATGGGCTGCGGATAACGAGATGATAGCCGCGAAGAACTTAGCCAAAGAGACGGTTCGACGCATCAGATTGGAAGCACAGACAAAAAAAGACGACGAACTGCTTAAACACTGGAAAACTTCAGACAGTAGCGCAAAATTGAACGCTATCCTAAAATCGGCATCCATTGAACCTAAAATCCAAATCCGGCCAGATGAGTTTGACCAGCAGACATGGCTGTTGAACTGTGAAAACGGAACGGTAAACTTGAAAGGACCAGTCTTCACGATATCGGAGCATCAACGCACCGATTTCCAAACCCGGCTGGTACCCGTGCCGTACAAACCAAAAGCTGAATGTCCCCATTGGATGGATTTCCTGGCACGCATAACTGGAAACGATCAAGAATTCCAAGACTTTATGCAATGGATCATAGGGTACTCGCTTTCCGGCGAGACGTCCGAAAAATGCCTTTTTTTCCTATTGGGGGTGGGAGACTCTGGAAAGACCACGTTCTTGGAGACGCTCCAAGAAATGATGGGACCCGACTACGCCACTTCCACAGATTTCAACACTTTCGTATCTGTGACCGCCCGGTCGACCATCCGCAACGATATCGCCAGATTACAGAAAAAGCGCATAGCAGTAGCATCGGAAGCCAAGAAAGGTCAGCGTTTTGACACAGTGGTTCTTAAGCGCATGACAGGGGGTGCGGAAACGATTCTTGCGCGCTTTTTGTTCAAAGAATACGAGGCTTTTCAACCCGAGGTCAAAATTTTTTTGGGGGCAAACGAAGGCCCAATCATGGACCCGGATGACGATCCCGCGTGGAATCGGTTCGTAGTTGTGCCTTTTGATGTTCAAGTGCCAGAAGAGGAAAAGGATAAGAGATTAAGGGAGAGATTTCGTGATGAATTACCTGGAATCCTTTCTTGGGCAATTGTCGGGGCCAGGCGTTATTATAAGGACATGATTGACGGAAAACCTATGCAGCTACCGCGTCGCATCCGCGATGCAATAGAGAAATACCGCGCCAGTTGCGAAGACTTCATATCACCTCGTACAGATGAAGAGCGGAAAAGGAATGCCAAGCGGATAATCAACCAATTCATCGAGCAGAGCTGCGAAACTGCGGAGGGCGCGGAAGAGACGCCCGCACGCATTATGGAAGCACTCAAAGCTTGGTGTGCTGAAAACCGTGCCGATTGTTCCGGGGTCACTGAAGCTCTGCTTGGACGCATGCTCGGCAGAAAAGGTTACATGGTAGTCCAGGGCAGCAGAAGCGGTAAAAGCATGCGCATATGGACAAATATCCGTGTAAAAACCGCAAAGGAAAATCCATAATTCCATAATCCCGTGCCGCACCGCAGTCCCGCTTCCTTTCGGCTCCCTTCTTATTCACCTAGAGATGGCCATCCTTGCCGTCCGGCTAACAGTTCCCCGGCCGGGCGCACCAAAGGTAAGGCTCTGCGGCAAATCCTAACGCAGAGCCTGTTAGCTAGAGATACGCTATTATGAGGCGCACACTCCCGTTACGGAAGCACTGGCGGAACTGCCACCACCCGCCGAGCTCTTTCTTGCGCCTTTTCCCAATCTGTCGGCCATGTATCTGGCCACTCATCCACAGGTACAGTCCATTGGTACACCAAATGCCGTCGAACGTTATATCGCAGTCGGAGCTTACGCCTCTCCCTGTCAGGTATCGTGGGGCGATATCGGCGGTCAGGTCCAAGCTTTTCGGCAACAGAATTAATATACACGGCATTCAGGAGTAGCCGTTCCGTCATGGAATTCATGACACCATCCAGCGTCAGTCCCATGTCGCACAGGTATGCGAGAATGTCATTTTGAATGCTGGCATCTTTGCGGAAAAACGATTTGCTATCCTTGTTTAAGGTTCCGACATTGATTAACGGCTTTGAATGTGAGAAATGCCATGTTTCCTTTTGTGGAAGAACATACCGCCAAGGTACATCAATATCTCTAAAAGATGCCTGGCAGCCCCATGTTCTGGAATCAACTGAGTAAAATGGAATAGCTCGGATTACGGGTGGGGCTGTTACTCCAAACCCATGGAACTTGATTAATGGATATCCATCGGAGTCACATACGTATGGCATGCATTGTCTTAGCCATTCCATTTTTTCTTTTGTACTTCTATCATTGGCAGGCGACAATCCGATGTATTCCATTTCTCGAACCATTTTTTCCAACCATTTGAAGTTTTCGCCTTGGTGAAATACATGGATAAGCTGTTCTTTAGGGATTCCTTTCTTGAGCATATAATGATAGTTATTATAACCCTCAGCCGCTGATTGCTCAACTTCAGCTTTCGATGGTTTCTTCCCTGGTTTCCCAGGAATGACATCAAGATTGACAACATAGTCAATTCCACTCATATATTTGAGGCAGAATGTTATATATTTATCAATGACGATGCGTTGCCCCTTGTTCCATACCGAATACGCGCCGCTGTCAACGATAATTGTGTCATAGCTGGAACGGCGTTCAATGAAGTAGAGATTGCTGAGTTTGGGTGTCATGTAGTGAAATGAAAGAAGCCTATAACCGGTTTCTTTCTGTAGAAGTTGATGCTTATGTTCTTCTTTGTAATGACCTGCAAAAAATACTTTGAGCCACATATTACTATACCTTCCTAAATTATGATTGCTCAGGCAGTCACTGCCTGGCATGCGGAAGGATTTTTCCCCCGCACACAGACTTAGCGTGCGACTTGGGGGCACAATGCGGGCACAATTGTGCTATGTCGAAATAAGAGGGATTTTGTTGAAAAAAATGAATGAATGTCGTAAAAAGCAGGATTTACAACAAGAAGCGCCAAACAGCCTCACTGGCATAAAAGCAATCATAGCCGGTGCTGATTCGGTTCAGTTCATGAACCAGATCGGGAGCGGATTCTCCGAAGGTCGCTATAATTTTGTCACGAGCGTTTTTGATTCCCTTTTGAACATTTATTCGCGCGGCTTCAAGTTCAGGGCTGCGCACTTTTCTCGTTGCAGAGCGGAGCATCTGTTCGAAGCCGTCTATTTCAGCAGTAAGTCTTTGTGTTTCATCGGGGTCATCGCAAGCATCTCTTTTCTTTTTTAGGCTGTTGATTGCAGTCCTGGCTTCCTTAACGGCCCCTGGTTTCATGCCAGCTTCGGCCTCTGTATGTTCGAGGGCAGCCATCGCCGGATGATGCTTGCCTAGATGATAAACCTTAAGAGCGGAGAGAGACCTTCCTGGATATTGGAGGATAAAATGAATGTAGCCATAACCTTTCTCACCCTTTTCCGCAGGGAATGGTCTTTCGCGACCGCGCGGTCCAATGACCCACCCAGTCGCATCCTCGTAGAAGCTATACGGTGGTTGGTTCGCTGCGGTAATTTCATTAAGCACATACTCGATATGATCCCGCCGAAAACAGGTGTCGTTCAGCTCTTTCAAAAATTCCTCATGTTGAAAAGGCGTGAGATCGAGTCCGGCATACACCTCAGCGGGGGCCGCAAATCTCTCCTCAAGACGTTTCAGTTCTGGTCGATTTCTGGCAAGTTCAGCCTCAATTCCCCTTAGATACTCAGTACGCCTCTGATTAAAATCGCCCTTGGCTTCCGCGTATGCGCCGGAAGCAGGATCAATACCTCTATCTTCCAGATTACGGCGCTCAGCAGAGTTTCCCCAAGCGCCTTCATCACTCTTCGAGGACAACCTCTCATAATCCCATACCAAGGTTTGAAGAAAATGGAGACGGTCATACCGCTTTTGTATGTGCTCCGGGAATAGCGGGGCGTGAACGGTATCCCCGGAGAAAAGATGGGGTGGCCCAGAACCGGCTTTTAACGGCTTTTTGATAAATGGAACCAACCGGCCCGTCCTGACCAGGTCCCAAAGTTTTGCGTCCGGCAAGTCAAGATTGAATGGCTCCCTGGACAGGTCCCTTCTGTGATAAAATTCCATCTGTATCTCCCGCCCGTGACTGTAACTCCGTTTGTTGACTTTTCCGTGCTTCAGTTCAATTTTACATAAGATTGAAGCTCGCGCCAATACTCCCCCATACTCCCCCAGACATCGACGGCTTGAATACCGATTGCGGCCACGTACCTTTGGAGCAGACGTAGCACTGCCCTTTTAAAGTAAAGGCCCGAATCGAAAAATCCATAATTCCATAATTCCATAATTCTTCGCCCTGCCCCTGGAGGGTGGCCGACGCTTCACACCTTTTTAAAGAGAATTTTCGAGTTCCTTTTGACGGTTTCCGGTATTCCGAACCGCTCCCGCAATTCCGGATTAACAACCTTCCATTCCAACCTAAGCTCGCGCATGATAGTCGGCCAGCACTGGTCGAGAATTCGCTTCTTTTCGTTGAAGCGCAACTCACGCCGCCCATCGTATAACCGCGTAGCTCGCAGGACGTTTCTTTCTATCCCCCAGCCTTGAATGGCAAGAAGTCGCTCAATCCCTTCAATAAACCTAGCACACGATTTCCTTGTGACTTCTGGAATGGGTCTGTTCCTATCGGCATGAAAGATTTCATCAGCGAGACCAGAGTCAAGGTGCCGGAGACTGCTCAATGTCTGTGCGCCCCTTTTGCCAGCAACTCGGTATTCCTGTGCTCTTTCGGCGGCATGGCTCAACCAATCCTGAAAGGTGATGTCGAGCCGCAGTGCGTACCACTCCGTCGGACGTGGGTGATTATTTTTCTGTTGCAAAATCCAACCAAACTTATATGCGTGCGGGATAATCCTCTTAAGTTGAGGCACATCAACCCGGCGCATAAAGCCTTCCGCTACCAATCGGACCAGGTGCTGCTGAACAGAAGCAGTTGACGTTCCGATCCTATATGGTAACACGCGGGCGCACAATTCGTTTTGCATCTCGGTAATTGCAAGCGGAAAGTACAGTTCATTCTCGACAACGACGCCTTCGCCCTGACTCCACTCTATCAGGCATTTCAAATACTTGTCGTCATTATTGATATTGAATCGAAGAGCCTTGCACTGTTCAGGATAACTGACTCTCACATTCTTAAGCTGGTCAACAAATTCGCGTAAATGCATGATTTCGGGACGAGACCTTAGCAACACATTTAAAGCCTCTCGCTTATTGATATGTCTCTTCCTTATTAGGTACTCAATCGGTGAAAGGGTTTTATTGCAGACAAAGCAGTGGTATCTTTCGGACCCGGTATTTGGACCTTTACTTACGGTGAAAATTCCAGCGGATGGGTTACTGTCATTGTGAAACTCACAGCAAATCATCCCATCCTTGATAGAATGTTGAGAAAAGACTTCGAACCGGATTAAATCCGCCTGACGGTACCGTTCGTCCACTTGAGAGTCTTGGGTTTGAGCTTCTTCGTTCATTCCATAAATATGATACGTATTGCTCTGCTTTGACTTATTACTTTTAGGTGATGATATTTGCATGTCTATTACTTGTACATCAACATTTTGATCGGTTTTCCTAGGCTGTGAATGCGGGCTGAAAGGTATTACGCATGTCAAGCGATTGGAATGTGACTTCTCTATATCCGAAATTATGGAGTCACGTACTGCGATTGACACTCTATTATTAGGGCGTAGATATCTAACTCTATTCTGAGTAGTTCCATAAAAGAAATGTGATATAGCACTACATCCCTTATCAACATACTTGTAACCTGCATTATCGAACACCTGAATCAGCTTATCCTGATATTTATTCCTTATTCTTAAATCACATACTGGCGTTGATAGTAAGAACAAGACTCTCAATCGTCGACATCCTGGTCTCGATGAATAACTATCGCAAATCAATATCGGAGCCAAGTGATATTCATCACAGGTTCTCAATACATTCGCAGGAGTGAGATTTTTATCTATAACTTCTCCTGGCTTCTTCGCATTGTCGATGTCCACCGCAAAAATTGCCTGTGATACGAAGATAGAATTATTCGAAGGTGCAATTCTTGGTTGTCCAGTTTTCGGGTGGATATCAGCCGGATTTCTAAGAAGATAAGCCGGTGTGATTGCGTACCCAGAACAGTAATAATGAAGAAACTCTTCAACAGTGACTTCGGTTATTGCTGATTTATCGAAGAAACTATTCCTGATCTCACCGATGCCGGTTTCGGGTTTGATATCGAATGGACCTTTTGTTGAGATTATGAGGTTAATTGATTCAAGGCAGGTTTCGGTATCACGGTGTTCTATATTGTCCATGTAAAACATACTTTATAACCTTTCTTATTTTTGATGTGGCATCCGACCGCTAATCGCTTGCCACCTTTTTTGTGTCATTCGTTCATTGAATAATAATGTGCTTATCTGCCATTATTTCTTCTATGTAGCCTTTTAATGAATCTTCACCTGCCGCCCGCGCTATTCTTCTACACGTCGCTGCCAAATGTGCGCCGACAATGAGGTCAAAATCCTCCTTAGAGACAAGGGCCGGTATGCGCCCATAGGGATAATGGAATGTCACTATTCCCCGTCTCCTAAGGTCATAGAGCGATGTCATTGTTAGGTTGAGTGCCTCCGCTAATTTTTTCACGTGAACGTATTCCATCTTAGTCTCCTTTTATGTGATTGTATGAGTGTCATATAAATGTATTAGATGAAGACAAAAAACTATTGAGTGACCCTAGATATCGTAGGCATCTTATCTTTTTACGGCATTCGAAAAAACATTAGCTAGAAGGTGTCATTTGAACCAGAAAGGTTTGCAAATCATTTACAAGGAGAGTGAATACAATGGAACAGGATAAACAGGATAAACAGAAGATTCGACTTTCAAAACTACACTCAAACAGCGGCATGGAAATGAAACCTGTCACACCGAAAACCGATGAAATCGATTTGCTCAGCCAGGACGAGCAGGAGCATGTCACGGAAAAACTGTCCATAAGCGTTCCTACTCAACCTTTACTCCGCCCGACAGGTCTACTCGCCTATATCGGGCAGAGAGTCAGGCTGCTGTTACGCGATGGCACGGTTGTAATCGGCTTTCTCCAAAAAAGGCAGTGGAACTATGTTCATTTGCTGAATGTTGAGGAAATAACGCGAGAAGAAAGACTGACGTGGGATTGGTGTGACGTTGAGCTTGGAAGCATTGCACGGGTTTATCCAGCCACCGCTAAGGCCCAGCAAGTTCAACGGCCATAGGACCGAGAAGGGAACAAATGTCTGCTACGTATTTTGGCGTGACCACCGGGACAAGATGGAGGGACTGTTGAACAAATCCGTGGAAAACCCTTGATACTCTATGAACCATCAGGCGTTGTGAATTGATATCTCCGCTGGAATGGATTGAGTTCAGCCTTCCTGGGCGTAGGGTTTCCTCGATTTCGCTAGCAGGAACCGGGCTGGCGACAATCCGAAATGACTTATGCCCCTCCCGGTCCCTTGGAACTGCTAACCAAAATCTGCCATCTCTCGGACATTTACTGGACCCAATCCATATTTAACCACGGCTTTGCGAGATGCCCGTTGTAAATCCAGGGTAGCCGTCTAAATTTCCGAGAAGAATTGCTCTCCATTGGTCCTCCACATTATCCTTGACAAGCTTTACGGATTTTAGTGTAAATCCTAACCGAGATTACGACGTTATTGATGAGTTGGGGGGCCGCGAGGCGGCTGTGGCTCGCGGGTGCGGATGGGCCGCAAGCCGCTACTATCAGCGCAACCGGCCACTCATGCACGGAAGTTGATAGAGCAGGGGAAAGTCCGGGGCATGTAGCAAAATCGCTCAAGGTCTCGCGTCGAACACTTTACAGGGCTTTAGCTGTGCCCCCTCTCACGAAATGGAAAAAACTGAACATTGAGTGACGGTCTTCTGGTTATCATCCGAATTTGGGTGATAACCAGAACCATTGAACTACTTGTTATCCAGCTAGAGGACAGAAAATTTTATGACAGCTATTTACAATAGGTTGCTATTTAAGACTAAACTCGAAGCTCGCTGGGCCGCGTTCTTTGATCTGGCCGGATGGGAGTGGCATGTTAATCCTGTTTCAGTAGATGATTGGTCCCCTGATTTTCGAGTCACGTTTGAATGCGGACACTCCGAATGCGGCGGTTCTCACACGCTTCTCGTTGCTGTTCTCCCAATCTCGAAAATAGAGAACTTTGAATTTCACCCTTGTCTGTCATACAGGTACGGAGTGCCGGATCGATTCAAAGGAGAGGGGCAAAGCGCCGAGGATGGTGGTGCTGCATTTGGAAACGGTCCTTCCGTAACGCGATGGGAAATTAGTCATGGTTCGGGAGGTGGAGCTGAAGACCTGTATTTCAGAGTTCCGAACGCTGATGAATTGTGGCGGCAAACAGAACACCTTGTTTCAACGCTTGATTAACCGATGGATAACAAACGCGTCAAAGGCGACGCTCGTACCTCGCGCGCTTTACGCTAGCGTTAGGCAACAGAATATGCCTGTGTACTTCGTCCTTGATACTAACACGTCTCAGGTCAAAATTGGCCGGGCTAGCGATGTGCAAAGACGCGTTCGTAACCTACAGACCGGCAATCCAAGTCCCCTGCAGCTGATGGGTTGGATCAAAGTCGAAAACGACAACGAGGTAGAGCAACGTTTACATGCACGATACCAAGACCAGCGAGGCATTGGCGAGTGGTTTTACGTTGGTCCAACGGAGGTTCTCGTCGAGCTGAAGAGGGAGCATGGTTTTATTCCCACCCCGAAAGATGCATTTGAGGTCATCGGGTACGACAGAGATGGGATACCGGAATACATGGGCGTTTGCGAGTGGGCAGACTTCGAGTTCTATGAGTGCTGTCCGTTTTGTGGCTGCTTCTGTGGCATGCACTTTCAAGAAGCATCAGGTATGTATCATTGCGTGAACTGTGACGCGTTCACCAACTTCGAAGACCTAAGGGGTGGGCCGTACGATGTCGACTAACCCTACGTTTCGTGAGCTGCTAGCTTTATACAGGAGTAAGTTTTTTAAGGATTTTCTATAATGGTGAGATTCCCTCTGTGTTTCCACTCCATTGCTAAACGCTCAGCCTCGGCAAGTTGAGATGGGGACATTCTCTCGGCGAGTTCGTCTCTGTATTTTTTAGCGTCCGAATCGCCTTGTGCTGCCGATAGGTCAAGCCACATGTGCGCCTTCACGAAGTCCTGGGGAGCACCTTCACCCCGCCAGTACATTAGCCCCACATTATATTGCGCCTGAGTATGCCCCTGCTCCGCTGCGTTAAGAAACCACTTCACGGCCTCAACATAGTCTCGTGCTACGCCTTGGCCGCCGTAGTACCCCACTCCCAGATTACATTGCGCGTGAGCATGCCCTTGCTCTGCCGCCTTGCGGTACCACTTAATTGCCTCGATGTAATCCTGTGGTACACCCTGACCCTCATGGTACATCAATCCCAGATTATTTTGTGCCGAAGCATCTCCCTGCTCCGCCGCCTTACGATACCACTTTTCCGCCTCGATATAGTCCTGGGGCACACCTTGGCGGTTGGCGTACATCAGTTCCCAAAGACTTATTTGACGAGGACCACAGGGCGCGTCCTGTTGAACGCCTCGCCCATTTTGGTACATTAGCCCCAGATTATATTGCGCCTGAGTATGCCCCTGCTCCGCTGCGTTAAGAAACCACTTCACGGCCTCAACATAGTCCCGTGCTACGCCTTGACCGGAGTTGTACATCGCCCCCATCATAAATTGCGCTTCAGCATTTTGCGGGTCAAGCCTTAACGCCTGGCTGAAATACATAACCGCTTGGTGGTAATCTTCTGACTCGTAGCATACTTTACCCTTTTGGACGAAAAACTCGGCTGGTGAATGTGTTGCCAAGAAAGTTAAATCATCCAAACCACGCACCACTATGCTTGTGGAAACATTTTGGAGAACTCTCACTGATGTTTCTAAATATTTTCCATTCCTTTCATTTTCCATCACGGAAGTCCTGTTTCATCGATGCAAGCCTTGCCAATTCCATCTCTATCTCGGCCTCAACTTTCTCGGCAAGTTCTTTTAGCAAATCCCTTCCGCTCTCCTCGGCCAACTGAACTTGCTCCATCATCCTGAATATTTCAGATTGCTTGACAGCCTCGGTCTCTTCCTCAATTACCTTCAATCTGGCACTGATTTGGGCGATACTTCTGATTGCCCTGACCAATTTTGCCGCTACGTCTTCTCCGACTATCGAATCAGGACTAGATTCCCACTCTTTAAAAATTTCTTTGAGGCGATGGAGGTCACAAGCCGCATAGGCTGCATTAACCTCTGACATGAGGTTGTTTTGATACCGCTTTTTATCTTCATCGGTAGTGGTATCTGGATGTATCTTTGTGGCGAGTTGCCGATATAGTTTTTTGAGTTCTTCAGAAGGTACAAAATTGTTGGTGCTTGTAGATTCGTTTGCGGTATGAGAACGAAAGTCATCAGCGGACCTGTCGGCAGCGCTTCGGGCAGTTTCGAACTCCTGCTTTGCACTGCTATCATGCGGATTTGCCTTGGCGAATTCATCCGCAATTTGCGCCCTAATTTCATCGAGCTTTACATACCTAACTCCCACAAGTCTCAAATATTTTCGCTCAAACGAAGCCACAGAATTTCGCAGCGTTTCAAATTCCAACTCCTTGTTCGCCAGCATTTCTGTCAACGTGTTCAATTCTTCAAGTTTTCTTGCTAGTTCTTCTTCTTCGGGAGTTATCACTGCCTCAACTGACTTATACATCGATTACCTTTCGATTCGATCTTCTCTTGGGATTGAACTCACACAGTTTGAGTTATCTGGTCCTACTTGTTTTTGTTCGGAACAAACCCTAAGAATGCCCACATGAAGCCCGTGCCAAGAAGGCTATCATTGCGCCATCCCCCGAAGTTGCAAAAATATCAACGTGCAATAAGCTGGACAACACAAATTGTCCAGTTTCCAATACACGAATGATGAAATTCAGTGTGGACTATTCATCCTGTGGTGTCAAGAGGATCGTGCCGTCGCAGGACCATGCACACGGCAGCCACTTGTTCAGGTTTCAACGTTCTCCACTCCAAGCCCTCCATGGTTCCGCTTTTTTGTGGGATTTCGGGAGGTAAACCGACTGGACAAAGGGAATCACCTAGTATATCCTTTGACAGTGAGGGCATCACGCCGATACGACACAGAATTATGCAATATCTTTTTCATTAACTAGACAGCATTGTTGTAGTCAAGTAATGGATGCGCTCAGGTTATCCAAACTGCACTAGATTTTCGAGGGGGGAAGCTGTGCAACAACAAAAAAGGCCTTCGCCATTTGGTGGTGGTGATGTTCCATTTGAAAGTCATAATCAGAATGGAACGTTTGATTGCTACAACCTTTCTGGACAACAATTGGGTAATTTTTATGTTGGCGACAAAATGCAGGAGTGGTTTACGTCAGTTGTTCAAAATAAGGAATTGAAATATAAGAACTCAAAGCACGAATACACATTGCAGGAAACAAACGCAACGTTGAATCTTATCAAGTCAAAGTTATGGCGAGCTCACCGTAAAAACGTGGCGCGAATTTGCTTTTTAACAATGGAGGACGCTGAGTGGATTAAATCCACTTTGGAGCGAGAGGATACTAGACGGTTTCTTGGTTTCCTTGATACAGAAGGGTGGGTAATCGAAATATTTGAACAACAAATTGAAGAGGCCCGTGATCTAGGTTTTCTTGATAAATGTTTCAAGACGCTGCAAAATATCTATCTACAATGGCCAGAGGCTGGAAAAGCTATTTCACTTCCACATGTAACTTTGAGTGGTGGTAGTAAGCCCGAGCCAGTCTTTTCAAAACTAGACGATACGGATCAGGATGGCATGGCGTATGGGTGCAGCAAGAACGAGGCACTATTTGTTTATACTTACCTGTACGAAGAGGGCTACTACAGATACATAAATAACAAAATACCGCGTGGTACATTTCTTCTTTCACCAAAGGGATACATTGAAATAGAGCGCCTTCGGCGGGGGCGTAACCTCGAAATCAAACAAGCATTTTTTATCCGCAAGTTCGACCCAGAGTTAGACGTATTCATGCGCCCGATCATGAATAAGGTGCAAGAGCGCACGGGCTGTAAGATTGAGGCCGTATGGGAATCGCCCCACAGTGATAGAATCGATGAACGTATATTTCGCTTAATACGTGAATCATCATTAGTAGTCCTCGACATAGCGCATGATCGATTCAACGTTGGTTTTGAAGCAGGTTACGCACTTGCTCTCCGAAAACCAATTATTGCAATCCGAGAAAAGCTATCTCCCACTCAACCCCTGCCCTTCGATATTGCAACGTTGAATTGTTACGATTACGACCGATCAATGCAGGCAGAACTAATTGAGAAGGTCTCCGAGCGAGTTCTCGCGGCGCTTGAGGAAGTGAAGCTCATGAAATAAGTGAAGGCCACGTGTAGCGACCCGTCGAGCACAGTTTCACACATGCTGTACAATTGAATAATGCCTTAACTTGACAAAGCAGGGAAGCCCCGATAAAAATACAACTACCATCAATAAAGCCGCCAGACGTATTCCCTTACTAACCTTTATACACCCCTGCCTTATACGGCCCATCAGCTTTCTTATTGTCATCGACGGGCTTATACGGACCTGTCTTTTCCCTCTCTTCTCTCCGCGCCATCTGAAGGTCCTCTTCGACCTTGAAGGCGGAAACGAGGCGCGTGGTGTCATGCTATCTGCGTTTGGGGTATGACATGGATACAAGCGTAGGTGAATAAAAAGTGGATATAACATGTTGTGGTCCATTCCAGTTTCTATTGACCCATAAGCTATTGATTCTATTGTACTTTATATATTTTAGGAATTGCTTATAAAAGCATTGTCCTTGGGGCATGGGGTTGTGGAGCATTTGGAAACGACAGCCATGAAATCGCTCAATTGTTCTATCGGGCGCTCGAACAAAACTTCAAGGGGGTCTACAGGCAGGCTGTTTTTGCCATTGTGGACTGGTCCCGGGACCAAAGGTTTATCGGTCCGTTTCACGAGGCTTTCAAGGTGAACTGAAGGGTGATACTCCGATTTCCCGGTCGAAATTTCTGACTCTCGGGCTCACCCTCTTAAAAAACAGGCCAAGGTTTTCCTTTTGCCGGTTCCTCCGGAACATTGCATGGCCGGGCGCCAATATGGAACGCGGCAAATGAGATCCACTGTTCACCTCTCCATAAGTTAATGCCCTCCTTAACAAAACTTCACGCATTCTAAACTATACTTAACTCGACTTTGCGCGGTGCTCTTGTATCATCTGACGCTAAAGGAAGACTTTCGCTAAAGGAAAGCTTTGGCATAAGCGGCATTGATGGACCAAACATAGAAAAGGAGATCGAAGATGCACAGGCCAAAGAAGGGTTTTACAATTTTGATCGGTGTTTTTCTCATCACAGGGTTTTTTACAGTCAGCAATGCCGTCGGCGCCGGTCCGGGCTGGGGACATGGCGGATTCGCTCAGGGTCCTCTTTTGGGATTGTTGAACCAACTTGATCTGACAGACGCTCAGAAGACCAGTGTCGCCGGCACACTCAACTCGAATGTGACTGCTCTCCAGACTGATGAACTGGCTTTGGCCACCACCAGGGCGCAGTTGATCGGAGACATCCTCCAGGGGAACAGCATCACTACCGACCTCACTAACCTGGCAACTGCAGAGACCAACCTTGCCGGTATTCAGGTGACGATCTGGACAGGAATAAGGACCGATTTGATGGGATCGACGCAGCTAACCGATCTAAGCGACATAGCGGCAAACATCGGGAAACACCATGGCCGATTCGGCCGCCATCATCTGTTTAGGTTGCTGCACAAGCTTGAGCTGAAAAAGGCCCAGAAGACCGAGATAGCCGGCATATTCAGCACGAACAAATCCGCCCTTAAGACCGCCGAAACAAATTTGGCCACAGCCAGGACACAGTTGATCCAGGACATCCTCCTCGGGAACCCCATCGGGACCAGCACAACCGGCGACCTCGCGGCGCTGGAGAGTGCTGCGTCCGCGCTCGCTAATCTTCAGGCCACGGTCTGGACAAATATAAGGGCCGATTTGACGTCGCAGCAGATAACCACTCTGGACGGCATAGCGACGAACATCGCGAAAGCGACAAAGATCACCGCCGCAATAGACGAAAAAATTGCGATTCTGGAAAAATGGATCGCAAAGCATTAGCTAGTGTCCATCCGGAAACCCGGATGAACGTAGGAGAATTTCACCTTATAAGTCACTGGTAGTTTTCGATTCGGAATTTACACAGGATTTCACCAGGCTGATAATTAATACCATCGGGCGCATGGGAAATTATGCTAACGGAGGGATCACCTATAACCAGAAACAGATGGGACAGGATAATGCCGTTGTCGAGGCGCTTATGAGTCCAAACTGGGTTAGCAAGGTCGGTATCGATTACTACCTCTACATGAAGAACGGGAACTGGAAGGTACACGATGTCTCTGTACGTGGCATAAGTCTGGTGAGCAATTACCGCTGCCAGTTCGCCGCAATATTATCGAGAAACTCATTTGATGATTTATTGAAGCAGTTAGAGGAGAAAATTGCTCAAGGCTGAGAGATTCTTTTCGTTACCGTTGACTGATTCAGTTCTCCCTGCTTCTTTCGATAAAAACTTCTGCCCTATGTCTTGCTGCGTGCTTCCTTGAGCTTCCTTTCCCAGTAGCACGAAATCCCCAGGCCCTTCATACCTGTCTCGAAACATCGGTTGCATGAGATGCACTTGGCACTGGCGGTATCTCCACCCTTCCACCGTTTGATGAGATGTGGTTCGCGAATAAACGGGCGGGCCATTGAAATGTAATCCGCTTGTTTCTCTTTCAGAATCCCTTCTATTATGGGCAATGACCGTATGCCCCCGACAGTTATGACGGGAACGTTAGTCCTTGCTTTGATGTACTGGGCAAAGTCCGCCAGGTAGGCTTCATCTTTTTCTTTAACAATCATCCTCTTCGTGCAATGGCTATCTTCATTTGAAATCGAGCAGCAGGCGCTTACCTGGATCGCATCTATTCCGTCGTTGGCCAGACGGCGAGCAATTTCCGCCGATTCGGGAAGCTCGAGACCGTCCCCGACAAAGTCCTGTGCACTGAGCTTGAACATGACTGGAAAACCTTTTCCTACCTCTCCTCTGATTGCTTCGAGGATCTCTCCCACCAGGCGATAGCGATTCTGAAGACTGCCCCCATACATGTCTCCGCGCCTGTTCCATGCGGGAGAGAGGAACTGGTTGATACCGAACCCGTGAGCGCCATGAATCTGAATACCGTCGAAGCCGGACCTGCGAGACCGGGACGCTGCGGCAGCATGAGCCTCCACGAGCTGGGCAATATCTTCCCGGGTCATCTCCTTGGGGACTTTGTCTTCCGCAGAATACGGAATGGCGGAAGCACCCCATAATTCGTCGCCTTCCCGGAAGAAAAGCTTAGGGTTGGCCCTTGCTAAACAGTGGACGAGTTGAGCCGCGATCTTGCCACCCTCTCTGTGCACCGTGTCGACGAGTTTTTTCAGCCCTTCAGTCTGCGTGTCGTCGTAATTACCCAACATGTAAGGCAGTCCCTGCCCATTTGTCATGACATACTGGTAACCGGTCAAAATGAGCCCAATGTCTCCCTTGGCAAGTTCACCATAAAACTCCAGGGCGAGGCCTGTCACATGGCCGTTCTGGTCTCCTGTGCCGCTCCACGTGGAGGACCTGATGGCGCGGTTGGAGAGTTCCAGGGACCTGATCCGGGATTTTTCGAATAGAAAATGGTTATCGGCCCTCGCGAGTCCGGACCCCACAACTACTGCCGCCGTTGCTGCCAACCCTGTTTTCAGAAATTTTCGACGAGAGAGTTTTTTGACCATAAATCTCTGCTCCTCCGGCAGTTCCATTTTGGGAGATCTACTCAAAACCACTACTATAATGTGTGCCTTTCAAATCAGCAGGAAAGAAGCATAATGGCATGTTGACCGAACTTCAAGGATAGAGCTCGAAACGTTTCATTTTACACCGCCGAAACTTACCAGGGCGTTGCGGAAAGTCTCAACCAGCCTGTCTTTCATGTTGTCTCTCATTTTTAGCCCGCTGCCCCCTGGACGATCCTATTCAAAAGATCGTTCCTGAATTGGCAGGCTCCCGAAATTCAAAATGCTCCCCGCTTGCCACGCCAATCTATCGTGAATAATATTACCTTCCATAAGCGGGATGAATCGATTCAAATCAGATTAAGGGCGCCGCAACTTGGTCCCCGGTTTCCCGATGCCCGATGTAGCTGTTTCTCCGAATCCTTCAGAAACTGGCTTCAAATCTCCGGATCAACTCCAAAAGCCAATTCAGCCCGGAAGCCCCGATCAAGCATGATGCAGGAATTGCCGCCACGGACAGGGCGTGCATAGCTAGTGTCCATCCGGAAACCACCGGATGAGTCACCAGCAGTTTTCGATTCGGATTTTTGACCTAAAAGAAAGGAATTTTTCGTCCTGGCGCGTACAGTTTGGCGCCCCGCCATTTTCGGATTGCCCAGCGCCGCACCGAAAGGTGCAAGGAAACCGAGGGCTTGCGCGGAGGCGTAGATGCGTACCGCCTCTGGTCATGGACAAGTCAGGAATAGCGTCGAGATCGATCCTGCCTTTGCCGCCGCCAAAGGTTTGAGTGGCGATCCCGGCTGCGGCCCTGCCGCCCAACGCCGAAGGCAGTAGCCAAGTTGGCTGGCGGTCCCACCGCCCCAGGACGGAAACTGGCTTGTGATAAGGGATTCCCAGCCGCACAGGGCCAATAGTCGTTGAGGCAAACTTGATGGATTCGCACAATGAGATCAGGGTGCTTCTCGTAGAGGATGATGAAGACGATTACATCCTCATAAGGACGCTCCTCTCCGAATCTGCTTTCGGCAGAATAAAAGTCGACTGGGCGCACTCCTACGAAGCCGGATTGGATGCCCTGAGCCGTATCGGCTATGATGCGTGTCTGCTCGACTACGCGCTCGGGGCCCGAAGCGGTCTCGATCTTTTGACCGAGGCCAGGCGGGAAGGCGCCAGCGCCGCCGTGATCCTTCTAACGGCCCGTGCCGGAAAAGGCACCGTGCTTGAGGCTCTCGCCGCAGGCGCGTCTGATTACCTGGTGAAAGGCGAAATTAGCGCATCTTCGCTCGAACGGTCGATCAGGTATGCCGTGGAAATAAAGAATGCCGAACTTGAACTGAGGCGGCACAGGGACCATCTCGAGGACCTTGTTAAGCACAGGACTTCCGAACTCCGGCAGGCAAACCTGAGTCTCAGGACGCAGATCGAGGAGCGCGTGGAGGCCGAGCAGGCCCTCAGGCGAAACGAAGAAATGTTCCGGTCTCTGGTAATCAACTCTCTGGATATTATTTTCACTATTGCTACCGACGGAATCATAACTTCGCTAAACCCCGCCTTCGAAAAAGTAACCGGCTGGAAACCCGAAGAGTGGGTCGGCAGGGACTATGGCCTGCTGGTGCATCCCGATGATTTGCCAACACTGGAGGAACGCAGGCAAAGGGTACTTATGGGTGAGGAGTTTCCGCCCGGAGAAGTACGGGTGCTGGTAAAATCCAACGGATTCCGGCTGCTGGAGTTCCAGTCCGCCCCCCTGTATGCCGGGAATTGCATTGTCGGCCAGATTGGGACCGCACGCGACATAACCGACAGGAAAAAGGCAGAGGAAAGAATAGTTCAGCAGCACTCCTTCCTTAAAACCGTTCTCGAGTCGATTTCCCATCCCTTTTATGTAGTTGACGCCAAAGACTACAGCGTTGTGCTCGCCAATAACGCCGCCGCCTCCGGGGAACTTACGTCCGACCTCAAATGTCATAACCTCTTTCACCGGAGCGATAAACCCTGTGAGGGCCTCGAGCACCAATGTCCTCTCAAGGAAATCAAAAAGTCCGGGAAGCCGCTGACAACCGAACATATCCATTACGATCACCTGGGCAGGCCCAGATACGTGGAAGTTCACGGTCATCCGATTCTGGATGAAAATGGAGAGGTCTCCAAGATCATCGAGTACTGCCTCGATATAACAGACAGAAAGGAGATAGAGCAAAAGCTCCTCAGAGCCAACGATGATCTGGAAATACGGGTACAGAAGCGAACAGAGGAATTGGCGGATGCGAATCTGGCCCTGGTGAACGAAGTAGTCGAACGAAAGCGGATCGAGGAAGCGCTGCGGCTCAATGAAAAGAGGCTTGAAGCCTTGCTGGACCTCAGCCAGATTCCCTGGGCCTCCGAGCGGGAGATCGCCGACTACGTGCTCGACCAGGAAATTATGCTCACTCGGAGCGAGACAGGTGCCATAGGTTTTCTCGACGAAGAGGAAAAGGTGCTTACCTGGGCCACCGGAGTTCGCGATCTTTCGGAATTATCATGCATCCAGACGGGGGAAGCCGGAACATGGGCCGATGCGGTCAGGAACCGCAAACCGGTGGTCGTAAATGAGATCTCAAATGCTGATGCGGACCGCAAGGGGCTGCCGTTTTCCCACATTCGTCTCAGGCGGTTCATGAGCATTCCCGTTTTCGATGGGCAGAGGATAACCGCGGTGGCAGTCGTTGCGAACAAAAGTGATGATTTCGATCAGTCCGACCTCAGACAACTGAGCCTGCTTATGGATGGCATGTGGAAGCTGATCCAGCGTGAGCGATCCATAAAGGCTTTGAAGGATGCCGAAAATCTGGCCGCGATCGGCAGGGCCCTCTCCGGCGTTGCACATGATATGAAAACTCCTTTGATAGCCATCGGAGGATTTGTAAAACAGGTACAGCGCCATTTCGCTAAAACGCATCCCGATTGGGGCAAAATGCGAATCGTGTTAAGCGAGACCGGGCGGCTCGAGAAAATGGTCGAAGACATGCTCGATTTCTCGAAACCATTGCACCTCCGGAAGTCGCCGGAGGAGATCAGCGCCGTATTGGAAGAGAGTGTCGCCGTGACAAGGCCGCTGGCCGATGAGAAAAGAGTCGAGCTGCGAGTCGAGGCGCTTGGGTCCGCGCCTCCTGTTCTGCTTGACCGCTCACGAATAAAACAGGTGTTTATCAATCTCCTGACCAACGCCATTGAGGCCTCACCTGAAGGCCGGACCGTCAAGATATGCTACCGTATGCTCGGGAAGGACCTGGTTGTCGACGTGACGGATAAGGGGCCTGGTATTGCGCTTGAAATCCGCAAGGAGATCTTTTTGCCCTTCTTCACCACAAGAAAAGAGGGGACGGGCCTCGGGCTTCCGATTGTCAAAAAGATCATCGAGGCCCACAATGGCAGCCTGGAAGTGCTCGACACATTCAGAGGCGCCACATTCCGCGTAAGACTGCCGGTCTGAACCCTCCTCGGCTTTCTTCTTCATAGTTGCTGTCAGAGTCCTTTTCGACATGCAGTTATCATCGACAAATTCCTCTTGACCTGGAAACTTTATCGGCGTACGTCTATGCCCTCAAGGCAAATTCTCAAAAGTTCCGGAAAGCGAGGAGGTCAAGCCGTGCAGCGTTTGTTCATTGGATTGCTCTGTTTTGCACTTGTATGTGGGCTTTGCGGTTGTGCTGGATTCAAGGATTCGTCCTACCGCTCAGGACAGGAACTACCACCACAGCAGTCTGAAACCAAAGCCCCGGATCTCAATCCCGAAGCGGCTCAAATCTGTCCCCTGGACCCTGCTGCATGCGTCCCGCAAACCACTTCACCTGTCACTCCGCCGGGAAAAACGGCGCCTGTCGTGCAAGTTCCCGAAACCTCTTTTGATTTTGGAACAATGAGTGAAGACAAAGTGTTCGTCCATAAATTTCAAATAAAGAACGTCGGCGCATCCGAACTAATAATCAAGAAAATCCTTCCCGGCTGAGGCAGTTGGGTTGCCCGTTATGACAGGGCAATCCCTCCCGGCGGTGAGGGAGCAATTACACTTGCGGTGAGCGCCACATCCTGCTCCGGCGGAGCAAAGAAGTCGGCTCTTGTTACGTGCAATGACCCACAGACACCCTATTTTTTCCTGCTTCTCACAGGCAAAAGCAGCTTTTAAGCTTCTCATGATCCGGAGTTTGTGAGGCCGCATCGCTAAGCGAGGAGCAGAAAAAGCTTTCAAACCAAGATTCCCCCTGACCGCCTTTAGGAGGGGGGAAACAGGCTTATTTGAGCGCTTATGGGGTTTATCGCCGCCCGTAGCTGGTAGCCGCCCCATAAGAGCCGTAGGGGCGGAGAGTCGCAGCGGAAGTTTTTCGGGCAAGAATCCGATCTCAACATGCGGTTTGGATGCGTAACGCAGAAGTTGATGCATTATTCTGGTCTAGAATGCCTCGGCCAGTCACACTGAATTTGGGAGTTGGCGGTCTTATGTCAAAACTGCGACCACATATACGATTACTTCCAGTGGTCTTGTGTCTTGCTCTTCCAGCGCTGGCGGAAGCACACACCGCAGCCACCCCAGAGGATATCCTTCTTGCAGAGTACGCCGTTTACCAAAGCATACCCCTTAATCCCACAGAAAACGGCATTGAAGGCTCTCTCCAAATTCTTCAGGACAAACGAGTGACGCCTGAATACAGAAAAACATGGGGCATGTCTGCCAACCCTCAAAGTGCATTGGGTGAAGACGCCCCTCTTGTTCAAAGCATAAAAGCCAGACCACTACAGGACGGTCATCTTCGTCTCGTCGGAGTTGATGGGCGCAAGATTGTTGATGAGGCACTTGAAGCGCCGCTTGGCGAAGTGAAGGAAGTGTTTTTATACGGGACAAAGTTTCCGACCTATCTTGTGTCAGTCGATCTTGGGATCGGGTTTGGATCATATGCAGGACCGGCGACAATGCTTGTCGAAATACGAAAGGGAAAACTTCTACATATTCAAGCGGCGGAACATGCCGGTGGAGAAAGGGATCGTCTATGGCTCGGGGAGTCGGGCAAAAGTGCTTGGAGGATAGTCCCTGCATCAAGCGGCAAGGGAAAAGAAATTCAACAGATGCAGTGTCACCCAAACTTTGCTAATCCAAATTGGGAAGATACAAACGAATTTGTGGTCATTTACTCCACGTATCGTTTCACGCACGGGAAATGGCATAGGGCATCACGGGAGAAGATAGGATTTTGGGAAAATGAGGGGGAATGGCCTAACCGCTCTGAATTTCCTTAATGTGTTTGTTGGAGTTGCATCGGTCCTATAATGCTAACGTGGTCATCCAGTACGCAGATTGATCTCGTTCGGCCCGCAACTTTACGATTAAAAGCAATTCAAATCTGTTATGGAGTATCTTTCCCGGACAGAGAAATGAAATCGTGGAGATAGAAGTCAGGGAATAATCTGGATATAATATCCTCTATACAGAAAATGAGCGGATCTGAATTCATAAATGATGAAGTCCTTCAATGTGCCGAGAGGTATCTTTTCCGCCACGTTCACCCTCTTATCTCAATCGGAACGGCAAGCGACCGCTACAGAGGCTGGACGGGTCAGATTTACTCCGAAGAGCTTTACAGGGAGCAAATAACCAGCCGTACCAACCGGGTTGGAAGTAAAAGCTTCCGGGAGGAAGTCCTGCCGGTGGACTCGGTTCTGGAATATTTCCAGCACTTTAAGGTACTCGAAATAGATTACACCTTCTATGCCCCTCTTATAGAAAATGGGGTCCCGACACCCTGCGCCAATACGCTGAAGCAATACTCCATGCGCATGAGGCCTGAAGACAGGGTCTTTTTAAAGGCGCCGCAGATGTTTTTTGCCCGGAAGTTGAGGCGCGGAAAGGACTACGCTCCGAATGAACACTACCTCGCCTCGGATGCTTTTACCCGGCAATTCTACGAACCAGCAGTCAATTTGCTTGGATCGAACCTTAAGGGCATCATTTTCGAGCAGGAATATCAGAGGCAGTCGGAGCGCATCCCCCCCGTGGAACTCGCTGCCCAACTCGACCGCTTTCTCAGCTCTATTCCGCGTGACAACAGGTACCACGTGGAGCTGCGAACCGAGGCATACTACTGCAGGCCGGTAATCGATGTTCTGCGAAAACACGGCACGGGACAGATACTGTCACATTGGACCTGGCTCCCTTCCCTCAAAAGGCAGTTTTCAAGGGCCGGAAACCGTTTTACAACCGCCGGGGGCCAGGCCGTCATTCGGCTGATGACGCCACTCGGCATCCGTTACGAGGACGCCTACGCCAAGGCCTTTCCTTTCGACCGGCCGATAGAGGAAATGATTCAGCCCGAAATGATCGCCCAGACCGCTCAGTTGATGTGGGAGGCACTAAGAGGTGAGGTTGAGATCAATATCATAATTAATAACCGGGCGGGCGGAAACGCGCCGCGCCTTGCACAGAGGATTGTCAGTGAGTTTGTGGCTATGGGGAGGGAAAAAAAGAGCTTGGAGCCATGAAACATACAATCAGAGCGCTCCCTGGTTATCAGTGCTCAACGGGCACCTCCAGCATGAAAAAAGGAGCGCGCTCGGGAAAACGCTGCTTCAAAACCGCAACGCAAACATTATATACGGGCACGTTTGCGCTGGTTTTACCTTCGAAGTATCCTTGATGAGCGTGGCCATGAAAAACCGCAGTCGCCGCGAAGCGGTTCAAGGGCCCCTCAAGGCGGCTCGATCCCAGAAAAGGGAATAGTTCCGGCGGTTCACCGGCCACAGTGTCACGAATCGGGGCATAGTGCATGACCACAACCCGAGGACCGAGATCCAGTTTGGAAAGACCGGTTTCAAGCTTTTCTGCCTCGACTTCGACTTCCTTCACAAAGTCCTTTATAACCTGCTCGCCCCAGGGATGGACGGCCAGCCCGCCGAATCCGCCCCCGAACCCCTTGACTCCGGTAAAGCCAACGCCGTAAATCTCCAGGTTATCCCCATCCATCATGATTAGACCGGCCCCGGAAAGCTGTTCCAACAGCGCGTCTTGCTTCCCGGATTCGAAATCATGGTTTCCAAGTACACAGAGCACAGGTATCTTATTCAACACGGGCAAGGCTTGTTCGAGAAAGACAGAAGCTTCCTCGGGGAGGCCCAAATGGGTAATGTCGCCGCAAACCAGCAGAATATCCGCTTCATCCGCAATTTGCTCAAAGACCGGCCGAAGGACCGGTTTCGAATCTCGCTTGCAGTGAACGTCGCTAATTGCGGCTACCCTGACCACATTTTTTGCGATACTTCCGGTCCGCCTGGTCGATGCATTCACAGACTCTGAGTTCTCCTATTTTGTTCAGTTCATCAAGAGTAATTTCGGTCATTGAAAAAAAGCTAAACGGATAATGTAGACAGGACGTTGAAGGCGGGTGGATGGTATGCTCAATTTATCGGGTAAGCTCAATACTGTTCACATAAAGTGGTTCAAGGTTTCGGGGACCCCATTTCCAGCCCGCCGGGCACGGGCAGGCTGGAAACGGGGGCCCCGCATCTCGAACAGGACCTGCATTTCTCGATCATTTGCGGTCTTCATTTTCCAGCTTCACCATTAGGTCCAGATTCCGGCGAACCTGCTTCTGATCGGTTTTCCTGTTGACTTTATTGGGGGCGTGCTTTCTGTGCCTGATTATTTCGGTCTTTTGAGTTTTTGAACCCATCTTTGTCTCCTCGTATGATCGACCTATATAAAATCTAAACATATTTTCATAATCAAATTCGTCCAGTGATTGCAGTGGAGCCGATATAACAGATAAGATCGATCATGTCACCAGATTTCCTCACCGCTCTGATCTCTCGTAATTCAGGCCGTGCCTGCGAATAGCCAAAACCAGTTTGCCGAGGCGCGGGAGCTGCCCCCGGCCGAATTTAGACAAATGCCGGGCCAACTGCTCAAAGGCGAACGGAATGTAGTTAAGAAATTGCCTCTTGTTCTTCTGCACCCCCAGAAAACCAAAGGCGCCAAGCATTTGAAGATTTCTGGCGAGCCTGACTGCCTCGAATTTCCTGATGAAATCTCCCTTTGAGCCGCCAAGGGACTTTCCCGCAGAAGACCAATACATTGAAACGAGTCCGGCCTGCAATCCTTCAGGGACCCTAACATAAGGGTCGATCAGCAGCGAAGCAAGATCATAGGCCGGAGGCCCGAACCGCATTCCCTGGAAATCGAGCAGCCAGAGCCTTGCGCGGCAGACCATGATATTGCGGCTCTGGAAGTCCCTGTGAAAAACCAAAGAACTCTTGTGGACTCCCGCAGCCTCCGAAAGCGCTTCGAAATCCGGGCGCAGTTCATCGGAAGCGATTTCAAACCCCAGACAGCCGTTGACGAAGGACTCTCGAAAATACTCAAGCTCACGCTCATAGACAAAAGAAGGATCGTATAAGGCCGTATCGAAGCAAAACCCCGGCTCGAAACCCTTCGGGGCTTTCCTGTGGAGCGCTCCGAGCATCTTGACAACATGACTGTATATAGATTCCAGGTTTGCCCGGCCCGAACGGACAAAATTCTGTAAATGCAGGTCTCCGGCGTCTTCGAGGAGAAATCTTCCCTGACGGGCGTCGGCATAGAGGATGCGCGGTACCGGTAACCCTTTCGAGTAGAGGTGGTTGCCGATGAGAAGATAGGAGTCGTTCTCATCGGTGGAGTCTATTTTCACTCGAGGCGAAATCAGACCGACAAACGAAGAAGACCCGCAATAAATCCGAAAAAACTTCCTGTCGGACCCATCACCGAAAAAAGGAGAGATCCGAATCTTTTCAAAGGCGCCCGAGATGGTTCGAGCCTTTTCGACAAGGTCGTCAACTCCTGGAGAATTGTAGATATTAGATTCTAACACATCCGTCCTAGGAGCTAATCTCTCGCGCTCTTTCGTCATGACACTTTATTTCACCCGAAGCCGCGAAGTCGCGTGAAAGATGCTCAAAGGGGTTGAAAACGATTACCCCGGCGCGAATATTTTTCCCGTATGGCTGCCCGAAATACTCATCCCATCCGCTACAATGCAGTCTTTGAGACAACTTCCTTTCTCAATCCGTATGTCGTCCCACAAGATGACGTTCTCAAGACTTACGCCTTCGCAAATTCGAACCCCCTGGCCCGCCACAACCGATCCTTTGAGGCTGCAGTCAGGGTGTACAACCGCTTCGGGATGAATTGAAATACTCTCCCCTGTTCTAACAGGCAGAAGTAAACCCGGATCGAGTTGAGCAAGCTCCCCGGTAACTTTTCTGTAGCTTTGGACCGACCCCACTTCGCGCCAGAAAAGGCCCTGCTGGGTAATGGCCCTTGGCGGGGCGCCCTGCGCTATAAGCCCTCGATAGACATTGAGAATATCTCCCGGCACTCCGGCACAAGAGCCTGCCAGGGCCGAAGGGCTTATGAGATGGATTCCGGTAAAAGCCATCAGTCTGACGCCGTTCCCCCTCTCTTTAATCTCTTGCGCCTCGCGCCCGAATCCGATCACATATCCATCCTCACTTACCGCTACGTTATTGAATGCGGGCCAGTCATGCATCAGGAGGCTGACTTCAAAGCCCTCGAGCTTGTGGCGCTCATACAACCCATTCAGGTCTACATTGCTGATGATATCGACGTTGATAACTGCGAAAGGCTCGTCTGCAAAGTGCTCTGCCGCAGACCTGATTCCGCCTCCCGTTCCAAGCAGCACCGGTTCATCGAGCACTTTGACCGGCATCGGCCACTTCTTTTGCGAGACCGCTTCGACAAGCCGGTCTTTGAGGTGATAGGCGTTGAGAAACGCAGCGTCGAACCCACAGCGGTAGAGCCTCTCGATCCAGAATTCGAGCAGCGTGACGCCCCGAAGCGACACCAGGGCCTTCGGGCGACAGTTTGTAAGCGGCAGAAGCCGGGTACCAAGCCCGGCAGCCAAGATCATCGCGCGCATGAATTACTAGTGTCCTGCGTTAGAAATCCACTACAAAAGTCCCAAGTACTCAGGCCGTCATTCCGGCGGGGCCTGCCCCGGAAGTGTCCAGTCCGGGGGCCGGAATCCAGTATTTTCAATAAATTTCATTCATTTCCGGACCCCGGCCTTCGTGTTTGGGGTGACGTAAGCGTTGGCCCCGTTCCCGGGCTTGAATTATGTTCCGAACTTTTGGCTCAGGACACCGGGAGATTTTCAGGTCCGGCATGCATTTGCGACCCAACTGCCAAGAATCCCGGCATAATTCGGGTCACTTATTTCCACGCGCGTCCCGCCGCCCGGCGCGCTTTTCAATGCCACGTCACCCTGCGCAAGCCAATTGATCACCTGAGAATATACTTCGTACTCGAGCGATAATCCGCGCCGGCGAATTTTATCGATATCGTCATTCGGCCAGATTGGATAGACAGCCTGGGCGATAATCGGCCCCGTGTCTTCGCCTTCATCTGCGAAGTGGACGGTGATGCCACCCCACCTGCAACCATATTCGAAAGTATCCTCATAGCCGTGCTGTCCCGGAAAGCACGGAAGCAGCGCCGGGTGGATGTTGAGGATTCTCAAGCCGCCTGCATTGAAGTGATTTATGAAATAAGGTGTTACCAGGCGCATGAAACCCGCCAGGCAAACATAATCGGGGCTGTAAGAATCTATTATCCGGATCAGCTCGTGTTCGGCCAGGACCAACCGCGCAAGCCGCTCCCGCCGTACTGCCGGGTCGGGATTTTTTACTATTTTCTGCCTCCGGTCCAAATCAGCGAGATCGACCGGCAATTCGACCTTTTCGAGTTCGGCGGGGGAGTGTTTCAGGAAAGCTTTGTAATCCACATGAAATGCGGGAATACCGGCCCTTGCGGCTCTCTCGAGACCGAAAGCCTCCCGCCTGTCGCTGAGAACCACAACGATTTCTGCATGGAGGGTCCCGGCCAGGGACCTGTCTATCATCGCCTGCAGATTGGTCCCGCCGCCCGATATGAGCAGGGCGAGCCGCAGTTTTCGTGCGCTCTTGGCCATAAGCTGATCTTTTAAATCAATTGAGCGCCGTTTCCGGCTATTCAAAGTAGCCCACGGCATTCCGGAAGAACTTAATCCCCTCCCCTTCTTCCGGAATTGGTTTCCCCTCGCGCTTATACTTTTCTTTAAAAAAAGTCCAGTCGGGGTGATTCGTAAAATGGTTGAACGCTTCGGGATGAGGCATCAGCCCGGCGACTCTGCCCGTCAGGTCGCAGATTCCTGCAATATCTTCCACTGAACCGTTCGGATTGAAAGGAAACTCTGCGAGAGCCGGACTGCCGTCAGGTTTTGCATAACGCAAAAATACCTGCTGGCGGCCAATGAGCTTTTCAATAACGCCGGGTTCGGCGAAAAACTTCCCCTCACCGTGGCGTATCGGCAGCTCGATACTCCGGATATCGCGCGAAAGAACGCAATGTGATGCCGGGTTGACGGAAAGGGTTACCCACTGGTCGCGAAACCCCCCGCAGTCATTGGCGATGAGAGCGACTTCCCGCTTCATTTCCCCCCGCTGGAACCCCGGCAAAAGTCCCAGATTAACCAGCACCTGGAAGCCATTGCATATCCCGATCACAATTCCGCCGGTATCCACAAATGCCGAAATCTGGTCCTGGAGGCGGTGTTTGAGACGCATGGCCATAATTACACCAGCCCCGTGGTCGTCACCCCAGGAGAATCCTCCGCCTATCACGAAAATCCGGTAAGAGGTCAAAGATTTCTCGCCTGAAATGAGACTGTTGAGGTGTACTCTTTCCACCTCCGCCCCGGCAACTTCCAGGGCATACGAGGTTTCAAGATCGCAATTGAGACCGAAACCTGTCATCACGAGAGCTTTCACCATTTCAAACTTAATCTCCCTCCATTTCGTGGGGCGGTGGGACCGCCGGCCAGGATGGGCACTCAAACCTTCGGCGGCGCCTCACTGCGAAGGCTATTCCAGACCGATGTCCTTTCTATAGTAAATTCCCTCGAAGCGGACCTTGGCGATTTCTGCAAGGGCCGTTTCCCTTGCTTCCTTGAGAGTGCTTCCGGAACTCACTATGCAAAGCACCCTTCCGCCGGTCGTGACCAGTTGGCCGGAAGCGTTCTTTTCCGTACCGGAATGAAAAACCAGGCATCTTTGGTCGATCTGATCCACTCCATCTATAGGCACGCCGATTTTGTACCGGTCCGGATAACCCTTGTACCAGCCTTTTTTCCCCCTGGTCAGGCCGCTGGTGGCAATGAGACACAAGCGGTAGTCCGCGTCCCACTCCGGCTTTATCCTGTCAAGCCTGCCCGTGATAATCGCCTCACTGATGTCTACCAAATCGGTTCTTAGCCGCGGAAGTATTACCTGCGCTTCCGGGTCTCCCAGGCGGATATTTATTTCAAGCACGTAAGGAGTAACTTCGGTACCACTTTCTACGAGCATCAATCCAAGGTAGAGGATCCCTCGGTACAGGATATCGTATTTTTCGCGCACTCCCTTTATAAGAGGCTCGGCGACCTTCGACATGATGGTTTTTACAAGTGAATCATCCAACCAGGGGTGAGGCGAATACGATCCCATCCCCCCCGTGTTTTTCCCTTCGTCGTTTTCTCTTGCACGTTTGTAATCCTGTGCAGCAACCATCGGAACTATCGTATAGCCATCGGTGAAGCAAAAAAAGGAAAGCTCCCGGCCATAGAGCCGTCTTTCTATATCGACCCGCTCACCGGCATCGCCGAATATTCGCCCTTCCATAATCGAGCGAACGGCCTCTTCGGCCTCCTGAACCGATTCGCAAACCAGGGAACCCTTGCCGGCGGCCAGACCGTCTGCTTTGACAACAACCGGGTATCCGACGCTCCGGATGTAGTCGCGGGCTTTGTCGGGTTCGGTGAAGTTTTCGAATTCCGGCACCGGGATTCCCAGCTCCCGCATCATCACCTTGGCGTCGCATTTGCTGGACTCCAGCCTGCTCGCCTTTTTGTCCGGACCGATGATCGGCAGCCCGCATGATGCGAACAGATCGGCAATGCCCGCCGAAAGCGGCCTCTCGGGACCCACAAACGTCAGGTCGATTCTCTCCCTTCGAGCGAAATCGGCCATCTCTTCGATGGTTTTCAGGTTCACACAGTCGGCTGTCTCCGCTATCCCCGCATTCCCATGCGCGACGTAAACCCGGCTGACTCGCGAACTTTGAGTGAATTTCCACGCAATGGCGTGATCTCTGCCCCCCGTACCTATCACCAATATTTTCATCAAAGAGCTTTCAAGTTTTTTGGTGTGGTTATTTCCCGCTTGTTACCCCCGTGAGGTATTCGCAGATATTGGCGTCATAGCTGCTGGTCGCGCAAAAGGCCTTGCAGGCCAGCCGCAGGCTTGTCCTTGTCGATATACTGCCTTTGGCCGTCTGCATTTCCTTCAATACTTCAGCATAATCGGAAGGGTCCGTGACCACCGCCACGAACCTGTTATTCTTCGCTGCGGCACGGATGAGAGTCGGCCCGCCGATATCTATGTTTTCGATTGCCTCTTCCAGCGTGCACCCCGGACGCGCAACCGTCTTTGCGAATGCGTACAGATTCACTACGACCATGTCAATCGGCTCTATTCCGTGCTTAGCCATGGTCAGGGCATGTGCCTGGTTGTCACGGATTCCCAGTATTCCCCCGTGAATTTTGGGGTGCAGCGTTTTGACTCTGCCGTCGAGCATCTCGGGAAATCCTGTATAGTCGGAGACCTCGGTTATTTCGATTCCAGCATCACGAAGCGCCTTTCCGGTGCCTCCGGTCGAGAGCAATTGCACGCCGAGTTCCCGCAGTCCCCTGCCGAATTCGGCCAATCCCGTCTTGTCCGTAACGCTCAACAGCGCGCGGCGCACAACAAACATCCTCTCCTCCTTCTAAGATAGACTCTAAATCGGCGGACGGCCTGGTTACCTAACTCACACAATCAAGCGCATCCCCTTTACTGAAAATCCTGTCGAACAGCCTTTCGGCGGCCCTTACCACCAGGGTATCATCGGGAAGCATTACAGTAGGTATGCCCTCCAGATCGAACTTTGAAATCAGCGGGTCTGCGGGAAGACAGGCGATCTTTTCCTTTCCGAAAATACGGTGGACATCTTCCGGCCAGCTTGCCGGTTCCTCCCGAACCTGATTTATCACAAGCACGATCTGCGAGACACGCATTGGCAGAGTCTTGACCAGTTCGGCTATGCGGCATGCAGCGGAAAGCCCTCTCCTGCTGGGGTCCGACACCAGGATCAAAAGGTCTATATCCTTCTGTGTAAGACGGCTGAAATGCTCCATTCCAGCCTCGTTGTCAATAACAATGAACGGGTAGTTCCCGATAAGGCGATCGATAAGGCTGCTCAGAAGATTGTTTGCCGCACAATAACAACCTGGGCCTTCCGGACGGCCCATCGCGATAAGATCGAACCCCTCCGCCTCGACGAGGGCCTGTTCGACCTTCAATTCCATGAATACATCTTTTGTCATGCCCACCGGAACGCTCGTCTTCATTTCTTCGCGAGCTTCCGACAGTGTTTCCTCCAGCGGCACTCCCAGAACATCATTCAAGTTCGAATTGGAATCGGCGTCTATGGCAAGAAGGGGCTTCATCCCATGATTGAGCATGTATCTAATGAGAAGACCCGATATCGTTGTCTTGCCTGTTCCGCCTTTCCCGCCCAGCGCAACCGCGTAGCCCAAATCCACCTCCCACGATCTTTCTTTTCCAGATCAAATCATCCCGCCGCCTTCACGAATCCGGTTTACTTCCGGCAGAAGGTGGTCAAGTATTCCATTGATAAATGCCCCCGAGTCGGGGCTGCCGAATGTCTTTCCCAGATCGATGGCTTCGTTTATGGACACTTTCGGGGGGATTTCAGCACGGTAGAGCATTTCGTAGAGGGCAATCCGAAGCACATTCCTGTCGATGATCGACATTCTTTCGAGCCGCCAGTTTTCCGAGGCCGCCACGATCATTCCGTCAAGTTCGTCCCGGTTGGCATGAACGCCGTATAGGAGCTGCTCGGCAAACGGGCGAACAGCTTTTGCAAGATCAGGATTTTTATCTTCGCCGTCTGAAGCCAGTTCGTAGTACAACTCGATGACCACATCCGGAGGCTGTCCGCTCATCTCCAACTGATAGAGCATCTGCAAAGCTATCTCTCTTGATTTGCGCCGCTGGCCCATCAAAGAACTCCAGGACTGAGTGCTGAGGACTGAGAGGGAGAGTGATTTTTCAACTCAGTCCTCATACCTCAGTCCTAAGGGGGATCAAACCGACATCTGCTTTATAAGATTGGCCATCTCTATGGCGGCAAATGCAGCGTCCCAGCCCTTGTTGCCCGACTTTGCTCCGGCCCGCTCGATCGCCTGTTCCAGCGTATCGGTGGTGAGCACCCCGAAGCTGATTGGGACACCTGCTTCGATGGCCACACTGGCGATCCCCTTGGAGACCTCCGCCGCCACGTAATCGAAATGAGGCGTCCCGCCCCTGATTACAGCGCCAAGACAGATCACGGCATCGTATTTGCCGCTCTCCGCCGCTTTTTTTGCAATCAGAGGTATTTCGAATGCTCCGGGGACCTTGAAAATATCGACATTTTTCTCGTCAGCCCCGTTCCTTTTGAGGGCGTCGAGCGCACCTCCCAGGAGCCTCTCTCCGATAAAGTCATTGAATCTGCTGACAATGATTCCAAACCTGAGGCCCTTGGCCAGCAATTGTCCTTCGAAAACTCTCATGAAGCTTCCCCCTCAGCGGATATGCAGCTCAAAATATGACCCATTTTGAAGCACTTGGTAGTCAAGTACTGGCGATTATTCTCGTTTGGCGAAACTTCGAGCGGCACTCTTTCGGTTACCGTGATGCCGTAACCCTGAAGCCCAACGATTTTGGTCGGGTTGTTTGTCATGAGTTTCATCTTTTTGATGCCCAGATCGACGAGCATTTGCGCCCCTATTCCATAATCGCGCAGATCGGCCCGAAATCCAAGGGCCTCGTTGGCTTCGACCGTATCGTAGCCTTGTTCCTGAAGGGCATAGGCTTTAATCTTGTTTACGATACCTATTCCCCGTCCCTCATGATTTCGCATGTAAAGGAGCACTCCACTTCCAACGCGTCCGATCTGAGTCAAAGCCGCCCGAAGCTGCGTGCCGCAGTCGCATCGAAGAGAGCCGAGGACGTCGCCCGTGAGGCATTCCGAATGCACGCGCACAAGTATCTCCTGCTCAGGGTCGATCTCGCCTTTCACCAGCGCCAGATGACAATATTCGTCTATATCGTTGGTGTAGGCTATTACGTCGAATTCCCCTCCAAACGAACTCGGCAGCTTGGCCGAAGCCGCCCTGTGTACGAACAATTCATTCTGCATTCTGTACTGGATCAGGCTCGCGATTGTTACGATCTTAAGCCCATGTTCCGCGGCAAATAACTCCAGATCGGGCATCCGTGACATGGTCCCGTCTTCGTTCATAACTTCGCAGATGACTCCAGCCGGCTTCATCCCGGCGATCCTGGCAAGATCGACCGATCCTTCGGTCTGTCCCGTTCTGAACAGAACGCCGCCCTTCTTTGCACGAAGAGGGAAAATGTGGCCGGGGCTGACCAGGTCATCGGGCCTCACATCGTCGGCGATGGCGGTGAGGATTGTGTGCGCCCTGTCCGCTGCGCTTATGCCCGTCGTTACCCCTTTTCGCGCCTCGATGGATATGGTGAATGCGGTTTGAAAAGGCGATTTGTTTTTAGTAACCATCATCGGCAGATCGAGCTGATCCACCATGTCAGGCGCAAGGGCAAGGCAGATCAGCCCGCGCCCGTATTTAGCCATAAAGTTGATGGCTTCCGGCGTCGCTTTCTCTGCAGCGATGCACAGATCTCCCTCATTTTCGCGATCCTCGTCATCCGTTAAAATGATGGGCTTGCCCTGCCTTATATCTTCAAGCGCCTCGGGGATTGTTGCCAAAGGCATCTAGTGTTCTCCTTTTCAAGAATGTCTGCGTGAGCGATTTGGAAATCCGTTGGACGTATATAACATATTTCGAATAATCTCTTCAAGTTGGCGGATTGTATCGGTTCAGATGAACCCGTGCTCTTTCAAAAAATTGAAATCGATATTTTCTTTGACGCCCCCTTCCTCGAATGTGCTTTCCCGGGAACGAGCCAGCTTTTCCACGTATTTTCCGATCAGGTCTGTTTCTATGTTGACTTCACTGCCGATCTTAAGGCCGCCCGCAGTGGTCATCGAAGCAGTATGGGGAACTATGTTCACATCGAAACCAACACTCGAAACCCCGTTGACCGTCAGACTGATTCCATTTACTGCAACCGAGCCCTTCTCGATAACGTATCTCATAATTTCCCGGGTGGCGTCAAAAAAGAGCCGCAGCGAGCGGCCTTCGGACTTGCGCTCTTTAAGAAGCGCAATCCCGTCAATGTGTCCCGTAACCAGATGGCCGCCCAGCCGGTCACCAAGCCGAAGCGCCCTCTCAAGATTGAACCTGCTCCCGGGGGCTTTACGGCCAAGGGTCGTTCGTCCCAGCGTCTCGGCGGAAACGTCGGCCGTGAAAGCGTCCTGCTCGAAATCAATGACGGTAAGGCAGGCGCCGTCAACGGCTATACTCTCACCCAAAAGGGAAATCTCCATACGGAAATCGGGACGAATCACCATCCGCGCGTCCAGTCCGTGACGCTCCATTCGCTGCAACGTCCCGGTTCCTTCTATAAGACCGGTGAACATAATGTTTCAGCCTCAGTAGAGCTGCTCGCGGAATCTGCCGCAAACAAGCAGGTCCTCTCCCAGCTTTCTAGTACTGATCTCATAGGCACGAACGCAATCAGCTATCTTTAACCTCGCCCGCCCGCTCAACATGCATACCCCGCTTGGATCGGCAAGGATTTTTGGGGCGTAAAAAAAACAAAACCCGTCCGCAAATCCGTTTTGAATGAAAGATCCCAAAACGCGCCCGCCGCCTTCAACAAAAATGCTGGAGATACGCCTTCGACCCAGTTCTTTGAGCAGACACGGCAAATCCACACCGGACTCTGCCGATGGGACCCGTATCACTTGGACTCCGGCGCTTCCAAGAGTTCGCTCGATGGAGGCCGAGGCGTCCTGGCGGCAAACAACCCAAACCGGACCCATGGACGCGGTCCGCACCAACTGGGAGTCCAGTGGGATCTTAAGCTCGCTGTCGAGAACAATCCGGGTCCTTTGGCGGCGATTTTTTTTCCCCCGCAAACGCACAGTCAAAAGGGGATCGTCAGCAATGACAGTTCCGATGCCGACCACGATGCCGTCGGCATGGGACCGAAGCCGGTGCGCAAACTGCCTGGACTGCTCACTGGTGATCCACTTTGACTCACCGGCCGAAGTTGCAATGAAGCCGTCGAGAGTCGCCGCAGCTTTCAGCATAACATATGGAACGCCGGTAGTTACGTATTTTATGAAAGCTTGGTTGAGTGCTCTGCATTCCCGCTCGAGAACGCCTCCCTTGACCTCGATTCCCGCCCGCCTCAAGTGCTGAGCCCCCCCACCGGCAACATCGGGGTTCGGATCGACCATTCCAAACACAACCCGCCCAATCCCGGCATCTACAACAGTTTTCGTGCACGCAGGGGTCAGACCGTGATGATTGCATGGCTCGAGTGTAACATAGAGGGTCCCGCCCGGGGCGGCGGCGCCCGCATCTGCTATCGCATTCACTTCCGCGTGAGGCCCGCCGAGCACCTGATGATAGCCCTGGCCAACAATGGCGCCGTCTTTAACTACAACGGCCCCAACCAAAGGGTTGGGACTGGTCATGCCTGCGCCCAGCGCAGCCAGGCGCAGAGCCCTTTTCATAAACTGGGCGTCAGGATCGCTTTGAACCATATTCTCCAGGCGCTGCTTTCCATATCGAAATCAAACTGGGGCGGCATAGCGCCAGCCCCATACAGAGTCAGATGCCGGAAGTAGCATTCCGGCTAAGCCAGTGAACGGATTAATTTGGTCATTCCGCATTCCCGCTTTTAGCGGGCACTGGTCATTCAATCTATCGCCTTCAGGGCAGAGTTTACGGCCTTGTCAGGCATTACCTGCCTCGGAATTTTCAATTTCACCCATCTTCAAGTGCCAGACTTCTTGTTTCCCGCTTCCAGCTTCTTGCTTCAAGCTCCTTGCTACTGCTTATGGGTGCAAGGAAAAACCGGAGCAGAATTCAGCGACCTCATCGGTCAGTGATTTTAGTGCGGCGGCGTCGCCGACCGATTCGAGGGCGCGGTGAATGAAACTCCCGATTTGCTCCATGTGCTCGGGCCCCATTCCGCGCGTCGTTACTACAGGCGTGCCAATCCTGATTCCGCTGGTCACGTTCGGTTTCCGGGTGTCGAAAGGTATAGAGTTCTTGTTCACCGTAATTCCAGCCTTGTCCAGTGTCTCCTCCGCTACGTTTCCGGTCAGGCCTCTGGGACTCAGGTCCACCAGCATCAGATGATTGTCAGTTCCCCCGGAGACGAGCCGATATCCATTGCCGGATAACACCTCGGCAAGCCGTCTGCTGTTCGCAAGCACTCTCTCCTGATATAGCCTGAACTCAGGCTGCAGGGCTTCCTGAAACGCCACCGCCTTGGCGGCTATTACGTGCATGAGCGGCCCCCCCTGAATTCCCGGAAAGATCTGGCTGTCAAGCATCTTGCTGTAAGGGGCGTGAGACAGAATCAAGCCACCGCGCGGTCCTCTCAAAGTCTTATGGGTGGTCGAAGTTACGAAATCGGCGCACGGGACTGGATTCGGATGAAGACCCACGCTGACAAGACCTGCAATGTGGGCCATATCCACCAGCAGGTAGGCGCTGATGTGCTTTGCAATCTGACGAAAACGTTCAAAATCGATAATTCGGGGGTAGGCGCTGGCTCCCGCTATTATGAGCTTCGGCCGTTTCTCCCTGGCCATTTGCTCAACCTGGTCGTAATCGATCTGCTCGGTATCATGCCTCACTCCATACGAAACGACCCGAAAAAGCCTTCCGGAAAAACTCACCGGACTTCCGTGAGTGAGATGCCCCCCTTGGCGTAAATCCATTCCCAGTATAGTATCGCCCGGTTGGAGCGTAGCGAAGAGCACGGCCATGTTCGCTTGAGAGCCTGAATGAGGCTGAACGTTTACATAATCGGCGTGAAACAGCTTCCTTGCACGCTCCTGCGCCAACTTCTCAGCGACATCAACATGTTCACATCCGCCATAGTACCTTCTCCCCGGGTAGCCTTCAGCATATTTGTTTGTCAGAACCGACCCCTGGGCTTCCCGTACCGCCCTGCTGGCAATATTCTCGGATGCGATGAGCTCCAGGCGCCCCCGCTGACGTTTTTCCTCGCCCTCAATGGCTTGGGCAATTTCAGGATCGATCTGCTGCAAATAAGACATGCCTTTCCCTCTGGGAACAAAATACCTAAAAGCCCCGTTTAGGCTAGAAATTTTACCGCCTTCGTCCATATGCTTACTAACTCGAATATGGTCACAAGGTTTTTATAATAGCTCAATGAAGCAAATTTGGCCACAGATATTGCCGCAATTGCCCATCACAAAACCACTTGGAAAATACACTATCCTGAAATGTTTTTGCCGGAGACTTCATTCCTGCAACCTGCATTTTGAAAGCGGGAAGCGGGAGGATTTTGCTCCCTGCTCCCCAATTTCTCAAAGCTTAAGCTTCGGCTGGTCCGGGGTTCCAGGACAGCCGCGATATGTCAAGAGTATACGTTTGCCCCCTTTTCTTTTTCCAGAGTGCAAATGGAGCTTCTCATTGCAAATACAGGGCGAATACAATGGGAAACGGCGCAACTCCTTGATTTCATTGATAGCTGTAATTTTATTTTCAATGAAAACAATAAAAAATGCAGGCGAGCGGTGAAGCGAGTCGCTCGGTTCCTCAATGCCGCCCGCAAATTGGACGAGATTTCGAAAAGGATCAGTGAACAGATGATTCGGAAACTCTGACTTCTTTTGCGCTCTTGAAACAAGAGGCCGAAGACAAACGCCTTGACCAACTGCAAATGTTCTAAGGTTGCCGCCTTTTAGGTGGCCATTGATTTACAACCGCTTTGAGCGGTCCATGATTTTCCAGCAATACGAAGGTAATCAAGGTGGGCACTTCCCCTGAACCGGTGAAAAACCCGTTCCGTGAACAGCCAGCTGGCGGCAGGGCCGAAGCGAGTGATTCATCGTTAACTTGCAGGGGGAATATGGACGGGACAGCTCAGGCAGCTTGGGCTTCCGTATGCGGAGGCCCCGGATCGATGTCCCGCAAATGAGCCTTCACAGCGTCGGGCAACTCTTCCTCGATCCCCAGACTTTCGTGATCGATTCCGAGGCACACTCCGAGCAACTGAGGATAGAAGATGCAGGAGACAGGCGCTTTGCAATCCCGAGTCTCGCTTATGCGTTTCCGGATTTTCGAGAATTGCATCAGGCAATAAGGGCATGTAACCGTAAGGCACTCCGCACCGCCCTCGCAGGCGTTAGTTAGTTTTTTTTCGGTCAGGTCCATCGAAATTTCGTCATTTACTCCCCACAGCGGTGAGCCGCAACAGTCATATTTGCCCATCCATGGAACGCTCACGGCCCCAACCGCTTCGACAAGGGAGTCGAATTTCACGGGGGGGAAGCCATAGTCCAATCCCACCACTTCTTTGGGCCGAAGCAGATGGCAGCCGTAATGCACGGCGACTCTTAGGCCGTCTAGGGTTTTTTTGAGCCGCTTTCTTATTGTCTCGACGCCCAAATCGTCATGGAGAACGCCCAAGAAATGTTTTATCGACGCCTTTCCCGAATACCTCAATCCCTGAGTCGCCAGGCTCGAGTTTATCTCCTCCATGGTTGAGGAAGATTGCTTCAGAACATGTTCGGCGTGTTTCAGACTGCCATAGCAGCAGTTACAGACCGTCAGGATATCTAGGCCCGCCTGTTCTGCAAGGGCAAGATTTCTAGCCGACAACAGCAGGTAGGCTTTCAGGTTGACATTTCTGAGCGGGTATCCGCAGCAGTTGAAATCTTTTATATCCGCGAATTCTATCCCAAGTTCGCGAAGGACAGCGTTCGAGGATGTCTCGTACTGCGAAAGCCCCATTGAAGTGATACAGCAACGGAATAGCGAAATTTTCATCTCTTTCATCAGATCAGCTCGTCGTATCTACGGGAAATGGCCCTATTCTTTAGTTCATAGAGAATGTCGGTAACCGATACGCGTTGAGGACAGTTATCCTGGCACTTATAACAGCCCAGGCAGTCCCAAAGCATCTTCGAACTGAACACCGGTTCCCAGCACCGCAAACTGATTGCGTACATAATCTGGTGAGGCAGAAGCCCGAGGACCTCCTCAGGATGCTTGTAGTTATGCACGACAGGGCAGGAATTCGTACAGGTCGAGCACCGGAAGCAGCCGGAGAAGGAATCTGCCTGAGCCACTGTTTTGAGCTTTTCAAGCATAGTCTTTTTGCCCGGCATCAAAGGTCCCTTGACAGCGTCACCCGTAACTTTGTCAAGGGCGAGCTGCACGGGCTTCAGGTAGTCTTCGGCCTGGATTTTTCCCCGCTGCAGGCCCCGGTAATAGGCTAGGGGCGAAAGGAGCTGGTATTCCTCTATCGAGTTCTGCAAGAGCCGCTCTTTTGCGGAAAACCACAGGTCCCTCAACTTGATCCCGGAGGGACACACTACGCCGCACCGGTCGCAACTCGTGCAAAGGACAATACCCTGCTGAATAGCGCGAAGTTCTTTGGGGTCCAGCACCTTGCCAGCGGCCAGTTTCTTGAGCGAAGCCATTTTTTCCGAGGGAAGAATGTTTGGGTTCGGAATTTCAAGGACCGTCACAGCGACCGAGCACCTGAGAGTGCAAGCTCCGCAGTGCGTGCAGGCGTCCAGTTCCAGCATCTGGCGGGTCGCCACGTTCGCGGGTGCCCCCTCAGCGTCCATTACGGAATTTACTATCAGGCTCAAAGGAGTGGAAACTATATGGAACATCTTGCAGAAAGGCAGGTAAGCCAGCAAAAACAGTGATGCAAGATAGTGCACCCAGGTAAGGAAAAATGGGACATCTGCTCCGTCCAGGGCCGATGCGACCGGCTTCATCAGAATCGATACGGCATACCCCCCGAAACCCCACTTTGCGCTGGAATGACATTGAGCGCAGTTGATCTCGTGATCGGTTTTACCCCGCGCAAGAGTAGCCGCATCGAAAGGAGCTGTGAGTCCGGGGGCGACAACCCCGAAATTTTCCACCCAGTAGGATTCCAGGGGTCGCAGTTCTTCGGAATCCGTCTGACCTGCGTATTCTTCAGCCATTCTCTGAAAAGCGGATTGGGAGGTGATCTTGGCGGCCTCCAGCAAAAAACCCGAAATCACGATAACGCCGACCATCACGATCACGGCGACGTCCATGCGGCTCGTAATCGGGCGTTTGGCCTTCCTGAAAAAGCGCCGGTAAATCGCAAGCGCGACCCCGATAACAACCAGCACTCCTGCCGCGTCCCTGAGAAACAGGAATGGGTTAAGAGTTGCGGCGTATTCCGGATAAAAGCGAACAACCAACCAGTTATCAAGCACATGGAGGAAGAAAAGAATCGCAAAGCCGCCGTAGATGCACATGTGCATGCACCATCCCAGCGAATCTTCCTTTAAGATCTTCGACTGGAATATCACCTCAAGGAAGAAGGTCCTGATGATTCTCAATACTCTTGGGCTGAAGATAGTACAAACGATCCCATTCACGGCTGCGGCGATCCTGCGGGACGCTCGCAAATCCGCTTTTTGAGGCCCGACTGAATACCTGAACCAAGCCGAAACCTTGATGATCATCCCAACCCCAAAGACTGCCAGGGCGACGAGGAGCGCTATCTTGTGCAGCATGAATTACTGCCTTCTTTCTGTTTGGTTTTACAAAATGAAACACCCCGGACTGACCTAATGCTGTCTTTTCTGACCACTTGTGTTATCAATTCCTCTTACACCGATCATGAAGCGTTGCATGGCAGAAAAAAATGAAAGGTGCTTCCCCGACCTGGTGCGCTATCCACACTAATAAAACCTTTATGGGCTTCCAAAATGCTTTTGACGATGGAGAGCCCGAGACCAGTGCCGATGATGAATCTCGTTTTTTTGTTTTTCACCCTATAAAAAGGGGAAAAGATTTTTTCCAGTTCCTTTTGCGCTATCCCGATGCCGTTGTCGCGCACGCTCACCTTGAGGTATCCATTTTCCAAACCCGCGGAAACGACCACCTTTCCGCCCTCGGCGGTGTACTTGATTGCGTTGCCGATGAGATTGGAGAGCACTTCCACCATATTGCCCCTGTTGACGACCACCGGCGGCAGAGAAGGCAGCGGCTCCAGATCAAGAGAGATCTGTTTGGCTTGGGCCTCGGCGAGATGGAACGCTACCTGGTCCTCGATAATCTCCGCCATGTCGATCTCTTCTCTTTCCTGGCTGGTCAATCCGGACTCGATTTTGGCGAGGTCAAGGAGTTCGGTGGTAAGGTCCAGGACGGCGCCGATTTTTTCCGAAGCACGGCCAAGGATCTCCTTTTGATCCTGATTCACCTGCCCGGCCAACCCACTAGCAACCACATTCAGTTGGGCCATAACCGCATTCAGAGGTCCCCGAACCTCATGGGAGGCCATGGAAACGAAGTACGATTTGATCTGTTCCATCCTCTTCGAAGCGGTTATGTCGTGGAGGACGGTAATGGCCCCAACGTTACGAGAGCGCCTGTCCCTAAAAGGAACGCATCGGGCATTGACAACACTTCCAAGCGAGGTTTCCCATTTCTCCAGGGTCAATTCCCCGCTCAGTTCCGTTAATTCGTCGGTCGGCATCGAGATCGCCTTGTCAATGAGGCCATCGATCCGGCTGTTATTGCATACCTCGTCCGCCATGCAGCCGACGGCGTCTTTCCGTTGACAGCCAGACATCTGCAAAAAGGCCGAATTGGCGAGGACAACCCTTTTTTGCATGTCTACCGCCATAACCCCGTCTGTGAGCTGATCGATGAGCACCCGCATTCGCGTCTTCTCGTTGGCAATGTCCTGAAGGGCCTGGATGTATTCAATGGCTTTGGCGACAAGGAGCCTCAGTTGTTCGGGGGTGAAAGGTTTGGGGATGAAATCGAAGGCTCCTTTCTTCATCGCCTCTATAGAGTTTTCGATCGTGACGTAGCCGCTTATGACGATGATCACCGAGTCAGGATGAAGCGTTTTGACCCGCGCCAGCACGTCAAAGCCGGAAAGACTCGGCATCATCAGGTCCAGAAGGATGATGTCGTAGAGGTTTTCTTCTATCATCTTGAGTCCGAGTTCGCCACTATCGGCGGTTGCCACTTCGTAGCCCTGGCCGCTCAACGCCCTGGTGCAACCGTCCCGAATGCGCTTCTCATCGTCAATGACCAAAATCATCGGCCTGTTAAAAGATTGGGGTGCTCCTTCATCTGTCATGACCTGTGTATACTCCCATGGGAACTGAACCGCGCGTTGCGCTAGGCATCCTCTGTATGAGACGAATCCTGATGGACAGGAAGCTCTACGATGAAGGTTGTTCCCTTCTCGCTCGTCTCTTTAACCCTGACCAGGCCTCCACTACCCTCGACGATTCCGTAAACGGTACTAAGACCAAGACCGGTGCCCTTTCCGGGCTCCTTGCTCGTAAAAAACGGATCGAATATTTTCGAAAGGTTTTCTTTGGGGATCCCGCATCCCGTATCGGAGACTTCCAGGCAGACCCTCGCATCTTTCGGGCTTCGATAGGTGCGAAGCGTGAGAGTTCCCACCCTCTCCATTGCGTCTATGGCGTTCACCACCAAGTTGATGATAACCTGGTTGAAGTAGTTCCTGTTACCGTAGATCGGCATCAATTCATCCGAGAGATCTTTGACGACGTTGACCTGCATAAAAAGCCTCTGGTCTCGGATAAGACTCAGACTCTCAGATACCAGGTCGTTAAGCTCCAAAACTTCCTTATTGGGATTTGTCTGGCGACTGTACGTAAGAAGGCCCTTAACGATGTCCTTGCACCGTTGGGCATCCTCGATGACACAACGTATGTCCTCTATTAAAGGATTACCTTCGTCGATGGCTTCAGACACAAGGCTTGCGTATAGAAGGATGCCTGTGAGCGGATTATTGATCTCATGGGCCACACCCGCCGCCAGTTGCCCCAGCGAAGCCATTTTCTCAGCCTGAGCGATCTTTAACAGCATCTGCCGCATCCGTTCTTCCTGGACAAGATTGCCTCTGATATCATTAAATATCCCCATCGTGCCCACTTCACGTCCATCTTCATAGATAATGGCCGCCGACATTTCGACCGGGATCTCTTCTCCCCGGGAATTGAGAAATTTGAGACGGCAGGGCGGCATCCTTCCCTTTCCGCCCAGATCGGGGTCCCTGAGCTTTTTCATTATCTCTTGTGCCTGCCCGGGGATATGGATGTCTCTAATCGTAATCTTCTCCTGCGCCTCTTCGAGAGTGTATCCGGTCACTTCTTGAGCCGTCGGATTCATGAGCAAAATATTACCCTTGAGGTCGGCAGCGATGATCGCGCTCGTCGAACTCTGGACAACTTTTTCCAGAAGCCCCTTGACCTCATCGAGCTCTTTCTCCAGAGTCTTAACCCGGGTAACGTCGCGCATGTTCTCTATGACGTACCGGACCTCACCCTCGTCGTCGAGGATTGGAGAAAGAACCCGGTCCTCCCACTTCTCTTCTCTGTCGCGCGTTTCCAAATGCCGAAGAACGCGTTTGCCTTCCCTGTTCGCCAGCACTTCGGCAAGTGGACAGCCGTCGGGAGAGCAAGGATTCTCGGAGCGATAAAATAAATCGTAACAGTTTTTGCCGCTGACCTGCTCCTTTGTTACACCGTATTTGTGTATGAAGGGCTTGTTAACGGTCAGTATTGTCCTGTCCGGCGCCAGAATCAGTGCCGGCAGGGAAAGCGAGTCGAAAACCCTCGCCTTCCAGTCAAAAACCTCGCTCTTCTCCCCAGCGGTTGTCCGCCGGGCATTTGCAATCGATTCAGCCAATTTCCATTCCCTGCTTTGATAGATGTTTGGGTGATCAGCCGGCAGTACGCCTCTGGATTCCCACACGGCGCCCGGCAGCAGGTTGCGAGCGCCATGTGCATGTGCGCTTACGTCCGGCAGCGAAAGGCACCAGTCACACCATTTCACTCTGCTCTTCTTAGCGTTTGAAGTTCTCCTTCACCATTTCCATGAGCATATCCAAGTCGATGGGCTTGGGAATATAATCGTCAGCCAGAGTTGTCATGCCGCTCTGGTGAGTGTATTTTGTATCCCGCACCTTGTCGGCTACCCCTGTTAGAAGGACGACTATGATGTCCTTGAACAGCGGGTCCTTCTTGAGCTCATCACATAGCTGATAGCCGTCTTTCTCGGGCATCATAACGTCCAGCAGGACCATGTCGGGTTTTTCCTGCCTGATCTTAGCCCATGCCTCGACGCCGTCATAAGCCTTCGATGTCCTGTAATTGTTTAACTCAAGCTTTCTTGAAACCGAATCTACCAGATCCGGGTCGTCATCAACCACCAATACGAGCTTCTTGTTACTCATGGTATCGCCTCCTAAGGTTTATTAAATTACAGTCTTAAACTTCATCCTTATTCTGATCACCTGGAACGCTGAAAATATTCTCTACAGTTTAAGAACTTATCCCGCCATGTGCGTCCCTGCTATCTCTGTGTGTTGATCCACATGCTTCTCCTCCAACAGGGGCCTGGGCAGGAACCCCGCCCTTTCCACTATTTCCCGCACTTTGTGCTCCCATTCGATGGCCATCAGATGAAAGCCCCGGATGCCTTCGACTCCCTTGAGGCGCTCGATGGTTTCCAGGCACATTTTGATTCCCTCCTCCGCCTGCTTTTCCTTGGGGACCCCTTCAATCCGCTTGATGAGCTCATCCGGAACATCCATGCCGGGAACATATTTCTTCATATATTTGGCCATCCCTGCGGACTTCATGGGAGTAACGCCAGCCAGGATGTAGACTTTCTCGTGAAGACCGCGTTCCCGTACACCTTCCATCCATTTCTCGAATTTATCGACATTGTAAATGCATTGAGTTTGAATGAAATCGACGCCGGCCTTGACCTTTTTCGCCAGCCGAGCCACGCGCAGTTCGAAGGGATCGGCAAAAGGGTTAGCGGCTGCGCCAATGAACATCTTGGGGGGACCGTCGATCTTTTCCCCGCCCTGAAACAATCCCTCATCCCTCATGTTTTTCACCATCAGAATCATTTGGACGGAGTCGATGTCATGCACATTGGCAGCCATCGGATGGTCGCCGAAACGGGGATGGTCGCCCGACAGGCACAGCATAGTATCGATTCCATGTGCGTAGGCGCCCAGAATATCGCTCTGCATGGCCAACCGATTACGGTCCCTCGTCACCATCTGGAGGAGAGGATTGAGTCCCATCTGCTTGATCAAAATGCAGGCGGCGAGGCTCGACATCCTTACCATCGCCGTCTGGTTATCGGTAATGTTAACCGCATCCACACAGCCCCGAAGCATCTCGGCCTTTTCAAGCACCTTTTGCGCCACGGCGCCGCGCGGAGGACCGCATTCCGACGTTACGGCCAATTGCCCCGACGCCAGTATTCTTTCCAGTCTGCTTTGCGTCTTCACGATACCAGGTCCTCTCGTACGATTTTCCTGGGCCCGGAACCTCGTTCAGTGCGCCAGTCCTTGGCGGGTATATTCTCCTCGTACCTGTCCAACATGCCAAGGACTTTCAGCCGGTCCCAAATTAGCTGCCACGCGCAGTCAACCTCGCGGCTGATTTCGCACTTGCCTCCGGTCGATCCGCCACAAGGCCCGTTAAGCAGCCGTTTCGAACACCTGGCCACCGGGCAGATGCCTCCCGTCAGAGCAAGCACGCATTCGCCGCATCCCTGGCACCGTTCGGCCCAAACTCCCTGCTGTTCCGAGGCCCCCATGAATTTTGTGTTTACTGCCGGCAGGACCGGTTTTGCCTTATAGCGTCTGGCAATTTCCTGCACACCGCATCCGCAGGCCATTGAGAGCACCGCGTCAACCTTGTCGATGTACGGAAGAAGTTCTTCGACATACTCCGGGTCACATTGCCTTTCGAGAGTGATTTCCTGGATCTCGATGGGCTTTGCTTCCTTCATGAAATACATCTGGAGAGCCGAAGACAGTTTTGCCACCTCCTTGCGGCCCCCTGCGGCGCACACGGTTACACACTCGTTGCAGCCGGCCAGAAGAATACGTTGGTAAGGTTTAACAAAATCGATGATCTCGTCCATGGGTTTTCGTTCTGCAGTAATCATGTCAGTTAACTCTCAACATGTTTTTTCGAAGCCAGCCTGCGGCGTGCGTGGATTCCATGCCCGCCTTTGCGGGATTAGGTCCCAGGCTCCGAATCTTTTCCGTAAAATCGGAGGCGGTCCGGGCGAACCGCTCGCCCATACCGGCCGACATCCAGAACATCTCGACGCGCTCCCCTCCAATACCGATTTCATCAAGAAGCTTCTTCACGTTGGCCACCCGCTTAACAGCCCGCGTGTTTCCGTTCTTAAAATGACAATCCCCTTCAAGACAGCCTGCTACGTAGACTCCGTCTGCGCCCCTCTGGAGCGCTCTCATGAGGTGAATGGCGTCCACCTTTCCCGAGCAGGGCACCCTGATGATGTTCACGTTGGCAGGATAACGGAGTCTCTGGCTGCCCGCCATGTCGGCGGCCGTGTAAGCGCAGTAGTGGCAGCAGAAAGCGACGATAACCGGTTCAAAGGTGCTCATCACGATATCCTTTCAAAAAGTCCGTCCACCTTGGCCAATAGGTGATCGTCCTCATACTGCATTAACTGAATGGCCATAGCCGGGCATTCGGAGGCGCACGTACCGCACCCGTGGCACTTTGCGGGGTCGATTTCAGAATGGTCCTCGTTAATGAACGGCACATTAAACGGACAAGCCCGCACACAAATGAGGCATGCGGCGCACCTCTCTGCGTCGACCTGGGCCACCGCAGCGCCAAGGTTAATGGTGCTCCTTGCCAGGAATGTCTGCGCCCTGCCTGCCGCCGCCAGGGCCTGGGCAATGCTGTCTCGACTGCTCTTGGGCCCATGAGCAGTCCCGGCGACAAAAAACCCGGGTATTGATAAATCTACCGGTTCCAGCTTGACGTGGTTCTCCAGGAAGTATCCATCCCAAGTTCTGGGAAGGTGGAAAATCATACCGAGGTCTTCCGTTGATTCCTCATCGGCTCTGAATCCAGCACTGAGCACGAGACAATCGGCGGAAATCTTGATCTGCCGGTGAAGGATCAGGTCAGTAAAGGCTACAGCCACCTGTTCACCATCAGCTTCAACCCGGAGCTTACCCTCCAGATCGTATGGCATGAAGATTACTCCCTGATTTCGAGCCCTTCTGTAAAAATCCTCCTCAAATCCCGGGGTGCGCATGTCACGATACAGAATGTAAATCACGGCTTCCGGATTCAAGCTCCTTATTCTCAACGCGTTCTTTATGGCTGCCTGACAACATATGCGCGAGCAGTTCGGGTTCTCGGAAGTGCGTGACCCAACGCACTGGATCATAACCACATCCTTCCATGCTTTGATCTTTAAAGGGTTATCCTCGATCATCGCATCGAGCTCGAGCTGGGTGGTAACAGCCGGATGGTGTCCCAGAAGATATTCATCGGGAAAATTTGGCAGTGCGCCGGTAGCCAGAATGGTGATTCCGTGATCGATCTGCCGGTAGAACATTTGAGGTCCCACCTGAATGCCCGTCTTGAACATTCCGGCGATGCCCGAGTGATCGACAACAATGGCGCGCTTAGAGACTGTTATGTTATCATGGTGCTCCGTTCGCTTTATAAGCTCATCCAGATAGGCCTGCACATCTTCTCCACTGAGGGTCCTTCGAATTTTCCCTGCCACTCCCCCCAGCTGTGCAGATCGCTCGACCAGATTGACGCGATAACCCATGTCTGCCAGGCTGAGAGAGGCCGTCATCCCCGCAATCCCTCCCCCCACTACTAAAACGGTCTTGTTCATAGGCAGAACGTTCTCGGCAAGAGGACGCGCCAGACGCACGGCTGCCACAGCCATCCTTAAAAGCTTCATCGCCTTCTCTGCCGCATTGTCGGGTCGGTCAAAATGTACCCACGTGTCATGGTCCCGCAGGTTAGCGATCTCAACGAGATATTTGTTGAGCCCTGCCTTACGAACCGCGTCCTGGAACACGACCTCACGGGTTCTGGGCGAACATGCCCCGATCACCACCCGGTTGAGCTTGTTTTCACGAATATGGTCCTGAATCCGTTCTACGGATTCGCGGCTGCAGCCACGTCCAACGGTTTTGACCATAACCACCTGGGGAATGGCAGAGGCCCGTACCGCCAGGTCCTCTATATTTACGACCCCTCCGATATCGAACCCGCAGTCGCAGACAAATACCCCGATCCTCGGCTCTTCTCCAACAACGTCGCGCTCAGGTGGGTAGTCCTCCTCGCTTTCATGCGTGACGGGCACCGAACTGAGATCCCTGAGAGCACAGCAGGCAGCGGCGCTGGCCTGGACCATCGTGTCGGGGATATCCTTGGGACTCTCAAACAGCCCACAAACGTATACACCAGCCCTGGACGTAGCGACTGGATTGAAATTCTCCGTCTTGGCGAAAGCGTGTTCATTTAGTTCGACGCCTAGCTTGCCGGCTAGCTCTTTGACATCCGTGGAGATCCTGAAACCTGTCACCAGGACGACCATGTCGAAAATTTCAGTGCACGGATGGTTGTTGGCTTGCGGCAGAAAGGAGATGCTGAGGTCTCCAGTAATATGGCCGTCCTTAATGACGGCCTGAATAGCATCCGGCCTGCTTCGAACGAGCTGGACCCCATAGTCGTTGGTGGCCCTTTGCAGGTATAGCTCGTAGTCCTTGCCATACGTTCTCATATCCATGTAAAAGATTACCGTTTCGGTATCTCGCTGGAAACGCTCCCGGGTGACGACCGCCTCTTTGAGAGCGTACATACAGCACGCGCTCGAACAATAGGAGACGGAGCCCTCCTGCAATCCCCGAGACCCTACACACTGTATCCAGGCTATCCTGCGAGGCCTCTTGCCATCCGACGGTCGTAGCAACTCTCCACGGGTCGGCCCGGATGCTGAGAGAATCCGCTCATACTCGAGGCTCGTAACAACGTTGGGATGGACCCCATATCCATAACCTCCCAGGCCCTGCGGATTGAAAACCTCAGCTCCGGGGGAGAGAATGACCGATCCCACCTCGATCTTTTGCTCCTTCGCGGCATCTTGCGGCAGGATTGCTCCGACCTGGCAGGCCTGAGCCAGCTCATCCATGTTCGAGCAGGCGTCCCTGTCGATGGAGAAAGCATAAGGGGTAGCCTGCGGATACCTCATGCACGTGGGCGCCCGATGGTCCAACCCGGGCGTAAAGCGGACGAACTGGGGAAATAATCGATAGCAGTCGCCGCAGGCAGTACACTTTTGCAGGTCGATAAACCGTGGTCGTGTCACCAGGGTCACATTGAAGCTGCCGGCCTCTCCTTCCAGATTGCACAGTTCGGTCATGGCCATAAGCTCGATGTGCAACCGGCGGCCGGTTTCCGACAGGCGGGGAGATAGAGTACATAGATCGCAATCGTTTGTGGGGAAAGTACGGTCAAGCTTGGCCATAAGTCCCCCGATGGAATAACCCTTATCTATCAGCACGACGTCCCGACTTGCCTCAGCCAGGTCCAGAGCAGCCCGAATGCCGCCCATGCCGCCGCCCACTATAAGAACCTTGTTACTCATGGGACCTGCCTTTTTCTTGAATTGACACCCTGATGCTCGATCTAAGACTGAATGATCAGTCGAAATGACTATTACCCGGTATTAGCTTAGAGCCCGGCACAATCCAGGACGCTGGGGAGACGGTGCTCCCATCCGAGGGACAGGATCCGCACCCCCTGACAAAGCTTCTTGAGTGCCGCAATGGTCTCGCCCGCTATTCGTATGCATTCCATTTCCCGGTCACCCGCCCTGCGAATGCGGCTGATGAGTTCTTCAGAGAGGCCGGCTTCAGGCTCATTCGTAGCAAAGTAGCGAGCCGATCCAACAGATTTGAGGAGAAGCACCGTAGAAATAATCGGCACCCCCAGCCCCTTTGCCCTGTCCATAAGGGGTGCGAAACGGCTGACGTCGAAGACGGGCGGGGTGACGATGAATTTCGCACCGGCTTCCACCTTCCTTTTCGTGAGCTCCAGTGCGCAATCGAGGGATTTCCCGTCGCCGCGTTGAGTAATGGTGCATCCGACGGTGAAAGCCGGAGCGCCGCTGAGATCGCTTCCCCCGAGGTCCTTACCTTTCTCCAGCAAGCGAATGGCGTCCAAGAGCCCCAGTTCGTCCAGGTCGTTTACTGGCAAGGCATCTCGATGATCACCGTTAAGGATGTTCTCGCATGAAACTACCATCAGGTTTTGAATGCCAAGAGCGTGAGCTGCAAGAATGTCTCCCTGCAGAGCCATTCTGTTCCTGTCCCGACAGTAGAGGTGTATAATTGCTTCGACCCCCTGCTGTTGCATTAGCACGCCCCCTGCGAGGGCGCTCATTCGCATGATGCCGTTGTCCATGTCCGGGACAATGACCGCGTCCACGCGGCCTTTGATCCTGCGTGCATTAAGCAGGAACTGTGAGGTGTCGACGCCCTTAGGTGTATTCATCTCGGCCAGGATCACAAAATCGCCTGAGAACAGCCGTTTTTCAAAACCCATAGACCACCTTTTCTTTCCTGTCGCTGATCCTTCGCTTTGAACCGAACAGTGAACCGGTCGTGACCGTGTCCAGCAACTTACCTTTGATTTTGCTCCCAACTTGTGAAAATGTGCTCATGTCCAATTTAAGTACTTTTCGTGCAACAATGCAAGCATTTTGTGTACCAGGATGATTCTGTAGATAAATATCTAGAATTTCATCTGAATTTTGATGGTGCAGAATTGGGAACAAGATTTTGGGGAGATATTGCCCCAATTTTGTCGGATAGGTTTCACATATATTTGAAATTAAAAAGAAAAACTCTACCTGCTGTTTTGCCCGTTTTGGGGTCTTTTAGCCCAAATGCTTTCGCCCGATCTTTTCGCACGCCGAGTTCTGCACTGCTCATCGTCCGAGCACCATGGGCCGGATCATGGGTCCGCACGACATGAGGCGCGAAGCGCCCCGCGACCATTCGCCACAGGGTCCGACCACGCGCACCTGGCAAGCGAGAACCGGGAATGCGGCGCTTTCGGCGATTGACCGAAGGCCGCCCTGCCGTAGCACCATACTTGTCCACCCAGTTGAGAGGCGACAGGACAGGAGGGTGCCGAAAGCGAGGGGTGCTTCGTAAATCTTCACATCTTTAATCGGTATTCCTGTCTCTGGCTGAAGCCGCCCCGGTCCCTGAACCAATTTTGCTGATGGGAGTTATCAGACTGATTCTACTGTGGAATTTGGACAAATTGAATCAAAAGAAATCGGCGATTAATCTTGGTGTCACAAAATGCATTGTGGGCAGGAATTCAAACTCCCCGATTATTCCTGCTCGTTTTTCGTACCTTCCTTTCATTGCCCCTGCACATAGAATCTTTTTCGGCCACCTGCCATGGCTCAGAGACAGTCCATACTGCTTGCCAATATGGTGAATCGCCAGTTTTCCGCCATATGATCTGGGCATCTTGAATTTTTTGGACTCTCCGTAATTCCTTGATAGGAGAGATCTGAAGAGATCTGAAATCAACCAGTTGCAGCTCTCACAACGCGACACTGGCCAGATATCACCAGTCACATCTCAGCTCATTCTTTTGGGAGCGTAAGTCATGCGAGCCGGTCAAGCTCCTTCCTGACAGCCAGTCCCAGTTTCTCCAGTATATAGGGTTTTTTCACGTAAGCTCCCGCGCCCAATGCCTGAGCTCTACTCACGCGCTCAGTCTCAGAAAAACCACTGACGATGATCGCCCTTTGATGAGGACGGATTTCCAGTATTTTGGCATAGGTGTCGAGACCATCCATCCCGGGGTCCATGATCATATCTAAAACAACCAAATCAACCGTGTTTTGCCTGAGATACTGTACCGCCTCTTCGCCACTGGAAACACTATAGACGGTGTAATTGAGCCTCTTTAACATCGCACCGGCGAGCTCCCGCTGCTCTTTGACGTCATCCACAATCAGGATCGATTCACCAGTGCCCATATATTCAGAAGCGGAGACGGCGACCCCCTCCGGTGATAAATCTTCTCTTGTCACCGGGAAATAGAGGGTGAAAGTGGTTCCTCTTCCTTCTTCACTCTCCACGTTAATATATCCGTTATGATCCTTTACCGTACCCCACACCACGGCCAATCCCAATCCCGTGCCGCTTCTGCCCATGACTTTTTTTGTATAAAACGGCTCGAAGATTCGCTTGAGATTATCAGCGGATATCCCTTCACCAGTATCAGAGACTATCAGAACAATATAGTCTCCCATCCGGATCTCATCGTATCCGGAAACGGGTTTGTCCAAGTATTGATTGGCAGTTTTTATGGTTAACGTTCCGCCATTAATCATGGCTTCGGCGGCGTTGGAAAACAGGTTCAGAAATGACTTGGCAAGATGAACGGCAGAACCGGATATATTAAGAAGCTCAGCGTCAAAATCGGTCTCGACCCGCACATTGGAGTGATAAGAAAATATGTTTTGGAACTCGGGGGACTTTTGGCAATCCATGATAATCCTGTTCAAATTCAGAACCTGCCGGCTTGAGACCCCCCTTCTCGCAAGAGTCAAAAGATCCTGAACGATTGCGGCCGCCCTTTGTCCGCCATTCATAATCTCTAGAGCCTTGGATCTTGCCGAACCGGACTCACCCAAATCATTTACTAGCAGTTCGGAATAGCCCACGACAATACCTAAAACATTGTTGAGATCATGAGCCACTCCACCAGCTAAAGTGCCCAGGGCCTCCATCTTCTCCGCACGCTGCAACCGCACTTCCAAACTCAGGCGTTCCGCCTCTGCCCGCTTGCGGTCTGTGATATCTCGAATTACCCCTTCGACTCCGAGAATGTTCCCATGATCGTCCTTGCGGAATGAACTTGTGATCGAGACAACCAACGGCGAACCATCCTTTTTCTTAATAACCACCTCATAGTCTCTAACCACACCATCTTTCCGTAAGCTCCACATCATTTTTTCACGCTCATCCGGATATAGCCAATAACTGGCTATATCCGTGCCAAGAATTTCGTCAACCGAGTCATATCCCAGGGTCGCAGCCGCCGATGTGCTGGCCATGACAAGCGTTCCGTTCCGATCTGTACGGTAGAAAATGTCCTGTATATTCTCTATCACAGTGCGGTAGCGCGCTTCGCTCTCCCGCAGCGCCTCCTCGGTCCGCTTGCGCTCGGTGACGTCCTGATTTGCTCCTCGAGTCTTAACGACCCTGCCAGTTTGGTCGCAAACAACTCCATAACGCACGATGATATGGCGCTCCTCCCCATCAGCCCGGACGATTCGGTGTTCAAGTTGATCGGTGAAATTGGGATCGGTGGTTCCCGTCGCTTTGGCGAGTTCCTCTGCGACTAAATGACGTTCCTCAGGCGGAATGAACCTGCTGGCATAGACCTCGGCAGCCATCAGCGGCCCCCCTTCATGCTGGGAGGTGGTGCCGTACAAGGAATAGAACTGGTCGTCGAAACTAAACATGCCGGTTTTGACATCGTATTCCCACTGCACCAGCTTGGCGAGGTCCATGGCTATTTTGAGCCGCGCCTCGCTCTGCCGCAGAGCCTCTTCCGCTTGCTTGCGCTCGGTGACATCACGGGCATAACCACAGGTGCCAAGAACTTGGCCGTCCTCGTTAAGTACGGGTGTCTTAAATGTCTCGAACCATTTCATCTCCCCCCTGTCATTGATGGCCTCTTCGACAGCAATGGGA
>Ga0187862_10000330_pt1 | contig 55818 bp, 80 predicted proteins | sample June2016WEW_10_1_FD_133003 | JGI IMG/M metagenome (GOLD analysis project Ga0187862, IMG submission 133003) | Peatland microbial communities from SPRUCE experiment site at the Marcell Experimental Forest, Minnesota, USA - June2016WEW_10_150 | ecosystem: Environmental > Terrestrial > Soil >... | reverse complement strand
CTGAAGATACTTTGCCTCCTTCGCATAACAGCTTTTCCAGGGTCAGCCTCAAGTTGCCTGTGAATAGTTTGTTTACGTTGATGAACTTTGGGTTTCCATGCGGCCTGCGTGCCTCGCTAAGCGTGTCTTTCACATAGATTTCCCACAAGCACTCAACCTTCGTCTGCATCGCACCCATCTTGTAGCCTACCGTATAGAGCATTCCCAGAAAAGAAGCAACGCTTGCGGCTAAGCTGACGTAGATGAGCGATTCACTCATCGGCTCTCACACGTCCTTTTTACGTTTAGACAAAGGGGGCCTCCACACCCATTTGAATAGGGCGTGTGTGTTTAAAACCGTTTCCGCGCTCTAAGACACTGTTAGGCCTGGACCAGTGAGCTTAATCGTGGCTGCTGCGGGAACAACTGCCGGCGGAGTGTAAACCACTATTGCCGTGATGTTTCCTGCGTATGTGGTGCCGTCTGCGGCTGTTACCGTCACTTTCTGTCCCTGCTCATCATCTGCAATATCCACAGACAACGCGACTATGACTGCTTTTGCCGTGATCAATCACCTCCATGCGACGTGCGTGTGCACGTGTTTAGACGAATCCGGCCATGTGGGCTGCGCCCCAGGCCATTAAGCCGATGTCGGTTATTCCTAGAAGTATGGCTCCGATCGTCGCAAGGTCAGGTCCAGAAGGTGGCGTGGTAAGCTCTGCCGTCAAAGTTTTTCCATTCATGTCAACGTTTACAGGTAGACTCAGCGGGTTAGCAGCGTAAACGGTGCCGTCGATGGTCCACTGCACGAAGGTTTGTCCGGCTGCTGGAATAGCTGTGAACTGAGCCGTAGTGCCGACGTTGAGGGTCTGCATTCCTGGAGCTGGGTTTGTTGTTCCGCTGCCTATGACAGCTAGGTTGAGCTTGATTTGAACCGGGGGTATAGCGGTGAATATGGCTGTTAAGGTTTCAAGGTTCATGGCTACTGTGGCCGTGATGGTTATGGGGTTGGTGCTTCCGAGGTTTGCTCCTGACAGGTCCCAATGGTCAAGTTGGTAGCCACTGTTTGGAGTTGCCTCGAAGAGGTACTGCTGGGCAACAGTCAGAAGTGCTGCGCCGGTTGGTGTTACGCTTCCGTTGGGGCCTGCAGCGACTGTGAGCGTTATTGCCGTTTCAACGAAGTCAGCTGTCAAGGTTAGCCCATTCATGGCCGAGGTGATCTGTATGTTCGCGGGATTGGTCGTGTAGATTACGCCGTCAAGGGTCCACTGCACAAACTTGTTGTTTGCCGCTGGGGTTGCCGTGAAGGTCACGGTGTCTCCTACGTTCAACGTGTGGGGCCCGTTTGCCAGGTTGACGGTGCCATTGCCGCTTGTAGCAACGTTCAAAGTTATCTGCACCGGGGGTATGGTCGTGAATATGGCCGTGAGTGTTTGCCCATTCATAGATGCGGCGGCCGTCAGCGATAACGGGTTGCTTGAGCCTTGATTTCTTCCGTTTAAGTCCCAATGGTCAAGAACGTGGGTACTGTCTGGGATAGCTGCAAACTGGTACACCGTGCCGATTGTCAACACTTCCGTGCCTATCGGTGAAACAGTTCCTCCGGCGCCAGCTGCAACGGTTATCGTGACTGTTGTTGCGACGAACTCTGCTGTTAACGTCTCTCCATTCATGGCTGCTGTTGCCGTGATTGATAAGGGATTGCTAGTTCCCAAGCTTGTGCCTGCCAGGTCCCAGTGGTCGAGAGCGTAGCCAGGGTTGGGTGTTGCGGTGAAACTGTATGCTTGGCCAACATTGAGCACCTGCGCGCCAGATGGGTTTACGCTGCCATTTGCTCCTGCTACAACTGTCAAGGTCACGCCGGCCCCCACGAAGACGGGAGCCAACGTGTGATTAGCGTTCATCGTTAAAGTGTATGGATTCGTTGAACCTACGTTAGCTCCATCGAGTTCCCAGTAGCTAAACGTGTAGCCTGAGTTTGGAATTGCTGTAACTTGACGCGTTTTACCTACACTCGTTTCATACAAACCCGGCAGAGGATTTGTTGTGCCTCCTGCGGCGGCATTCAGTGTTAGCGCGTAGACTACGCCTGGGGGCTGCGCATAAAGAGCGTTCACGAAGGCTGCACCTTGCGGCGTGAGTGTTGTCCAGTCAGTTAAGAGCAGCTGTAAGCAGCCGTTGGCGGTGCATGTGCCGCCCATGTAGGCCCAGTAGCTGACGCCCCATCCTTTAGAGGCAAAGTAGCCCATTATGTCGTAGACTGACTGCACTAACGCAGCGTTGAATCCTTGCGAGGCATACTCAGTGTTTGACAGTGGAATACCATACAGTTCAAACGTGGGAAACACGTAGTTGTCCAAGTACCGGTACAGCAGCATTTTTCCAGTGACCGCGTCGTTGTTACCGTAGTATTTCCAGAAGTCCCAGCCGTCATCGTATGTTGGCGTGTTTTTGTATCCTCCGAACCATGGATGGTACGTTATGGGGTCAATGTACATGTGCTGTCCCATTACGATGTTTGGCTCAGTTAGCAAAGCGGGGCCTGCTTGAACTACTGACTGATCAATGATCTCGCCGAACGCTGGGTTGAAGAAGACTAAGAGGTTCGGGTTGATAGCGTGTACTCGTTGGGCCAGCGTGTTTGCCATGTTGAGAACCCAGGTCCAGTTTGCAGCGCGGTCGTCCAACGGCCAAAACTCGTTTAGCTCCACACCAATCATGTAGGGTTGGTCAGCGAAGTCTGCAGTTACTCCTTCCTGGACTTCTATTGCCCATTCTAACAGTGCGGCCAGAGCTGGATCTCCACTTGTGTAGCCACTTTCAGGAAATGCGCCCACTGAACCGTCGGAGTGAACGTACATGTGTATGTCCATTATGGTATAGATGCCTTTGGCAGCCAACATGTCTACCCATTGTCGCATCAACGTTCTGTATGCCGACTCGTTAGCGTACCAGGTGCCGTTGAAGGGAACACGGACGCAGTTGCAGCCCCACGAAGCGATGACGTTAACGTCTCCTTGAAAATGCGCTGGGTCTGACTCACGAATAGTCTGCACAGAGGGGTCTGCGTATGAGAAGCCCATTTCAGCGGCAACGCCGCTCAGTATTACTTTTTGGTTTTGGGCGTTCAGTATGTCTTTTCCGACGCAGTGTAGCAAGGCCGGGGGTATAACGACGGTTGTGATATGAACAGTGACTGAAACGGTTGTGGTGACTGGCTGCTGATCTGTAACTGATAGCGTGACATTGTATGTTTGGGCAGTTTTCGGGTAAGTGTGAGTGGGATTCTGTAGGCTGCTTGTTGTGCCGTCTCCGAAGTTCCAGAGGTAAGCGTAGGGAAGTATGCCGCCTGTCACGTTGCATGCGAAGTTTATCGTCGGCCTCAAACTGGGCGCCGTGTATGGTCCAGTAGTAGTGACTACAAGAGGAGGCGCGTGGCCGGCAAGAGGTCCAACGTAAGAATCGCCAGCTGCCGCATCGTCAAAGTACATGTTAAACGGGGCTTCATACGTGGCTGGCTGCCCAATCATTCCCACCGAAAACATGTTTAGAGCTGTTATGCCTTGTCTGGTAGTGTCCCAATTCGTCACTGTGATCATTTCTGTGCCCTGGTAGTAGCAGTGGTATTCTCCGGCAACTCCCATGACAACAGTGAGCTCGAGGCAGTACATCATGTTGGCAACTATGGGGATGGGGTTGCTGCGGAAGTGTCCTCCTTGGCACCAGTCGAAGAGGTGCAATACGAAGTCGCCTGATGCAAGTCTTTCCACTCCGAGAACCGCTGTGGGAGCTTGCGACAGAGAACTGTTCTGTAATGCTATGATGCCTGACAACATGTTTCCAGGAGGAGGCAACATGTCCGTTAGGAAGTAGGCGCGAACCGACAGTTTAGTGTGAGAAGCACTGAGGATCTCGTAGACCATGGCGCCGGGGTTGGTGCTTTGGCCCATAGTGTAGCCTTGCAGCGAGTAGATTCCAGTGTTAGCGAATTTGTTGCTTACTGAAGCAAACGCAGCGTTTCCCTGATTTACTCCTGTCCACTTGCTTGTATCGCCGCTTTCGAAGCCATCTTGAAAAAGAATCGTCATAATCTTTCTCCTCTAATGCCTGATTATGTGTTAAATAGTTCACAGCATGGTTTTAAGATTTTCCTGTAAGTTGAGGCTTCATTCGAACTGTACACGTTCAAAAAAGCCTTTTAGCATGCGCGCGCTATTACGAATGGGGTGTATCATGCCAACTTTCGGCGACACAAACATTCAAAGTAATACTAGTGCTGATTTCGGTACTCACGCGCCTAGAGGCCAGCAAGTCTCGCCAGCATCTTCAGGAATTTTAACAGACATCTACCTATACATCGTAAACGGTGCAGCAGGATTACACGCAAAAGTAGGAATATACTCCGATTTATCAAATGCTCCCCACTCGCTTTTAGCTACAAGCGCAAGTGACGAAATAACAAGCAACGGGTGGCATGACTTCAAAGGATTCAATCTTCCCATAACTGCAGGGACAAAATACTGGCTAGCTTGGATGGCAGACAACACAACTTTGCATTTTGCTTACGATCTTGGCGGAGCCCTGAATTGCAACAATGAAGGCTCAACTTATCCAACTTTCCCAGACCCATACGGCGATGACACTCAAGGAGGAGGCCCATGGAACGCCAACGTCAGTATTTACGGCGTCTACACACCCTCGGTTCCAGCTTTTAAAAATGTCCGCTCAGGCAACAACCTATCAGCATCCTTCTCATAACCGTGCTATTACGAATGGGGATAACGAATGAACAAAATGTCTCTTTGGCTTCTGCGTTTACTGCCAATGTGGGACTACATCTGCCCAAAATGCAGAAAAGAAGTGAAGCAGAAAACTCATAAGTGTCCGTTTTGTGGCGAAAACTACGGAACGCCCCTTAGAGTTCCGCCGAAAATTCTGAAAGACTCAAAAGCCCTGGAAGCCTATGTACATCAGAAGATATTCCCGAGGATCTCAGCGAGCCAACGAGAGTACCTAACACAATTCTTCACGATATACTTCAGTGACGGTTTTGAGACTGGAGACTTCAGCAAGTGGACAAATGCATGGGGGCCTCCTTCTATTGTGACTTCCCCTGTTCACAGTGGCAACTACGCGATGCAAGCCAGCTCGATTGGTCAGGGAGGGGGCTATACGGCTATGGCAAATAAACTCCTTGCAGCAGAGAGTGAACTTTACGGGCGTTGCTATGCTTATTTCAGCAGTGTCCCATCCGACACAAGTGTTACTCACTTTTTCCGGTTTGAATCCCATGATCTTAATGCGAAACCAATTAGCGTGGGTGTATCCTACGATGGAACAAATAACCGTTTCAAGTTTTACTATTGGAATGGAACAAGCACGGTATATATAGAGGGAGGTTCCAACTCAAACGGAACAAACCCAGTAGTCGGAAAATGGTTCTGCGTAGACATTCACTACAAAATAGATGCTGTAAACGGTAAGGCCGAGTTATGGGTGAACGGCATCAACATCTTCAGCTATACCGGAATGAACACAACTGGATATGCATCTGATCTCGGCAACATTGATGTAGGTATTTACACATTTTACGAAGATTTTCAGGGAGTTTGGTACATTGATGATGTTGTTGCTGCCGATGGCTACATCGGCCCCATGGGAGGAGCGTTCAAAAGTGTGCGTTCAGGAAACAATTTATGCGCGTCCTCTGGCGGATAGTACACGCGCGCTGTTATCCCTCGTCATACAGTAGGCTTGCCTGATAAGTTGTTCCAACTCCAGCCGCGTTCACGTTGACGATTGTGACGACTGTTGCAGCAGCCTGGTTGTCTAGCAGGGGCATACTTAAAACTATGTCAATGAGTCCTGCAGCTCCAATGGCCCAATCCTTGATAACCGTGGTTCCGCTTTTGAGCTGAAACCTGTTGGCCTCTGTGGCCGTGATGTGAACGCCGAACACGCGGCCCGTCTTACCTGCCGAAACAGTTTTCGTCACAAGAACAGTGCCCGCTCCAGGCGCACTTGCTTCGCCGCCGTCGACCCAGAAGGGTTCTCGTGGGATTCCCCAGCGAGTTCTCATCGAAAGGCCAGTGCGGTCCATCCCGCCGAAGACGTCGACAGCTGGGTTCTCAGACATCCTTCAACGCCTCCACAATGTCAGCGCGCGCGCCAACTGCGTGAGTCATAGCCTTCTTGAGGTCTGCAGCTGAGATTTTAAGGTCTTTCAACGCTGATGTAAGCGTTGCCGGTGGTAGTGTAAGCTTGCGGAAGCTCCTGATGAGGGCATCTTCATCCGTAACTTCCAACACGTCAACCACGTACTGGGCAAGTGCTGATGATTCTGTGCTCAGCGGTCCGAGGGTGCAGTAACACTTGACTTTTGTATTGTGGGGAACGGGGAAGGGATACGCAGTCAGCAAGAGGTCGCCAATATACGTGCCGTACGTGCTCAAAGGGTTTGGCTGATTATAAACTGAGACGTCTGCAGTGTACGGTCCGGGCAGCAAGCCGCCCGCCATGTAAATCTGGTATGGAGTACCATAGTATGACAAATTCTCGGTTTCCACCCAAAACTCCATCTGATTGTCGCTTGATGCAAAACCTATTTCAAGAATCCAGCCTAGAGCATGTTCTTTGTTTAAAACGGGGACAGTCTGGCCTTGCGACACGATCGTTCCCGCACCGGGGAACTGGTACCGTTTATAGGTCCATCCGTCAAGAAGGGGCAGGAAGTCTAGCACTTTTGTTTCGCCTTGTCGTTTTTCGCCTTGAGGTCTGCAGCTGCTTTCTTAAACTTGTCTAAGTCTACGTGTGTAACAACCATAACCGTAAACTCCGGAGCGTTTAGCGTTCGCTGTCCCAGTAGATAACGGTTGCGAAGGGTGTGCCACCGCTGGCCTGTGCAGCAAGGTATGTTTGATCTTCACATGTTATGATGGGGTCTTCAATTTCATAGTTGGCCTGTGGAAGCTGAACGATGGCCGTAGGCTGCACTGGAAGATTGGGAAACACTGTGGTGCCGACGCCTGCAGGTGATACCTTCGCAATGCTTACAGTGCGGGATACTGCTCCGTCGCCGATAAGGATTATTCCGACGACGTACCTGATTTTGCCGGTAGGCACAGCAGCTGGAAACAGGTTCGTCAATGTTGCTGAAAGGGTCGTGGCTACAGTTTGAAGCCGATCCAGGATCTCTTGACGTGTCAACTGAGCTAAGACCATATTTATGCACCTCCTAGTGCTGCGGCCTCGTCAAGATCCATCGGGTTTGCCTCCCAATCTTTTTGCACGTTTGCACCTATGTCTAGCGGCTGGTCTCCGAAGCCCACTTTGTGGAATGCGCAGGGAACCTGGCGCATGGCGATGGCGCTGATGAGTCGGTTAAAACGAGGTGGGTTTAACACTTGGAACCAGTAAGTGCAGAAGTGTAGGTTAAGCTTGGGCTGGAAAGTTCGGTATGTGTCTTTGTTGTAGTATTCGCAGCCTAATTGTTGCATTGGGGGAATAACGATTTCAAGCCAGTCAGTTGGCTCGTCGTATGGACTCAGTAATCCGTTGACGAATCCTGTGTTGTCTCCTGCTGATGGGCGTGTGGGGTCTAGATTTGGAAAATGGCCACTTATGTCTTTGCCGGCGGGCATCCTGGGATACGCGTTTATGTATTGTGGCGAAATTCCGAACGAGCCGTGCATAATCCAGGGGTAGCCGCTGTTAATGGTTTGGCCAAGGTAGGGAATGCTGTTGGCCGTGTTCCTGGGATCCCTGAACTGCAGCTCAGCCTGTGCGGATAATGGGCCTATACTGACGGCGTTGCCGTTCTGGTCTATCAAATAGTAGGGTTTGTAGAGGCATGCTCTCCGTCTGATTACTCTTCCGAACACGAATCCTTGCTGAAATTCTAATGCGAAAAGATAGTTTGGGTGGAGAAACTTATCTACGATGGGCATTAACCCTTTTTCAGACAAACTGCACACACCTTCTTGTTATTGAGCTCTAATTGAGTGAAAAATCATAAATAGGTTGTGTGAGATAAAATGCTACGATGTAGCATGAAAAGACTGAGTATAACAATAGGGGAAAGAGAATTAGAGTGGCTGCAGAGTAAAGTCAAGTCAGGAGACTTTTCCAGCCTCAGTCACGGTATCAGAAAGTGCGTTCTAAAAGCTATGGGGGAAAGTGGAAATGACTAAGGTAGGATGGCTTTCAGCTCCGATCACCGCTACGACGGGCTACGGAAAAGTTAGCCGCGACATCCTCCTTCTCCTAGCTGATATGGGCTATGACATAGTGAACATCGGCGGCAGAGGAACAACAATAACCTGGGGAGAAAAAGTCTTTATCCAAACTGCGAAGGGAAACCAGATCCTCGTGTTGCCCTGCTGGGGCCAAGTTGGCGACAGAGGCACCATCGAATACTACGCTAAAAGATACAACATCGACGTTCTCGTGTCACTGTGGGACGCGTTTGTACTGCCAGCGATCGGTAAGCCCAGCATTCCATACGCCGCATACATCCCGGTCGACGCACCCATGACGCGTAAGTGGGCGTACTCGCTTGTCAACGCAGACATTATCGTGGCCTACAGCCGATTCGGATACAACGAATTGCTGAAGCACTTCCCAGACTTCATGGTCCGATACATCCGCCACGGCGTCGACGCCACAAACACCTTTAAACCACACAACGTCGACGACGAGGACCGCATGAAACTCAGAGACGCCTGGAACATCCCACGTGACAAGTTCGTTTTCTTGTTCCTCGGCGCAAACATGGGAGAACGCAAAAACGTGATCCAACTCTTGCTAACCTTCAAAAAATTCCTTGACAAACACCCAGATGCCCTATTGTACCTGTACACCAACATGTTCACAGGATTTCCCACCGGATACGATATCGCAGGGTTCGCCGAGCAGCTAGGCATACCTAACAATGTGATGGGGCCCACGTTTAACACGATGCTTGACAGCGTCGAAGACGAGAAACTAGCCGAGCTCTACGCATGCGCCGACGTCACAGTTAACCCATCCTTGGGCGAAGGTTTCGGAATGAGCATACTCGAGTCTATGGCCTGCGGAACCCCCGTGATCGCAACGAACAACAGCAGCATGCAGGAGCTCGTCAAAGATCATGGCTGGCTCGTGGACACTGTGCCAGAAAACATGTGGGTCGACGTTCCAGTCTGGGTTCCAACATTGGAGACTTTCACTGTACCAAATCTCGGCAGCCTATACGCGTGCATGGAAGACGCCTACGATCACCAGGACCTGCGAAAGGAATACGGTCGAAAGAGCCGCGAATTCGCTGAGCAGTACGATTGGCCCAAGATAATGCCCGAGTGGGAAGCGTTGATAAAGGAACTCTTAGAAACTCGCGGCTAGCGCGCTAAGGTGATTTTGTGAAGATTTTGTATTTAGGGTGTCACGCAATCAACGAGTACGACGACATTAAAATGTTCAGCGAGTTGGGGCATCAAATAGTGGCCATGGGTGCCTATAATAATCCCTCTGACCCTGGAGATCATTCCAGGCCTGCTCTGCCGGATATCTACTATAATCCTGAAATGGCCAAGATCGCCGCGCCCCTGACGTGGAACTACGAGAGAACCAGTGTGATACCTGATGAGCTGGTCGACTGGTGCGATGCCATATACATCTTGGGGATACAGGTTTGGCTTCCCTTCAACTGGGACCACATTAAGAAGAAGATCGTCATATTCAGATCCATCGGCCAGAGTATTCAGTCCACAGAGAATGTTCTTGAAAAATATAGGCGGCAAGGCCTGAAGATAGTGCGGTACTCTCCCCTCGAGCGGAGTATTCTAGGGTATGTGGGAGAGGACGCCATGATACGCTTCTACAAGGACGAGGACGAATACAAGGATTGGAACGGCAAAGTTGAACGGGTAATAACAGTGGCCCAGAGCATGAAGGGACGCGCGCAAGCCTTGCACTTTGACGTGTTCGAAAAGGCGACAAGAGGGTTCCCCCGGGCACTATACGGAACTGGAAACGAAAATGCCGGCAAGCTGTCGGGCGGCCAACTTACCTATGAAGAATTGAAGCGGGCATACAGAGATAACAGGGTCTTCTTCTACACGGGCACGCATCCGGCAATGTACACGATGGCTTTTCAGGAAGCCTTTATGACAGGGATCCCCGTTGTGTCGATCGGCAGGATGCTTGCAGGTTTTGACCTTGAAGTGGGCGACTTCATAGAAAACGGAGTAAACGGATTCGTGTCAGACAACCTTCGGCAGCTCTACGAATACGTTAAACTCCTGCTGCAAGACTATTCCCTCGCCGAAAGGATAAGCGGTCCAGCCAGGCAGAAAGCGATAGAACTGTTCTCTAAACACAAGATTAAAGAAGAATGGCGCAAGTTCTTCGACGGGTTATAACATGCCAAATATTTTCTGCGACTATCATCACGGCGACTTATGGTATTCACTTCACTTGCTTTTTGAGGAAAGGCTTGGATACGATCTGTTTAGGCCCATCGGAAAGGAGTGGTTCGAAAAAGGCTTCTGGAAAATTGCTGAGCCTTATGGAAATGCGCCCGATACTATTGATCAGTTTCTCGGACTGCCTGATAAAACTTGGAGCTTAACCAAGGAGCCATGTCAGAAATACGGCGAAATACAGTTGAAGGACGACGTTTATTACATACCATTAAAAATTGCCAGCGAAACCTATGTTCAAAAGGCCATCACGTTTGACAAGTTTTTGAGCATGGACTTCGATTATATCATTGCGTCGCATCAGCTAAACGAGGGAGCATACGCCGAGCTAGTTCGAAAGTACAAGCCGAACGCCTTCTACATAATGCAGATAGGAAACGTGCACGTGCAGCCTAGAATCTGCAGAAACGCTTTGTTATCAACGAACACTTTGATGCCCCAAGGAGTCAACTACATAAGATATCATCCTGAACACCATAAAGACTTCTGCTACGCCCCACCTACCAACCATAACACAGTGAAAAGCTTTCTCACCAACATGCAGTTAAGCCCCGACTATCGTTTGTGGACTATCTTCAAGCGGGCAATGACAGACTTCACCTTTAAAAGCCACGGAATACTCGCCCCCGACGGCATGATTCCAGCGTACATGATGCCTCAAGCCATCAAAGACTCCGCGTTTGTCTGGCACGTCAAATCAACCGGAGCAGGCGGTTTCACAGACCGGGAAGCCCTGGCCTGTGGCAGACCCTGCATCATAAGGAGCCATTACAACGTTGAAAATCGCAGCGTGATCAACGACGACATGTTCCAGGATTCGGTTAACTGCATAGACCTGGATGCGGGTTCAATAGTTGAGAACATCAATAAAATAAGGTATTTCTCAGAGCCTGAACGACACACATTAATGTGCGAGTGCACAGCCGAAAAATTCAAGAAAGACGTCAACTTTGCCGAAGAAGCTGAGAAAATAAGAGTTTGGCTGGAGACGCTGAAACATTGAGTCTCGAGCACAGAAAATATCAACGTGTGGAAGCGGTGAAAAAAGACAAAAACCAGCTGATGTTCACCACTCTGGGCAGCTTAAAACTGAATCCGAACATTGTTGTAATTAGTCATGACACCTTATTGCCACTAACCAAGCAAGTTTCCTGTCCCTTCTGTCTGGGCCTCTCAGAATTTCGCCTCTTCCTCGTAAGCAACAAGCAGGGAATCAGTCGCAGCATGGGCAAATGCCCCCTCTGTGGCCAAGGCATGTTCCTCAAAAGCCTATCAATGATGGATAAAACTAATGCTGCCGGCTATGCAAAATGGGCGTTCAACTACAAGGGCTTCTTTCACAAAATCAACTTTAACCAGTGGAAAGGACGCCTGCAGCTGATGGGCTGGACCAGCGACTTCTGGGAAGCGTACCACGCCTTGAAGGGAGAGCAGCAAGAGCAGGGCGACGAAAGCGAAAGCTTCATGGACTACGTCAACCGCAAGGGCCAAGAAGCCGCGGAAGAATGGAACAAAGAGGACCAAGCAGAGGCGAGTAAGCGCGCTGAAATAGGCGAGGTATCATAAGGAACGTGTTTGTCAACCGTCCCTAACTTGCGAATCCGATGAGCCTTCAGAGACGCGCGCTCACCGGTGAGTGTCACTTGATCTGTACGACTTCCTCGTCTGTGAAAAGGCTAACGGTTAGCCCTTCTTCGCTCAGCTGCTTTATCCTCTTGGCCAGGGCGCGCGCTTGAAACAGTGTAACATCGACCTTCAATGGGATACTAAGAGTGGTGCCTTGCCCCTGGTTTTCGGAGCCTTCTTTCGTGATGGTGAGGGATATGTTCATGCTGGGTTCTCTACTTCTGTCTTTGGACCAGGCCCGATGCTTGTTTCTCGTAGCTTTTCTCGTTGCTCGCGCGCTTTGCGTTCCTCTTCAGTTTCTTGTACTCGGATTGCCGGTTCTTCCGGGTTTGCATCCCTGAAGGTCACATAGTATTCGTGGCCAAACTTGAACATGCTTGCAGCTTCCGGGTTAATGGTTGAGAACTCGAAATTACCTGAAGGCGTGTACTTCCAGAATTGCTTGTTTTCTTCACTATTCGCATAGACAGCGTGAAATTTGAGATTAAAGGTCAGTTGGTCGTATTTTTTTGTTTCAGGGTTCCATCCGTTCTCCGTGGTCATGCTACTGAAAACGAGCTTCACGGTTACTTGTTTCGTATCGAATGACATAAGATTCTGGTACGTTGAAGTTTTACTTAAGGGTTCGATATATAAACTCTGATGGGAATTACACATATTTCTTAAACCAGAAGTCACCTATTTTAGCGTCACTGTTGAATCTGACGGGCATATCCTCGAATAATCCTCTGGTGCATGCCAAGAGGTCTTTTCTGGTGACGTCGTGATGCTGACCCACAATATTATCTACTCTTTCAAGAACGTCAAGTGGGCAGCCTCCAAAAATGTTTGCTTCGTTGCCCTCTATGTTCGTTTTTATCAGCTTGCATCTTTCGATACGGTGTTCTGCGAAGATTTCCTCAAGAGTTGTCGTGGTGACTTCAAGATATTTCTGTCCGCTTGGGGTTGATCCACCTACGAAATGATGCACTCGACCACTTTCCGTGTCGGCATCGTTGTAGTAGATTTTCACTGTTTCCTTCTTATGGCTGACGGCGAGCTGGTGTGGAATTATGTTTGAGAAACCATTCAGGTTGGCGTTCCTGCTCAATAGTTCAAAATTCTCTGGTATTGGCTCGTACGCATAGATGGTTAACTTCTTGTTCTGTTGAGTGAGTGAGGCGAGCAACAGGCTTACTCCCCCCATGTACGCGCCTAGGTCTACGGCCACGTCTCCATCGTTGAACGTTATTCCTTTAAGGCCGTAGTTGTCGTCAACCGTGCAGCCGTGAATCACGTTGAAGTCTATCGTACCGCTCCGGAGCAAGCACGTGATCTTGGTGCCGAGAAAGGTCGTGAATTCCTGCGTGTAAATGGAGTACATGCTCATCGACAATAGTAGCGCGCGCTGAGCATTTAAAGATAGAAAAAAGGGGGAAGGATATTTCTATGGATGTCTGGATGCTTAGAAGCCGACACAGATCATTTGGCCGAACACTGTTGTGCCTGCGCCTGAGTTCACGGTGACTCCAACTACGTTGCCATATACTGAGGTTCCACCGGCGGTGAGGACAGCGTTTGCGTCGCCCATCAGTTGAACAGATAGGACGTACTCGACCTTTCGAAGGTCTGTTACTGTGACTGAAATGGCTGTGGGCGTGGTTGCGGCTAATGGGGTTCTCGCTATCGCGGTTGAAGTGATTAGTCGTCCGTCTTTGAGGATGCCTAAGACTGTCAAGGGTCAGGCCTCCTAAGTGGTCAGGATCGTGTCGTATGTCGTTCCTGGAATGTTGGCTGACAGCTGTTGCCGTAACATTGCTTCTTGGATGAAGCTTGCTCCAATTAGAAACGGAATGTCAGACACAGTTGCTCCCTGGGCCGTTGTCACTACGATCTGTCCAAGTACGGTGGTGGCCTTCTTGAGAATGTACGCGTTGTCGAACTCCTTGACGTTTAGTCCGTCTGCTGTGAGTGCTGACTTGCGTATCTGCTGGAGAATCAGCACTGGTCGTGGCTTTCCGTCTATCGTGAACTGTACCGTCTCGATCTTCGGCGAGGGGTGGAAGCTGCCCATTCCAATGACCACCGTGACCTGGTTTGTGCCGATTTTGACCGCGTGACCGGCAGTGCCGCCCATCATCGTTGTGCCTGAGTGGATCCAGTTGACCTGTCCGCCCGACGTGATTGTGCCGATGTCGTCCCAATCTTGACCTATGCCCAGCCATGGCGCGCGAATCATTAGTGGACCGCCAATTTTGCCTGCTCCAGGCTGCTCACCGTCTATGGGAGACAGCATCTGGTTTCTGGCGATCATTGCGCCCATCAACATTTCCTGTATGTGCCTAACGTACATGTCCACGACGTCTCTTTGAAGCGCAGTTAAGACGAATTGCCGTAGAAAACTTGTGCGGAAAGCGCCCAGTTCACCTGGGTTGCCTTCAGCGCCGCTGAGTTTTTGGTACGAGTATCCCAGAGCATCAGCTGCTGCTGCAGCTTCGTCTTGCATTTTCAACAGTTCAGCTATGGTGATATTCCATCCAGAAAGTGGAGGTACATTTGATGGCAAGTTTTTCTCTCCTTATTTCCTTAAGCATGATTTATATTCGGAAAAGTGTTTTTAAAGCTGTGTGACACGCGGTGACCCAGGAAGAGGCCCAGGAGCTCAAGAAGAGGCTGCAGCAAGCCGAAGATAAGATCAAACAGTTAGAAGAAGACCTTAGACTTTTCAGGCACAAGTGGGAGATGCTCTTTCAGTCGAAAGGCATGCCTGCAGACAGGAGAACCCAAAGATTACGGATGAGATGCACCACACACACAAAAACAGTCTTTAAAGCGTTCATCATAGACGGAAAGTTTGAGACTCAAGAAGACGCCCTCAGCTGGCTCCTGCAGAAATATTCAGATCAGATTTTCAGTAAAGAAGGAATACATATCGCACGTTAGACGCGCGTGAAGCAGAGGCCTCAGCGTTGAAGCGGGATCTTTGGTGTCAGAAATGCGGGAAGTCAGACTGCAAGGGTAGAGGAAAAAGTCTCATCATTCAGATTCGCGGAAAAGTGAACACTTACATATTCTGCCTGTGGGACGTCGGAAACTGAAAGGGGAAAACGGGAAAGTTAGGCATCAGCTAGTCGAGGCTACATCGCAATGCTAATTGTTGGGGAGAAACTTCGCTTTTGTGAGCCTTCGCCGTCAGATATGTGTAGATTTTCAGCTTCTTGGCCTGTTGCTCCTACAGTTCGTGTCATTGCTACTCTGGGCTGTATGATTGGCTGTGTTGGTAGTTGGCCGCCTGCACGTGCTTGTAGTGGTTGCGTGTTCGAAACGTTTCTGATGAGTGTGTCGTGCAGCACTAGGCTTACTGAGTAGAGTACGTCGCCTTCGCCGAACTTGCGCAGGTTCTCGCCCATCTCCTTAGTTTTCATGTCTCCTCTCTTTTCAGCGTCTTCTTCGAGCAAGTAGCCGATTACCCAGGGTGGAATGCTTAAGCCGGCAACAATGAGGTTATCGTTGGGCGCTATGTTTGGGGAGATGTTGCCGTATGGGAACGTTGTCGGGTTTCCATGTGTTCTGTAGTAGATTTCAGTTGCGGCTGACTCTTCCATTCCAACGAAGGCTCCTGCGAAGCGAACTGCGAAATCTTTAAGTTCTTTGTTCATGTCCATACATGTTCACCTTTTAAGGTGTCACGTGCACTCCGCTAGGTCCTTGCGGTGGTGCGCGCGCTCCGAGTGGAGGCTGACCTGAAGCATAGTTCACTTCAGGTATGCGCACGAGTCTGGGAACCGTGTACAATACGCCGCCTTCGGTGAACTCTCGTACTGCATGTGCTATGGCTTCGTTGTCTCTGTTGCCTTTCTTGCTTGCGTCGTCCTCTGCGAATAAGGCTGCAACCCAGGGCGCGACGTTTAATCCTAGGCTAACCAAGAAGTTGTGGTACGCTGGCATCCCTGGTGCTGGGCGTGCAAACAGTGGATTCGTGGCCAAGCTTGGGTTAGTGTTGTAGAGATAGTCAAACAGCATCTGTTCAAAAACGCTCGTAACGGATCCGCCTAGACGAGTAGCGAATTCTATTGCCTCTTTCGTGTCTTCCTCATCAAGCTTGAAACTCATAAACGATCACTGCAAACTCCTTAGACGGTTCAAGGATATATGGCTTTTCAAGATTTTCAGACGCGCGCTAGGGTATCACATGAATGTTTTGAGGAAGCACCGTCGTCAACGGAGAAACCGGCCCAAGCAGGTTCGAAGTGTCTATATCCGCTCTTCCAGGCGTCTTTTCGCCTACCGACTCTTTGGCCTGAGCAGGTTGAGCAGGTAGTGGACCTGTAATGCCTGAGAATTCGCGTGGATTCCGGACAAGCGCGTAGGCTACCTTGTCCCATCGGCCATACACGAACCCGTCAACTATGTCGCCTATGTTCTTGCGGATCTCGGCTATTTGCTGAGGGCTCGGGTCCAGAATGTCGGAGAAGAGGCGAGATCCCAGCTGCACAGCGTCGACTTGGAGTCTGCCTTGTCCCTTCAGTGTGTAGGTTCCGACGAGGAGACCTACGGCGCCGAGCGCGCCTTCTGCTATTTTTGCGCCGAGCTGAGTTAAGAACATGTCCAGTGGCAGGCTGATGAGTCCACCCAACATGTTGCCGCCGAAAATGCTGCTCAGTGTGGCAGTTTCGATTCCAGCTTCTCGGGCCCAACTCTCCACGTACGGGTCAAGCATACTCGTAATGCCAGGAGCCATAACTTGAACCTCTGAGAAACTACTTAGACAGATTTAGCTTAAAGTCTTTGCTCTTCGTTTTCGGCTATCTGGGCACGGGTACGAGCGGTTTTTGGTATCTACCTCAGAAAAGTGAAGGTCGCTGTTGCCGTGACTCCAAGGTTCGTGTCAGCAGCTGTCACGTTGACGACGCCAGGCGCCACTCCCGGCACAACAATGGCCGCAGAGTATGACCCGTCCGTTCCTGATTGGACTGTTGCCCCTGGGAACGAGTTTCCTGCCGAGTCCACGAGCGTTATGACGACGGTTTCGCCGGCTGCCGGGGTTGTGCCGTCGGAGTAGACGATGCCGCTTGCGGTCACTGTGTCGCCATGCTTCACGGAAGTTGTAGGGGACACGACTAGAGTTATGGAGGGCACGGTCACGACTCTCTTCCCTCTGAGGTAGATAACTATGAGAAACAGTATTACAAGGATGATGAAAACGATAGTAACGATAACTTTGGGCACGGTCCACATGAATAGGAGTTCAAGCATTGTCTAACACCTATTAACTACATGTTTTAAAGAGAGAACATGCGTATTAAATACGCGGTAGACGATGGCGCAGCCTGAAGTTCAGCTCAAAGTCGGATTCACCGGCCTTGCGATCAGGGAGTATCTACTTCAAACGAATGAAGCGTCAGCAAACGACGTTTTGCGGGCTCTTAGAAAAGTGAAGAAGAAAACCAGTTACGACAGCGTTCGACGCTACTTCTGGATCCTCAAGAAACTCGGCCTAGTCGAGCCAACTCGAAGAGAAATGGGCCGTGGAGCCATACCTAAGCAGCTCTACCGAATCGTTCCAGGAAAAGAAAATGACGATAGATGGGGCGCGCCGCAGGAAGCACTTTACCCAGACACTGCCCTGGGCGGAACCAGATACAAGAAATAGATGGTGTTCGTCCGACGAAGACCATAACACGCGCGATACAGAAGTAGGCGTTAGATCATTCCGCTTTCGGTGGAGTGGCTCTGAGTATCCTCACTTGTCACGAGGTCTCGTACGGCCAAGCGAATAGCTTCAGCCCGGTTAGGATAATATCCCTGTTTCACAAGTCGATCGAGACCCTTGATGTGGCCTTCCGGAAGGTACACGTGCACCTGTTTCGTTTCTGTCACCTCTCAGAAGCTTCTCTTGATCTCGACGTTCACACCCATTTTCCTGGCCAGCCCGATCCAGCCGAGACCTGCGTACTTCGACGACATGCTTGGTCTTCGTTCCTTCCAGTCAAAGAATTCGTCCAGGTCCTCCTTTTGAAATCCGTAGTCAAAGGCGAGCTGACTCGCGCGCTCAGACCGGAACCAGTGATCGTACAGTTCCGTGCTTGGAATGTTCGAGAGTGGAATACTCTGGTTCAGCTTGATGCCGATATTTCTGACTCTCACAAAGACAGCTGACCGGTTTATGGGAAACAACAGACTGTTAGGGTTCTTCACTCTCTCGACCCAAGAGATGAAATAAGGCGCTAACGGCTCATCTCTCCGGAACGGAAACGTCCGATGATCGAGAATTGTTTTCGTCACCCACCCGGCGTACTTCTTGATCTTGTGTTCTTGGAACTCCGAAGGATCCGGCTTCTTGCTCCACCGCCTGTTACAGTGCCCGACACACTTCCACTTCGCGGTCGTACCGACCTTTTCGAACCGCTTGAGAAGCGGCATCTGTTTTACCACTACGACGCCAGGGTGAAGCGTCAAATCTATGTTACGTCTTCTCAGACCTCCCGGCGCCACCACTTCGGAGATCCTGCCCCCGGTTTCGAACAACGCGGCCAGCAGCGCCTGCATCATTCCTGTGCTAGCTGTCTTGACAAGATCTAGGAGGAAGGGCCAACCGCAGAAAGCGTCAACGTCAACCTCAACACTGTGTGTTTTCGGCATCACTTCTCACTCCAGCTTGATCACATCTTAAACTGAGGATAGGATATAAGGTTAACATTATATGAAATAATGTTAAAAGGAGATTACAAACTACATGTTTCTTTTAAAATTTTCAAAAAGGCTTCAAAAATGAAGTTTCCGCGCGCGCGCGCGCAAAAACAAATATTAAGATTTCATAATCGCATATGGTCGCATATTATGTTTACCATGCGTTTAACATTGTAAACATGTTAATTGCATGATATAAAATCTTATAAGCTGTTCAGTCTACGTCTTACAATTGTAAGTTGTAAGGTAAAGCAACTTACAACGTTAGGAAAGGAAACGACAAGTAGCGCATGAAAGTAGAACTAGGCACTCGCCTTATCAATGAAGTAGAACCGAGTCGCGTGTAATAGAGCGAACGGCAGAACGAGAAAGGGCTTAAAGGCTGAAGGTATCGAAAGCGCGAAAGTCGAACGTTTCCCTTACGGGCCTTTCCAGCGTGAAGGACTCTGATCGGCCCTAGTCCTTTAAGGCAACTAGGCCAGCGATCAAAGTTTGCCAACACGATTAAGGGTTAATCGCTTTCGCGTGTTGGGTTCAAATAAAAGGCAGAAAAACGATTTGAAGCAGAATAAAGCCTTTAAAATTTAATTTTTTCAGACAATTGCTCAAAGGCTTCTCTAAACTGACTCCCAAATCTTTGAGATGATTAGCTTGGCTTATATGTGTACTTGCTACTACTGCAACCATTATTTCTTCGGCGTTTCCCGAACGGACGTAGTGGAAGCCATAGTCGAACATCAGACGGACAAACACTCCGATAAACCGCTAGGTTTTAAGCCTATCCCGATATCGACTGACGACTATAGAGCCTATCTGCAAAATAGGCTCTCGCCTCAATTCTGGGAAACTCTGCGGAACGTGAAGAAAGTGGAATGGGTAGAGGCAAGACTCGAAGAGTTGAAGGCTGAGTATCCATCTTTAGTTTGACAGGGGTCAGGGAGTCTAAGCCTTTCTGCAAATCTACGGCTTGAAACACAGTAGCCATCGAACCTAGATTCCACAACATGAGAAGGGATAAAATGCCAGACAAACAGAAAACTACTCAGATAGTTGTTCCTGAAGCCCTGCAAGAGGAAGTCCGACTCCTGCGAGGCTTCGCAATTCTTGGGGCAGAGCGAACCGCATACATGTTCGGCTCAAGGTCACTCACGACTGACATGAGCAAAGCGTCTGCAGCCGAACGCAAGACGCTCTCAGAAGCCAACAAGAACATCAGAGATAACCTTCCTGCATGGGTCAAGGCAGGAAGCGAAAAAGAGTACGAGAAGGCACTGAAAGCTGTTACTGATGCCCGCAAGGCACTTAGCACCAAGGACAAGCCAACAAGGGACAAAATCGCGCCCTTACGAAGAGCCATGAAGTACATCGATGTAGTGGCAGTTCCCGAAGCCATCAAAGAGCTAGCCAACGTGACTTCAGACCCAGAAGTCAAGAAGAAACTCGTTGTTGCCCCATCGTTCAAGCTGTCTGAGTGGATCGGAAAAGCTATCGAAGCAAACAAGAAGAAGGATTAACCTTCTTCTTTTCGCCCGTAACAGACCCTAATCTTCCCTTTTTTTGTCATGCTATAGCCGAAAGGGTAAACCTTCGGCGGCATGTGAAAGGCTGGTTCGATGTAGCCCCACACTTTCGAGCTGTGGAGCAGATAAAAGGCTGTCACAAGTGGGTTCTCCAAAAGCAAATCTCTTAGACGTCAGTCTGACAGACCAGAAGGCAGACGCTTTCTTTGAAGTCTGAACAGAATGTAGACGTTGGAGTTTCCAGAGGGGCCCAAATAGCGATTAACCATTACACGGAGAGAGTCCATAACTAGTGGATTCTCTCCTTTTTTTTGGCTTCTACTATCCCTCAGCGAAGAGTGGCTACTAGGCTCCTCTGGGCTGGAGATAAACCCACACAAAGAAGTCTACTTATAAGAGGATTTCGATGACGGAGCAAGGCTCCGCCCTAATGGGCGTACCGCTAAGTATTACCAGCTAACACACAGAAGGCGGGTTACTTTATCCGCATGCCCTGTAGGAAACACCCCTTAGATAACAAAGCAGGGCTACCGAAAGGTCAGGGTAAAGGCTGGAAACTTCTCTATGAGAAGCGAGGAAACTCCGCCCCTCAGAAACCCTCTAATAAATCACTGTTTACCCTGTGGATTAGGCGGCAAGAACAGAACGCCTTCTGTAGCCGAACCCCAGCTCTCACGGGCGAGTGAGATACGCCGAGCCTCACACAGGGAAGTAGAAGGGGTGCACACAAATGCTAAGTACGAGAGTAGGCTAATCCTTCTTATGCCTCGCAAAGACAAAAGTGAGCAAGGTTCATACATGAAACAGTATCGCCTAAACCACACGCAACAAGAGAAAACAAGGAAAAGCTCTTTTGAGTATAAAGCACAACAAAGAGACTACATCATGCGTAAGCGGCTAGAACTGAAGAGGAAAACTAATGAAATCTTCCCTTTAGAATGTTTCTTCTGCGGAGATACCGTCGAACGTCATCTAGAAATGCATGAAATCCACAATAGAAGACACGCTGGAAGCGGTACAGAGGCAAAAAAGTACTACTTATCTCATAGAAATGATTTTGTGCGCTTGTGCCGCAGGTGCCATCGTTGGGTTAGTTGGGTCCACAAAGTGTTCGGTAAAACGTGGAAGGATATTGTAGAATTCCTTGGGTTAGGGGACAAGCCAAGACTGCTCGCAGGAAAGTAGAAGGGGTGATAATGTGGGAGTAAGATTCGTTGTCAATGTCAAAGATGAAAACGAGAAAGACGTTATAATGGCACTGAGCGAGCTAGTGACGAAGGGCAAACTCAATCTGACAGATGTTGATATCAAACATTTCTGAGCTTCCCTTTTTTTCTACTTCGGGGTGCAATGTGTGAAATGCCCTAATTGTGGTCACGAGAAATTCAAGAAACTAGCTGGAGCACTCCCCAACAACGTTATCCTAGTTGGCAACGTAGAGTGGGGAAAATGCACCAACGGTGGCTGCGGCAAGGTCGTCATATACGCAACAGCATAATCTCCCTTCTTTTTCTTTTTTGGGGTGCAGAGCATGGGTAGAATATCCCCTATGGAAACGGTTTACAACGAATTCGACCACCTGATCGATATGTGTGAGAAGGTTCATCTAGTAGACCGAGCGCAGCAGCTCAGAGATATGCGAGATCATCTTCCAGACCGCATGCCAAGGAGGCGTCCGAATGCACAAAATTCTGCCAGCTAACGCCGTTGAAGTTGGACACAACACAGAGAACTTTATCCTGATTTTCCGGTTTCAGGGCCCAGATGGGACTCAGGAGACAGTCTACATCTCAACGTCTCCTGCAGGAGCCAAAACCACACTCGACCTTCTAGGAAAGGAACTTCAAGACTACGAGACCGAAGTAGGTCACACTGTCAATCCTTGGAATCACAACACAACTCAGAAACCTAACGGACATAGTTTATCATCATAGAACCTTCTCAATCCCTTCTTTTTCTAGCACGGGGTGATAGTCGATGTTCGAACGAATAGCTTGCTACTTCAAGGGTCACGATCCAAAGAGGCTAGGCGTTCTCTTTGGAGTTGTCGAAGTTGTTAAGTGCAAACGATGTAAACAGGTGTATCTCCAAGAATACTAGACAGAGGTGTGATTCATGGACAGAAAAGGTAAGCAAAAAGTCGTTGCCGCAGTACTGATAATCGCGACAAGAGACCTAGCGAACCAGATTCGTGAAGGAATTCTCCCTCTGGAATGATAGTCGTTTCCCCTTTTTTTTCTATTCGGGGTGCAAAATGAGTTCATTAGAGGCTTTGCTGAAGAAGATCCACGCAATACCAGAGCCGAGGCCTCAGCCAATTTTCGACGTCGACGCAGCAAGCGCCGACCTTGATGCCCTAGTTAACAGAGTAGACACTAGGCAATGGCTGGCAGAAGAAATACCGAAGACCAGAGAATTCATTAGAGCTGTTGCCGCCGAGCTCAGAGCAATAGACCATGTGCTCACGTGTGAGCGATGTCTAATTGAAATGCAACTCGATGTGGAGAGGTATTATGGCACTCGTACCTTCTGGTGGCTCAACTACAACAATCTAGACGCCCCGTTAGAATGGGAAGAAAACGACGTCCAACCTGACGACATCGACGACGACGAGAGACCTTACTTTGAGATGTTCAACGCCATGCCACGTCGGAGCAACTACGAGATCGGCTATTATGGGAATGATGGCGCAGAGGACACGATACGTTTCATAAAGGATAGGGGCAAATGGGCCCGAGGCATCTCTGCGTTTCAGTTCGAAAAGGCTAAGGAATACATGCGCCTGCTCAGAAATTGGGACTTTAAACCTGAAACCAAAGAGAAAGCATGGTCACTTCTCCACTGGCTGATCCACGCATCGGCTCCACCGTAAAATACCCTCTTTTTTCTTATTTGGAACCAAATATCTGGGGTGAAGGAAACGACAGTCTACACGTTTGATGCAAGCATGCATAACTTGGTCAAGCTAGAGAAACACGGTAAGAAATGGTGCGTCTATCGACTTGAGAAAGTCGAAATCATTCCCGGCAAGCACCCACGGTTCACGTTCGAGCAGAAACCCTATGAGAGCTGGTCCTACGAACCCTTCGAATGGAAAGACGTCAACGGAGACCCAGAAACCTTTCTTGACGACGTAAAACGATGGCAACCACAACTAATATTCCATTAACCCTCCTTTTTCTGTCTGGGGTGGATCAGTTGGTACAAGCCCTAGTTTCGTTAGTCTACACAGATGGAGAACACGAGTACACATCCAAGGTTTTGCTATCTTCAGCTACTATAACGAGTGCAGGCGACATGGCGCGTAAATATCTAGAGAATATCTTTGCGGAAGGAACAAGTCAGGACAGAAATTATCGGGATCTATTCTGGGCGAAAGGAGACACAAGAAACGTGAAAATCATCAGTGTAACATTACTTAACGCTCCGGAATTCAATTTTCTCAAGCACTACCTAGATGTGACCAGCGTTCAATAATCTCCCTTTTTTTCTTCGGGGTGTCCTCAACGTGAGTACAAATAGAGCGTTAGAAGCCGAATATGTGCAGTTACGATTAGCAGACGAACTTGACGATGTTGACATGTCGCTGTCTACTGCGTTTTGTAGAGATAGACGGATCGCGGAGATAGAAGAGAAACTAGACGAAGATGCCAAGAGTAGATGCGAAAGGCGAATACAAAGAGTGCTGAAGAACCCGAAAACACACTACTGCGGTGGCGGACTCTACAACAAATAACCCTCCTTTTTTCTCGTGGGGTGCAGAAACTTTGGAAGCACTGTATTCTAACCCAATGTTGTGTCAGGATTGCGAAGTCGACCTAGACTTTTCACAAGCAAAGAACATGAAGGACGCTGAAGTTACGGAGATGTATCGAAAAGCCGTGGAAAGAGAGCTCCCGTTGCTTATGGCAAACGGCTTGGTAGCTGAGAATAAGCATGATGGCACCAGAGTTCTAGTCGACCGCGCACGCGGCGAAGTCACGATCGTTAACCGCCACGAAGTAATCTACACAATCAGACTGCCGGAGATAGTGAAAGCTGTCGAGCACGTGCGCGGAGACTTCACCTTAGACGGCGAAGCAACATACATCAACTCGAAGACTAACCGAGAGGAATTCACAGGATCGGAGAGGCGCTGCTCTACACACTTTCCAGACTTCATGCTGCGAGAAGAGTTTCCGATAACGCTTCAAGCGTTTGACCTTCTCCAGTGGAACGGCAGGATCCTCACGGACAAGCCATACTGGCAGCGGAAGGAAGAGCTGCTCGAGCTGTGCACGCAGGTCGACGAGAGCATCAGGTTTGTTACGCCACACAAGAACCTGCCTAGCGCCTGGAAAGAAGTAATCGAACAAGACCGAGAGGGCCTGATCCTCAAGAAAGTCGAAAGTCCATACGTGCACGAGCGAAGCTACAGCTGGTTGAAACTGAAAAACTGGCGATTCCAAACGTGCAAGGTCGTAGGCTACACTAAAGGCAAGAACGCCAGGAACCCCTTCTTCGGCAGCCTCGTCCTTTCGAAAGACGAGAGATACCGGGGATGCGTAGGCAGCGGCTTCGACGAATGGGAGCTGAGAAAAGTCAAAGACATCCTCTTCGAGGGCCAAGTGGTGGATCCTGCCGTTCCATTCGACAGAGTGGGCGAACCATACCAACCTGTTAACACAGACCTAGATGTGCTCGTCAAATTCTACGAGATCACAGACTCGGGCGTGATGCGACATCCAGTGTTCATAACAACTCAGTAACCCTTTTTTTCTCCCTTTGGGGTGAACAATGAATGCCATGGAAACTGATAACCCCAACATTAGACATCGAAGTGGCCTACAAACGTGCACCACTGCAGCTCCTGGCAGCTGAGCCAAGGATACGTCTTCGAGACCCTGACGGCCAGCTGCTCACAGATAAGCGAGTCGTCACTGATGCGAGTTTTGTCTGGAAGGGAAAAGGCGAAACACTGATAGCGGAAACAAAGTTCTATCGGCAAGAGGGAAAGACCAAGAAAGAGGTTCCCAGCACCGAGGTACTTGAGATCCTCAACCACTACCAGACCTACGTGCTAGACCCAGCGTTCAGCGTGGTCGACAAGGAGAAAGTCGAGATCCTGCACTACGAAGTCCTAGAGAATGACCAAGAGAATCTTGTGCAACCGTTCAAGCGATTCGGCACGCTGGAAATTCCTGAAGAAAATTGGGTACCATCAACAAACATAACGTGGACCGATTACCTCATTGAAAGCATCTACGAACTCTTCACCGAGAGCCCAGCAGGGAAACGCATGTTCTTCGAAGAAGCTGAGAAACGCCTAGCCAAGGACCAGGTCGGCATAGCCGTTGTGAGCTGGGGAGGATTCAAGCAGCAGTACGTCTTCGTCTTCCCCTACGTTCGAGAAGGCAAATTCGGATGGCTCGCTATCTTCTGCGCCGGCCAAGTTGCACATCAATGCGCGATGGACATACCTGAGAGACTGAAGATTCCGATAAAGGAGGCGCCGACACTTCAGCGGCTGCCACCTGTGCAAGCGTTGATCGTGGCCACACCACCAAGAAAGAAAACGGATTAAAGCATCCTTCATCTTCCCTCTTTTTTTCTACGGGGTGATAGCATGCCCGTAATAGCGTATTGTATTGGAAAGCGAATACTTTGGGGCTTCAATGTTGAAGTCACGCCTTGGCCGCATGACGGCAAGTTAGACGTGATAGTCGGGTCCATAGCGATGCCTCCAGCACACGTGGTAATCTTAGACAGTAAAACAGAGAAAAAGCTGCTTGCATTCTCCAAGAGAATTCTGAAACTACAAGAGGAATCCCAGCAGCTCGTGGAAAAAGCGTATCCAACAGCACAAGGATGGAACAAGCCTCCAGAGCCTCCGGGAGTCGTTGACGGAGTTCGAATTCGGAACCCCAACGCCACACCTGAAGACCAGTGCGCCGGATGTCCCGACAAAAATACGCAAAGATGCAACACGACACAGTGCAAGGTTGAATGAACTCATCTTCCCCTCTTTTTCTCGTGGGGTGAAACACATTGAACTTAAGTGATCTCGCAGAAGCATGGATAGTTCTCTGGGGCATAAGCTACATTCTGACGGCAGTACTCACACCGAATATCTCTAAGGCTTCGCCGTTTCTTTACGGGGCCTTGGGAGCTTTCATCTTGTTCATCGTAGTTCTGAATCATGTGGCCTACGATAATCTTGGCTACTACATCGTTGCAGCTCTCTTCCTTGCTATGGCGCTCAGTATGGTTTATGGTGCCATAGTCTCTTGGACAGGCCTCGGACTCTGGAACGTACCTTTCCCTTCTAAAGAACCATTCCAAATATCAATGGCCGTCTTCGACATGATCAGCGCACTCTTCATGTATCTCACAGCTCAGAAAACGTTCAGAAAACGAAAATAGTCCCTTTTTTTTCTGGTCGGGGTGATATTGTGCCGACTGATCCGAAAGACTGTGAACATGTTAGCGTGAACAGGGTTATAGACACATGGAAATGCACCGAGTGCGGAGCCGAGTTTAGACCTGTAAATCCCGAGTACAGAACTCAATGGAAACGCTAACACGAGTTCAATTTTCCCTTTTTTTCTGTTTGGGGTGCACAAGTGAATGAACAAAATCACTTTTCGTGGAAACGCCAAAGCTGTACAACAAGCCAAGGAGCTAGTTTTAGCACTGAATAATGGTCTGGAAGATATTCCTGACCAGGCGTTCATAGCATGCGCTGAATCAGAGTCCGTCATACGCCTTAAGCTGCAAGCACTCATAGACGAACACGGCCTCACTGCCTACATAATGGTGAACGGCAATAGCGTGTGGAGTAAGAAGCGGATCCTCGGCAACCTAGATCGAATTATCAAGAATGGCAGGCTCTACGACAAGCAGAAACCGCGATTCTATCCGGTCGGCAGCCTGCTCAGGATCCCGAGCGGAGGAGACCCGATCTTATCCAAATACTTCTATGAGTTCCTTCACCTACACTGTGGTACCATAGCGCACTACAACATTCAAGGCTGGATTGCTACTTATCCAACGCTGGAGGACCTGAAAGCCCTCTTCAAGAAGAACGAGTTTGGCCAACCGGTGCGAGACTACATTCCTTCATGGATGACTGACGCGATCGAGATAATGGACGCTATCGAACAGAGGCTTTTTCCCCTGCAATCTTACGTGCGGGCTCAAAAGAAAAAACCTCAATACTAACCCTCCCTTTTTTCTCCTTTCTCAACGGGGTGATGAAATGAAGAAACAAACAAGTGAGACAAAACAAGCGCAACAAAACAGCTACACAGAGAAGGATTGGGACAAAGCCCCAGTCAGTCTCGAGAAGATCGCCAACCTACTTTTCGACTGGAACATCTATCCTCGAAAAGAAATCGACAAGCGAAAAGTAAATGACTACGCCAAAGCAATGAAGACTGGCTCCGTTTTCCCACCCATAAGAGTGGCCTTGTTCGAAGAAAACAAAGTCGTCATCGATGGATTCCATCGAGCACACAGCAGAATACAGCTAAAGATAGACTACATCGAATGCAAAATCTTACCCTTCCAAAGCGAAGCAGAATTGTTTGCCGAAGCCGTGCGCGCTAACAGCAGCCATGGAAAACCCTTCACCGACATTGAAGTGAAAGCCAACATCCGACGTCTACAGAGGTACAAGTTTAACGTAAAAGACATCGTGTCCATAGTTCACGTTCCAGCTTCTGGGATCACGTCAGAATCCACAAAGCCAATTCTTGTGTTGACAACACCGAGTGGCAGAAAACTTTCATGTGCCAAAGTCAGACCAGGAAAAGAGGGTGTCCATGGATTGACTTGCTTGAAAAACGCGCTGACGATAGTGGCGAATTGGGCCGAAGACGAGAAGATCCCTAATGACCCGGTCTTTAGAGAGCTTGTCGAACGAGTACAAACAGCTTTGAAAAACCCCCATTTTTGGGAGAAATCATGTTAAGGTGCGGCGACGCGAGGCTTGGCGGGGCGTACTCCGGTCAAGTATAGCAGGGTAAGCTAAGGTATCATTTGGTGAGGACTTGCATCGCTAGGCTTTGCGAGGTCCTGTCCTGCTAGGCTGCGTTCTCCACGCTAAGGCAAAGTACATTAACAAGGATGATCAATGAAGCCCACGACGAGCCAAGGCGTTATATGGTTTGGAGAGGCCAAGGTTCTGCGTCGCCGGGCGCCGCATTGTGAAGTCTGGAACGGCCGAGTGATGCGAAGTTCGGAAAGGTAAGGTTCGGAATCTTATGCTGGGGAATCGCGAGGTATTGTAAGGTCCTCCGTTGCGCTGCTAGGTAAGCCAGTTTGCGGTATCGTATGGCGGTGAAAGGCCCTGTCCTGCTTGGTATCGTAGAGCCAGGTCAGCTGAGCCATTATGTGGCAAGGTTGACGCATTGTATAGTACGGTTCTGGCCGGTCCTGCTTGGTTGCGTCTGGTCAGCTCTTTTGTGGTCCGGAAGACTCCGGTCCTGCCAGGCGTTGCGAGGCAAGGATTTTATCTGGTGGGGCGGGCTCCTGTCCTGCTGGGTCGTCTGGAGTTTGGTTCTGCAAGGTGCTGTAAGGTATTTTGTGGTGCTGAGGAGATTGGTCCAGTTGGGTCAAGTCCGCTTTGGTTCTGCAGTCTTTGGCGAGGCGTTATCTGGTGGGGTCAAGATAGGTTTTGTACTGTCCTGTCGAGTAAGGCGTTGTGTGCTAAGGCGTTTCATTGCTCGGTGTAGTGCTCTCTGGTGGGGTCTACTGTTGTCCTGTGAAGTGAGGTATTATGAGCTATCGCATGGCTTTGTGAGGTCCTGATTGGTCTCGCGGGGGTCGGTGGTGTTCTGTATGGTCTTGTCAGCTGTCATGTGGTCTGGAGAGGTCCTCAATGGCGCCGTGGGGAAGGGCGGTGCACTGTACTGCCTCGTATGCTGTTATGTGGTTTGGTGAGCACCGGTTGCGTTGCGTGGTGTTCAGAGGGGCGGTGCTTTGTCTTGCATTGCTCGGCTGGGTACTGCAGCATATTATATGGTGTGGCGGGCGAGGCTAGGCGGTCCATCGTGGAGCAAAGTACTGCCAGGTGCGGTATGGTGTCAAGGTGTTATGTGGTTTGGAACTGCGAGGAACTGAGGACCCTGGCGAAGCGTTGTCCTGTGAAGTACGGCTATGCAAGGTATGCTAAGGGCTTATGTTTTTTGGCAGGGCGGGCCGGTGTAAAGAGAGCTAGTGCATGGCAAGGTAGTTCGAGGCCTGGCATGGCTAGGCGTTCGACTGTTCGGCCTTGTTTTGCACGGTTGGCAGCGGCTGAGTAATGTCCTGTAAGCTTTGGCATATCTTGCACTCCGTGGGGTGAAATAACATGAGCGAAAACAAAAACCCACAAACAAGTCCACAAATGGACTACAAGCGAATAGACGTGGAAATCAGGGGAATGTCAGCTCTCCTGATGAACCGTTTGAACCCCGAAAGTCTGAGAGCTAGAGGCAGAGCAAGAGTAAAAGCATACAGCACGAAAGACGATGCAGCGAAGAGTGCGTACATAGCCGAAATTGAAGGCAGAGAGCAGCTGTACATTCCGATGGAAGCGGTATACAGCATGATGATCAACACTGCTAAGGGCTACAGAATCAAACGCTCCAGCGTATCTGGTTTTCTGGCTGGAACAATGAAGATCGAACCTGACAAGATCCCACTTGGCACCAACGTGTACGAAGTCGACGAGCGAGCAGTCGTCATTCAAGGCCAGCGCGTATTGAAGGGCAGAGTAATGATACCCAAATGGGCTGCAAAGTTCCAGATAGTCTACAACGCGAAATATCTTCCCGAGGGCATAGAAGAAGTAATACACTCTATCCTTGAAGAAGCCGGCGTACGAATGGGCCTCCTCGACTTTAGACCACAACACAAAGGATGGTTCGGAACCTTCGCCGTAGACAAGTTCCAACCACTAGACACAACAACTGAAGAAACGACAGCTCAGACAACCGAACCAGCAAAAAAGTCTCGGGGCAAGAGGGCAAAGAAGACCGCTTAACGGGCTTCATAAGCCCTCATCTCCCTTTTTTCTATCATATATTGGGGTGTCTAACACGCCTGACAGAAATAACGTCAAAGTTGGAGATCGCATTAAGGCCAGATGGTTCGATGATCCATTTTGGTACAAAGGCACAGTCTTCGTGCATGATGGAAAACTGGCGATTCAGACCAGAACACCAGGCGGCAGCGAAGCCATAGGATATCTCGAAGACGCCGACGAAGTGCGTAAGCTCTAATCCCTCCTTTTTTTTCCCCCTAGGGGTGCACAATGGAAAGTTTCTTTCGACTGTTTAGAGAACGGTTGTTCCTGGCATTCTATGACTGGCTTGATACCAACAAGGAAGCGATCGGCAAGTGGTACGGCGACCTGTATGATAAGGCGAAGAAAGCTGAGGCTGAGTGTGACACGTTTATGAAGATCATGGGTGACTCGTTGTGGATGTTCAACATGATTGCCGATTTGGGCGTGTGGGCCGGTGTTGGTCTGAACAAGTTTGACCTACAATGGCTCAAGCCTGGATTAGATGAAAAATCCTCAAAGCGCATGTTGGCCTTAATCTCTTCAAGCCTTGGCCTTCAAGGACTCCCGCAAGACGTCAGACAGCAGCAAATGGCCATAATCAGCTCAAAGAAGTTCTCTCTCAAACTGTTCACAGAGGCACAGCAACCATAGGATGATGTTGACTATGCAGGATTCCCAGAAAGACTTTTGCATGAAGAAGTGTGGACGCGAAGAAGTCACTGGAATACTCTTAAACGACCCTGAATGGCTGAAGAAAGAGCAGTTCTACATGAAGTGCAAGAGATGCCGCGAAAAGAGAGCTAAGCAACCTGCAATCAACCGTAAAAAATTCTCCCTTAAACTGTTCACAGAGCAACTCTAATTACCCTCTTTTTCTCTACGGGGTGACAAAAATGGTCTTCTATGAAGAGAACCCAGACGAAGACGACGACGACCAAGAAGAAGAAGAGGAAGAGTAGACCGGCTCACCGGTGAGTACTCACCGTCCCTTTTTTCTTTTGGGGTGAACGATGAAAGCCCACTATGAAAGCATGCTCAACGAACGCCGTTGTTGGCGCGCCAACAAGACCTGTCAGTACGGAAAAATATTCCTTAGGCAGCTCTACTCTTGGTCAGAGGATAATCCCTTACATCCGATGCTAGTCTTGAAAGTGTGCGACCCATGCTATTATGATGGCGTAGCAGTCGAAAGGACCGTACTCATCAACGATGGAGAATTGAAACTACTGTCTCGTGCAGAACACATCGAACAATTTTACCTTAGAATGAACATGCATTATCCAAAATACGAGCTCTCTCTTGGATGCACCTAAACTCCTCCCTTTTTCTGTTCGGGGTGAATAGTTGACAGATACTCTTGAGAAATCAACGGAAATTCAAGAACCCGAGGCCAAGGAGAGTGACCTTGACTTCCTACTGCATCACGTAAACGTGACTAGGGCCCGAGAAGGAAAAACGGCTCCTAAGGCTGCCCTGTACGCCATGCTCGAATACATCGAGCGCAAACACTGGTATGGCTACCGCCGGAGTTGGGAGATCCTCATCGACGTCATGGCAGACCGTCTTGGCATAATCGCTGAGCCTTGGAAATACGCTCTTCCAGGCGTTACCGTGCGCTACGATAACATGATAAAGCAAGGATGGATTAAGCAGAAGAAGACACAGTACCCGGATCTGGCCAAGCACTTCAAGCAATCAGGCATGATGGAAGAGTACCTGGCCGCTGCGCAGCGGGATCCTTGGGACCACCTTGGAGACATCTTTGAAGAACAACAATTGGCAGGACGACATAACATGTTGGGGCAGATGCTCACGCCGAAGAACATCGTTGACTTCATGGTAAAAATAATGATGCCGGATAAAATCGAGAAACTGCAGACGGTGATGGAGCCAGCGGTTGGTACGGGCCGTTTCCTCATTGAAATGAGCCTGCTAAATCCTAAGGCTCCGCTTATACTGTTTGGTGTAGAAATTGACGTAACACTGTACCGCGCATGCCTTGTAAATATGGCTTTGTTTAGCAAACATCCTTACGTCATTATCTGTGCCAACACGCTGATGCTTGACAACAATAGGTCAGGACCTGCCAGTGAATTGTGGAACAGAGGAAATATTTGGGAACCCATCGATGTTACAGACTTCTATTGGAAACCCGCACCAATAACTTCAACGCGCTTCTCACTCAGTCATTTTACCAATGAAACTCTGAAGGCGCTTCCGGTGCCCGATAAAAAAATTGAAACACCGTCAACAGGTGGCTACGACGCAATTATGACAAATCCGCCATTTGGCAAAAACTATCGTGCAGGCATAACATCAACATAACCCTTCTTTTTCTATGTGGGGTGATAAGAATGCAAGCAAGCGTTAATTTCCACTGCGTAGGCTGTGGTCGACCAATACCTTGGAATGGCCACGGCATGTTTGCTTACACGTGCGTGTGCGGAGCCACATTATTCGCAGACCAAGAAGGACATTATGCTCCTCCGGCAAGTCTAGTCATCGGAACAAGTGAAAAACGACAGCTGCCACACTTGGACTACTACCTCGGATTCAGCAACTACGTTTCAGTGGAGAAAAATCGAGCCTACGAAGAGCTTGTCAAACTAGGATGCACGTGGTCTTGGGATTGTTCAGAGTGCAAGAATCAGATAATAGAACTGAGAAGAGGACAGATCAAAGCTGGAATGATTAAGTTCGAGATACATCCAAGCTTGAAAGCTCTTCTATAACCCTTTTTTTCTGTTCGGGGTGAAGCCGTTGAATCGTGAAGAAGGATTCAGCCTGAAAGCATTCGCCATTTCAAACGGTGAGTGCTTTCAGATGTGGGAAGTAACACCAGAAGCGATTGAACACGGCGAGCAAGTGACGGACACGAGAACTGGAAGGCACGGCCAAGTGCGATGCACTGCATGGATCCCAGAACTTACAACGTGGGCGTACTGCATCTCCATGAAAGACATCGACGATGAGAAGAAATGGGTTCTAGAGCGTTTTCTGATAAGGGCCCCTGCACAGACCAGGATAGACGAAGCCGGCACAAAAGTGTTTTACGCGCCACGAAGGCTTAAACATCAGCAGCACTTGGCCGCTTACGTGCAAAGGCGTAACGTGAACATCAAAGACCCATACAACAACGCGGCATGGCGAACTAAACGACTAGACAAGCTGACATAATCCTTACTTTTTTTCTGTCTGGGGTGAACACCCATACCAACAATGAGGAGCCAATTCAGCATAGAGCAGATCGCAAAAGCGGCGCAGCGACTAGCACACGAAATCCCAACATTCCACAAGGTCACTTCCGCAAATCTTGACATTGAATTCTACTACAACAGCAAAGGCGAATGTTACAGGGTTCGAGTTACACGCCGAAGGAGAACGGGCAAGAAGGCTTACGTTGGCACGGCCTACGAACACGAAGAAGTCGAGTATTTGGGCTTCGGCGCCGAACCCAAGCTGTACTACAGCAGCGGTGACTCAACCAAGATTTCGATTGGCGACGAAGCGGACAGGAAGTTTGCAGAGCAATGGCTCGCTGACAACATGCGCGGCGTAACGCCGCAACCGCGCTTCTCGCTCGTACAGATCGAGGAGCCGACAAAGAATCCTAGAAGGGCTAGAGTTGAACGCTCTGCAACTGCGTCACCTTAAGCGGTTCTGCCAGAGAAACGGACTTGACACTGCCGAAATAGATTCGAGGATCTCCTACAGCGAAAACAAAGATCATCTCGGGACCTTAGTTCCTAGGAACCTTGAGGATCTAGTAGTCCAGGGCGAAGCGCAGCTCGAGCAGTACATGACTGAACATTTTCTGACGTTCTATGTCTCGTGCATCTTGGCTGGAGAGATGGAAATTGAGCATGCTGCGCTTCCAGCACGGTCTAAACCGTTCTCTCTGCGAGAATACGCAAACTTTTAATTGTAGACTCTCACAGTCTACAACTGGATGGTGTAAGAATGTATAAGAAAAAGAAAGAGGAAACACCTGTATCCTTCGTGAACGTCGGCCTCCCGGAAGAACTCGACAAGCGCCTGAATACGTACTGCCTGAAGCGGATGAACAAGAACGGCAGGATACGACAAGGGCTCAGAACAAAGATCGCTAGAGCTGCTCTGGTTGAATGGCTGGATAAATACGAGAATGACTTGACTGTGGAGCTGTAGAGCTCCAAACCCCCTTTTTTCTGAGGTCAGAAACTTTTTAAGTTTTTAGACTGATTATCAGTTAGATGTTTCATGCAAGCTTCTAACACTGATGAGATTTATGCGTCTGTTCTGCATGTTTTGAGTGAAGACCGTGACGGCCGGGTAGAAAGGCTTCTCAGAGACATCTTGGAGTGGGAGAGACTCTATCCCTCCAAGACTCCTTATGATGGTTTTGAGTGGTACGATGTCCACGCGGATCCTCGTACCCTGAACAGGTTGGTGACTGAGAAAATTCTACACGTTCAGCTCAAAACCAACAAATCTATCACTTATCGAGCCATAGACCTTGATGCAACGCAGCGAGCAGTCAAGGACTACCAGGGATTACTGACTCCGGTAGAGGAATCAACAGAGATTCCGTCGGACCTCTTCAGTTTTGTTGTCGGGCATGACGAGAAAAAAGAGCTTATCCTTAGAGGCTTGGTGTCGGAGGAGCCGGTGCATTTTCTTCTGTACGGCACGGTAGCCTCAGCTAAGACGTTGATACTCGAGGATTTGGGCCGACTGCCTCAGAGTCATTTTGTGCTCGGCAGCGCGCTTACACGAGCTGGCTTGTTTGAAGTTCTCTACAACGCAAGGCCACGATACCTGATCATCGACGAGCTGGATAAAGTGGCTGACACAGAGAGTTTGACTGTCCTTCTAAGTCTCATGGCAAGAGGTTTTATCCGGGAAACAAAGTATAAGCGCCACCGGTCATTGAAGCTCAAGACATGGGTCTTTGCCAGCGCCAATGTAATAAACGTCTTTTCGGGGGCCCTGCTCAGTAGATTTACACCTCTTCGCTTCAGAGATTACACACTGGACGAGTTCGTGAGCGTGACCGTGGCAGTCTTAACTGAACAGGAAAAACTTTCTCAGGCCTTGAGCCTCTACATAGCCGACAAGACAGCACAAGTACTCGAAACCAGAGATGTTCGAGACGCTGTAAAGGTCGCTCGACTCTTGAAAACCAAAAACAAAGCAGACGTCGACTACGTTATTTCAATTTTCAAGAAGCAGAAGTAGATCCACCCCTCTACTCTCAGTATCTTAGCTGCGCTACTCAGGAGCTAGCCTTATATGCGAAAATCACCGAGTCTGATTCAGTGATTAGCATGAGAAGTCTCGACGAAATGGCTTCGCAAGGAAAAGCGAAGCTGGACAGGAAAGCTGGATCAATGGCATCCAGTTACAATGCCGCCAAGGGCAGGATGAAGACAGGCTACGGAAACACCCCATTCGGGCCGACGAGAAAGAGTAACTACGGCGCAGGAGTCGACGCTGCGAACTACCGTACAGACAACGAGAAATGGCTGCGCAACTGGCGCGCCAAGATGGCAGAGTAAGCGTCCGGCATCAGCCTATAGACACCCAACTTCAACCCTCTCTTTTTCTTTTTGAGTTATTCAGACATTTTAGCTGCCCATCGGTTAGCGACCTCTCCTGCTGCTAAGCCCGTGTGAGGTTTTGCATGCTCAGCCAGTCTTTTCATGCGTAGAATCGACTTCTCAGTCCGTTCAGCTGCCTTCTCCCACATTTGCTTAGTCTCAGGTTTTGTGGCCTTGGCTGCTCGGTCACGTTGTCTAGCGAGCTTTCGCTCAGTTTCCTTGATTCTCTGACTCCAGAATTCCTTCGGCCGCTCGTAGTATCGGGTCAGTTTCTCCGCTATTTTCTCAGTCATTGGTTCTAATGTCAATGCATACCCTCGGTCAACCATCTACGCATTACCGTAAACTTCTCGAGGTGGTCGACTTCGTCATCTCTGATCTCTTTAACGATGTCTGCCTGGTTTCTTAGTTTCGTTGCTAATTCAGTGTTTCCTGCCTTTTCAGCGGTCTTAGCTGCGTCTCGGTATTGGTTCTCGAGCTCAGCGTAATCATCAATAGCATCCTTTTCTTTCCCTATTGCATTATCAACCCGGTCCAAGAAGGTGTTCATGTACAATATTGGCACTTCTTGCGGGAGCTCACCCAAGCGAGCATTTATCAAATCATCAACAGTTTCAATGCGTATTTTTCCCATCTGTTGTATGCTTACGTCCAATGCTGGCTTTTGGTAAACTCTCACGTATCCTGCACGTTTGTCATTCAGCCAACTCATAATTTTGTCGAGACTACTAGCCGACATTCGGTGCACCACTTCAGAGTAGTCGACGTAACGAATAAAACTTTTCGTCAAAGAGAGGGAGATCCCGATCGCCGCTTCCAGTGGTTCGCGGTTCACACGAGTTTTTGCGCTGTTCGCTTGTTTCAGTGATGCGTATAGGGCGGTTTCTGCCTATTGTGGATGCATAGGCTTAAAATAGAGAATACGGATAGATAGAGAATAGGTGTTTATAGGTTGAATAAAAAGCCCGATAGAGAGAAAAAGCGGAAGGCTGGCGAGGAAGATGAGGAGAAGGAGCCTGAGCCTGGACCTGAAACTGAACCTGAACCTGGATTAGGTGAACTGAAGAAACCGATAGACGAACGAATAGACGAGTTGAAGGAAGAAGGAAAGACTCCGTCGGAGATCGTGCTAATTCTGTACGAGGAAGAGTACAGCACACATGAGATTATGAAGCGTGGTCTTCCACTGAGAGCCTTGAAGCACCCTAGTGAAAAGACAGCGGAACCATCAGTATCTCTAATTGAGGGAACCGTAAAGGGCACGGGGGCCCTACAAGAGTTCAAAGAATTAATACGAGTCCAAATCTCGAAGACCCGAGACCTTTCAGAAGCATTCTACAATCTGGGATTAGGCGTTCTATTGGCGTCCCTAAGCAAAGCTGGCATAAGCATCGAGGACTTTCGAAAGATAGCTACGCAGGAGGGCCCGCTGAAAGACGCGCTCAAGACGGCCGGTGACACGGCCTTTAAAGCCTTGGAATATTACCATTCAGACCTGATCACGCACGTAGAGACTGAACGAGACGAAGCCCGAGCGTACGCAAGCTTACTAGAGACACGTGTTGAAGAAATTAAGAAGATCATGGACCCCAAAGTGAGGATGGAGAAGATGATCTACAACTTGGTTCTGCTGAGTGGAACGGTGAAGATGGATCCTGAAGCGTTGGAGAAGGTTCTTTCATCTTACATTGGGTTGGAGGTCATTGCGCAATGAGCGAAGAAGAAGCCAAACCAAAAACTGCGTCCGGCAAAGAAGCCAAGAAGTCTCAGAGTGTAGACGAAGCTGTCAAGTTTTACAGCAAGCGATGGGGAGTTTCCGAAGAAGAAGCTGCCGAAAAGATGCAAAAATTTCTGGCAGACAGAAAGGTTCCTAGCATTGAAGAGATGTTTCCTGAACCTCTAGGCGCGTTAAGTGCCAAAGTAATGGAAGCTAATCAAGCCATGATCAGCACGGCAATGACGAAGAAGAAAATTGAAGAGATAGACCATCCGGTAAAGACGTCGGGGATCGCGCAAGATATAGACGAAGCTGTGCATGAGGCGGGCGCGGACATCATAAGAAAGAAGCTAGGAGCGGTTGACCCGATCAGAGAGGAGGTCGATAAGGCTGTAGCCGCGTTTTTCGGTGGCATGGTGAAGGACAGGTTGGAGGGTAAGAATGGCGCCGAGGATATCAAAGAGGCACTTGACGCTGAATTCGACGAGTTCAATGAAAAGATGATCAAGCCGCTGTCTGAGCAAGTGAAGGAGTTGAAGGAAGCTGCTACCAAGAAGGGAGGGGAGGCAAAGTCAGAAGGTGAGATGGTACCTGTAAGCCAAGTTGCAGCCAAGATAGTAGAGATGGAAAACAATTACAAGGCATTCCTCGAAAAGCGAGGCTTCAAAGTGGACACAGTGACTGTCGACAAGCCCGAGGTAGAGAAAATGATAAACGAGGCCGTGGCGGCAGAAAAGACAAAGCAGGAAGCACTCAGGGCGCAATGGGAGAAGGAAAGCGGCGCTAACGTCACACTGGAAAGTGAAAGGATCAAGGCAACAGAGAAGATCCTATCAGGCGTTACGGACAGAGTTTTCGACATGTTCTTGGGCCCGTTGAAGGACGAGATCCAGAAAGCCATGGATCATGGTGCGTTTAACCGTAGGCCTCCAGTGCCGCAACCCGGGGCGTAGTCTTTGGAAGGTTTCCCGAGAGCGCTTGGTCACGGTTTTGCCGTGGCTGCAAAGGTTGGCTATCAAGTTTTCCAATCTGCGATTCTGCGGGTAATTTTTCTCTTAGATGAGAAACATCTGGAATTGGCCATAGATCAGGACGTTGACCTTTTGCCGTTGTTCATGATCTACGCGCCTCAGTGGGTGAAATCCACCAGGGACCTCATAAACCGCATGGGTATGGGTTATGAGGCGAAGATTACCCTGCAAAGCAGCCTAAAATGGCTCGATGAACAGTGTCAAAAGCGCAACAAAGGCTACTATGACATTATTGTCAACCTTCCCAAGACTGAGGCGGTCGTGGGTTCAAATCCCACCCCGGTAGGAGTCATGACTCCTAACGCCAAGGACGCACCCGCAAAGGTCTATCCTCCTCCTGGAGCGGATCCGCAGCGGGTCGAGTGGTGGTGGGGCAACGTGCAGCGGTTGACGCGCTTCATATTTCACGGTGAGGTCCCCCCGTCAAGCAAGAAGTGGGGTTTAGAACACTTGAAGTGGCTGGCGCAACAAAAGGCTCAAGGCACAACAAGTATAGATCAGCTGCTCGAGAAGGGTGTTCAAGAAGTGAAGGAACGCAAAGAAGGCGAACAAAATTAACATCAGCGTGGTTATTCCCGCGTTGGATGAGGCTAAAAATATAGGGAATTGTCTCAAGAGTCTACAGGCCCAGAATCGACAATCAGACGAGGTTATAGTTGTCGACAACGGCAGCCTAGACGACACGCCTTCGATCGCGTGCATGTTCGGAGCTAAGGTTCTCAGTTATCCGCGACCAGATATCCGCCATGGAAACCTCGGAATGGTGAGACAGAAGGGTACTGAATACGCACGCGGCGATATCGTAGTGTCGACTGATGCTGACTGCATTTACCCGGAGGATTGGTTGCAGAAGATAGAGCGACACTTCAGCGATAATGAGGAGTTAGCCGTTCTGGGTGGGCCCGTTTTTGATGGAAACAGATCTCCTTTCCGTGATCTCGTGACGGGCCTAGGAAACTTTCATCGCAGTTACTGGTCTGGCTGGGGAGTTCCCTGGTTCTTGGGGGGAAACACGAGTTTTAGGCGAGAAGCGTTCTTGCGCACTGAAGGTTATCAGGGAGCTGGTGGTCAGGGCCCTGTTGAAGAGTGGGTTCTAAGTTTCAGGCTTGCACGTGTGGGAGAATGGGTTTGGGACGACGGTGTGTACTGCTACACTGACGTTCCAGAGTCGGCGGTAGCGTACGAGGCGGCGAAGATCCTAGCTCCGGCGCCGCTGGCCGCGTGGGCGACCGCAGCCCTTATTCATTTATGATGATACATCTATGATGATTGACTATGACAGTCACAGCGGCTGAGCAAACGGTAGATTTGGGACATGCGTTTGTTGACGGACGTCGAGGCCTGCAGCCGAACGATTTTATCAGGCCTAACGACCCGATTGTTCACGCCATAGCAGCTGAGATCATTACCAAGTTAGGCGGGCAGGACTCTCCTGTTAATCGGCTCAAGGCAGCCTACAATTTTGTGACGTTGAACATGCGCTACGTCAGTGACATGTCGCAGTTTGGCTATGAAGAAGTGTGGCAGCTGCCCGACTCGACGTTAACCAGGCGCATGGGTGACTGTGAAGACCTAGCCTTCCTCTTGTGCAGCCTGCTTTTAGCGCTGGGTATTGATGCTAAGATGGTTTTCGGCGTGTACCATGGTGAAGGTCACGCTTGGGTCTGGGCTGAAGTGAACGGTGTAGGCGGGATCCTAGAGAGCACGAGCGGCCAACCCTTCAATGGCTTCGCGGACCCAGCTAACTACATTGTCGAAGAAGCATACGCAACAAGGGCGGCGGGCGAAGAGGTGTTGGGCGGGGATCCATTGACGTCGCTTCTGATGTACCTTGCTCCTGGCTTGATTTGCTTCGGCATCGGCGCGTTCTTAATGGTTGATGATGCGCAGGACGCCTTCAAGCTGGAACTCAGCGAGAGCCTCACTGAGGGGCATCCCGGACAACAAGGCATGTTGTCAGGCGTCACGATACCAGGTTTGGGACCCCACATTCACCATTGGTGGTGGGGAATGTTCCTCGTGATCCTTGGAATAATCATTTTGGCCGTGGGCGTCCTTCTGTGGATGCTCAAGTATCTCTAAAGTAGCTGTATTGTAGTTAAAAAGTAACTATAAAGTAGTGAGATTATCCCCATTTTGTGCCGAAGCTGACCGTGATTGGTTGTTCTGTATAGTACGCGGTGTTGTAGACTACGGCTCTTATGTTTCTGTTGTACTGAACTGTGCCTCCTCCTCCGCCTTGCCACCAGACGTAGCCGAGGCCTGCGTAGAGGCCTTTGTAGATTGGGAAAACCTTATCGTTCGCGATAGGTGCGAAGGGCGGGATCCCTTTCGTGGCGTACACTCCTGTGCTCGTGCTGAGTTGTTTACCAAAGCCATCAACGCCAGGTGCTTCGGCGTAATAGATGTTCCGTATTCGAAAGCTCACAAGGCCGTTGTTGTCCGTGGTTAGGATGAGAGGATTGTTGACGTCGAAGAGGCTGCCGTTAAATGGTCCAGAGAGGTTCGGGTCGAAGAGGGCGTATGCCTTGAATACTGTCGTGTCAGGGTTGGAATCGGGGTAAATGTTGATTTCGACTCCTGGAATTCCAACGCCGCCAGCATCATAGACTTTGAACTGCATCAGGGCAGGCGCGCACTGTCCAAGGCGAGTCCAGTTTTCATCGCATTCGTCGACGATTATCGGTCCACCGTCGAAGCTGTAATAGTAGTCGAAGTTCTGTAGGGTTCCGACGGTTCCAACGCTTCGGATTCCCGCTATGGGCCCGTATGTTGGTCCTGTGGGCGTGAAGTAGACTCCGAGAGTGACGACGCCCGTAACGTAGACGCTGTACACATTGACGCCTTGTTCAACGTCGACGCCGTTGAGGTTCCAGTTTGCTTGATAGCCCGCAACGGGGGTTGCCGTGATCGTTACTTCCGTGGGAGCTGGGAAACTGTGTGTGCCTGTCGGTATGTCGATTGTTCCTGGACCGGAAACCGTTAGCATCAGCACGCTTTGTTGTGCGGCCTGCTGTTGGGCCAGGGCGGCAAGGATCGCGATTAGAGTTACTGGCGCTGCGACAGCTACTCCGACGACTACATAATCTCGAAGTTCTGGGCTCACAGAGGCACCAGCGGAAGGACTAAAACCGTTGGGATCATGGCCAGGTCAAACGTGTATGCCTGAACAAAGTATGCAGCCACGTCGAGCTCTACGCCGGTGAGTATGCCCGCGCTTATTTGGCTCTGCAGACTTGCGATCTGCTGCTGCATATAGGGCGCGACACTTCCTGTCCAGTCGCTTTGAATTGAAGCTAGAAGGTTTGTGGCCTCAACCGTGTAGCCTTCAGCTGCTAGCTCGTCGACGAGTGCACAGTCGAGCTCAGTACACTCTCCCTCCGGAGTTTGGGGTTGCGTCGCAGGGTCTTGACCTATCTTCGTCCATTTGACCACAACGTCTGGATTCTTGAAGATGCCGTATCCCAAGGCGCTTAGGAAGGCTGCCGCGATGAAGGCGTAAACCCAGTTAGTGATGCTGCCGAATTGCGAAGCCGCGTTTGCCACGAGTCCTGCAAGCTGTTTCTCTTCGAAGTCTTTGCTGGCAAGCTGAGCCTGGTTTAGCACGCCGTTGTTTTCTTGGCTGTACTTGTCCATTTTGTTGACGTAGACCTGCAGCGCACTTTGGTAAGCATTAAGAAAAGCTTGGCCTCCCCCCATGATGAGCGTAGTCACGGCGTAGTAGATGGCGACGATGGCTCCTACGGCTATGGTGCCATAAAGTAGAAACTGTCCGACCCATCCGTAGTCTTGGCTGCTCAAACTCAATCCCTAAAGCACACTAAGCGTTCAGAGGCTAAAAGTGTTTTCCACAAAAAAAGGAGGGCCGGGTTCAAATCCCGGCCACAGCATAGGTTTCATTCGTCCTCCTTGAGAAAGAGGGCGGGTGTGAGGCCGAATTCCTTCACGATCCACTCTTTGAAGAATTCGTTTCCCCATCCGCGCGAAGTCAGTCCCTCATCGACTGCTTTTTTGAGGAGTAGCCTTTGACATTCCTCTATGCTAAGCTTAGATATCTCAGCCCAGATTTCCTCGTCTTTGTTGCCGCTGCCTCTGCCTCGGCCGAGCATCTGGCCTAGCTCCCAGGAGTCTATTAGGCCGAAGACGGCTATGCGCCAGTGTCTCACGTCTAGGGGCATGCTGTAGACTTTGACGTGTTCTTCCTCGATTTTCTCCTGTTTCTCCCGGCTTAGCCGAGTCTCTTTTTGATGCTGCTTCTTTTCCATGTTTTCGTAGCATTTCTTGTCGGTGCACACGGGCCTTTGCTGGAAGTTTCCACTCAACTGTATCCCCAGTTTGGGACATCCTGCGCCTGTCTTGCATTCCTCGGGTACTTCGCCATAGAAGAGTTGATACTTCTCTCGCTCCTTCCAGCTCATGTCACTGTAGGGCGATTCGATGATCACGATTTTGCCCTCTTTCCTCAGCTCATCTGCTCGTTTGTTGAGGCGTTGTTTCTGGTGGTCCTTGCGCTCGTCCTCGATGAGGGTTTCTACGTGCCAGTGGATAGATTGCACATCATGGTACTGGTCGGGCTGTTTCCGGACGTCCTCGGCTGCTTTAACCTGTTTCTTAGGGTCGGTGACGCGTGCGAATTCTAAGCCTGCGCGGAGTGAGAGTTTCTCACCGGTGAGTATCTCTTGGGTCCTTGGCTCCAGCTTCGTGAGTTCGAGGTAGTGCTGTATGGTTTTCGTGCTTTCCTTGTTGCCGGTGAGCTCCTCTATTGTCGCGGCCAGCATGTCTAGTGTTGCTTGTTCTCCGTGTTTCTGTCGCATTAGGTCGTGGAGTTCCCGGTACTGTCGGGCCTTTTCCATGGCGGGGATCTCTCGGCGATGCAGGTTCTCAACCAGTCTCCAGCTTCGGATTTCAATTTGACCGTCAAGGTCTTCGCGGAAGCGTCGAATCCGGCAGAGTATAGTTTTACCTGCGAGATTGTTACGCCAGCGGTACTTCATGCCCTCGTAGCGAAGGCGGCCAACTACGCCGGTGTGGATTCCCTTCTTGTCGGCTTGGGTTACGACGATGGGTTCAATTTGGCCGGTGGTCATAAACGACGCGGCCATGTTCTTGATATCCTGTTCGGTTATGTCGGTTGGGCCCTGCCACACGATGTTTTCCAGCGGGATCTCGACAAGAGCCGCACGATCTACAATCACGACGTGGCCCCTCTTACGTAAGGTTTCTCCGTCTTCTTCGTGGCTCATGGATCATCCACACACCCTGTTCTAGCGGGGCATCGTGCACAAGAACTCGGACGTTGATGAGGCGCATAACGGCAGTTATGGTAAAAGGTAGAATAGAATACCGTAGGCGCTGGAATTGCTCCCCAGACACTCATTTCTGTCTCCCCCGCTTTTCCTTCTTTTCTTTGGCATTAACTATGGCGCCAGTTTCGTTGATGCTAAACTCGTACTTGTCTAGGGTAACAGGGCCCTTTTCGAGAACCTTCACCACTTCAGGCGGAAACTGATCGGTGAAGTCCCAACCCCAAGCCACGCTACCTTTGTCCCATGCACTTTCACCGACTTTCTTACCCTTCCAAGCATGATTCATAAGCAGGCCTGTGTCGAACTCTGGAACCTGCGACCCCTGCGGTCCCTCAGGTGCTCCCAGGTAGTTGTCGATCAGGTACTCCGTTTGAAGTATCGCGTCCTGCAGCTGCTTCTCGGTGTGCTGATCTGGAAGGAGGACCGTAATCTCTAGGTATTTTTTCACGAAATCCATTTCACCGACTTTGTCCGTCCTGCCCTTGCCTAACCGGAATTCCGTGATTTTCGCGCTCGGGGCACTCATACCTTCTCCCCCATTTGCGTTTGAGCATGCGCGCTCGGGCTACCGCAGTGAGGGCAGCACGGATGAATGAACCTGTTGTAAAGCGTCTTACATTGGGAACAAGTCACGAAATCAGGCATCTTAGGTTGTTTGTGTAGCGTGTTGATGGCTGCGTCGTCACGGGGCATTGGCATTCTTCTTTCCTCCCTTTATTAAGCCGGCACTTCTCAGGATAAAATCATGCCAGTTCTTATCCCCATATTTTTCCTTCTTTTTCTGAAGAGCGTCGATCTCTTCGTCTGTGAAGGTTTCATTGATTGTTTTCATAGCTTCACCTCGATAAATTACTAAGTAAGTTACTAAGTAAGCCTTATTAATAAAAGGATTGCGGGTACGCGCTATAAGTCATTCACGAGGCATGATGTTCGTCCGACGAACTACATGGTTCCTACACTCAGGCCTTGACGTCTTCTAAAGCGCGTATTTTGAGGTACTCGGCAACAGTCATGTTCCTCGCTTTTGCGAGTCGTTCTACCTCATCATATTCCTTCTGCTCGCGCACCCGCTCCCATGTGACCCGCTCGACTATCCACTTGCCCGCCGGTATGCCCCTCTTTTCGTGACCAGTCTGAACCGTTTCAAGCGCGGCGATGTACCCGTCTCTTCCGCCTGTTTCGGCGGCTTCTGCGAGTTTCTCCTGCTGGATTTCTCCAACCTTCATTTTTGCCAGCGTCAACGCGTCCTTGTAGTAGATTTGGCCCTTGCGAACCGCTTCCTGCATGGGTGGAGTCAGCTCAAGGACCTTGAGGTACTCGCTCAGCGTGCTCGTGCCTATACCTAGGCTCCTTGCGACCGAACTCTCTCCTACCATGTTGGAGGAGATAACGTCCATTAGCGCCCGCGCCCTGGTTATCGGATCTGCCTCCTCATGTAGAACGTCCAAAATGTCAATCAAGCTCTCTTTCCTCGCCTCTTCCTCGGAAATGTTTACGACCAAGCAGTCCTGCCCCACCACGTAGGCTTTGGTTCCGATCTTCTCTTTCGACAAGAACCTGCGTCTTCCGACATAAACACCATAACCGCCATCTTCGGGGCGGGTCTTAAAAGGTGAAACGATCTTTTCATGCCTCGCGTTCTCGATCAGGACCTTGTCTTGTTCGCTCTCCCCAAAGGCTTCGTTATAGCGGACGTTGCATTTGCTAACGTGAAACTTCTCAGCGGGGATCCTGTCACCGAACTTTGGCAAGTCGGGGGTTTGGTCTACGCGGATGGGTTTAGGCATATAATTACACCATAACTCCGTTAGAATTAACGGAGAAATAAAAGGCTTTCCGTATGACCGTAAGAATTAAGCAAGAATCACGCAAAAATGCGGATAGCCAGCCATTAAGTTATCTGATGACTTTGACTTTTCCCTGCTTCATCCAGGATAAGAACTCCTTCAACTCCTTCCACTCGCCTTCCGTGAGAGGCATCTCTTCAGGCCGCTGGCCACTCCAAATGTTTAGGTAGGGCTCCAACTTGACGTATTCCTGTTCGACAACTTTAGGATTAATGAATGGCGCCTTATCATACACGCCTCCCACAGCATCAAGCTCGTTCTCACCGGTGAGTCCAGCCCTCTCGTGGCCCAGCATAAAATTAACGTAGGCCCTGCTCACGCCGATGTCAGGAGGACTTGCTGCCGACTTGAAAAACTGCCGGAGCATGTGCGTTCTGAAACTGTACGGCCCGGTCCATAAGCCGTGTCTTTCAAGGTTCTCGCGCAGGTTAACCAGGAAAGAGTTTATTTTCATAGCCTGGCCGTCCCGGTTGATGAAAAGGTGTTTCGACTTCACGCCTAGCTCATCTAACAGTTCAGCTCTTAACGGCCTCCACTTCTGGATCTCCTGGATGGCGTCAGCGCCGATAAACGTGAAATATGGAGACTTGTTGCCCTTTCTTTCGGAAAAGTCTATGCGTATTCTTGGCTTGCCAGCGTCTATCTCCCTGAAAATGTACTCGGCCTGCATGCTGATGTCGACCAGAACCTGCTTGACGCTCTGGCCACTCTGCAGCTGAGTTATTAACGCTGCGCGGTCCCGCTGATTCACCACGGCCAAGGCCCTGCGGATCCGCTCACTTGTGCACTCTGGCTCCCTGTACGTGCGGCCGCCTCTACGCTTGTAAACGCCCCTGGCACTCGTCAAAGGTGTCTCGTTTAAATCGCAAAACAACTTCACAGGAAGAAAGAAGTAGCTCCACTTGTAATGTCCATTCTTGCCTGCTAGGTCCTTGTTATCCCTGCTAAAATCTAAGGCTAACTGCAAAGCCCAGCGCAGATCTGCAGGATCATCACTACGCCTCCTACGGCGATGCTCCTTCAAGAACTCGTCAGGAGATATCTCCAGGCCGTGCTTAAGTCTGAGCCACTTGAAAAAACTGCACAGACCGTGAGCGTTGCGCTGCCAGCTTGATCCCCCAAACTCGTGCTGACCCAGAAACAATCGGACACTGTCAAACCTCAAGAACTCCAGGATCTCAGCCCTGCAAACCCCATAGGGCAAACTTGGCCGCCCACCCCTCAAAGCCCTTTTTCTCCCGGAGGAAGTGAGCGATACTCAAACATACTAAACCCTTTAGTCTAACCTATAATGGTAAGGTCGGGCGTTTCTGATGGTATTTTTGAGTGTTTAAAGTTCTGGAAGTTTCCAGCCTTCCTTTCTCTTGCTTCGCACTATTTCGCGGACTTCAGGCAGGGTGAGGGCGAAGTACACGTGCTCGCAGCTTCTTGACTCGTCCAGAATACAGCGGATCCCGTCGGGCTTGAAGTAGACATCAGCGTTCTTGTGGAGCTTGTTATCCCAGATCTTGACGCCGTTTTCGTCGGCGTTTAGCTTTTTGAACCTGGGCTCCTCGGCCTCTGTGGCCTTGAGTTCTTCTCGTCTTCTGCGTCCAGCGTCTTCCAGAAATTGAGCTATGCTTCGGTAGCCGTGTTGTGGGTTCTCGTTGATGAATTCTTCGATAGAGTCGGCGAACTCTTTCTTCATGCTGAGGTTTCTAAACTTCTTTGGTTTCTGGCCGTTCTGCCTCTTCCGCATCCTCCTTCTCCATTTTCCCATACGTACGGATGAAATAGATAAACTTAACGCATTTCTAGCGGATAACTGCGTGATAAATGCGGTAAAAACGGTATGGTGCCCTTTGACACTTTCCCCTAAATTGACGCGCTGGAGGTCAACGGTTTTAAGCTGAGCGTTTCCTAAAGTCTTATAAGCAAAACTCACGCAAACCTCACGCAATATTGGGGGCAATAAAATGAGCGGCGAGTTCAAGAGCTACAGCCTCAGCAAGGGGCTGCACGAGGCCATCGTAGAATTCCTCGTTGACCATCCTGAGTACCGCGGGCCCACCGAGTTTTTGAGTGAAGCGGCTAGGGTGCGCATGGAAGACCTGACCAGGCTGAGGCTTGAAAAGCTCAAGGCCAAGCAGGAGGCAGCCACCCCATGAGTGAGAAAGCCGAGATCCTCAGGGGCATTGTCAAAGAGTTCAGGAAGATTAAGAACCGTTCCAAGGAGGACGCAGCCAATGAGCAAGAAGGAGCTCCCAGCTGACGAACGAGAGGCCATCCGAGACGAGCTCTCCGAGATTACAGAAAGGGTTAGGAAGCAGCTTAAAGTAACCATTCCCGAGGCGAAGCACGAAGTCTCTGAGATCTACACTACAGTGTGACGCTTTTCGTCGGACGAACACCATCACAAAACTTAAAAACTGAATGACTCAGAAGACGTAATTAGCACGGCGTGAACGGCTCGCTCGCCACAGTCCTTGACGTTAGGCTTCAGAAATACGACCATCCGCAAGGATTGGACCCGTAGATCTTATGCCATGGGCACCTAGCGTAAGCGTCCAAGGCCGTCTCGGGGAAAAATCTTTCATCTCTCCAAGGTGAATCTTCCCCCAGGAGGCGGCAGCTGAGATCTCGATGCACTTTGAGGGCGGGTCCCTTTGGCCATAGGCTACCGTGAACACCAGACTGCACGATCCCCGGGTTCGAATCCGGGAGGACAAGCGACGAGTAAAAGGCAGGCTATTCGGGTGCAACCTCTGGGATAGGTTCCAAGACCGTAACTGCCCTCACCTTGATATAAGACATTAAAATTATCGTCCCGCCGGCTACGGTGGAAGTCTTTGCCGCGGTAAACACTTATGCCAAGCAGCTTAAGATCTGACGCTGCGCGCATTCATCATTCTAAGCTGCCTCCGTCAGTGTAGCCAATTATCCCCTCGTTAAAGGGAGGCGAGACAAGGATCAAGAGAACACAAGACCTATTTTAAGTGTTAGATTAGCATATATGATTAGCAGGTATGTTTAACATACATGTTATACATATCCATGTCGAGGTGTGCTCACCGGTGAGCGAAGTGTTCTTGTATTTCTCGTTGGTGTTTGTTGATGCGGGCCTTAGCTCTCCTTATCCTCCTAGATGGCACCGTGCTTATCACAAGATATTCCCTACCTCTCCGGCGCATTATGTGCATGCTCACTCTCTGTAACCCCTCGACCTAAGTTTATAGTGTCGTATTCTGTCGCTGCAGTTCTTGTTCCGACATCTCCAACAACGCGAATCTACAATGTCAACTACTGACATGCACCGGTTCGTCATGTGTGATCCCTCTGCAGGAGCTCGATGAATGCTTTCTTGAGGCCCAGCTTCCACAGGCCACTTGTCGGGTCCCGCATCAGATAGATTATGTTCTCTTGGCGCAGCTTGGCCAGGACGTCGGCGACGTCGTTGACGTTTATGCTTAGCATATCTGACATCGCGTAGTGATCCTTCACGAGAACATACTTGCTGCCGGTCTTGTTGAAATGGGATACTAGTAGATCTACTACTGCTCTTTCCGCGTCTCCAGGAGAGGAATCTCGCAGCCAATTCTGAATGCTGACCTGAATAGGCTTCTTTTGGGGGGAAGTGTTATACTTCTGTTGTCCTTCTGTTATACTTCTGTTATACTTATGTACATTATTAGACATATCTCTATCTCTATCTCTATCTCTAGTACACAGCACAACAGCTATATCTTCACCAAAATCAGTTAAAAACCAAAACTCGTCTTCTTTCTTGACGATTCCATACTTTTTGAGCCTCCAGAGGTACACATTCACAAATCGGCAGCTTTTTGAGGTTTGTTCAGCCACTTGCCAACTAGCGACGGATCCGCCAGCCTGAAGGATCTCCATGATGCGCAACGTCAGTCCGCGGAGCCGAGCAAAGGAAGTAGTAGTATTACCAAAAGAGAGGGTTTGGTCTGTGAGCTTCATCGCATTTCACACTCACTAGTGAGGTTGAGATGAAGCTTGCTCTGCTCACAATATAACACTTTAGCGCGCGCCACCCTAAAAACAATGTGGATACGGGGCCCGGATTTGAACCGGGGACATCAAGGCTATGGACCTTGCACGATGCCTGGCTTCGTCACCCCGTAGCCTCATGATTTGACCTCTGTCAACATTTTCGCCTTCCTTATCGCATTCTCAACGACGTCAAGAACATCGGACTTGAGCTTCTTCCGTTCTGACTCTGGCAAACCCTCAATTGCTTCAGGGCTCATCTTGCTTATTTGTTGCATGATTGGGGTTTCATCCATAAACTTCAAAGTCAAAACTAACTGTCTATCCAACTTCCGCAGGTGCTGGTTCACTTTGGAGTCTTTCATGATTTTTCGACCCTTCGTTGGAGTCCTGTTCCGCAGTACCGGCAGGTCTTAGGTAGGTGATACTCTAGGTGCGAGCCGCCGCCCTGTTGTAGGATTATGATAGGCTCGGAATCGAAGGATGCTTTACAGCTAGGGCAATACATCGAAACTTTCTTAGTCTTTTTTGCCATGTCCATTCGACCTCTTATACTCCTCGAGTAGCTCTGTCAAAACTGGAAGCGAGTCCTTCAGAACGTCTCGGGCATCCCGGAAGGTGGCCATCCATTCCTTAACGTCTTTGCTGTCCTTGATCTTCTTGAAGACGAAGTAGCCTCCGAATATCGTCAAGGGCAGTTCTACCACTTGAACAATGCTGATGAAGTCTTGGAAGGTGAAAATCACATGATTCCCTCGCTGTGGATTGCCCTGCTAGGCTCAGGCCTGCGGGCCTCCATTCTGGCCTTGTAAGCTGAAACGATCTTATGAAGTTCTTCCTTCACGGGTTGACCCTTGAAAATCGCCTTGTGTCCTGGAGGGTAGGGAATGTGCGCGTCCCTGTGCAGCGTCAACGATGCCTGTCCCCTGGGTTTCGGCCGCATGATCAGGTGGAAGTTGTGCCGGCGGAAGTGACGCTCGCACCCATAGGGCCCCACGATCATTCTCGCCCGTGGTTCCTCATAGTAGCTTAGCAAGGTCAGAACTTCCACGAGTGCGGCCTGGTTTACCCGGCAAGTCACTTTCACCCACCTTCACCCCTCATTGGAAAGATCTCTCGTAGGGCCCTATTAGTCTCTTCGAACGTCTTGTCCTCTAGGCCCTGGACTACGCAGAGATAGTTTCGTGTGGGATCCTTCTCTGCCATCTCCCAAATTAGTTTCGTCAGCTGCTTGGCCTCCTCAAGTGTTAGGCCCTTTATGATCAGCGTTAGCGGCTTCGTTTCCACAGTTCGCACCTTCAGTGACGGCTGCGCGGTAGGCCCTCTCGACAGCTTGCTCGCTGTACCTGTGCCCCTCCCATACAAGTCACTGCGCCTCGGCGGCTTTTATCAGTTTTTCAGCGCCATCCGCGAGCCAGTAGCTCCACGAGTTACCCTCTTTCTCACGAGTGAGAATCTTCTTCTCGACTAGGTCCGGCAATATGTTCTCGAGCGATGCAGGGCGGGGGTGACTGTTGAACCTTCTCTCGAGCTCAGTGCGGACCGCGGTTATCTTTCGATGTTCCCCGAACCATCCGCTGTGAGCCAACAGCAAGATCTGGCCTAGAGGATCCTGGTCTGTTGCCTCGAGCACTTCGCGCTTGGCCGTTTTCACTGTGAATTCAGTGAGCGTCGGCTGCACTTGCACGCTGACCTCTCCAGGTACACCGTTAGGGGTGACCACCCCTACTGCAGGCGCCGGGAAGACTTTGGCCAGGGCTTGCTTGAGTTCGTTGAACGTCTGCAACTGCGACGTCAACTCAGCGATCGTGTTCTGCGCGTCGGTCATTTCTTTGGCGAATTCTTCCTTAAACCTCTTGACAAAATCGTTCAGCTTGACGTCGGCCTTCTGATCGCTTATCCTTTCGACTTGGCGCGCGAATTCCTTCTCGAGCTCTTCTCGCTTATGTGTCTCTTCTTCGCGCGCGGCCTTCTCCTTTTCATACATTTCCTTGTACACTTCGTCGTTCACCTCCAATACCTGTGAATTGGCCTCGTTCGTAACTACTGATGTATGTATCGATGTATGCACCGGTGCACGTGGCTTGTACCGTTCTACCTCTTTACCGTCAGGGGCTAAGAGTCCCTTAGCTACCTGTATGGCCACGTCTTCGGGCAGCCAGCGAGGCCTGACGTACACGAGCTCCACGTTATCGCGTAGCTTCGCGTAGAAGTGGCCCAGCTTCAACGTCATAATCTGCTCTGGACTAGGCTTTGCCCCGCGGGGCAGCGGCAACGCCTTAAGCAGCTCCTCAATCTCGTGCGGGTCCGGCTGCCGGCCGAAGAGGCGAGTGTCAATGCTGCGCAGGTGCTTCTTGTCGACGCCCCGCAGGTCCTGGGTGTCCATCCACAGGTAGCTTTCCACCGCACCCATTTCCCGCACATACTTCTCGATAACCCACTTCACGGGTGAGCCCCGGTCTTGAGGCAGAAACTTCCACGCCTCCGGAAACACAACAATGATTCCGCTGCCTTCCTCGTAGCATTTCCTCATTACGCTTGCTATGAGTAGACATTGAACTTCGTCGCTGATGCCTACCAAATCTTCAACGTAGACGCCGGACTCCTGCAGGTCCAGCTTGTCAGTGAACCTTGGGCGCAGTTGCTTAATCTGGGGCAGAACTTCGTTTAGGTAGGCGTCTAGCTTGTCGAACACGTCCCGCTCGAATCCTCCCATCTTCTCCTTCATGTGGGCCTTGACGCGCTCGTGCACTTCTTCCAATGTTTCAGCTTGTTTTGGCCTCATACACACTCGGATAATGGCGCCGCGGATCCCTGGTTCCCGCTGCACCTTCTCCTCGAGCGTGGCCGACATCAAGCCTTCAAAGGCTTTCCAGTGAGTGAGGCCTCGCTCGTCGAAGAATATCGGTAGCTGATGGGCTCCTTCAAACCCGATTTCTCCCCTCTTTGTGCGAAAGGTTATGGCCTTCAGCTTGGAAGCGTCGACGGCAGATTCTATGAATGTGGTTTTGCCGCTGTCCCTAGTGACGCCGAAGACGGCCAGGTTCCGCAGCGGGATCTCCACAGGCTCGCCGGATGGAACCTGGTAGAGCACACCCTTAATGAAGTTCATTTACGGCGCTCCAAGTAGCGGAGGACAAATAGGCTCGTGTTTTCCTCTCTCCATCAGCGCGCGCGCGATTCCTTTTACGGTAATTTCTCCATCAATATTAAGTGTAATGCTACCGTCTTTGTTGGCATGGCTTATGTCCCACCACGCATCTTCGATGATGAAAACTCCTTTTGAAGCCAATCCCTTGATTATCTCTCGTTTGCAGTCCTCGCAGAAATACTCGCCGAACACCATCTCTCTACTACAGACCATACATCTGCCCTTCCGTTCTGGTTTGCTCATTTGTGTTTTATCATCCTAAACCGCATAGCGTGCTCACTCATCCTTTCCTTCGTGGTGTTTCTTGTCCTCTTCACCCTGCCGTAACTGCACGAGAAACCGCTTAAACGCCGGATTCCGCTTGTAACACCTGATCTTATCTATCAGAATAGTACGTATCAGCGGACCCCGTTTTAAGTGCTCGTAGGCGGCTATGATGTCCAAGTCCTTCAACATGGGGTAATCCATCCAGACCGTTGTGCCGCACGTGTTGCCCTCTCTCTTCGGAATCGGCAGGTCAGCCGTTTCAATAGCCTTTTCAGGACTCATTGTTTACTCGCAGACCTCCAGGAAGTGACGGGCCTTCTGCTTGAACAAGTCTCGCATGCCCGGGCTCTTCTCGACCAAACTATTCACGTACAGCGTGCGAAGGTTCGGGGGAATCACGAGTCTGCCGTTGGCCTCGAGAACCTCAAGCGTGTGCATAAGTGCCTGGCACTCGAGACAGTCGATGTTTTCGATGATTTTAGCGAAGAGTTGGCCTAGTATTTTCGGGTCTTCGTCGATGAGCTGGCCTAGCGTCTTCCCTGCTTTTCCAGGTGTCTTCTCGGGTTCCTTACGCTCCTTAATTTCCTTACGTTCCTTACTCTCCTTGTGCTTCTTACGCCATCTCGGCTTGATCAGGCCTTTCCTCTGCATACCCGTTATGATGTTTTGAATAGAGCTAATCGTGTGACCTGGGAACCGCTTTGCGATTTTGGAAACCCTGACCTTCTTCTTCCACAGCTTGATGATTAGGCTCTCGTCAACGGAGCCCTCGCTTGACGTCTCTTCACGTACAGTTAACTTGGGCTCCTCCTCAACCCTTTCCGCAGGTTTCTCTCGAGTCACAAGAATTATGGGCTTATGCTGCAGGTCCTTCGACTGGATCAGGTAGTAGCCTAGCTGCTTGAGCTGCGGCTCCCACTCAGGAAGAAACCGATCCGCAGGAACTGAGATGCACATGCCATGATGCGGCGTCTCATGTGCTAGGCCAAACATCGCCTCGAGATCAGCTGGAGTTATGGGTTTACTCATGGCAAAAACCTCGTCTGACGGGCTATTTCAATCATAGAACCTCACGCGAACCTTTAAGGTTCGATTAGTTAATAAGCTTTATTCACAACGGCTCAGCCATGGAAAATAACGGTTCTAACACGCACAGATTGACTTCTACACGTGGTTAGGCAGGGGCAAACGACCTAACCAGGTCACTTCCCGGTCAGGTCTACGTACTGAGGTCTACGTACTGCTTACAGTAGACGCTGCTCGTGGGGTCCTTGCTGGGTTCATGGCTGCATCTGTAATCGGCAGGATTGTAGTGCGAGCAGGTCCTTCTACACATGCAGGTCATGGTCTTCTCACTCATGGTATTCGCGCGACGAACATCATCAATTTGTTTCTCACCGGTGAGTCAGCTTGCAGATTTTTTGGGGAGGGCTGAGGCATGTCCCTGGGAGAAAGGAGTAGGGAAAACATGGCTACCTCATCACCCGCTAGAACATTATGCTAGAATTTTCTTATAGAGTTATCCTCTATGTAAGAAAGAAAAAAGGGTTTTTGTTAGGCTCTTGTACGCGTGTGCTATGCCGCAGCTGGCATGAGTATCTGTGGTGGAGGAGAGCCTAACGCAGATGTAGTTATGTAGCCTTGGGCTTTTGCTTCCCACTTTAAGACCGGAACTCCGCCTGCGATGAGTATGCTTGCGTTGCCGTTGCTGTCTGTGTATGCCGTTAACAGTCCATGAGCAGACCATGTGCTGAAGTAGGCGCCGGCTAATGGTTTCTTGGTTATCGCATCGAGAATCGTAACTTTTACTGTAGTGTCTGAAGGGGCAGGTGTGGATGGCGCAGCTGTTGATGCGGTGTTCGCCGTTGTAATCAATGAAGATGCTGTTTGTATTGTTCTGGTGTAGAAGTATCCTGCGAAGGCTGCTGCAATTACGCCAGGATATTGGCCGTTCAATGTTGGAAGCACACCGCTGAGTATGGGTGTGTTTAGAGCTGCTAACGCTAAAAATCCGCTAATGGCCCCTAACAGTAACGGGGTTATGATGCCTAAGTCCCATGTGCCATTGGCTACTTTGTGGGGCAATATGATTTGGTTTTGGTGGTCGTTGAAGTCATGGAGCCAGCCAAAGAATGCTCCGATTGCCGCGTAGACGACCAATGCATCCCAAGTCAGCCAAGATGGCAACACAGGTTCTGAAGTGGTTGAAGTCTGAGCATACGCTGCTGAGATTGCTGTGCAGGCTAAGAGCAAAGTTGCGACAAGCATCAGTATCTTAAGTCTAGCTTTCAAGTTTCTATCTCCCTCAGAATATACTGGCGCATGCTAAGCTTAAAAAAGTAGCGCGGCTCCAGGAGCACTTGGTGCACGGTTAAAACTTTTACTTGAGGTTTTTGGCGTTGAATTCTTTCGCTATAAGCAGGGCAGTGCCGAGTATGACGCGGTAGGGCAGTTGGTTCTCTTCAGCTATTTGGCTTAATTCTTTGCCGAAGCTCTTTTCGATGTGTATTATGATGTCCGAGTCTGAAGATACTTTGCCTCCTTCGCATAACAGCTTTTCCAGGGTCAGCCTCAAGTTGCCTGTGAATAGTTTGTTTACGTTGATGAACTTTGGGTTTCCATGCGGCCTGCGTGCCTCGCTAAGCG
>Ga0187862_10000327_pt1 | contig 56024 bp, 52 predicted proteins | sample June2016WEW_10_1_FD_133003 | JGI IMG/M metagenome (GOLD analysis project Ga0187862, IMG submission 133003) | Peatland microbial communities from SPRUCE experiment site at the Marcell Experimental Forest, Minnesota, USA - June2016WEW_10_150 | ecosystem: Environmental > Terrestrial > Soil >... | reverse complement strand
GCGCCAGTGTTAATCTGCCGCCCGCACCGTGAGGCCCACCCCGGCCATAGCTGACGACGTCCAATAGGGGTTCGCCTGCTCGAATCCTAAACGTCCGCTTGGACACGCCCCGTCTCCCAACTGGTTTCATTCGCCTTGAGAAGCGCCTTGGTGTTGTCCCGCAACACGGCGCATATCTTGAACATCGCCCGAAATTCCGCGCCCGCAGCGTCCGGCATTCGGCCTCCCCCGTTGGCCACCTTGGCGATCTGGTTGATGTTCCGGCCGATTGAAGCGAGCATCGCGATGCTGCGTTTGAGCGCCAGGTACTCGTCCTTGGGTAGTGGCGTGAGCTTGCGCAAATGCGATCGCAGGAGCACAGACGCGTAGGTCGCCGGGCGCATTCCCCGCGCTTCCGCGCGCGCGTCCAGCAAGAGCTTGTCCTCGTCTCTCAATCGCACAAGCATGGGCTTAGCGCAAACACTTGGCCCGCGTGCCTCCCTGGCTAGGCGACGAATGCCCCCCGCCTGAGAAGATTCCCGGTCGTCGCCGCGCGCGGCATCGGACGCCCGGAGTTCCCGAAGAACCATGCGCTTCAGCCACGCCGCTTCCGACAGGAACTCGCTGTCCGCTACCGCCTTCACCTGAAGTTTGATCTCCGGTGAGACGTGCGCCTTCAATGTTTCCGTACAACTCACAGGGCCATTTTGGCCCTCACCGTAAGCCGAAGGCTATCCTGCATTTCGAGGAAAATACCGCGAAACTCAAACACACACGCGAGCGAATATAGTGTAGAGGCCACGAAGGCTGGCAATCTCGGATAGGGGATGGGCCCCCACTCCATACTCAGCGGCCCGGCAATATCCCCGACGCTTCGGATACGGCACACACCCCTAAGATGCTGCCCCGCGTCGACTGTTTTAGCGGCCGTCACTCGTCTCAGTCGCGGACTCAGATTTGCCGCCGGCACCCTCCGCGATCAGTTGCGCCTGCCACTTCGTCTCAAATTCCTTCTTTGCTCGCATGTACTGATTGCCGCATTCCACCTGATCGGACCACGCCGGCGGGTGTTCGCAAGACGCCGGCGCTCTATAGAAAGACGACCACGCCGCAGCCTTTCGCTTCGCCAAGACTTCCGCCGCGTGCTGCGCCGCGAGAGTTTTCTCCGCCTGCTCCTGCCGTTGCTCATCATCCTGAGCGGCCAAATCGACCTGCGCCACCGACACCGGTGGCGCAGTGGACGAAGCCGGCGGCGCGATCGGCGGATGGGCAGGAATCGCGATCTTTGGCAATGCGCTCGCCAATAGTCCCGAGTACACAAACCATCCGCCGACGACTGCAACGGCGATTAACGTAGGGACCAAAACCGGCCAGAGCCACCGGACGATCTCAGTGTGCGTTTGGGTCAGTGTGTTGCCGGCGATCTGCTCATCCCTGCACAGCTCCAACTGCTCAGCACGAATCACTCGACGCAGCTCCGCCATGGATGGAATGGGTCCCGCCGGGATTCGCACGAGCCGCAACCCTGCGGACTCAACTGCCTTGGCCTTTCGCCAATCAGCTGTTTGCCGTTCGCGCGTTGAGTGCGAGGAGTCGTCGAGTTCGATGACTGCAACTACCGACAAATCGCGTCGGCAGAGTACGAAGTCGGCGACCAACTGATTGAACCGATTACGAATGGCCCGCCGATCGCGGGTGCCTGGAATCACATCGAGCAACTGCGACAATGCGACCTGCACGAAAATGCAATGCTCGGGGTACATCGTTTCGAGGCGTCGATAGAACTCCGTCTCACGTTCAGTCAGGAGAGACTTAGAATAGAGCGGCCAGTGGTCGCCCACGGGGCGACCGCCCCTGCCAATCTTGCGGATTACCCAGAGGGCGGCAATGACCGCGACCACGATGATGGCTAATGACATTTCAGGATCCGGCGCGAGCGACCGCACAGTCGTCATTGGCTTGGCTCTTGGAAAAGTCGCATTAACCTGCCAGAACGACCCGGGGGCTTCGTTGACAGAGGTCGCGATTTCCCAATTGACTATCTTGTAAGACCCCTCTTGGCGTCCCAGTCGCCAAGGCGACAGCTAAGCGCAGCAAGCAAGTGATGAGCGCCGAGACGAGAATGCACACATGCAAGGTGACTGGCGTTGATCGTGCGTGCGTCCTGCGTTTCCTTTTTTTGGTATGGTCGCAATCAAGGAGGCCACGTTCGACAGCGCGCAACCCCCAATCGCCGCCCGAAGACGGCGCTGCCGATGGCCCGAGTTTCCTATCGCGTTGCCGTCGCCTGATCGACGATTCGAAGGTGTGGCTGCAGCTGCGACAGTTCGCGTTCAAAGTTGGTAGCGCATGAATCGGCCAAGTTTTGAACCGCCGTACCGCGTGCGAGCGCTGTGCCCCAACCTGAATTCGTGGCGCTGGCGGTCAATATAGGCGCCCCGTCGTGCCACAACGCCGCCCCGACTCGCATATTGAAGGGGTTGCCGTTGAAGTCGAGTCTTAACTCCATCGCATGGGGGTCGTTGGAAGTGCCAACGGCGAAGCCGTGTTGCCCAAGAATAGAAATGAACCTCGGCGCATATGGGGCGACTTCCGGGTCGAGCGAGTTCGCCAGGGTTACCGTTTTCGGTACAGTAAGGTCAGACGTGGTCACATAGCCGGTTGACGCGCAAGCTGCAATGAGCGCAGCCATGCTGCAGACTAGTGGGAGCTTTGAGCCACGCGACAGGCGTCGCAAGAGCGGCTCACAGCTATCTGAAAATATTTTAGGAGCTACCCTGATAGTCACGATCTACGATCTCCTTTGACGCGAAGTGACATGAGACGCGCCGCAGCTATTCAGCCGGGTAGCTTGCCTTGGCGACCTCAGCCCGAAACGCAGAGGCAATACACCCGCAGTTCGGTCGGATTCATACTGCCGGATTCGCTCCGCTGTGTCGAGGAAGAGCCATGCGTCTCGACTGAAATCAGTTTCGACAAACCGGACAACGGGATCGTCTTTTGACCGACAGTCGCCCCATAACGGTCGATGTCCGGTGTTGACGCTCTCCTGCCCGTGGTGACCGTCAGCTTTCCGGCATCAGACCTAGTCCCCTTCGATGACTGTCGAGGCAATGCGGGATGTATAGTTGTCGTACGTGTCGAAGAGGGAGTACCGGCGGCGTGGCGACTCGAGACTACTGGGCGCAGACAAAATCCGGCTTGCTAATTCCGGCGCAGCGGAACACTTCCGCCATCGATAGCGAGCTCTCGTATGAGGAAATCGCAAAAAAGGCGGGGCAGATCAAGAAACGATACGCTGCCGCAGGAGTTAAACTCAGTCCGGATTGCGGTCTTTCTCGACTGTGTTCGGCTGCCGCAGAACTGGCGGCGCTATGGCATGCAGGCAATGGCGAGAAAGTCTCGCAAAAGCTCTTGTTCGATGCTATGCATCTCAACCGAATTGCGGATGCAATTGGGAAAGTGGACACCGCGACAGATCCCAAGCCATATCTGCAAGACCTCGCGGCTGGCGATCTGGATCCGCACGACCGGGTTAGAGAGAAAGGAAAGGACATCCTGTGGGAGCTCGAACTCGTGGAGCAGATGGAAAAGTTCTCTCTCAAAGCGCGACTTGCCGAACCGGATGTGGTTATCGATGTTGAGGGGCGTGACCTGGCGGCGGCCTGCAAAAAGCTCTATTCAACTGAGAACGCCAACAAAGTCTACTCAAATGCAGTTCATCAAATTGAGGCATCAGGGATGCCGGGTATTCTCTGCATCAACATAGATGACCTGAGGCCACCCAATTCGTTGATTGCCGCATCAACTCAAGATAGAGCGGTACAAGCAATTGGCTTCCAGAACATGCAGTTTCTTGGGAGCAGCGAGCACACATTCCTCAATTACATGGGGGCTGCGCGAATCATCGGGGTACTGGCATCCAGCAGCGCGATCATCCAAGTGCCGAATTCCATACCAGTTGTTGCGCGACAATCGAACGGATGGTTCCGCCCCTCGCTGCCGGCTGATCTGCGCGATCTGATGACGGCGTTCGTCCAAAAGCTGGAGCGCGGTGGCAGGTGAGTGGATCCAGGAGCGCCGTTGGGGAGAGAGCCTGCCAGGTTAGTTGCACCCGAATTGAATCAGGTTAGCCCCCCTTCTGCGGAGTACTGTCAGTGACCTGATCAATGCCCCAGTCTGAGTCATCTGGTGATCCGCGCATAAAGTCATTGAAACTTTGGATGTCTTCATCTTTCGGAAGAGGAAGGTCTGGAATGATGCGCAGTTCATCCGCGATGTCGCGACGGCTGATAGTCCCCATAATCGCACCTTCATTTTCAAGCTCAAAGTCAATCGAACCGCACCAGCGGTTGATACGTCCGTGCGTTGGCATCAGTGCTACAGAGTTCTTCTGTCCGCGAAACTCATGCTTGGCAATGCTGACACGGATCGCTTCCATTCGGGTAAACGGGATATACGTTCGTCGTAGGTCATCTCGCATTTTTTGCAAGAGCGCCGGACTCGCGAGCACTTGCTCGATCTGCCTGGCTCGAAACTCGCGCCCGAAATGATCGTAGGGGGTTTTTCTTTTAAGATGTGCGAGCTTCGCCTCCAAGCCGCCATTGTCGGCCCACTTGATCATGTCCGTGGCACGTTGCCTCCAGGTACGCATGAGTTCATACGCGGCGAAAATCCACATCTGTGACTGTGCGGACACAAAGACAGCTTCTACAATGGGTGTGCGCTCTTCTTGAAACTGCTGCCTTAGCAAACTCAATTCCAATTTCATTATAAATTCATCTACCAGGGCAATATTGAACGCCTGGTTACGAAGATTTGGATCGCTAGCAAATAACGCGAGGCTATCGAGCGCCGCTCGCAGTTCGGACTGTGCAATAGTTTCGGCTAGACGGTACGTCGGCCCGTCATAGCTCTCATAGTCGTCATCATCACTGTCCATTCGCTGTGCTCGCAGGCCGGAATCGTTCGCTGGCGGTGGTTGGTGGTTCTATGAGGCAGTCTCGGCGCACTAAGGCTCCCGGTAACGCCGCACAAACCGTGTCGGCCTCGGCATACTGCTGATAATAATGGCTGACCCTACCGGAGGCGCTCGATTTGTAGTGTGGGCAGTCCCTGCATTTGGCGAATGACCGCTAACTGGAGGCTACTCAATTAGGCGAACTGCCGCTTTTGGCCGACTGGCGACGGCCAAGAGCACACACACATCACGATCTGCCCGTGAGAGTTTGGATTGCGCCAAGCATATTCTTACGAGCCTTGCTCTCAAAGCGACCAAACGCAGCCTCCGCATGGTAGATCCTTGGACGGTCAAGGAATGATTGGAGTATCGCTGCCCGTTTTGAACGGTACATGAACCCCGGCACCCACCGGTATTCCCTTCTCACGTCGCGCTCGAATTCGTCGTACCTCGCCGGGGTAGCGCCAAGAATTGCCAGATCGATGTCGACCACCAGTTTGGAGTCGTCATCGGCCGGTAATGCGACGTGCCGCGTCGCCATGATGTGCGCTCGGACTCGGGCCACTGCCTCTGACGTCATACCGACATGCTCGCCGAATTCCGCCGCCCATTTCGCGCTCCGCTCTTCGTTAGATTTCGACATTGGTTCGTAGATCGCGTCGTGAAACCAAAGCGCGTACTCGACCTCGGCCGCGCGTTCGGCGAGGTGCTTCATTTCGTCGAATAGCGCGAGGCATTCGTCGATGTGTCGCGACGTGTGGTACGCGCGATGCTTCTGCGCATACGCAGATTGCAATCGAGAAAATGTATCAGTCTCGTGCGCGACGCCAAGTTCACGAAGCAACGCCTCCCATCGTTCGACGTTCATTGCGAAAAGCGAGGCGCGTCGTCGCGCCGAAGCCCTACGGCCTGCAGCGCGTTCTTGGCGGCGAGCACCAGATACAGCCACGCCTTCTTCCAGCGCCCGGTTAAGAGCACGATATGGACGTGCCAACCTTGCTCTCGCCGCGCGCTGTAGCCGCTGTAGAGCACGCTATAGGCGCCCGGGTCACCTACTCGCTCCCGGGCCAGCGACTGTGCGCGTGTCATGCCAAGCACAAGCATTTCCGAGAGATCGACTGGAGACGGCTCGCCGGCGTCTCGCGGAAAGCTGAGGAGGTAGTAGTCCGGGATCATGTCACGCCGAATTCGGTACAGAGTGCACCGCCGACCGCTAGACAACGCAAAGGTGTCAGCGATTTCATGCATGTCCACGACTCCAGAACGCCAAGTGAACGAGCCGTCAGCTTAGCTCAAGCGACCAATATCCGCTCCGGGGCGACCAATTCGGTGTCGCAATTATCAAGAATCGGCCGACCAGACCAGCGTCCAAGCATCCGCCGCGAAACTCGATGACAAGCCCGACAACGCCCGCATCCCATTTGCTCGAGTTTCGCGGAAAAAACCGCGAAACCCTCCCCAACAATCTTGCCAATCTCGCGGATAATCTCCAACCGTGACAATCTAACCCTAAACGACCGGAACCACAGGTTCATATAGGTCGTCGGTGATCGAAAATTCTCCCGTACCCCGGGCGCTTCCGGGGCCGACTCGGCGTCCCGCCGAGTCGCCCCCGTTCCTGCCGCGCTTCATCCGGCTGCGCGACGCGCCGTCCTATCTCGGCATGGACAAAAATCGCTTCAACCGCGACGTGCGTCCGCTCCTCGCCATGATCCCGATCGGCACGCAGGGGATCGCCTTCGACCGCCTTGACCTCGATTCCTGGGCCGACGACTATAAGAGCCGCAACGGGCATCCCGCGGCTCTACCTGAAAGGGGAAAGTCATGGGAAACCAAAAGAAGTCGGGCCTCACCAAACGCGGTGGGATCTGGCATATCGACAAGCAGTTCCGAGGAGCACGCATTTGCGAGAGCACTGGAACAAGCGACATCCGGCAAGCCGAAGAGTACCTCGCGAAGCGCATAGTCGAGCTGCGCGAGACCAGGCTCTATGGCGCGCGCGAATTGCGCTCGTTCCGGTCTGCGGCGACAAAATACCTGCTGGAGTACAACTACAAGAAACGCATCAAGGACGATGCGCTGCACTTGAAGCAGCTCGATCCGTTCATCGGGGTGCTCGAGCTGAAGCAGGTGCATATGGGGAGCCTGCAGGAATTCATCGCGCAGCGGCGGCGGGACGGCGTGAAGACCAAGACCCTGAATTTGGCGCTCGGCGTCGTGCGCAGGATCTTGAATCTCGCCGCCACCGAGTGGATCGATCGACAGGGCAAGACGTGGTTGAAACAAGCGCCGAAGATCAAGCTGTTTCCGCTGCGAGACGCCCGGCCGCCCTATCCGCTCACGCGCGAGGAACAGGCGCTCTTGTTTCAAGAGTTGCCCGACCACGTCGCCCACATGGCGCTCTTCAAGGTGAACACGGGATTGCGGGAGCAAGAGGTTTGCAAACTGCAGTGGGACTATGAGGTCAAGGTGCCGGAACTCGACACATCGGTGTTCATCATCCCGGGCGAGCAGATCAAGAACGGCGAGGAGCGCCTCGTCGTGCTCAACCGGGTCGCATCGTCGGTCGTCGAGAGCGTTCGCGGGGTGCATCCGGTCTATGTGTTCGTGCACGCGCGGAAGAAAGACGGCGAGCCTGCGCCGATGGTGAAGATCAACAACACGGCTTGGAAGGCGGCTCGGGAGCGCGCGGCGGATAAATGGACGGAACAGCATGGCGAGCCGGCACCAGCGGGCTTCAGGAGCATTCGGGTCCACGATCTCAAACACACCTTCGGCCGTAGACTCCGCGCCGAGGGGGTGTCGTTCGAGGATCGTCAGGATTTGCTCGGGCATCGCAGTGGTCGCATCACGACGCACTACTCCCAGGCGGAGCTCACGAACCTGATCGAGGCCGCGGAGAAAGTTTGTGCGGCGCAGTCCCGCAAAACCCCCGCAACGACGTGGTTGCGGCGCAAGACGAATCAGCTTGGAGGCGCTAACTCACTGATCTGACGATGGTTTGAATGCGCGCCCGGACGGATTCGAACCGCCGACCACCTGGTTCGAAGCCAGGTGCTCTATCCAGCTGAGCTACGGGCGCAAGCCGCCAAGTTTAACGGAAACGCGGTCCTGATTTCGGGCAGAGATCGGGTCATGCATGTCCCGGCGGATCGCCAGTCGCCGCGAACACCTAAGGACTCTCTATATAGGGATGCTGCGCCAATCCAACCCGGCCGGGCTAGGCCGCGGGCATCGCCCGCCATGGGCCACAAATGACGTTTTTGGGTCGACGCATCGTCCACCAGTAGAACTAAACGCCGGGGCAGTCCCCAACCTGAGCCTAGAAATCATATACTTACGTGCTCGGAGTGGAACGCTGGCCGTCCGAGGCATTATGGCCGTAATATCCCACGGACACCGATAACTAGAGGATTCCCGATGAAGGCTTGGATACCACTGACTTTGGCTTTTGCTCTTAGCACTGCGGTTCACGCGCAGTCGTGCACTTACCCGGCCGCCCCGGTCACACCACCCGATGGTGCCACTGCGACGAAGGACCAGATGGTCGCCGCGAATAAGGACTATGGCCGTTACAACACCGAGATGAACGGTTACCTCGATTGTTTGAAGGCCGAGATGGACGCCCTGACTCCGAAGGACCCCTCGAAGCTAAGTGCCGATGCGAAGAAGAAGCTGGACGATCAGCAGAAAATTCTCGTGCAGAAGAGCAATGCCGCGGTGGATGAACTGCAAGCCGCGGTGGGTCGCTTCAATGAACAGTTGAAGATCTACAAAGCCAAGCAGCAAAAGTCCTAGGATGGATGTGCGGCGGAGTTGCTCTCCGCCGCCGAATCCCGCATATGCAGGCCGGTACGCTCATTACGCCCCGTCTGGCCGAAGAGGCGATCAACTCTCGGTTGACGTGTCTGCCGATCGAATCGCTGCCATTGACGCAGTGTGTCGGCGGCACGTTGCGCGAAAACATTTACGCAGAACGGGACCAACCCCCGTTTGATCGCGTCTCGATGGACGGCATCGCGATCGATAGCGAGGCGGCGCGCCGAGGTTTGCGCCATTATCGCATTCAGGCAACACAGGCGGCGGGTTCGCCCGCGCTGACGCTCGAGTCGAGCGGCAACGCAATCGAAGTGATGACCGGCGCAATATTGCCGACGGGTTCCGATTGCGTGGTGCCCGTCGAACAAATCGATGTGGCGGATGGCATCGCAAATTTGAAGTCTACTGCCCATATCACCGCGTTTCGCAACGTTCACCGGCGCGGTGCCGACGGGCGCCAGGGTGCGCTGCTGTTGGAATCCGGAACGCTGCTTCGCGCACCGGAGATCGCCGTCGCCGCCTCCGCCGGTATGGCGCGCGTGCGCGTATCCAGTCAACCGGCCGTTATGGTGATCTCGACGGGCGACGAGTTGGTCGAACCCGGCGACCCGATAGCCGATTACCAGGTGCGCCGCTCCAATGCGTACGCGGTCGCGGCAACCTTGCGCAAGCGCGGGTTTGCGCGAATCGGCGACGATCATGTCAGCGACGACGCCGATATGTTGCGCGAGCGCCTGACCTTGCATCTGACGACGCATGAGGTCTTGGTGCTGAGCGGCGGCGTATCGATGGGCAAATTCGATCTCGTCCCGAAGGTGCTGCTGCAACTCGGCGTCCAAGAGGTTTTTCATAAGATCGCGCAACGCCCCGGCAAACCCATGTGGTTTGGAATCGGACCTCAGGGCCAGGCAGTATTTGGGCTACCCGGAAATCCGGTCTCGACGCTCGTCTGTCTGATTCGATATGTGATTCCTGCGATCGCTGCAGCGATGGGCACGAAGCGCGAGGTGCCGGAGCGCTTCGCGCTCGCCTCGCCGGTGAACTACGAGACGCCGCTGACGTACTTTCTGCCGGTTACGATCGAACACGACGACTGGGGCCGGCCTTGGGCGCATCCGCATCCCACGAACGGCTCCGGCGATTTCCTGAGCCTCGCCAATACCAACGGCTTCGTGGAGCTGCCGCCCGGCCCTAATACCTATCCGAAGGGATTTGTGACCAGCGTTTACCGCTGGTGACCGGGATCGCGATGACTAAGGGCATACACGACATTCGCGGCACCGCCAATCCGCTCGATCGCTTGGGCAGACCGCTGCATGATTTGCGCATCTCGGTCATGGATCGCTGCAACTTTCGTTGCCCGTATTGCATGCCGAAGGATCGGTTCGACGATGCCTACAAGTTCCTGAACTCGCTTGAACGCCTGTCGTTTCAAGAAATCACGCGCCTCGCGCGATTGTTCGCGGGACTCGGCGTGCGCAAGCTGCGACTGACGGGCGGCGAGCCGCTGCTGCGTGCCAACCTCGCGGACTTGGTCGGCGACCTCACGGGTATACCGGGCATCGACGACATCGCACTGACTACGAACGGCGTGCTGCTGGCGCAGCATGCAGTCGATCTGTACGCGAACGGCCTGAAGCGAGTGACGGTGAGTCTCGACACGCTCGACCCGGAGATATTCAAGCGCATGAGCGGCGGATTCGGTGCGCTCGAGCAAGTGCTGCGGGGCATCGACGCCGCGATCGAGGCCGGACTCGCGCCGATCAAAATCAACGCTGTCGTCGAACGGGGAGTCAACGATCAGGGCGTGTTCGATCTCGTGGAGCGATTTCGCGGCCAACCGGTGATCGTGCGTTTCATCGAATTCATGGACGTCGGCAATCGCAATGATTGGCGCCCGGAGATGGTCGTGCCGTCGCGCGAACTCGTGGCGCGCATACATGCTCGTTGGCCGATGCACGCGATCAGCGAGAATTACCGAGGCGAGGTCGCGGAGCGATGGCGCTTCGACGATGGCATCGGAGAGATCGGTTTCATCTCTTCGGTCTCGCAGCCTTTTTGCTCCGCCTGCAGCCGTGCGCGACTCTCGTCCGAGGGGAAATTCTATACCTGCCTGTTCGCCACCGAAGGGCTGGACCTGCGCACCGCACTGCGCAGCGGCATCGACGATGCCGATTTGCTGCAACTGATACGCGCCGCATGGCTGCGGCGCGCCGACCGCTACAGCGAACAGCGCGACGAGTTGCGCCGCGGCGAGCACGCGGCCAAGAAAATCGAAATGTATTATATCGGCGGCTGAAGCCATGACATTTTCGCATTTGGATTCTGATCGCCGACCGACGATGGTCGATGTCAGCGACAAGGCCGCCGGGAAGCGCACTGCGGTTGCGGAAGCTACCGTGCGTTTTCCATCGCAGGTCGCCGAGGCGCTGCGTGAGAACGGACTGCGCTCCGCCAAAGGACCGGTTTTCGATACCGCGATCGTCGCGGGTGTCATGGGCGCCAAGCGTACACATGAGCTCATACCTTTCTGCCATCCGCTCGGGATCGAAAGCTGCAAGATCGTCATCGAACTGGTCGGCGATTCGGCCATAATCCGATGCGCCGTGACCGTACACAACAAGACCGGCGTGGAAATGGAAGCACTCACGGGCGCGAGCGTCGCCGCCCTCACGGTATACGACATGTGCAAGGCGCTGTCGCACGACATCGTGATCAGCGAGACACGTTTGATCTCGAAGGAAGGCGGGAAAAGCGATCTCGACTTGCGCGCGGCGCCATGAACGGGCGAGCGGCACGATGAGCGGCGTCGCCCCCGTGTATGGTCTGGTTCTGGCCGGCGGCCGCAGTTCGCGCATGCACCGCGACAAGGCCGGCCTCGAGTATCTCGGTCAGAGCCAGTTGGATCGAGCGTTCGATCTCGCGAGCCGCCATGTCTCGCCGGTGTTCGTCTCGATACGTGCCGATCAGGCGAGCGATCCGACGCGTGCGGACAAACCGTTGATCATCGATACGCTCGAAACCGGGGGCCCGATCGTCGGCATCCGTTCGGCGTTCGCGCGCTTTCCCGAGGCCGCGTGGCTGGTGCTGGCGTGCGACCTGCCGTTTCTCTCGGATGCCGCGCTCACGCAACTATTGAGGGAGCGCGATCCGACCGGCATCGCGACCGCCTACCGCAGTGCGCATGACGGGCTGCCGGAACCGCTCTGTGCCATTTGGGAGCCCGCGGCGGCGGCAGCGCTCGAATCCGCCCATTCGGCCGGTCAGACCTGTCCGCGCAAGTTTCTGATCCGCAGTGGCGCCAAGCTCCTCGATCCGATCGATCAGCGCGCGCTCGACAATATCAATACGCCGGAGGAATATACGGAAGCGCTGGCAGCGCTCGGATCCACGCCGCGGTCCCACCCCATGCAGCTCAAAATTCAGTATTACGCGTTGATGCGCGAACAAGCCGGTCGCTCCGATGAGACGATCGAAACCTCGGCGGCGACGCCGACGGCCGTCTACCTCGAATTGCGCGCGCGCCATGGCTTCACGCTGGCGCGCGAACAATTGAAGGTCGCTGTCAACAACGAATTCAGCGACTGGGCGCGGCCTCTACACGCTGGCGATGCGATCGTCTTCATCCCACCGGTGGCGGGCGGCTGATGCGATTTCGATTCACCCACTCGAGGATCGACACCCAGACTGCGCGGCAGGAGCTGCTCGATGCCGGCGCCGGGGGCTATGCGAGTTTCGAGGGATGGGTACGCGATCACAACGAGGGACAGGCGGTGAGCCGCCTCGAATACGAAGCATTCGAATCGCTGGCCGTCAAAGAGGGCGATCGCATCGTGACCGAGGCGATGCGGCGCTTTCCGGTCAAGCATGCGCTCTGCGTGCACCGCATCGGTGAACTTTCGATCGGCGACCTGGCGGTCTGGGTCGGCGTGAGCTCCGAGCATCGCGGCGAGGCGTTCGATGCCTGCCGGTACATCATCGACGAAGTCAAACATCGTCTGCCGATCTGGAAAAAAGAACACTACCGCAACGGCGACTCGGGCTGGGTCAACTGCGAGCGCTGCGCGACGGCGCCGTCGCATTCCCACGATCACGTCGCATAAGCCAGGGCTGTCGATGCGGCCAGACTACTCACGACAGCAGTCGCTCAAGGAAATTGGCGCTGCGGGGCAGTCGCGGCTCGCACAGAGCCGCGTGCTTATTATCGGCGCAGGCGGGCTCGGCAGCCCGGTGCTGCAATACCTCGCCGGTGCCGGCGTCGGCTGCATCGGCATCGTCGACGCGGATGCGCTGGATGCGAGTAATCTGCATCGTCAGCCGCTCTACGCGCTTGCCGATGTCGGTCAATCGAAGGTCGCGCTCGCACAGGCCGCGATTGCCAGACTCAATCCTGAGGTGCGCGTCGAAACCTACGCCGTCCGCCTCGACAACGACAACGCAGTCGAGCTCGTGGGCCGCTACGACATCGTCGTCGATTGCAGCGATAATTTTCGCACCAAGTTCCTCGTCAACGATGCCGCGGTGCTGGCGCGCAAACCCGCGGTATTCGCGAGCGTCTATCAATACGAAGGGCAACTGCAGGTCTACAAGCCCGATTCGACCCATGCCTGCCTGCGCTGCCTATGGCCGCAGGCGACAGCCGACGGGATCGTCGGAAATTGCGCCGAGGCCGGCGTGCTCGGCCCGGTGCCGGGTGCTTTCGGCGCCATGCAAGCCTTGCTGAGCCTGAAAATTCTGCTGGGCCTGCCGGGCCAGCTCGAAGGCGAACTGCTGCTGCTGAACTTCATGAATTTCACGCAATTGACGCTGAAAGCCCCGCGACGCGCGCAGTGCAGCGCGCCGGCTTGCAGCCTGGTGCGCACGCCGCCCCGCGAAGAGTCGGACCTCGAGGTCACATTCAGCTCCTTGCGCGGCGCAGTCGCGCAAGGCATGGAGATCATCGACATCCGCAACGACGACGAAGTCGCGGCCCGGCCGCTGCAAGCGCGGCACATTGCGATGTCCGTCTTGCTCGCCGACCCAAAGCTGCTGTCGGCGACGACCAACTACCTGTTGATCTGCGCCTCAGGCAAACGCAGCCTCGCGACCGCACGTGAGCTGCGCGCGCGCGGATTCTCCGTAAAATCGCTGGCTGGCGGCTTGAAGGCTCTGGAGTCCTAGAACGCATGCTGTTTCGGAGTAAATTACCGGATGTCGGCACGACGATCTTTTCGGTCATGTCGCGCCGCGCACTCGACGAGGGCGCGCTCAACATTGGCCAGGGATTTCCTGATTATCCGATCGATCCGCGCTTGGCGGTGTTCGTACAGGAAGCGATCGCCGAGGGCCGCAACCAATATGCGCCGATGGAGGGGGTCGTCGAGCTGCGCGCGCAAATCGCCGGGAAACTCAAGGCAAGCTACGGCGCCGAGTTCGACCCGACCCAGGAAATCACGATCACCTGCGGCGGCACCGAGGCGCTATTCGACGCCATTCAGGCCGTGATCGGCGCCGGCGACGAAGCAATCATTTTCGATCCCTCGTACGATGTCTACGATCCTGCGGTGCGCCTTGCCGGGGGCCGCTGTATCCGAATTCCGTTGCAGCCTCCGACCTTTGCCTACGACTGGGACCAGGTCAAGCAATCGCTCAGCGAACGCACACGGCTGATCATCATCAATAACCCTCAAAACCCCTGCTGCACGGTCGCGAGCGGCGCGGATCTGAACGCACTGGCCGAGCTGGTACGCGATCGCCCGATCACGATACTCTCGGACGAGGTATACGAGCACGTGATCTTTGACGGCCGTCGCCATGCCTCGGTGCTGGCGCACGCGGAGCTGCGCCGGCGCAGCTTCGTCGTGTTCTCGTTCGGCAAGACGCTGCATGCCACGGGCTGGCGTACCGGTTATTGCGTTGCCCCGCCGGATATGACGCGCGAATTGCGCAAGGTCCACCAATTCAACACCTTCAGCATCGTCGCTCCACTGCAATATGCGATCGCGCGCTACGTCGCGAGCTGCCCGGAGAGCTGGCTAGGACTGGCGGCGTTCTTCGAGGCGAAACGCAATTTGCTGATCGAATTGCTGCAGGGGTCGGGTTTTCGACCGATCAAGGCCGCCGGCACATATTTTCAATTGGTCGATTACGGCGCGATCAGCCAAAAACTCGACGTCGATTTCGCCGATCAACTGATACGCGAAGCGAAAATCGCGACGATTCCGCTATCGCCTTTTTATGCCCAAGCCCCGCGCATGACCTTGCTGCGTGTATGCCTCGCGAAGCGCAACGAGACCATCCGCGCCGCCGCGGAGCGGCTCACGGCATTTAGCACGAATTCCCTCGACTCGGCTTCCTAAAGCGTGATGATGGCGCCGCCGACGCGCCCGAGTACCAGCCCCGCCCGTCCGTCAAGCGCGAGTCTGCCCGCTACCGCGTACGACGTATTTGTAGCTGGTCAGCTGCTCGACGCCGACCGGTCCGCGCGCATGAAATTTATCGGTACTGATGCCGATTTCCGCGCCCATTCCGAATTCGCCGCCGTCGGCGAACTGTGTGGAGGCGTTATGCAGCACGATCGCGCTGTCGACCCGGTCGAGGAAGCGTTCGGCGGTTGCGGCATTGGCGGTCACGATCGAATCCGTGTGGCGCGAGCCGTAATGCTCGATGTGCGCGATTGCCGCGTCGACGCCGTCGACGACGCGTACGGCAATGATGGCGTCGAGATATTCGGTGTACCAATCCTGTTCGGTCGCCGGCTTGACGCGCGCATCGGTCTGCCGCGTCGCCTCGTCGCCGCGGACTTCACAGCCGGCATCGAGCAAGGCCGCGACCAAGGCTGCGAGCTGAGCGACGGCGCCGCGATCGACCAATAGCGTTTCGGCGGCGCCGCAGACACCGGTGCGCCGCATTTTCGCATTCAAGACGATGCGTTTCGCCATTTCAGGATCCGCATCGCGGTCGACGTAGACATGGCAGACGCCGTCGAGATGCCCGATGACCGGCACGCGCGCCTCCTTTTTGACGCGCTCGATGAGCCCTCGGCCGCCGCGCGGCACGATCACGTCGATGCTGTCCGTCATCTCGGCGAGCATGAAACCCACGGCTGCGCGATCCGTCGTGGGCACGAGTTGAATGCAGCTCTTCGGCAGACCCGCGACCTCCAATCCATGCTCCATGCAGCCGTGAATTGCCAGGTTCGAGCGCATGCTCTCCGATCCGCCGCGCAAGATAACGGCATTGCTGGATTTCAAGCACAAGGCCCCGGCGTCGGCGGTCACGTTCGGGCGACTCTCGTAAATGATGCCGACGACGCCCAGCGGGACGCGGCGGCGCTGAATGACGAGCCCGTTCGGACGCGTCCACTCGGCCAGCAGCGTGCCGATCGGATCGGCGAGGCGGACGATCTCCTCGAGGCTATCGGCCATCGCCAGCACACGCTTTTCATCGAGCCGCAAGCGCTCGAGCAGCGGTCCGGACACGGCGCCCATACCCACACCCGCACCCGCGCCCGCGCCCGCGCCCCCGCCCCCGCCCGCGCTCGGAGATGCGCCGGCGGCGGCCTCGTTCAGATCGCGTTCGTTGGCGGCCAGAATCCGATGGCGATGCGCGCGCAAGGCCGCGGCGGCCGCAAGCAGCGCGCGATTCTTGAGCTCGGACGGCGCTACGCTGAGCCGCTGCGCCGCGGCTCGCGCGGCCTTGCCGATTTCGCGCATGAGATCCGCAATGGGCCGCTCGGCGCTTGCAAGCCGGCCCTGCGTCGTTGGTTCATCGGTGCTCATAGGCTCTTGACCAACACCAAGTCATCTCGGTGCACGATTTCATCTCGACCGCGAAACCCGAGCACCTTTTCGATGTCTGCCGATTTGCGCCCCATGATCCGCGCGGCGTCGGCATCCGAGTAGGCACAAATGCCGCGCGCCACCTCGAAGCCGTCGGGGCCGATGATCCTCACCGCATCGCCGCGTTCGAAACGCCCTGCGGCGCGCACCACGCCGGCGGGCAGCAGACTCTTGCCGCGCATCAGCGCGCGCACCGCGCCCTCATCGATCCCGATCTCGCCGGCCGGTTTGAGCGCCCCGGCGATCCATTGCTTGCGTGTAGCCACCGGCGTCGAGGAAGGCACGAACCAGGTGCAGCGAGCGCCCTCTTCGATGCGCCTCAGCGGGTGCTGATGAGCCCCTTTGGAAATGCACAAATGGCAGCCCGCGCCGACGGCGATTTTGGCGGCCGCGATTTTGGTTTGCATGCCGCCCGAGCCCATCGGACTGCCGGCGCCGCCCGCCATGGCCTCGATTTCCGGCGTGATCTCCAGTACTTGCGCGATGAATTCGGCATCCGGATGGTCGTTCGGATTGGCGCTGTAGAGCCCGTCGATATCCGACAACAGCACCAAACAGTCGGCGCCGGCCATCTGTGCGACTCGCGCAGCCAGACGGTCGTTGTCTCCATAACGAATCTCGGCGGTTGCAACCGTGTCGTTCTCGTTGATGACCGGGACCGCTCCCAGCGACAACAAGGTATTCAGGGTCCCGCGGGCATTCAAATAGCGGCGGCGCTGTTCCGTGTCGCCGAGCGTCAATAAAATTTGCGCGACGGTGATTGAATGCGCGTCTAGGAGTTCTTTGTAGGCATGGGCCAGGCGAATTTGGCCGACTGCGGCCGCGGCTTGACTTTCCTCCAGTTTCAACTTGCCGGCGTGCAGGCCCAGGTGGCGCCGACCGAGAGCGATCGCCCCGGAAGACACCAAAATCACCTCTTGGCCGCGTTTGTGCAGCCGCGCAACGTCCGCGGCGAAGCTTTCCAGCCAGGCGCGATTCATGCGACCCTTGTCCGCATCGACCAATAGGGCCGATCCCACCTTTACGACCACGCGTTTCGCGAGAGTCAAGGGCTTTGCGGTAGCTTTGCGGTCGACGAGGTTCATACCCGGACAATATTAGCGCCTGCGCAATACATTGGTCGCGGGCATTTACTTGGCTTGGCAGCCTCCCCTAATATTCGCGTCTCGATACTGCGAAGCATATTTAAAGAAGGACGAACGCCGTGGGCAGAGAGTACGAACCGACCGTCGGACAGTGGTACGAGGACCTGGAGAACGAGGAAACTTTCCAGGTGCTCAAAGTGGACGAAGATCGCGAAATCGTCGAAATACAGCACCTGGACGGCGACGTCGAAGAATTGGATGTCGACGGCTGGGCCGAACTCGACCTCGAGTTGAGCGAAGAGCCGGAAGGCTGGTCGGGCTCCAAAGCGGAAAAAGACGCTGAAGACGACGAGGACGACGATTGGGATGACGAGGATGAGGATGAGGACGACGAGGACGATGACGACCTGGACGATGCCGAAGAGGATCGCGAAGAATATTGACTCGTAGCTCGGGCTAAACCCGGCGCGGGATCCTCAGACGCGCTCCAGCCACCCGTGCCGGTCCTTGCTCTCGCCCTGCTGAATCGCCACCAGCTGTGCGCGCAGCGCTTGGGTCAAAGGGCCCACCTGGCCGTTGCCGACCGGGAATTCCTGGCCCCGGTGGATCAAGGTGCCCACGCCGGCGAGCACTGCCGCGGTACCCGAGAGCGCTGCTTCGCCCACTTTGACCCATTCGAGCATCTCGCCGATATTGAAGACGCGTTCGGTGACCGCATAACCCACGTCGCGGGCCAGCGTCAGCAACGAATCGCGGGTCACCCCGTGCAGGAACGTCGTATCCAGACCGCGTGTCAGCAATTGCCCGTCCCGAATCAACAAGAAATTGGCCGCGCCGGTCTCCTGCACTTGACCGCCCGGACAGAACAAGACCTGATCGGCCTGGTACTTCGCCCGGGCCGCGAGTGTGGGTCCCATGGCGGCGGCGTAATTGCCGCCGGTTTTGACCATGCCCAGATGCGCCGCGCAGCGCGTGTTTTCATCATCGACGAGAATGCGCAGCGGCTTCATACCGCCGGCAAAGTAATCCCAGACCGGGCTTGCCAGCACGAGCAACGACGCCTCGGCAGGCGGCGTCGCCGCGGCGCCGATATTGGCGGTCGTGCCGAATAGAATCGGCCGCAGATACAGCGCTCCCGGCGCCTCGGGAACCGCCTCCCGACATCGCGCGATGACGGCCTTGACCATCGTGGCGAGCTGCTCGGCATCGGGTTCGGGCAGCACGAGCTGACGCGCGCTGTTGCGCATTCTCGCGATGTGCCGATCCATGCGAAACACGTGCACCGAGCCGTCTTTCCAGCGGAACGCCTTGAACCCTTCGAAACACGTGCTCGCGTAATGCAGAACGTGCGCAGCAGGGCTGATTTCGATCGGGCCGACCGGCTTGATCTGGTGCTCACTCCATCGCCCGTCCTGGTACTGCGCCACGGCCATGTGCGAAGCAAGGACGGTACCGAAGGCCGGTCGTTGCGGTGATACGGACATGATATTTCTACCCTTCGATGAAGATGAGCGGTCCTGACAGTTTAGGGCAACCGGGCCGGCGCGCCAATCGTGCGCCGCCATGATGATCATGCCGGTGATTCTTGCACTGCGCGCAGGGACGCGACAAACCGGTGTATGCGCGCGCAAGCGTCATCGAGGGTCGCCGGATCGACGCCGAAAAAGACGCGCACGAAGCCTTGGGTCTCGGAGCCGAACGCGCCGCCGTCGAGCACGGAGACTCGCTCGGATTGGTAGAGTCCGCGCATGAAATCATAGCCAGAGAGGCCCGTGCGCCGCACGTCGAGCAGCATGAACATGCCGGCATCCGGCACGAAGCATTCGATCGCGGGTATGCCCTGCAATCCCGCGAGCAGCAAATCGCGGCGAGCCGCGCAATAGTCGCGCATCGCCGCTTCCGCATCCGCCGCCATGCCGAGCGCGGTCACCGCCGCCTCCTGGATGAAGCCGGGCAACCCGAACAGCATGCACATGATCAAGGACTCCACGTGGGTGACGAGTGCGCGCGGACCCACGAGCCAGCCGCAGCGCCATCCGGTCATCGCATGCGTTTTCGAGAGACTGCTGATCGTGACGACCTGCTCGGGTAAGCGCGCAGCGAGTCCGGGCACGCGTCCGCCGGGCGCAATACCGGCGTAGACCTCGTCGGCGACGATCCACAGCGAATGGCGTCGCGCAAGCGCAGCGATCGCATCCAGATCTGCCTCGCTCAGAATCACACCGCTGGGATTATTGGGTGTCGCAAAGAAGATCGCGCGGGTACGCGCGGTGACCGCGGATTCGAGCGCCGCGACATCGAGACGAAAATGCTTCGATGCCGGCATCGGCACACGCACCAAGCGCGCGCCGGAGACCTCGATCGTCGCCGGATAGGTAGGATATAACGGCTCGAGCGCGATGACCTCGTCGCCGGGTCCCGCCAGACACATCGATGCGCCGAACAAGGCATTCTGCGCACCCGACATGAACAAGATATTGTCTACGCTCACGGACTGCCCCGTGCGCGCGGAATGCAGCGCGGCGATCGCCTCACGCAAGGCGTTGCGACCCGGCAGCGCCGTGTAGTGGGTATCACCGGCGCGCATGCATTCGATCGCCCGCGCAACGACGGGTGCCGGCGTGTCCAGATCGGGATCGCCGACGCTCAACAAAATCACGTCTTCGCCGCGCTCGAGTGCGAGTCGCGCCTCGTAATGTGTCTGCCAAGCATCGGAGCCCTCGCCTGCGATGCGCTTGACCAAAGCCGAATATTCCATGCCCCGCAACTCCTCGTGAAATGCCCGCATGCCTTGTATCATGCAAGACAGGCTCGCATATTTTTTCGATACTAGCCCAGGTTTGCGTTGCACGGCTCTTCGATAAAGGCCCTCATGGCGATTACAGTCGGAAACTATCTCGTCGATTTGCTGGCAGCGAACGATATCGACACCGTATTTGGAATTCCCGGCGTCCATACCTTGGAACTGTATCGGGGCCTCGCGGCCAACAAGCTGCGCCATGTGCTCGTACGCCATGAACAAGGCGCCGGTTTCGCCGCGGACGGATATGCACGCATCAGCGGCCGCGCGGCCGCGGCGTTCGTGATTTCCGGGCCCGGGTTCACCAATATTTTGACCGCCGTCGGCCAGGCTTATTCGGACTCCGTTCCACTGCTCGTGATCGCGAGCACACCGGTGCGCGCTTCCTTGGACAAGCAGTGGGGCGTCTTGCACGAAATGAAAGCGCAGGAGGCGGTCGCTGCGGGCGTCTTCGGCATCGTGCGCACGGCCGGATCGGCGGCGGACGTACCCGATCATCTGCGCGCCTGCCTCGCAAGCTTGCGCGTCGGCAGGCCGCGCCCGGCGTACCTCGGGATACCGCTCGATCTGCTCGCGGAGCCCACGGATCTGCGCGCGCAGCGCTTCGCGAGCGTGGCATCCCGCCCCGAAGCCCCACCCGCGCAAATCGAAGCCGCGGTTCGCTTGCTGGGCGGCGCGCAACGACCCTTGATCGTCGCCGGCGGCGGCGCGCGCGGCGCCGCTGCGGAGCTGCGGCTGCTCGTCGAGACGCTCGATGCGCTGATCGTGACGACCGCGGCCGGCAAGGGCGTGCTGCCCGAGGATCACGCGGCAAATCTAGGTGCGTCGCTGCCCTACCCGCAAACGCAGGCGCTGGCGGCCAGCGCCGATGTGATTCTCGCCGTGGGCACGGAACTCGGCGAAACTGACGTGTATTCCGCATTGAAACTGCCCCTGAGCGGGCGCCTGATTCGCATCGACATCGATGCGGGCAAACTTTCCGACCACTACCGCGCCGAGGTGCCCCTGTGGGGCGACGCGCGCAGCGCTTTGGCGGCGATCACGCGCGGCCTGGCGAAGCGCTCGGGCTGGCGCACTGAGATCGGCGGCGCCGGGAGCACTCGCGCAGCGATTCACGGCGCGTTCGGTGCGCCGGCGCGCGCGCAGTGGGCGGCGCTGCGGGCGATACGCGCGGCGCTCGGCGCCGATGGCGTCGTATTCAGCGACATGACGCAGATCGCCTATCTCGGCAACTACGCTTATCCGACCGATGCGCCGGACCGCTGGATGCACCCTTCCGGGTACGGGACCTTGGGCTTCGCGTTACCGGCCGCACTCGGCGCAAAGATCGCCGCCCCGGCCCGCCCCGTGCTCGCGCTGGCCGGCGATTTCGGCCTGCAATTCACGATCAATGAACTAATCACCGCGGTCGAGCAGGGCGTAGCCCTGCCGATCGTCGTCTGGAACAATTCGGCGCTGGGCCAGATCCGCGATGACATGATCGCCGCCGGCATTCCGCCGCTCGGCGTGGTTGGGCGTAACCCGGATTTCCAGGCACTCTTCAATGCCTACGGCGCCCGCGCCGTGCGCGCACAGGACGCGAAGGCGCTGGAAAATGCGATCCGCGGCGCGCTCAACTTTGCCGGCCCCACGCTCATCGAAATTATCGATAAAGACTTTCTCGCCGCATCAACCCCTGGGAGCTCACCATGAATAAAATTACAATTCTCGTCGCGACGGCCGCGCTCTGCGTATCGACGGCGCCTGCGTGGGCCGGCGAGCAAGTCAAAGTCGTCGAACACCCGATCAACGAAACCACGGTGGATATCGGCGCGAAAGGCGATTCGGTCGGCGACCTACTGACATTCGCCAATCCGGTCTTCAACGCCGCCAACACGACTCAGATCGGCAGCGATCAGGGATATTGCGTGCGGGTCATCGTCGGCAAGAGCTGGGAATGCATTTGGACGATACTGTTGAAGAGCGGCCATATCACGGTCGAGGGGCCGTTCTTCGACGAAGGCGACTCCGTGTTCGCGATCACGGGCGGCACCGGTAAGTATGCGGGCGCCAAAGGCTCGATGAAGCTGCATCCGCGCGACGCGACGCCGACTGGCTACGAATTCACTTACACATTGAAGTGAGCGCAACGCATGGACTACACCGCCGCTGACTGTCTGCGCGCCCGCAAGGATTTCCCAGCGCTAGACCGCGGGGGCGATGGCCCCGTGCTCGCGTTCTTGGACGGCCCCGGCGGGAGCCAGGTCCCGCTGCCCGTCATTGCGGCGATTCAAGACGTCTACGCGACCTGCAACGTCAATACGCGCGGCAATTTCCCGCCGTCGCGCGAGCTCGACCGGCGCCTGGACGAAGCCCGGCGGACCGTCGCCAAGTTCCTCGGCGCCGCGGATCCGGCGTGCATTTCCTTCGGTCAAAATATGACGACGCTGAATTTTTCGCTGAGCACCGCGATTGGCCGCACGCTGCAAGCCGGCGACGAAATTCTGATCACGCAGCTCGATCACGAAGCGAACCGCGATCCGTGGCTGCGCCTTCGGGCTCAAGGCATCGCAATCCAAGAGGTGCGCTTGCTGACGTCCGGGGAGTTGGATCTCGCCGACATGGCCGCGAAAATCACGGCGCGCACCAAGGTGTTCGCGTTGGGTGCTTCGTCGAATGCGCTCGGAACCGTCAACGATATCGCATTGGCGCGCCGTTTGACGCGCCAAGTCGGCGCGCTATTGGTGCTCGACGCGGTACATTACGCGCCGCACTTTCTCGTCGACGTCGAGGCGCTCGGCGCCGATTTTCTGCTGTGTTCTGCGTATAAATTTTACGGCCCGCATGTCGGAATTCTGTACTCGGCCCCGGGCGCGCTCGAGCGCTTGCCGACCGATCGGTTGAGCACGCAGGACCCGGCGGCACCGTTTCGGATCGAGACCGGCACTTTGAACCATGCGGCGATCCATGGCGTGCGCGCGGCTATCGAATATCTTGCGAGCTGGGGACGCGGCGCAAGTTTGCGCGAACGCCTCGTCGAGGCGAACAATGGAATTTCCGCGTACGAACACGACTTGGCGCGTTATTATCATGATGCGGTGGGACGCATACCCGGCGTACGTGTTTGGGGACCCGGGTTTGCGTCCCGCGCACGCGCACCGACGGTATCGATCACGATGGCCGGCCGATGCGCCGGCGAGATCGCCGCCGCGCTCGGCGAACGCGGAATTTGCGTCTGGGACGGAAACTTCTACGCGGCGCGCGCGGTGGAGATATTGGGTCTTGCCGATCAGGGCGGCCTGCTGCGCACGGGGATTTCCATGTACAGCACGCGCGAGGAGATCGAGCGCCTGCTCACGGGCCTTGAGGAACTCGCCGCAGATCGTGTAAATATTGCAATGCGTGGGTAGAGCCTCGCTTGCGTTTATACTATTAAGGCCGGCGGACGCCTCATTGAGAGCGAATCCGTTGGTGCAACCGGCTCTGTTGAGCTCGCGGGAAGACTTCGATGCAACTCAGTAAAGTCAGTTATTACGCGGATTTCGTCGTTTATCCCCCCGTGATCGTCGCTTTGGCGGTGACCGGTCTCGTTGGCGCCCAATGGCCTGTGGCCGCAGTTTGGTTCAGCGCCGCGCTCGCCGGGTTTGTGTTCTGGACCTTCATGGAATATTTGCTGCACCGCGTTGCACTACACCGCATGCGCTACTTTTCACCGATGCACGGGCTGCATCATTCGGCGCCGCTCGCCTACGTCGGGACCCCGTTCTGGGTGAGTCTCGCCGTCTGGGCGGCGTTCGTATTTGCGCCCGCGTGGTGGCTCGGCGGCCTCGTGATCGCCTGCGGCCTTACTTGCGGCGTGGTGTTTGGCTACTTCTGGTATGGACTCCTGCATCACTTGATCCATCACCGGCGTCCGAGCCCCTCCGGCGCCTATATCAACGGTCTGCGCGCTTGGCATATGCGCCACCATTATTCGCCGAATAAGGGTAATTTCGGCGTCACCACCTCATTTTGGGACCATGTCTTCGGGACGGTCATCCGCCCGGCGCGCGCCAAACCCGGTTGACGCCGGCAGCGTTGAATTGGCGATTAATGCCCATACCTAGATTGAGTCGAGAACATCGGCTTACTGGGAGTATCTTTGTGATTAAACAGCTTTTTGCCTTGACACTATTGTCGGCTGCGGTCGGCTTTTCGGCGCCCGTGTTCGCCCAAAATGATCCGACCATGCAGCAGATCTACGACACGGCGAAGGCCGGTCATGTGGCTCAGGCGCAGCAAATGATCGATCAGGTGTTGCGCGATCATCCACGCAGCGCGAAGGCGCACTATGTGGCTGCCGAGCTCGACGCCAAGCAGGGCAACTTCGCTGCGGCGCGCACCGAGTTGAACCAGGCCGAACAGCTCGAACCGGGCTTGGGGTTCGCCAAGCCGGAATCGGTTGAGGCGCTCAAGGCCGAGCTCGGCCTTAAGCCTGCTCGCGGCACGGTCTTGACACCGGTTGGCGAGACGCATTCATTCCCGTGGGCGGCTGTTTTGCTGCTGGTTGGCGTGATCGCTATCGTTTGGATGGTGCTGCGCCGTCGTAGCGCCCCGATGCTGTATTCGGGTCAATATCCCGGCGGCATGCCGGTCGGCGCGCCCCCAGGACCCTATGGTTATGGCGGGCCCGGCGCCATGCCGACGGGCGGCGGCGGCATCGGCTCGGGTATCGCCGGCGGACTCGCCTCGGGCCTCGCGGTAGGCGCCGGTGTCGTCGCCGGAGAAGAATTGGCGCATCACTTTTTGGATGGCGAGCGCCATGAGGGAGTCGCGGCGGCGCCGCCGGCCCCCGCGGAGAAGCCGTCGAATGAAGACATGGGCGGGTCCGATTTCGGCGTCAATGAGCCGGACTCCTGGGATGATTCGAGTTCAGGATCCGGCGGCGGCGGCGACGACTGGAGCTGAGCCTGGCGCGCCGCCGGCGGGGCGGCAGGCCGGATCCGCATAATGATTCATCGCAGTTTCCTGCCGCGGTGCGCACGCTAGACTGACTAGTGCGAATTCTTGCGGGTGGGACGCGATGGCAATGTTGGGCAGACTAGAGATACCGGAGCACTGTCCGCTCGCAACGCCGTCCCCGGCCTCGGCGCCCCCAACGTCGAGGCCGGATTTATCGGTCGGCGCCTTGCGCAATGCCATGGAGCCGTTTTGCCGCAAGCGCAATACGTATGCGCTGACGCTGTTGGTGTTCGATTTGAGTCTGTTCGCGCTCGGTCAATGGCTCGCAGTGACCGCGACGAGCGCCTGGGCGATGGCGCTCGGCGTTTTGCTGACCTGGTCCGCGATCGTTCGCCTGTTCGTCATCGGACACGATGCCTGCCACCAGGCGCTGACCAGCAATCGGAATTTGAATGACGTCGTCGGACGCATCGCGTTCGTAGTTTCCTTGACTCCGTATTCCCTTTGGCGCGTGGGGCACAACATCGTGCATCACGGCTTCAATAATCTGCGCGGACGGGATTTCATCTGGGAACCGAAACAAGCGCAGGAATATCTCGCGCTGCCGCGATGGCGGCGCGCGGTCGAACGCGTCTATCGCGGAGCGTTTGGGCCCGCGCTGTATTATTTTGTCGAGATCTGGTGGAAACGGCTGTTTTTTCCGAATCGCCGCAACATGCCCGCGTCGCGCCTGGAATTCACCTGGGATTCCAGTCTGGCGGCGGCGGCAGCCGTTGCCTGGGTCGGCGGCATCTATTGGTACGCGCATGCGCACGAGCAGTCTTTCTGGATCTCGCTCATCGTCGCCTGCCTGCTGCCGTTCGTACTCTGGAATTGGACCGTGGGCTTGGTCGTGTACCTGCATCACACGCATCCGGAGCTGCGATGGTATGCGCAGCGCCGCGAGTGGCAGCAGGATGCGGCGCAAGTATCGGCAACCGCGCATATGCTGGTCCCCGCCGCCCTCGGCATCTGGATGCATCACATCATGGAGCATCCGGCGCACCACCTGAATTCGACGATACCCCTCTACAATCTAAAAGCGGCGCAGCGCCGCCTCTATGAGTTGGGCGCCGCTTGCAAGCGCATGCCGTTCACACTCGCGCATTACGTGGACTGTCTGCGGACCTGCAAATTATACGATTACACGACCAACTCTTGGATTCCGTTCCCCAACCGCTGAGGCTCAGGCGGCCGGCGAGAACAGTGCGCGTTCGCCGTCGATTTGCCGATTGCGCTGCGAGAAGTCGCTGCGCCAATGGGCTCCACGGCTCTCTTCACGCCGCAACGCCGCGCCGATCATTGCCGCGGCGAGCGTCAAGCGCTGCCGCAAGATCAACTGTTGCGGCGGCAGATCGGCCGTGAGGCGGTTGAGCTCCGATAGCGCGCGCCTAAGTTCCAACGCACCCCGCACCGGACCCATGGCGTGCCACATCAAGCGGCGCAACTGCCGCCATTCGGACTGCCGCGCATCGAAGGGCACCGCCAAGATGCCTGCTTCGAGTCGAGACGGGCGTTCGCGGTAAGCTTCGGCGGCGATGGCCCTGCCGGCGGCGTTGCCGATGACGACCGCCTCCAGCAGGGAATTGCTGGCCAAGCGGTTTGCGCCATGCAGGCCGGTGTATGCGACCTCGCCGGCCGCCCATAAGCCCGGGATACTGGTCCGACCCTGTTCATCGACGACGATGCCGCCCATATGGAAGTGGGCCGCACAGGTCACGGGAATCGGCGTCACTGCGGGATCGATGCCCTGTGCGAGGCAGGCCGCGAGCGCCGCCGGAAATGCCTCGCCTTGCCGGGACGCGTAAATCGCCCTGGCGTCGAGCACGACTTGCGTACCGTGCTGCTGGCGCTCCCAGACGGCTCGCGCCACGATGTCGCGCGGCGCAAGGTCGCCGCGCGCATCGATCTCGGGCATGAATCGATGCCCCATTGCCATCAGCGCCGCACCCGCTCCGCGCAGCGCCTCGGTCAGCAGGGGCAGCGGGTCGAGGTCGCAGCGCAATGCCGTGGGATGAAATTGCACGAATTCCAATCCTGCGACGCGTGCGCCGCGCGCGATCGCCATCGCGAGACCATCGCCGGCGGCGCCGCTTGCGTTGGTCGTCGCGGCGAACAACTGACCGATGCCGCCGGTGGCCAAGAGGGTTTCGGCAGCGCTTACCCTGAGCAATGCGCCGTTCGCGCGCAGCGCAAGCACACCGCCGATTCCCCGATCCCCGTGCAGCAGCGATACGGCGGTCGCATCCTCTCGAAATTCGATATGCTGGCTCGCGCGTGCGCGCGCGAGCAATGCGCGGTGAATCGCCGCCCCGGTGCGATCGCCGTCGGCGTGCAGGATGCGCGCCAGGCCATGGCCGGCCTCCCGGTGCAGATCCCGGCCGCCGTGCAACGCATCGAAGCGCACGCCGGTGCGTTCGAGAAACTCGATCGCCTCGGCTGCCGTGCCGATGATGACGCCGGCGATGCGCTCGCTGCCCGAATGATCTGCGGCGCGGATCGTGTCGGCGACATGCAATGCGACGGAATCTTCGGCCGCGACCGGCGCGGCGATACCGCCTTTGGCCAGTTCCGTGCACGACGCTTGCGCCTCGCCCGGAGCGAGCAGCAACACGCGGCGCGGCGCCGCGCTGAGCGCGGCGCACAGCCCGGCCGCGCCGGCACCGACGATGACGATGTCCGTTGAACAGCGGTCCATGAGCAATCGGCGCGTTTTGATGCTACAGCGCCAGCATGCGCGTCACCGCAACGCGCGCGCGCCGCGCGATCTCGGCGTCGATCTCGATTTCGTTGCACCCGTCCTCGAGCACGCGCGCCACGCCACCGAGCGTAATGGACTTCATGAAGATGCACAGATTGCAAGGCTTCAAGAATTCGATATCGGGATGCTCGAGAAAAATGTTGTCGGCCATCGAACATTCGGTCAGCAGCAGCACCTTGCGCGGCCGCTTCTCGCGCAAATATCGCGCCATTGCCGCGGTCGAACCGACGAAATCGGCGGCGATTTGGACATCGACGGGACACTCCGGGTGCGCAAGCACCACGGCATCATGATCTTCGCGATACGCGGCGATGTCTGTGCCCGAATACCTCGCATGCACGTCGCATTGTCCATCCGAACTCAAGACTTCGATGCCGGTCGAACGCGCGACATAGCCTGCCAGATGCTGGTCGGGCAGCATGATCAGCCGAGACACCCCAAAGGAGCGGGCGACGGCGATCGCATTCGCCGAGGTACAGCAGATGTCGGCTTCCGCCTTGACTTCCGCCGATGTATTTACGTAGGCGACTATGGGTAAACCCGGATACGACCGGCGCATCATCCGCACATATTCTGCATCTATCGAATCGGCCAACGAACATCGTGCGTTCATGTTGGGCAGGAGCACATGTTTGTCGGGGCAGAGCAGTTTGACCGTTTCGGCCATGAAATGGACTCCGCAGACGACGATCGTGCGCGCCGCGCACTGAGTCGCGTAGCGCGCCATGGCGAGCGAATCGCCGACGAAATCGGCAATGCCGGCGGTGATCAGCGGCACCTGATAATTGTGGGCCACGACCACGGCGTCGTGCTCCGCTTTGAGGTCGATGATGGATTCGAGTACGGGCAAGTTGAGCATGATCTCGGCCTCGGGCATCAGCCGAGCGAGACGCGCAATGACGACATCCGCGAGGATCGGCCGCTTCGCCCGGCGTGCTTCGGGGGCATATGACAGCGAGACGCGCATCGGGGGGTTCATGATTTCAGCCTACTACGGTGACTCGTTTGATATCTGATCTAGATCAGATTTCGGTGTTCCTAGAGGCTCGCCCAGGACCCACAATGGATATCTCTATGCTTGAGCGCACCGCACATGCATGAAGCCAAGCGTATGGGATGCGAGTTGTGCGGTTTATGGAGGATCTGCTTTCCGGGCCGGGTTGCGAACTCGATCGAGCGGCGCCTCAACGGGCTGCATATACGGCGCGTGCGCGTGCCTCGCGGCAAGGCACTGTATCGATCGGGAGACAAGGTCGAATCTTTTTACATGATCCGCAGCGGCTGCATAAAAGAGCTCGATGATTCGACGGGCCGCCAGGCAGCGCTGATCAATTTCGCATTGCCCGGAGAAATGTTGAGTCTGCAGAGCTTGGGATGCGCCTTCAGCAATACGACCAGCATCGCGGTCGAGCCGTCCTTCATCTGCATCGTTCCATGGAGCGCTTTCAATCAGCTGTGCTCCGAATCGCCGCGAGTGGCCGCCGAGTTCATTCGATTGATCGCCAAAGCCGGATCCGCTGCGCGCGATTTGCTGACCCTGATTCGCGACAAGGAGGCGCTCGAGCGCGTCTCCGGATTCCTGTTGAATGTTTCGGGACGTCTGCAGGCGAGCGGTTCACGCGGCCGCGAGTTTCGGCTCGCGATGAATCGCGACGACATCGCCAATTATCTCGGCTTGAGGAGCGAGACGGTCAGCCGCTGCTTCACGGAGCTCGCGCGGCGCCAGTTGATCAAGGTGCAGGCTAAACGCGTCAACATTCTGCATACGAATGAGCTGCGCAGGGTGTTTTTAAATGCTTGAGACCGCGCCCGCGGCCGACACGATGACCGACCACAGTTTCGACGTCATCGTCATCGGCGCCGGTCCCGCCGGTTTGTGTTGTTCGCTCGGTCTCGCCCAACAGGGCTATCGGGTCGGCCTCGTCGAACGGCAGAGCGCGCAGGCGATTGCCGAACCGAACTTCGACGGCCGCGAGATCGCCTTGACGATGCGGTCGATCGGGATTCTGCAGAACCTCGGCGTGTGGCAGCGAATTGCACCCGATCAGATCGCGCCGCTTAAGTCTGCCGTCGTGATGACGAGCGCCGACACGCATCGCCTGCTCATCGATCACCGCGAGACTCGGCAGCCCGCGCTCGGCTTCTTGGTCCCGAATCATGGAATCCGCAGCGCTGCGTACGGATGTGTCGCGGACGCGCCGCGTGTCCGCTTGCTGTGCTCGCGTCAAATGACCGGTTTGACCATCGATGACTCCACGGTGAAAGTACGCTGCGGGCAGGGCGAGACCCTGCACGGCCGGCTGCTGGTCGTGGCGGACAGCCGCTTTTCCGATACGCGCCGTGCGGTCGGCATTGCCGCGGACATGCTCGACTTTGGCAAGACCATGTTGGTTTGCCGCATGCGTCACGAGGTAGCGCACCGCGAAACCGCTTGGGAGTGGTTCAAGGATCAATACACGGTCGCGTTGTTGCCGTTGAACGACCGGGAATCATCGGTCGTCGTCACGGTCTCGGCGGCGGAGGCGCTGCGCCTGCAGCAGCTCGACGCGAGCGAGTTCGATCGCGACATCGAGGCGCGGTTCGAGCACCGCCTGGGCGCGATGCGGCTCGCGAGCACGCGTCACGCCTATCCGCTGGTCGCGAGCTACGCGAGGCGTTTCGTGGCGGCGCGTTGCGCATTGATAGGCGATGCGGCGGTGGGCATGCACCCGGTCACCGCACACGGTTTCAATTTGGGCCTCAAGAGCCAAGATGCGTTGTTGCACGAGCTGCAACGTGCGTCGGGCTCCGGAATCGACATCGGCTCAGCGCAGGTGCTGCATCGCTACGAAGCCGCGCACCGGAAGAACTCGCGCAGCCTGTTCTTCGCGACCAACGCGATCGTGCGGCTCTACACCGATGCGCGCCCACTCCATCGGCTCTGCCGCTCGGTGGGACTGCGGCTCGCGGGCCGTGTTCGGCCCGTCAAACAGCTGATGCTCTCCGCGTTGACGGAAGTCGCGCCGGGCTATGGCGTCCCGTTCTTGTAGACCACGCCCGATTTCATGACGAAGGCGACGTGCTGCAATAGCTTGACGTCCTTGAGCGGATCGCCGCTGACTGCAATGACATCGGCCCACTTACCGGGCTCCAGCGCTCCCACCCTATCCGACCAGCCCATCAAATCGGCGGCATTCAGCGTGCCGGCTTGAATGGCCTCCAGCGGCGACATGCCGAATTGATCGACGTAGACCTCGAGTTCATGGGCATTCAAGCCGTGCGGGTAAACCGCGGCATCGGTGCCGAGCGCGACTTTGACGTGGGCCTTGATCGCCTTCTTCGCATTGGCCTTCTCCACGGCGCTGACGTCGTGCATCTTCTGCGCGTAGAAAGGCGGCATTTTGCCGTATTGCTGTATCCAATCGATCAGGTAGGCCGTGGGCACGAAATAGGTGCCGTGCGCCTTCATCGCGGTGATGTCCTCGTCGGTCATGTACGAGCCGTGTTCGATCGAGTCCACGCCGGCTTGGGTCGCCCACAGTATGCCCTGAGCCCCGTGCGCGTGGGCGGCGACCTTGCGGCCGAGCCGGTGCGCGTCGGCGACGATCGCCTTCAATTCCTCCAGCGTATATTGCGAGGCCTGCGGATCATCGCCCTTCGACAGCACGCCGCCGGTGGCGCAAATCTTGATGAGGTCCGCGCCGTATTTGATGGTCTCGCGCACCTTGTGCTGAACGGCGTCGATGCCGTCCGCGACGCCGCTCGCCTGAACATGGTACTGAAAGGGCAGCAGATTCTCGTCGCAGTGACCGCCGGTGATGCCTAGCGGCGGGCCGCTGACCTGCATATGCGGACCCTCGATCAACTCCGCATTGATCGCATCGCGCAGATCCACGTCCGCATAGCCTTCGGCGCCGACATTGCGCACCGTCGTGAAGCCCGCCTGCAGCGTAAGTTTGGCATTATGGGCGCCGATCAGCGCGCTCTGTGCAATGCTCGTCGACAGCTCGTGATAGGGATCGAAGTTGGTATCCATCGTCAGGTGCGTATGCACGTCGATGAGTCCCGGCAGCACCGTCATGCCTCGCAAATCGATCTCGCGGTCGGTTGCTTGCCGCGGCGTATCGGCGGTCGCGGCGATGGCGCTGATCAGCCCGCCGGTGACGATGACCGTCTGATCGGCCGTCTCCTTGCCGCTGTGCGTATCGAGGACAGCCCCTGCGCGTATCAGGATCCGTGCGGCGGGCGCGGCTTCATCGGCAGCGGCGCGCGCGGCGGACCATTGGAATAACAACAATAGCGGCAATGCCAGAAACCCTGGCCGCGTGACGACGTGCATGGAAGAATCCCCCGATCAATTATTGTTTCGGGCGATTCTACCAGGCATTGGCCCAGCAGACTCAGCGCGCGCGATGAACCGCGACGGCGACCGCTTCATGCAATGCTTCCATGCCGAAGGAGACGTCGTGTAAGACGCCGTTGACGAAAAAACTGGGGGTCGCGCGCAGATGACTGCGCCGGCCGCCGGCCTCGCTCTCACGGACCTTCTGCAGATAAATGTGATCGCCCATTTCCGCCGTGTAGCGGATCGGATCCAGGCCTAACTCTGCGGCGTAATGCGTCAGATCCTTTTCTTTCAAATGCGCTTGATGTTGAAACAGCAAATCATGCATCGGCCAAAACTTCCCTTGCGCGGCGGCAGCCTCCGCGGCCTCGGCGGCGAGCAGCGCCTGCGGATGCGCATCTTCGAGCGGGAAATGCCGATAAATAAACCGAATCCTGTTGGGGTAGCGCTCGAGCAGAAGCGCCGGCGTCGGCGCTGCGAGCTTGCAGCCGGGGCAGGCGTAATCCCCATATTCGACGATCGTGACCTGCGCATGCTCGGAGCCTAGCGAATGGTCCGTCGGGCGAGGAGGCACGGCCAAGGTGATCGGCGGCTCGGCATGCTTGATCATGAAATGGCACTCCTTCAGCTTAGGATGATTTTCGGCTGGGCCGACAGTCCCTCTACGATAAGCTTATTGACCCGGCGCACATAGCTCGCCGGATCGTCCAATTCGGCGCCTTCAGCGAGCAAGGCTTGGTCATACAGCACCGCCGCAAGTTCGGCAAACGCGGTTTCGTCGTCGGTAGCCTTGAGGCGCTCGATCAAGGGATGCTTCGGATTGATCTCCAAGACCGGCAAGGTCGCGAACGGATTGTTCTGGCCCGCCTGCTTGAGTATCCGCCCCATGCGCAGCGATAGGCCGAACTCGCCCGCGACCAAAACCGCCGGCGATTCGGTGAGCCGGGTGGAAAGGCGCGCGCTCTCGATCTTGCCGGCGAGCGCCTTATCGAGACGCGACAGGCTGTTCTTGTATTCGGACTGCGCGGCTTCTTGTTCCGGCGTGCGTATCGGCGATGCGGCGTCTGCCGCCGCGCTCGAGGCGCTCGCCAGCGGCTTGCCCTCGAATTCATGCAAATGATTCGCGACCCACTCGTCGATGCGATCGGTCAGCAGCAGCACCTCGATGCCCTTGGCGCGCAAGCCCTCCAAATGCGGACTATTGCGGGCGGCACCGAGCGTATCGGCGGTCAGAAAATAAATCGATTTTTGATCCGGTTTCATGCGCGACAGGTAATCGGCAAGCCTTACCGAGGGCGCATCGCCCTCGACTGCGGTCGAATGGAAGCGCAGCAACGCCGCAATGCGCGCCTTTTGACCCGCATCGTCGATGACGCCTTCCTTGAGCACGACGCCGAACGTTTTCCAGAACTCGGCGTACCCCTCAGGCTTGCTCGTTGCGAGCTCCTCGAGTAGATCCAGGGTGCGCTTGACCAGGGCGGACTTGATCTTCTCGACGGTCCGGTTGTTCTGCAGCAGCTCGCGCGAGACGTTCAGCGGCAGGTCGGCCGAGTCGACGAGGCCGCGCATAAAGCGCAGGTACGGCGGCAGCAGCTCCGCAGCCTTGTCCATGATGAAGACGCGCTTGACATAGAGCTGAATGCCGCCCCGCTGCTCGCGCTCATACAAATCGAACGGCGCGCGTTTGGGCAGATACAGCAGCGAGGTATATTCGATATTGCCCTCGACTTTGTTGTGCGCCCAGGCGCGCGCGTCCTCGATGTCGTGGGTCAGATGCTTGTAAAAGGCTTGATAATCCTCGTCCTTGAGTTCCGCTTTCGAGCGCGTCCAAAATGCCTGCGCTTGATTGAGCCGCTCCTCCTTGTCGCCTATTTTCAGCACGATCGGCAGGCTCAAGTGATCCGAATAACGCCGCACGAGCTGCCGCAAGCGCGCCTCTTCGAGAAATTCCTTATCGTCCGCGCGCAGGTGCAGGATCACTTCCGTGCCTCGATCGGCCTTGTCGCTCAATTGAATCTCGTAGGCGCCCTCGCCATCCGATTCCCAGCGCACACCCTGCTCGCCGAGGTCGCCCAAGCGCTTGCTGAGCACGGTGACCCGGTCGGCAACGATGAATGACGAGTAGAAGCCGACACCAAACTGACCGATCAGCTGCGAATCCTTCGCGGAATCGCCGCTCAAGGTTTCGAGGAATTTCTTGGTGCCGGAGCGCGCGATCGTACCGAGATTGTCGATGATTTCGGAGCGGCTCATGCCGATGCCGTTGTCTCGAATCGTCAGCGTGCCGGCGGCCGCGTCGCAAATCAGCGTGATGACGAGATTGTCGCCCCCCAATAACTCGGGCTTTGCGAGCGCCTCGAAGCGCAGCTTTTCACAGGCGTCCGATGCATTCGAAATCAACTCGCGCAGGAAAATTTCCTTGTGCGAATAAAGGGAATGGATCACCAACCGCAGGACCTGCTTGGTCTCGGATTGGAACTCCTTGATTTCTGGCTGTATTTCCGCGCTCATATCGATTACCCCGAGCCCTGGGCTCTTTTTTAGGACCCTTTATACAATGCTGGGGCCGGATCGGGCGAGTTCAAGGCGCCTCAACCCTGCGGCCAGTTCGCCCTCGCGTCGAAATTCAATTCGCGCTTCATGCGCTCATAGGCGGCCTTCGCGGCCGCCGAGTCGGCGGCCGGCGTCACGAGCTTGATGCTGACGATTTGGTCGCCGGCTGGGCTGCCGGGCAGCCCGCGGCCGCGCAACCGGAGTTTTTGCCCGGACTGCGCGCCCGCGGGTATCGTCAATTCCACGGTGCCGCCCAGTGTCGGCACCGCGACCTTGGTGCCGAGTGCGGCCTCCCAGGGCGCCAACGGCAGTTCGACGAGCACGTCCTTACCCTGCAGCGCGTAGAGCGCATGGGTCCTGACTCGGATCCGAAACACGAGCGACTGCCGGCCGGCGCCGCCACCGATGCGCAACGCCTGGCCGTCCGCAACACCGGCCGGGATCTGGACGTCGACGACACGCGGCCGTCCGTGCTCGTGGACGGTCACACGGCGGCGCGCGCCCGCGAAGGCCTCTTCGAGTGTGATGTCCAAATGGCCGGCGTCGGCATCCGTCTGGGGCGCAGGGCCGGCGCCGCCAAACAGACTCGAGAAGAAGTCGCTGAAGCCGTTGAGGTCCGAAAACTCGTGCTCACCGCCGGCGCTGAACCGCTGTTCCCAGTTGGGCGGCCTGCGAAATTGCTGCCCCGGGCGCCAGTCGCGGCCCAGCTGGTCGTATGCCGCGCGTTTCTCAGGATCCTTGAGCACCTCATAGGCTTCTTGCAGCTCCTTGAACTTATCTTCGGCGTTTCGTTCCTTGCTGACGTCCGGATGATATTTGCGGGCAAGCTTTCGATAGGCGCGTTTGACGTCCTCCGCGCTGGAGCTGCGGGCGAGGCCCAGGATCGAGTAATAGTCCTTATATTGCATGCAAACCCTTCTCAGGTCCCCCTTGATCTAATCCCAAGAATGCCCAAATTAGCCGTCACGGACCGATCGAACTACGCGGGCCGGACGTACCGAACAACATATTGAGTTATGGCTTGCCAAATTAAAGGCTTATGAAACGAATTTTCTTATTTCTAATGACTAACTTAGCCGTCTTGGCGCTGCTCTATCTCGTGATCTTTGTCATCGAGCAGCTCTTCGGGATTCGCTTGGGCGGCCCCGGAGTGGCCAACTTGCTGGCCTTCTCGGCCATCTTCGGCTTCGGCGGAGCATTGATTTCATTGGCTTTATCCAAATGGATCGCCAAGCGCACGATGGGCGTGCGTCTGATCGTGCAGCCGCAATCGGAGCTCGAATCCTGGCTGCTGGCGACCGTCCAACGACTCGCGGGCAATGCCAAGATCGGTATGCCGGAAGTCGGCATATTCGACGCCGAGGAGATGAATGCGTTCGCGACGGGAGCGCGGCGCGATGCCGCGCTGGTCGCCGTCAGCAGCGCCTTGCTGCGCAATATGTCACGTCCGCAGATCGAGGCCGTTTTGGGGCACGAAATCAGTCACGTCGCCAATGGCGACATGGTCACATTGACGCTGCTGCAGGGCGTGCTCAACACCTTCGTCATTTTCCTCGCGCGCATCATCGGGAGCTTCGTGGACCGGGTCGTGTTCAAGAACGACCGCGATGAGTCGGGCATCGGCTTCTTCGTCGTCACGATGATCGCGCAGATTCTGCTGGGCCTCATTGCGAGCATGATCGTCAGCGCGTTTTCCAGGTTTCGGGAGTTTCGCGCCGATCGCGGCGGCGCGAATCTCGCCGGCACCGCCAATATGGTCGGGGCGCTCGAGGCGCTGAAGCGCAGCCACGGCGAACCGATGCCGCAGCAGCTGCAAGCGTTCGGCATCAATACCGGTGCTGCGAGCGGCTTCATGCGCCTATTCATGAGCCACCCGCCTCTCGACGAACGCATCGCGGCGCTGCAAGCCCGATGAGCGCCACGTCCCCGGAAACTGAAACCCGCTAGCGGCCGGGGATTTTATGGGCGGTCATTCGACATAAGCTTGAATAACCGCATCCACGCAGCATGGCTTAGGCATAATTCATGCCCATGAGACGCAACATCGTCCCCGCGGATTTCGCCTCAGAGCAGCCCGAGCACGTTTCTGCGCTCGACAGGCTCGCCAAGACGCTGGTGTTGGCGCAGCTGAAGAAAATCAAGCACGGCCGCCTGCGATTGATCGACGGCGATTTGGACCTGAGCTTCGGCGAGCGCACGGCCTCCGGGCCCTTCGATCTGACCGTGCGAGTACACGGCCCGCGGTTTTATTCCGATGTTGCGTTCGCCGGCACGGTCGGTGCGGGCGAGGCGTACATCAACGGCCTGTGGCAATGCGACCACTTGACCGATCTCGTGCGCCTGTTCGTCGTCAATCGGGAGATGATGAATGCCATGGATGCCGGCTGGTCGCGCATCAGCGCGCCTTTGCTGAAATTGGCGCATTGGCTCAACCGCAACGACAAGAGCGGCAGCCGCCGCAACATCGCCGCGCATTACGATCTGGGCAATCGGTTTTTCGAGCTGTTCCTCGATGAAACCATGGCCTATTCCTGCGGCATCTTTGAACATCCTGACTCGACGCTCGCAGAGGCGTCGCGCGCGAAATTCGATGCGGTTTGCAGCAAACTGGCGTTGGCGCCCGGGCAGCATTTGCTCGAAATTGGCACCGGCTGGGGCGGCCTCGCGATCCACGCGGCGCAGCACTACGGCTGCCGGGTTACCACCACAACGATCTCGCGCGAACAATTCGAACTCTCGCAAGAACGCATCGCGCGCGCCGGGTTGGCCGATCGGATTACGCTGCTGCACGAGGATTATCGGGACCTGCACGGCCAATACGATGCCTTGGCATCGATCGAGATGGTCGAGGCCGTCGGCCACCAGTACTTGGACAGCTACTTTCGCAAATGCGGCAGTCTGCTCCACTGCGCAGGTGCGATGCTGCTGCAGGCCATTACGATTCGCGATCAATTTTACGAGAGCCAGATTCGCTCAGTAGACTTCATCCAGCGCTTCATTTTCCCCGGCGGCTCAATTCCCTCGGTGCGGGTCATGGTCGACGCAGTGGCGCGCGTCACCGATATGAAAGTGTCCCATCTCGAAGACATCGGACCGCATTACGCGCGTACCCTGAGGTTGTGGCGCGAGCGATTTCTCTCGAGCGTCGCGGAGGTGCGCGCGCTGGGCTATCCGGAGAGCTTCGTGCGCATGTGGGAATATTATTTGTGCTACTGCGAGGGCGGATTCGAGGAACGGCAGCTCGGTGACGTGCAAATGCTGTTGACGAAGCCGCATTCTCGGCGCGCTAGTCTAACAACCGTCCATGCCCCATAAACCCGGCCCCGCGACCCTGGCCGATCTGCGCGCCGTCGTCGGCACCGGGGGATGGCTGGATTCGGCGCGGGACGTCGATCCCTACACGCACGATTTTCGGCGTCTTTATCAGGGGTCCACGCCGTTGGTGCTGCTGCCGCGCAATGTTGCCGAGGTCGCCCAAATCTTGAGGATTTGCCATCGCGACGAGGCCGCGCTCGTGCCGCAGGGCGGCAATACCAGCTACTGCGGCGCGGCGACGCCGGACGAAAGCGGCTCCCAGATCGTGCTGTCGATGCGCCGTTTGAACCGTATCCGGCACATCGATGCGGACAATTTCTCGATGGTCGTCGAAGCCGGCAGTACGCTCGCCGAGGCGCAAGCCGCGGCGCAGACGGCAAACCGTCTATTCCCGTTGAGCTTGGGCTCGGAAGGGTCCGCACAAATCGGCGGGAATTTGGCGACGAACGCCGGCGGTACCGCGGTTCTGCGCTACGGCATGATGCGCGACCTGGTGCTGGGCCTGGAGGTCGTGCTCGCGGACGGCCGGATCCTTTCGGCGCTCAAGGCCTTGCGCAAAGACAACACCGGTTACGACGTCAAGTCCTTGTTCATCGGTGCCGAAGGAACGCTCGGCGTCATTACGGCGGCGTGTTTGAAACTGTTCCCACAGCCAACCGACGTCGCGACCGCGCTCATCGCAGTTGAATCGCCGCAGCGCGCACTCGAGCTGCTCGTGCGCCTGCGCGGCAGCGCCGGCGACCAGGTCACGAGCTTCGAGCTGCTGCCGCGCCGCGCGGTCGAACTCACGGTGCAGTACGTCGACGGGGTCGCCAATCCACTCGCGCTCGAGGCCGCTTGGTATGTGTTGGTCGAGCTCGGCTCGCCGAATCCGCATCAGGATTTGGGCGCGCTCTTGGCCGAGCAATTGGCGCAGGCGGCGGCGGCGGGCACCATTCGCGACGCACTGGTCGCGACGTCCGGGATGCAGGCGGAAGCGATGTGGAAGCTGCGCGAATCGGTGCCGGAGGCGCAGCGCCGACAGGGCGCGAGCCTCAAGCATGACGTGTCGGTACCGATTTCCGCACTACCGCGCCTCGTCGCGGCCGGCAGCCGCTTGGTCGAGCGGCTCGCGCCCGAGGGCGAGGTGATCGCTTACGGACATGTCGGCGACGGCAATCTGCATTTCAACGTGAGCCAGCGCAGCGGCAGCGACGCAGCGGCCTTGATGGAACGCCAAGCCGTGTTGGAGGAGGCGATGTTCGATCTGGTCGAAAGCCTCGGCGGCAGTTTCAGCGCAGAACACGGTATCGGCCGCCTGCGCGCCGCGCAGCTCGCGCGCCGCGCGGACCCGGTGGAACTGGCCGTCATGCACGATTTGAAGCGCGTACTCGATCCGAAAGGAATTCTGAATCCCGGCAAGGTGCTGCAATAATGCGCACTTTGCGATTGCCGATCAATACGGAACGCTTGAGCCTGCGGGAGTTCGTCAAAGATGACTTCGAGGCCATGCATGCGTTCTCGTCCGATCCGCGCGTGACGCGATACTTGTTCTTTGGTCCCCGCGACGAGGAAAGCACGGCGCAGTATCTCGAAGACTTGCTCGCCTCCCAGCGGGAGGTGCCGCGCACCCGGTTCGAGCTGGCCGTCGAGGAGGGCGAAACCGGGCGCTTGATCGGCGCCTGCGATTTGAGCTTGATCGAGCGCGACGTCGTCGATTTGGGCTATATGCTGGGCCACCCGGATTGGGGCAAGGGCTACGCCACGGAGATCGCGCTGGCGCTCGCGGACGCGGCTTTTTTCGATCTGCGTGCGGATCGCATCATCTCCACGGTCGACGTCAATAACCAGGCGTCGATGCGCGTGCTCGAGAAAGTCGGCATGCGATGGGAGGCGGTCTATCGCAAACATCGCCGCGCCAAGAATCGCTGGTGGGACTGCCACCTCTACACCCTGCCCCGATCGGTGTGGGAGGCCTCGCACGGGCGCCAGGTCTACTAGCGATCGTCCTTTCCGGCCTCGGCCCTCTCGGCTTCGGCGAGTTCGCGCGCACGCTTCTTGGCTCGCTCGAGCACCGCGGCACTCGGCGTTCCTGCGGAGCGGCTGGTTAGCAGCGTCAGCACGCCGCCCACGAGTATCGCGATGACCAGCCCAACGATGAGGATCGTCTTCCACATGGCGGTATCGGCGCGCCCCTACCCTGAGATCAGGCGCATCAAGCCCTCCTGGGCGGTGCTCGCGACGAGCCGGCCGTCGCGCGAAAAAATGCTGCCACGGGTATAGCCGCGCGCGCCGGAACTGCTCGGGCTATCGGTCGAATACAACAGCCAATCGTCGACGCGCACGCCGCGATGGAACCACATCGCATGATCGATGCTCGCCACGACGAGTTTGCCGCTCGCGAACGAGACGCCGTGGGGCAGCATCGCGGTGTCGAGCAGATTGAAATCGGAAACATAGGCCAATAGGCAACGGTGCAAGGCCTCGTCGTCGGGCAGCGCGGCGACCGCACGAAACCAAATGTTCTTGAGCGGCGGCAGCTTTTGCGGTTGCAGCAAATTGGGCGGTTGCACCGGCCGAAACTCGAACGGCCGCCGGTGCTCGAGCATGCGGCGCAGGCGCGCGGACAGTTCGGCCGGCGGATTGCGATAGTACGTATCGAGATCGGCCAGCGTTTCCGGCGCCGGGACCTGCGGCATCTCGACCTGGTGATCGAGTCCGGACTCGGGGGACTGGAACGATGCCGACATATCGAAGATCGGCTCGCCATGCTGAATCGCGCGGATGCGCCGCGTCGAGAAATGGTTGCCGTCGCGCGCTCGATCGACTTCGTAGACGATCGGCGCCGTGCAATCGCCGCGACGCAGAAAATACGCGTGCAAGGAATGTACGACGCGATCATCGACCGTTGCGGTTGCCGCGACCAGGGCTTGGCCCAATACCTGCCCGCCGAACACCTGCGGACTGCCGATATCGCGGCTCTCGCCGCGAAACAAGTTCAGCTCCAGCCGTTCGAGCGTCATCACCTTGAGTAGGTCTTCGAGCAATTGCTTCATGGTATGCAAAATCAGTGCTCGTCGGCGCCCACCAGTCCCAAGCGCTTTTGCATGATCGGGCTGGTCGTCGTGTACTGCAGGAATTGCCGTTTGCCCGGAAACAAATGCGCCTGGATCGCAAAAGCCGCGAGCGCGGCCTCGTGAAAGCCGCTCAAAATCAGCTTCTTTTTGCCCGGGTAGGTGTTGATGTCGCCGATCGCAAAAATGCCCGGAACGCTCGTCTGGAATTTTTCGGTGTCGACCTTGAGCGCCTTTTTTTCCAGCTCCAGGCCCCATTCGGCGATCGGGCCGAGCTTCGGATGCAAGCCGAAAAAGGCGAGAACTTGCTGCGCCGGCAAGCGCACGCGCTCGCCGCCGGGGGACAGGATCTCGACACGCACGAGATTTCGATTGTCGGCCTCGTGAGCGACCAGGTTGCCCTCGATGAACTGCATCTTGCCCGCGGCGACCAGTTCACGCATGCGCGCAACCGTCGCCGGTGCCGCGCGAAATTCCGCGCGCCGGTGTACCAAGGTCAGGGAGCGCGCCTTGTCGTGGAGCGCCACGGTCCAATCGAGCGCCGAGTCGCCGCCGCCGCAAATGACCAGATCCTTGCCGTGAAAATCCTCGGACGCCTTGACCCGATAGTGCACGTGTTGGCCTTCCAATTCCTCGATTCCCGGAACCGCGAGACGCCGCGGCTGGAATGAGCCGACGCCGCCGGCGATGACGACCGCGCCCGCGATCAGCTGCGTTCCGGCGGCCGTGCCGACGCGAAATTTGCCGTCCGCCTGGCGTTGCACCTCGGTCACTTCTTGACCGAGATGAAACGTCGCATTGAAGGGTTTGGCCTGTTGCAGCAGCCGATCGACGAGTTCCTGGGCACCGCAAACGGGCAGCGCCGGAATATCGTAAATCGGCTTCTCCGGATAAAGCTCCGTGCATTGGCCGCCGGCTTGCGGCAGCGAATCGATGATGTGCGCCTTGATGCCCAGCAGCCCCAGCTCGAAAATTTGAAACAGGCCCACGGGCCCCGCCCCGATGATGACCGCTTCCGTTTCGGCGGGCGGCGGCGATGCCAAGACTTGATCGGTCATAGAGCCTAGGATTCCTCTTGTTTTGCCTGCAATATTTTGCGGTTATAATGTTGCCGGATTGTATCCGAACGAGTCATGGCACAGGGCGCGCAAAGCCGCGGCGCTGGGTGGTGCGCGTCGTCGTGCCGTACCCTAAACGCCTAGGATATTGACACTTCTTGTCAATGATTTGTACAAGTTCCTTGTGTACACTTGGTTCTCAGTGGCTGCAACCGTAGAGGGCACGTCATCATGGATGTCGAAGTACGCTTTCCTCCCGATACGAGCGGCACTGCTTTGCGGGATTCGACTCGACCGATTCGGGCACTGAATCGAGGCCTCGAGGTGCTCACCGAACTGAATCGACTCGAGCGCGCGGCGATCAACACGATCGCGCAGGCGGTCGAACTGCCTCGCACGACGACTTACCGCATATTGGAAACGCTGCGGCTCGCGGGCTACGTCGAGCGCGATCCGCACGACGATTGTTATCGGCCGACCATCATGGTGCGCGCCCTGTCGGATGGCTTCGACGATGAGGCGATGTTGGCCCATCTTGCGCGGCCGCATCTCTCCGCCCTGTGCGAACAAATCGTCTGGCCGGTCGCGATCGCGACTCCCTCGGGATCCGCGATGATGATCCGCGAAGCCACCGACCACCAGAGTCCCCTGGCGCTGGAGCATTACGGCGCCGGCGTGCGCGTCCCGATGCTCGCGTCGGCGGCAGGGCGCGCCTACCTCGCGTTCTGCGCGGCGCCACAGCGCGAAGCGCTGCTCGAAATGCTGTCGCGTTCTTCGCTGCCGGAGGATCGGCTTGCGCGCAACCGCCAAGAAGTCGAGCGGCTGCTCAATGAAACGCGGACTCAAGGCTACGGCATTTCACAGCGTGCGCGGCGCGTCTCCGAGGAGACGAGCCTCGCGATTCCGGTACGTGCCAAGGACCGAGTTCTCGCGTCCGTGACGGTTCGATACTCCGCGTCGGCCGTGCCTTTGCGGACCGCCCTCGATCAGTTTTTACCGAAAATGCGCGACGTGGCGACGAAGGTCGAACGCGAGATTCCTTAGGGTTTCGGCAAGCGCCGCAGGATTTCGCCGGCGATCTCGGCGTAACTGCCGCCGAAGTGGTGGCCACCGGCCATCTTGACAGCCGCGCCGCCCTCGCCGGTCAGATGCGGACACGCCGAATCCTCGTCCTCCTCGCCATAAATGCAGACGTAGGGACTGCCCGTCCAGTGCGCCAGTTCCGGGGCGGTTGGTAGGCCGCCGCTCGGATCGCCGAGCCAATTGGCGACGTGAAATTCGAACAGAGCGCTGTCGCTGATACCGAGCAATGCCGTCAGATCGACCATGGCGCGCGTCGATCGCGGCAAGCGATTGACCATGAAGGGCATGGTGTCGGCTCCTTGCGAATAGCCGATGAGGAGCACGCGGGACTTGCCCCACGCGCCCGTGTAATGACGCAATATGCGATCCAGATCGGCGGCCGCACTCGACGGCGTGCGGGGCGTCCAGAAATACTTCAGGGAATCCCAGCCGACGACCGGTATGCCGTGCTCCGCGAGTTCGTCCGAGACACCGCGGTCGAGACCGGCCCAACCGCCGTCCCCGGAGAGAAAGACCGCGAGCCATGGGCTGCTCGCGCCGGTAATGGCGGGCACCTCGGTCAAAGGCAAATCGGCGACCGGCGCCGGCAAGGCCACGGGCTTTTGCGCCGCGCGGCCCTTGGTGATGCGCTCGTAGGCCGACTCATATTGCGGCAGCCAATTCTTCTCGACAGCGTAGCCGTGGCCGACCTTCGGCAGCATGACGATTTCGCCACCCGGCACGGACGCAATGAATTTTTGCGTCAGCGGCGCCGGGCACACCTGGTCGGTCTCACCCTGCAGTGAAATCCAAAGTCCGGGCAATTTCTTGGCCGGCAGGAAATCAACGCCCTTGAGAACACCCTTGGGATCGCGGCGCGGCGTCGCTTCGATGCCCGATCCTTTGCAGACGGGCTTCTTCAGGTCGAGATCCGGACAGAAACCGATGCTGAGCGCACCTTTGAACAAGCCGTCGGGCGACTCGGCGAGCGCAGCGTAGACGAGCGTGGCGCCGGAGGAATATCCGACCAGGGTCGGCTGCAAATAATTCTTGATGCCCAATTTCGCTTGCAGGTAATGGCTCAAATTTTCAAAATCCACGGCCGGCGAGACGCACTTTTCATGCGACTTCTCCAGCGCCGCCAGATAGCCGCGAATGTCGATGCCGGCGACGAGTGCGCCCTTGCCTGCCAGGCGCTCGGCCATCGAGACGACGCCGAGATTCCAGCCGCCGTCGCCGGAGAGAAACAGAACGACATCACGGGCATCGCCGCTACCGCGGTAGACGCTGACTCGTCCGAATCGTCCGTAGTCGAACGACTCGGCGGGCGCCGCCGCGCGGGCCGCGCTCACCACCAGAATCGCCGCGAGCATCACCGATATCGCCTGTTTCACGCCATGCTCCCAATGTGGACCGGTTCCGGCCCAGATCCCGAGTCGCATCCGCTATTTCGTCAACATTTTGCCGACGCCGCGGGAAATCAGATTCGTGACATCGAGCAGCGCACCGGCCAGCGCGACGCCGCCGGGCGCCGCGAGGTAGCGCGGGCGCCACACCGGCTGATACTTCTCTTTGTATTTTCGCAGGCCTTCGAAGTGATAGAAATTCTCCCCGTAACGTGACACCAGGCGCCCCAGCTTATGCCACGCCGGTGCGAGCGGGTGCTCCTCCAATCCCGACAATGGCGCCATGCCCAAGTTGAACCAGCGGTAGCCCTGCGCCTTGCCCCACAGCATGCACTCGATCAGCAGGAAATCGATGACATTCTTCGGTGCGCCATCCGCGTAGCGCATCAAATCGACCGACAGTTCCGTACTTCGCGCGGTCCAGATGTTCGCAAATGCGACGATACGCGTGCCGCTGCGCACGATGGCGCAGTCAAATCGCGCCAGATAGCGCGCATCGAAGCAACCCATGGAGAATCCTTTTTCGCCGCCGCGCATCGACGCGAGCCAAGCGTCCGAGACTACCCGCAGCTCGCCGATCAAGCCGGCGACCTCATCGCGCGGCACGATCGCGAACTCGGCGCCTTCGCGCATCGCTCGCCGACGGTCCTGACGCAGATCGGCGCGCGCCGACCCCTCCAGAGAGAACGTCTCGAGCGCGACGCGCGCCTCCTCGCCGAGCTTCGTGAGATTAAGTCCAAGATCGACGTAAATCGGCAAATTTTCCGGAGTCACTTGGTAAAACACCGGCGCCGCCGCCATGGTGTCGCAATTCTCGAGAAAAGCCCAAGCGAGCGGTTCGCGCGCGCTTGCCGGTCCGACCGGATCCCCCATCGCGATCCAGCTGTTGCCCGATACTTGGTACATGATGAACGCGCTGCGCTGCGCGTCGAACAGCAGATTTTTATCCCCGAGCAGCGCAAGATTCGCCGTCGTGTCATCGGATTCGCGGATCAATGCTTCAGCCTGCGCCAGATCTGCATCACTGGGAACCAATAGAGCGGGCCGCGCGGGACGCAGCAAACGCCACAAGCCGTAGGCGGACGACAAGACCACCGCGAGCAACAAGGCGCGCAAACTGCGCGGCGCGGGCGCCTCGAATGCGAATTGCCACCAGAGCTCGTTGGCGTAGGGCACGTGTCGATAGGCAAAACTCACCAACCACGCCGACGCGCCCAGCACCAGCACCAGCGCGGCGATCCAAGGCACTGAAAAACGCTGCTCGATCAAGGAAGCGCGGCGCGGAAAGCGCGCGTGCGCCACGGCGAGAATGGTCGCGACCACACTCAAGGCGATGGCCTCCTCGTAATCGAAGCCCTTGAGCAGCGACACCACTACGCCGGCACACAGCAGCCACATCGTCAGCCACCAGGCTGCGTCCAGGCGTCGATACAATCCGTTGGCGAGCACCAGCAGACCGACACCGACGGCGCTGCCGAGGAGATGCGATAATTCGAGCACGGGCAGCGGCACGAAGTCGCGCAATAGGCTCATCCGCGCTCCGAGCCCGGGCGTAGCGCCCGAGAAAAGCAATACCGCGCCCGCAGCGAATACGGCGATCGCGACCGCCTGTGGCGTCACGGCGATCAGCCAGGTCTTGCCGAGGCCGAGCATCCGGCCGATGTTGGCGCGATGTACCCACAATTCGTGCGCGCCCAACAGGGCGAGCGCCAACGCGAACGGGACCAGGTAATAAATGGCGCGATAGGCCAACAAGGCGCCGAGCAAGCGGTCTCGCGGCACCGCCGCCAATAAGAGTAGCAGCACCGATTCGAAGACGCCGACGCCGCCCGGCACCGTACTGATGACGCCGGCCGCGATCGCGATGATGTAGAGACCGACAAATCCAATGAAGCCGATGCCCGCATGCGCCGGCAGCAACACGAAGACGATGCCCGCCGACAGCGTCAAATCCGTGCAGGCCAGCGCGACTTGCGCGAAGGCGATGCGTGGCTCCGGGACGGGCAGCGCGTGTCCCCGAAAACACAGCGGGGTTCGCCGCGTGCATGCCCAGACCAGATACCCAATGACCGACGCGAGCAGCGATACGCCGGCCGCGACGACCACGACCGATGGAATGTGCAGGACCGATATCGAGAGTCCGGCTTGGCTCAGCAGCGACACGCCGAGCAGCGTGGCGGCGCCCAAACAGAATGTTCCGCTCCCGAATGCGACGATCGTGGCGATTTGCTTGGCGTTCAAGCCGAGCGCCGAATAGGCGCGAAATCGAATCGCACCGCCGCTCAAGGTGTTCATTCCGACGTTGTGGCCGATGCCATAGGCCATGAAGGAAATCATCGCCAGCCTGCGATAGGGGACCTTCCCGCCGACGAAATGCACGGCCAACAAGTCGTAGAGCGTCAGGCACGAATAGCCGGCGAATGTCAGCAGGCCGGCGCTCAGCAACGCGGGCGGCGGTATCGCATGCATCTTTGCCACGATGTCGTGCCAGCGATATTGGGCGAGCGAGTGGTGCAGCCACCAGACCGCGAATCCAAACAGGGCTAGCCCGAGTAACGTGGTCCACGCAGGGATCACGCGGGCGATGCCGGCGGGTCTCGGGAGGTCTTTGGGCAAACCGACGTCAATCCACTAAAATGCAGGGCGCCTATCGTAACAGCACCGGAAACTGCTAGGGTTGGCGTCGTTCGACCTATGTACCGCTCAAGAGGAAGACCTACGCAATGAGCTCCGCCACCGAGGGCCGCCAGGCAACCATGGATTCGACCCAAATCTATCGCGAAGAGATTTTTACGGACCGCAAAGTCGGCACGATACGGCGCCTGACACCGGTCACCGCCAATGGAGCAAACGACCCGGCACGGCCCGTGCTGTTCGTCGGGCAGGCACAAGTCATGACGCCGATGGGCGCGTTGCCCATCAGCTTCGAGCTGGAGGCCGATTCGCTGGATCTCGCGATATCCAAATTTGGCGACGCGGCGGAGTCGGCCGTGCAGCATACGATGCGCGAATTGCAGGAGTTGCGTCGAGAGCAGGCCTCCTCGCTGGTGATCCCGGACGCCGCAGGCGCCTCACTGCCCAATCCGAGCGATTTGCTCGGGCGCGGCCGCACGCGCCGCTGAGCCCGTCGCGCGGCTGAGCCCAATCGCAGCGCTAGGCCTGTCGCGCCGACTCGAGCGCCTCCCAGCGCGCGTAGGCCGCCTCGAGTTCCTTCGCGAGGCCATCCAAGCGCTGCACCGTGGCGGCCGCGCGCGCGGGCGCCTGGCGAAATAGATCCGGATCACCGATCGCGAGTTGCAGTACGGTCCGCTCTTCCTCGAGCAGCTGAATCTTGCTCGGCAAAGTCTCGAGTTCGCGCTGATCCTTGTACGAAAGCCGCCGCGGCTTCGCGGTGCTCGAAGTGCCCTTTTCGGTGCTCGGCGCCGGCGAGCGAGCCGGCGCGATGCGGCCCGGCGCCTTGCGCTGACGCAGCCAATCGGTGTAGCCGCCGACATACTCATTGACGCGGCCGCCGCCCTCGAAAACGAGCGTGCTGGTTACGACGTTGTCGAGAAATGCGCGATCGTGGCTGACCAGGAGCAAGGTGCCTTCGTAGTTCGCCACCAATTCCTCGAGCAACTCCAGCGTCTCGACGTCGAGATCGTTGGTGGGCTCATCCATGACGAGCAGATTGCTGGGCTTCGCGAACAGCCGCGCGAGCAACAGGCGGTTGCGCTCGCCGCCCGACAGCATGCTCACCGGCGCCAGCAGGCGCTCCGGCGGAAACAAAAAATCGCGCAAATATCCCGACACGTGGCGTGCGCGCCCGTCGATCATGATGCTGTCGCCGCTGCCGCCGGTCACATTGTCCATGATCGAGGCGGATGGATCGAGCTGCTCGCGCTGTTGATCGAAGTAGGCAACTTCAAGGCTCGTGCCGCGCCGTATCAGGCCCTCGGTGGGCTCCAATTCGCCGACCAGCAATTTGATCAACGTCGATTTGCCGCAGCCGTTCGGCCCGACGATGCCAATCCGATCACCGCGCATGATGCGAGCCGAGAAATCCGCAATCACGGTATTTTCGCCGAAACGCTCGGTGACCTTCAGCGCTTCGAAGACCAGTTTGCCGGATGGCGTGGCATCTTGCAGACGAACTTCCATCTGACCGATTCGCTCGCGACGTTCGCTGCGCTCGATACGCAATTGCTTCAACGCGCGAACGCGACCCTCGTTGCGTGTGCGGCGCGCCTCGACGCCCCGGCGAATCCAGACTTCCTCCTGGGCGAGCTTCTTGTCGAACAATGCGGCGTGTTTCGCTTCCGTCTCGAGCGCGGCCTGCTTTTGAACGACGTAATCGTCATAATTTCCCGGCCAGACGCGCAATTGGCCGCGGTCGAGTTCCACGATACGCGTGGCGAGTCGGCGCACGAACGCACGGTCGTGGCTGATGAACAGAAGCGCTCCGGCGAAATTGAGCATCATCTCCTCGAGCCAGGTAATCGCCTCGATATCGAGATGATTCGTGGGCTCGTCGAGCAACAGCAGATCCGGTGCGCTGACGAGGGCGCGGCCGAGCATCGTGCGCCGGCGCCACCCGCCGGACAGCGCGCTCATCGCGGCATCGCGATCCAGGCCCAGACGCGCGATGACCTGGTCGACATCCAATGCGGCTTGCCAGTCCTCCGCATGGTCGGCGCCGCCGCGCACGACGTCGACGACGGACTCATCGCTCGCCAAGGCGACCTCCTGCGCGAGACTCGCGATCCGCGCACCCGGGCGTATCCACACCTCGCCGCTGTCGGGCATGATCTCGCGGTTGACCAGCCGCAGCAGGGAGGATTTGCCTTCGCCGTTGCGTCCGAGCACGCAGACGCGCTCGCCGCGCCGGACTTGCAAGTCGACGTTGTCGAGCAGGGGCTTGAGACCATAGCTCAAGGAGACTTTGTCGAGGCGAACGATGGGCATAAGGGCGCGTAGCTTAAGCGCCTTCGCGCCGACACTCAAAGCCCTGATGCCCGGGTTCGTAAAAAAACGCGGCCGGCGTCGGGCTTTCTGTGGGCCCGGCGGCTAAGGAACCAAGCGCGCGCGGCCGCGATTGCGAGCCGTGGGGATTTGAGCGTCGATGCCGTCACCAGCCCGGCTGTCGGCATCCTCCAGACGCCGGCGCAAGAGCATGAGCGCGGCGCAGTCGGCGGCGCTGAGCGGATGTGAGAGCAAAAACCCCTGCAATTCATCGCAGCCCATCGTGGAGAGCAGCGCTCGCTGCTGTTCGGTCTCGATCCCTTCGGCGATGGTATTCATGTCGAGCGACCGCGCCAACGACAAGATCGTTTCGACAATCGCTATGGAGCGCGGCTCGTCCAACACGCCATGCACGAACGAGCGGTCGATCTTGAGCGTGTTGATCGGCAGGCTCGCGAGGCGGCTCAAGGAGGAATAGCCGGTGCCAAAATCGTCGATCGCGAATTGCACGCCGTGAGTGCGCAGCTGATTGAGCTTTTGCATGCTCGCTTCGACATCGTGCATCAGCATGCTTTCGGTGACCTCCAAATCGAGCCATACTTGCTGAGGCCGGAGCTTGCCGACGGCGCTCATGACGATTTCGACGAAATTCGAGCGGCGCAATTGCGCCGCCGAGACGTTGACGGCCACTCGTATGTTCGGCAAGCCTTGTTCGATCCAGGCGGCCCGATCGCGTGCGGCGCGGCGCAATGCCCAGGCGCCGACCTCCTCGATCAGACCCAGCGATTCGAGCACTGGTACGATTTGCCCGGCCGAGACGATGCCTTGCTGCGGGTGTCGCCAGCGTAGCAAGGCTTCGACCGCCGAGATGCGCCCCGTGCGTGCCGAGAAGATCGGCTGATAATAGAGTTCAAATGCCTCGTCTCTGACGCTCTGACGCAACTGGCCCTCCAAGACGAGACGCTGGGCCGCTTCGGTCGTCATATGCGTTGAATACCGCACGTAGGCTTCGCCGTGATGCTTGGCGCGACGCAACGCGACCTCGGCATTTTCGAGCAAGGAATGCGCGTCATCGCCGTGACCCGGGAAGCACGATGCGCCGAGGCGCACCGCGACCTTGATATCCTGTCCGCCGATCGTCAGCGGTTCATCGAGCAGCGACTCGATGCGCGCGCGCGCAAATCCCGGCACGCCGCCGCCTCGCGCGGGACCCTCGAAAAAGGCCGCGAACACGGCCGCGCCGAGGTAGGTCACGCTTTCCGGCCCTCCCTCGATCGCGCGCAGCCGTTCGGCAATGCGTTGCAGCAGTTGATCGCCCGTGTGGCGCCCGCAAGCGTCATTGATCGCGCTGAGGCCGTCAATATCGAATACGACGACGTTGATTTCGTGATGCGCGAGCTCATAGGAGCGCATTCTGCGCGCGAGGCGTTCACACCATAACTGGCGATTCGCGAGTCCGGTCAACGCATCGAAGTACGACAGATGCTGCAGCAAATCCTCGTGGCGCAGGTATTGCAACGCGAACGAGACCTCGCCGCTGACTCTCTCGAGGCTGCGGATTTCTTCCGCGTTGAATGCGGCCGGATCCTGGGAATGAAGCGTCAACACGCCGACCGACGTACCGTCGATGAATAACGGCAGGACCGCGACCGCCTGGATGCCGTAACCTGTCCACTCCTGCGGCAGTGCCGTTATCGACGCCGGGCCGCCGAGGTTATTGCAGACCACGGGCTTGCCGGCGCGCATTGCCTTCGCGATGAATTCGTCGTCACCCGTTTCTTCTCCGTTGCCGAACGATACTTGGCGGGTGACGATCTGATCATCGTCGACGCCCCACCAGGCGGACGGGGACACCGACACCGATCCGGGCTCGATCATGAAAACGACCGCGAATTGATAACCGCCTTGCTCGACCGCAAGGCGACAAGCCTCGTGCAGTACGCCGGGACGATCATCGACGCGCAAGATCACCGAATTGATTCGGCTCAAGAGTTCGTTGACGCGGGTCAGTCGCGCGATCTGCTCATCCTGCCGGCGGCGAACCGTAATATCGCGGTCCGCACCGCGGTAACAGACCCCTTGGCCCGCGGCGTCCCGAGTCATCACCACATTGCAATCGAGCCAGCGAAAGCTGCCGTCGCGGTGCACCCATCGCGCGACCAATCCGGTGGTCGGCGCGCCTTGCGCGTCGATTTGGGCCCATTGTGCGCGGACAGCGGCTTCGTCGTCCGGATGCACGAAATCGAAGCGCTTGCGGCCGAGGATCGCATCCAGCGGGTACCCCAGCAAATCTTCCACGCAACGGTTACTGAATGTGAATGCGCCCTGCGCGTCGAGTTCCCAAATCCACTCTTGCGTGGCATCCATGATGTCGCGCAGCCGTTGGCGGCTTTCGTTCAATCGCGATTCGGCAGCACGGTTGCCCCCGGCAACCGTTTTTTCGCGCAGCGCGCGCTCGAGCGCAGGCATCAGATGCGCAATATTCGCTTTGCGCACCAAATCCGTCGCCCCGCACCCCAGCATTTGCGCCGCCCGTGCGTCATCGGAGACGAAAATGAACGGCACGGCGGGCGCCAGTTGGCGGGCGATTCGCAGGGCGGCACAGCCGTCGAAACCACTTAACGTGAATTCGGACAGAATCAGGTGCGGATGAAACTCCTCGACGCAGCGGCGAAAAGCAAATTCCGAGTGCATGCAGCGCAGGTCGATGCGCAGCCCCGACACGCCCAGATGCGCCTCGATGTGCGCTGCGGCGGCCGCATCGTCCTCGAGCAGTAGTACGCGCAGGACATCCAATCCGCCGTACCCAACTGTTGCGCCAGACTCCATCGATTGATCATTCCTTGCAAGCTATACGCCGGCTATTCAGGCTGGCACTGGAATTATTGTCGGCACCTCGATCAATAGCTTGACGAATGCCGGCGGAGCTTTGCAATTGTTGACCAAGGCCTTAGGCAAAAGCCTTAACGCGAGCCCGGTTTGCTGCGGATACGCCGGATCGTCGCGTCACCGCTCGTGTAATGTCGCGATCCGCTCCATGCTGCAAGAAAGCGTCTTCGTTCCGATCGAGAGGTACAAGTGCTGCGCCGCGACCGTCAGCGAGAATTTCATGCGGCGCTCGAGCAGGCGCTCCACTTCGGCCAGCCAGGCGCGGTCCATCGCATATAGCTCGAGTTCCTCGATCCGGTGAATGCGCTCACCGCTGAGGCGCGCCAGGAATTGCGCCGAATCCTTGTGCGTGTAGACGACCACTCGCGACGCGGCTTTGCCGGCGCGGTGTAGACGCGCAGCTTCCGGCGTACCCACGTCGATCCACGTGCGCAGATTGCCGGTCAGATCGCGGACCGCAATCGCCGGCGCGTCCGAGTCGAAGAGGCCATTCGAAAAGCTGATGCCTTCGGTGTATTCGAGGCAATACGCGAGCACCCGCGTCAATAAATAGTCGGCGGCTTCCGACGGATGCCGCGCCACACGCAATTCCAACTTTTCATAAACTTCGCGGTCGGAATTCGCCAACTCTATCTCGAAGACGTAGATCGTCGCGCCCAGAGCCATGCGAGCCCTTCCGGTTAATGTTCGTATGCGAAATCGCGCGCGGCGTCACGCCGCGGCTGTCGGCAGCCGCCAGTGCTTCGGCAGAATCACCGCGTCGATGACGTGAATCACGCCGTTGGTGGCCGCAATATCCGATCTCTCGACGTTCGCATCATTGACTTTCACTCCGGCCGGGGACACCACCGATGTCAGAGGACTGCCCTGCAGCGTGGCCACCTCGCCGGATTTCAAATATTTCGCAGCGATGTATCCTTGAACGATGTGGTAGCTCAGGATTGCCTTGAGCTTCGCGGTATCCTTGAGCAACGCATTCAATGCTCCGATGGCGAGCTTCCTGAACGCGGCGTCGGTCGGCGCGAACACCGTAAAAGGACCATTGCGCGACAGCGTGTCGGCCAGACCGGCCGCCTTGATGCTGGTGACGAGCGTCGTGAAATCGCCGTCGGCGATCGCCGTGTCCACGATGTTCTTCATCGGCGCCGTGCGGTGAACGCCCGCATGCGCCGGAGTGGACGCGAGTTCGTTGTTGGATGTCGACATGGATGAGGCCTCGAGGTGTGAGCGGCGAAGATTCACCGATCAACTCAGCTCGTATACGGCCGAGATAAATTACACTGCGTAGTATGCGCCCTATGGGCCCGCGCGTGCGGCCGCCGGCGAAACGAGGCAAACAGAACCCACAATGAAAGACGAAGCAGAGATTACCATCAACGGCGTCAAGCTCACGGATTCGGAATCGATGACGGTACGCGTGGCTATCGATACTTTGGCGAACGTCCTGACCGACAGCCTGGCCACAGAGAGCGACGGGGCGGCGCTTGCCGAGCGCTACATGGCTTCTTTGAACCGCATACAGGCGCTGCTGGAGATCCGGGAAACCCGTAAGCAATGACGATGGAGCCTTGTAGGGGCCCCTCGCTCGGTACTCGGGGCGACCGTCGTCGCACACAGCAACATGCGCGCCACCCTGCGGTCAATGAGCACCGGGGCCCAGTAGGCTTTGCTCGGACCATGAAAGCATTGATGCGCCCGGAGAGACTACTCGCGGCTGCGCCGCTCGCCCCTCCGGGGTCGCCCTGCGGGCGATCAACTCGGCCTTCGGCCGAGTTGTGCTTCGGGGCCTGCGGCCCCTCGTCCCTTCGGGACCGCCGTCGCTGTGCGCCGGCGTCCAAATCGCGTGCGGCGATTTGTCGAACTCGTCTTGTTTGTCTGTCGGGAGTTCGAATTTCGGCCTATGAGCTTGCTGGCCCAGCAGGCTTTGCTCGGACTTTAAAAGCATTGGTGCGCCCGGAGAGATTCGAACTCCCGACCTCCTGGTTCGTAGCCAGGCGCTCTATCCAACTGAGCTACGGGCGCAACGGGGCGCGAATATTAACACACTGGGCAGCGCCCGCTATCCTTCCCCAATCGCGCAGATAAGCCCTTGAATAGGGAATTAAATCACCTAGAACGAGGGTCTTTTCGGGATTGGCGGAGAGGGAGGGATTGTTCGCGGCTACGCCGCTCATCCCTCGCCGATGCTCGGGACCGCCGTCGCGGCGCGACGGCGTCTCCCACCATTCGTGCCGAAAAATGGGCTTGAATCATATGGCGGAGAGGGAGGGATTGACTCGGGCCTGGCGGCCCTCGCCGTGCGGCGCCGTCGCTTGGCGACGGCGTCATCCCTCCGTTCTCACCAAACAACAAGTTTGCTCAGTATGGCGGAGAGGGAGGGATTCGAACCCTCGATGGGCTTTTGACCCATACGCCCTTAGCAGGGGCGCGCCTTCGACCACTCGGCCACCTCTCCGGCAGGGCGCAAGTACAGCGTCTGCGGAGCGCGGGATGATACCCGTGGCGGCATCGCAAGGCAAAGCTGAATACGGGCTCGCCGACGGATCAGGCGGTTCGGTCGGGCACCTTGATCGTCGGTCTAGCGACGTGCAAATCGCCTTCCTCTTCGCGCTTGATGCGCTCGTAAATCTCTTCTCGGTGCACGGCCACGTCCTTCGGGGCATTGACCCCGATACGGACTTGGTTGCCCTTCACGCCTAACACCGTAACCGTGACTTCGTTCCCAATCATCACGGTCTCACCGACCCTTCTGGTCAATATCAACATACCTAAGCTCCTGGCTTCCTCGGCGGTGCTGCGACTTAAAACGCTCGTTACGTACGGCAACGCGACTAATGATTCGTTCGATTTACGAAAGGGTTATCGAAGCGCCCGGGAAATTCTTTAACTGGTAGTCCAAGAATACAAGAATAGCGCACGCATTTGTGGCATTTGTATTGAGGACAATAAAAAGCCTAGAACGCTAGGCGGCTACTTACCAATGTCTCGACGCCTGCTAATGCCAGACTCAAATTCTCGGGCTGAGTTCCACCCGCTTGCGCAAAATCCGCCCGCCCGCCGCCACGGCCGCCGACCTGGGCCGCCACTACGCCGACAATATCGCCGGCCTTGAGCCGACCCAGCAAGTCGTTGGAAACACCGGCGACCAAGACGACTTTGCCGTCATGCACAGTTGCGAGCACGATCACCGATGAGCCCAATTTGGTCTTCAGTTGGTCGACCGCATTTCGCAAGGACTTG
>Ga0187862_10000314_pt1 | contig 57651 bp, 63 predicted proteins | sample June2016WEW_10_1_FD_133003 | JGI IMG/M metagenome (GOLD analysis project Ga0187862, IMG submission 133003) | Peatland microbial communities from SPRUCE experiment site at the Marcell Experimental Forest, Minnesota, USA - June2016WEW_10_150 | ecosystem: Environmental > Terrestrial > Soil >... | reverse complement strand
GCCGCGCAGGCCGGCCTGGGTGCCGGCGACGTGATCACCTCGCTGGGCGGCCGGGCCATCAGCTCGCAGTCCGATCTGCAGAGCGCGGTCGAGGCTTACCACCCCGGCAGCAAGGTGAGCGTCAGCTGGACGGACTCATCCGGCCAGGCGCAGACGGCGACCGTGGTGCTGACTGCCGGCCCGGCCGGCTGACGGCCTGACTGGCTGGCAGCCAGGTCATGGCCGGCCTCCGCAGGATGCCGGAAGCGCCGCCAGCAGGCGGCCAGAGCGCCCCGCGCCCAGCGCGGGGCGCTCTGCGCTGACGCAGGCCGGCGAGATCCCCGCTCACCGGGCCCGGCGCAGGCTGATCAGCCTAGGGTTATCAGCGCTAACGCAGAGGAAAGTCAGAGCGCTCGCTGAGACTCTGCTGTCAGCGTCAGACCAGGCACCGGCAGCAAGGGAGATTCAGCCATGGCACGTCTCAGGCCGGCTCACTGGGCTCGGTGGCTGGCCGGAGGCGTGGTGCTGCTCGCCGTGCTGATCGTCGGCGGCACCTACCTCTATATCCACGTCATCGAGGGGCCAGCGCCCGCGCCGCTCGGCCTGTCGTCGTCCGCCGGAGCAAGCCGGAGCGCGACGGCGGGCAGCACCGGTACCGCGGCCGCGGGCAGCACCGCGACGACGGCGGGGTCAGCTGCGGTGGCGGGCACCTGGAAGGTGGGCTCGGGGTCGCTGGTCGGCTACCGGGTGCAGGAAGTGCTCTTCGGCCAGAACAACACCGCGGTGGGCCGCACCAGCAGCGTCACCGGCAGCATGACCATCCAGGGGGCGACCGTCACGGCGGGCAGCTTCACCGTTCAGATGGCCACCATCGTCAGTGACCAGAGCCAGCGGGACGTCCAGTTCCGCGGCCGGATCATGGACACCTCCGCCTACCCGACCGGGACGCTGCGGCTGACCCGGCCGATCAGCCTCGCGCCGCTGCCCGCGATCGGGCAGGCCAGGAGCTATCCGGCGGCTGGCGACCTGACCCTGCACGGGCACTCCCGCGCGGTGACCTTCACGGTCACGGCCGAGCGGACGCACAGCGGGATCGAGGTGACCGGGTCCATCCCGATCCTGTTCGCGGACTGGGACATCCCCAACCCCAGCTTCGGCAGTGTCATCACCACCCAGAACCACGGGATCCTCGAGTTCCTGCTCCGGTTCAGCCAGGGGTGACCCGCGCCCGGCCGCGCCGCCGGGCGCGCAGCACCGTGTCGTGGACGGCGATGGCCTCGCCGTCAGGATCGGTGACCTCGCGCTCGCGGGCCTCGCTCACGGCGATCTCCCAGTCCTGCGGGTCCAGCGCGGCGGCGACATCGGCCGGGGCGTAGAAGAGCTCGGGCATGGCAGGGCGCCGCGCGGTGGTCTGCAGGTCCGAGGGATGATGAGCGACGATCAGCAGCGAGCCGCCCGGTGCTACCGCGGCGGCCAGGCGGCCGAATATCAGCTCGCGCGGCCCCGGCGGCAGCTGCAGGAACTGCGCGGAGACCAGGTCGAAACGGCCGGCCGGGGGAGCCCAGGCCGAGAGATCCTCGTGCCGCCAGGTGATGAGCTGCGCGACCCCTTCGCCGGCCTCGGCCGCCCTTGACTCGGCCCGGGCCAGGGCGACGGCCGAGATGTCGACGGCGGTGACCCGCCAGCCGCGCTGGGCCAGCCAGATCGCGTCCGCACCTTCCCCGGACCCGGCGTCCAGCGCCTCGCCGGGAATCAGGCCGGCCGACTCACGGGCCAGCTGCGGGTTAGGGCTGCCGCTCCACAGGGCGCTGCTGGAGCGGTAGCGCTCGTCCCAGAACGCCTCGTCCCGCAGCACCTGCGCGCCGTGCTCGTGCTGCTCGTCATGCTGACCGGCCTGGCCGCCAGCCACCGCATCCCCGCCGGTCACCGCATCGCCTCCGCCTCATGCCGCAGTCGCGCCGTACGCCCGGGCCGGACCGGCACCTGACCGCTCACCGCCGTTGCCTGCGCACTGCCCCCTCACTCTCTCACCCTGGCGGCGCCACCTGACGTACCGGACGCGGGCAGGTCGGGCGCCACCTGACGTACCGGACGCGGGCAGGTCAGGTGACATTGCGCTTGCTGGGAGTCAGGAGGTGCGGCTCGCGATCGGGCTCGTCGATGCCGAAGCTGATGATCCGCCGGGGATAGATGCGGATGATCGCGTCGTCCGTGCCGGCCGCGGCCCCGGCGGCGCCGCCGACCGCCTCCGCCGCCCCGCGGATCTCCAGGCACCGCACTCGCCACGGCTGGCGGGAGACGATGTCGTCGACGACGAAGGCAACCCGGCTGTTGCCCGTCACGTTGCGGAACTTCTGGCTGGCCGACATGTGGTAGCCGCCGATGTCGATCGTGCCGAGGTCCTCGTTATAGCGAAAGCCGACGGGGTTGACCTGGGGAGTGCCGTCCGGCTGGATGGTGGCGAGCCGGCCGAGCAGCTGGGTCTTCAGGTAGCCGGTCTCCGCGGCTGTGAACGTCATGATCGCCTCATTATTCCTGTCGGTGGCTGTCTGCTGGCAGGGCCCGGTCATGCGCGGTCGCCCGGGCGCCTGGGAAGGACGCTAAGACCTCAACTGTCGTTGAAGTCAAGCGTTCCGGCGGCCAGCCTTGCCGCGCCTACGGGGTGACCGGCCAGCTGTGCACGGGCTCGTTCGCGTGCATGTGCTCGATGTAGCGCTGGGTCATCTGCCGCAGCGCCTCGGCGCGGTCTGCTCCGGCTTGCCGCAGAGCCGCGACCGTGCCGATCTGCCAGGTGGCCCCGTTTCGGCCGGACAGGCAGCGCTGCTCGATGATGCCCAGCAGGCGATCGGCATGCACCTGGCTGACGCCCCAGCGGCCGAGTCCCTCGCGGGCCAGCGGCAGCAGGCGCCGGAGCACGAGCTCGGCCGCGGGGGCCTCGCCGAGGCCCGGCCAGTAGAGCTGCGCGTCGATGCCATGGCGGGCGGCCTCACGCAGGTTCTCGGCCGCGGCCGAGAAGGACATCTGGGTCCAGATGGGGCGCTGGGCCTCGGCGAGGGACCGGAGCAGCCCGTAGTAGAAGGCCGCGTTCGCCATGATGTCCGCGACCGTCGGGCCGGCCGGCAGCACCCGGTTCTCGACCCGCAGGTGCGGCTTGCCGTCGGTGGCGGCATAGACGGGGCGGTTCCACCGGTAGATGGTGCCGTTATGCAGGCTCATCTCGGCCAGCTCCGGGCAGCCGCCGCGGTCCAGCACCTCCTGCGGATCCTCGCTGCCGCAGATCGGCAGCAGCGCCGGGAAGTACCGGATGTTCTCCTCGAACAGGTCGAACACCGAGGTGATCCAGTTCTCGCCGAACCAGACCCTCGGCCGGACGCCCTGCTCTTTGAGCTCATCCGGCCGCGTGTCAGTGGCCTGCTCGAACAGCGTGATCCGGGTCTCGTGCCACAGCTGCCTGCCGAACAGGAACGGCGAGTTGGCGGCCAGCGCGATCTGCACGCCGGCGATGGCCTGGGCGGCATTCCAGTAGCTCGCGAAGGTGTCCGGGCTGACCTGGACGTGCAGCTGCACGCTGGTGCACGCGGCCTCCGGCGTGATGCTGTCGGCATAGGTGAGCAGCTGCTCGGCACCCTCGATGGCGATCCGCATGTCCTCCCCGCGGGCCGCGAAGATCTGCTCGTTGAGCACCCGGAAACGGTCGCTGGCGGTCATCGTCCCCAGGTCGACGTCCTGCTGCCGCAGTGTCGGCAGGATGCCGATCATGACGAGCCGGCTGCCGGCCTCGCCGGCCCTGATGTCCGCGGCATTGAGGCTGGCGCGGACCTCCTGCTCCAGGTCCGCCAGCGCGTCGCCGTCCAGCCGCCGAGGCGGCACGTTGATCTCGAGGTTGAACTGCCCCACCTCGGTCGCCCAGGCCGGATCCGCGATCGCGTCGAGCACGGCGGCGTTGTGCATGGACGCCGATCCGTGCTCGTCGACGAGGTTCAGCTCGATCTCCTGGCCGACCTGGGCCGGGCTGGCCTCGAACAGGTGCTCGCGCAGCATCCGGGCGAACACGTCCAGCGAGCGCCGCAGCTTGTCCCGGTAGACGCGCCTGTCCTCGCCACTGATCTTGATGGCCTGAATCTCACGGCCCATCAGGCATCCGCTCACGCAGATAGCGCGGCCCCGCTGGCACGGCCGTCCTGGCCGCCCGCCGCCGCTCCGCCGGTTCCAGCCTCATATCAGCATTAGACACGCAGACCGCCCGGCAAGCCAGCGACCTTCCGGCATCTCCGCCCGCGGCAGCGGCGGGTCAGCAGCGGCGGGTCAGTTGCCGGGTTGCGGCTGCTGGGCCGCTGCGGCCTTCTACCCTGGGGCTCATGCTGGGAGGGCGGCACGAGGCTGCGGCGAGCGAACTGGCCGAGTGGTGGGCGGGCCTGCGGCGGCCAGGCACGGGATCGCACGCGGTGCTGCTGGCCGTGCCCGCGGGATGGGGCCGGACCACCGTCCTGGACCAGCTCGCGGCGGTCATCAGCCGTGGCGATGCCCCGGTCACGCTGGTGGCGCGGATCAGCGGCAGGTCGGTGCCTGACGGACCCGGCGCGCAGGCGCTGGCCGTGCGGGACTGCCTGATGCAAGCCGGGGTGGACGCGCGGGCGGCCGCTCTGCTGTACGGGGGGCGGGTCCGGCGCGCGGCCCACCGGGGCACGGCGCAGCAGAGCGTGCCGCAGCTGAGCACGGCCCAGCTGACCACGGCCCAGCTGATCACGGCCCAGCGGGGCGCGGGCAGCCTGTTCGCGTCCGGCCTGGCCGCGGCAGTCTCGCTGCTGCGGGCCGGCGTCGCGGCGGCCCGGCCGCGGGACGACAGCCAGGCCGGCCAGCACGGCATCGTCGCCAGGGCGGCACGGGCGGCAGCCGCGGTGTCAGCGTCGGAGCCGGTCGTGGCGATCATTGACGACGCTGACTGCCTGGAGCCGGGCCTGGCTGTCACCCTGATCGAGAACTTGATCGAGCATCACGACAGTCGCGTCCTCGTCGTCGCCGCTGTCGATCCGGGCGGCGGCCTGGCGTCCGCTCTCACCTCTCGTGCCCGGCACGGGACGACTGCCGGCCGAGTGCACCGGGCGGCCGCCGACCCGCGCATGGGCTACCAGTCCCGCGCCGACCTCGCAGCCGAGCTCTGCCCGAGCCTGCCGGCCGCGGCAGTGCAGCGGATTGCCCGCCGGACCCGGACGTTCGCCGAGGTCTTCGCGATCGCCGGAGCCGGCATCGACAGCCAGCCGCGGTGACCGCGCCCGGCACGAGCGATCCGCCCGCGGCCGGGCGGGTCAGCTGGGCCGGGGAGCTGGCCGGTGATCCGGTGGCGTGCCCGCCGCCGGGGCGCTGGCGTCCTGACGGCCCGGCCGGGCTGCCCGGCGTCCCCTGCGGACCATCGTGGCAGCCGCGTCGGAGTCGTGGATGGTCAGCGCGATCACCGCGCCGACCGCGGCCAGGGCGGCGGCCGCGAGGAACGCGACGTGGTAGGCGGCGAGGTTGGGCGTGACCCGGCCGGCCACGGTCTGCGTGGCCCCGACGGCGACGATGGCGGTGGTGAAGATGGCCACGCCGATCGCGCTGCCGAGCTGCCGCACCACGTTGAACAATGTCGAGGCGCGCCCGGTTGCCTCGGGTGAGATGGTGGCGAACGCGGCGGCCTGCGCGGGGACGAAGACCTGGCCCATCGCGACCCCGAGGCAGAACATCAGCAGCCGCATCCACCACAGGCTGGTCTGCTCGCCGACCAGGCTCATCAGCCCGATCGAGACGGTGACTCCCAGCAGCCCGAGCGCGATGTTCCGGCGCGGCCCGAGCACCGGGTACAGCGCCCGGCTGGCCAGCTGGGCGCCCGCCATCACCCCGAGGGCCTCCGGGAACGTGCTCAGGCCCGAGCCGAGCGCGGACAGGCCGCGGCCGTCCTGGAAGAACAGCGAGACCACGTACAGCGTGCCGATGAACGACGCGGACGCCAGCAGCATCACGCCGTTGGCCGACCGGAACAGCCGGTTGCCCAGCAGCCGCAGGTCAATCAGCGGCTGCCGCTTGCGCAGCTCGGTGATCACCAGCGCCGCCAGCAGGACCGCCCCGGCAGCGATGGTGGCGTGCACGATGCCCGAGCTCCAGTGCCGGATCGGCCCCTCCGACACCCCGTACATGATCAGCCCCAGGCTGGCGCCGGCCAGCACGAAGCCGGCCGTGTCGAACGGGCCTGGCCGCAGCGCGTTCCCGCCCTCGAGGAACAGCGCGCCGAAGGCGAGCGCGAGTATGCCCAGCGGCACGTTCACGTAGAAGACCCATCGCCAGGACAGCTCGGTGACCAGCAGCCCGCCGATGATCGGGCCGAGGGCGGGGGCGAACGTGGTGGGCACCGTGAGGATGCTCGAGGCGCGGACCCGCTCAGCCGGGGGGAAGGCACGGAACAGCATCGCCAGCCCGACCGGGGCCATCAGGCCGCCGCCGACGCCCTGCAGGACGCGGAAGATGTCCAGCTCGGTCAGCGATCCGGCCAGTCCGCACAGCGCCGATGCGGCGGTGAAGACTGTGATCGCGGTGAGCAGGACCCGCTTGCCGCCGAACCGGTCGCCCAGCCACCCGGAGGCAGAGATGAAGACCGCCAGGCTCACGAGGAAGTAGATGGAGACGGTGGCAACGGAGGTCGACGGGACGCCGAAGTCGCGGCCGATGGTCGGCAGCGCGACGTTCACGATCGTCGAGTCCATGATCGTCATGAACATCGCCGCCACGTACACCACGCTGACGGCGACCTTCTGGCTGACCCGGCTGGTCACGCTGGCCTCTCTGCGGCAGGAATAACGGCATCGCGGCTGCGCGCCGCGCTCGGCCGCCTGCGGTCAGCCCGGCGGCTGTCCGCCGCTCCCGGCATTCCGGCGCCCTAACAGGCCAATGCCGGGCCAGCCGATTTTCTTCCGCGCCCTGGCATCGCAGGGATGCCGGGCCGGGCGAAGGTCGCGCGGCTGCCGTCCGGAGACGCAGGGCAGGGCGTGCTGGCCGCCCAGCGGCGGCCCCGGCGCCGCAGGCAGTGCCCGGCGGGCGCCCTGTCTTTCAGGGCCGGGGAGGCGGCCCTGAAAGTGTGAGCGCGCTCGCGACAGCAGTGGCACCATCACGGCATGGCCCGCATCCACGATGTCGTCTTCGACAGCCGCCGGGTTCTCCTCGATCCGGAAGGCAACGAGTTCTGCCTGTCCCGGCGCTAGCACCGGGCGCCACAGCGCTCACGGCCCGGTGCGCAGCAGGAAGTGCCGGTACCCCCATCCGTCGTCCTGACCGAAGCCCTCGTCGGCGATCGCCAGGCTCTCCTGCCCGAGCCACTGGGCCACCTGTTCCCGGCCGGGGTAGTAGTGGTAGCCCGCTACGTCGCCCTCGACGACCTCGCCTCGCACCGCGGGGAGGCCGCGCGCGGACAGGCTCTCGAAGGCCTGCTCGATCGCTGCCTCGCCCACTTCCTCGACCGTCAGGTAGATGAGGCCGCCCGCCCGGACCGCCCGATGCAGATTGGCCAGTACCAGCGGCCAGTCCTCGGGCGGGACGTTCTCCATGGCGTCGATCGTCAGGACGGCGTCGAACTCGCTGGCATACGACAGGTCCTGCAGGGCGGCCTGCTCGAGCGAGGATGCGATGCCCCGCGACCTCGCCACCGCCAGCATCCCTGCCGACTGGTCGGCCCCCGCGACCCGGTGACCGGCCGCGGCCACCAGCGGGAAGTACCTGCCCGTCCCGCAGGGCACGTCCAGCACGGTCCCGCCCGGCGGGATCAGGCTCAGCAGCCGCGCGACCCAATCCCGTTGCAGGTCCGCGGGATACTCGTGGTCGTCATAAGAAGGGGCTAAGGAGTCGTAGGCAGCGACGACCGCCGCCCTTCGCTCAGCCAGCCACGCGCGCCGGTCCATGGTGCCAGCCTTGACCCGGCCACGATGACCGTCAAGGCCGTCCCCGATGCCTGAAGCGGCCGCGCGGAGGGCGGGTGCGCAAGCGGGGCGCGGAAGCGGGGTGCGGAGGCGGGGCGCGGAAGCGGGGTGCGGAGGCGGGCGGCGATCTGACTAGCAGCGTGGATGCGCAGGTGATGCTGAAAGAGCGACAGCGGCCGCGCATCGACGTTGCAGCCCTGCCGGCCGCCGGCGCTGATGGCGGGCTGCGGCGCGGGTGCCCGGCTTTCCCGGCGTGGCCGGGCAGTATGGCTTTCATGCGGGACTGGCTGGAATGGCACGCCGCCTATGACGACCCGGCGTCAGCGCTGAGCGCGCGCCTGGACCGGGTCAGTGCGCACCTGGCGCGGGCGATCGACCAGGCACCAGCCGGCCGGGTCGCTCTGGTCAGCCTGTGCGCCGGGCAGGGCCGCGACGTCCTCGGCGTGCTGCCAGGCCACCCGCGCAGCGGCGACGTGGCCGCGGTGCTGGTGGAGTCGGATCCGCGCAACGCGGAACTGGCCCGGCGCCGTGCCGCGGCGGCGGGACTGGCACAGGTGGACGTGCGGCAGGCGGACGCGAGCAGGCCCGCTCAGTTCGCCGACGCGCTGCCCGCGGACATCCTGCTGCTGTGCGGCATCTTCGGCAACGTCAGCGCCGGCGACATCCGGCGCACCGCGGCGGCAGCGCCCGCCCTGTGCTCGGCAGGCGCCACCGTCATCTGGACCCGGCACCGCCGGCCGCCTGACCTCACGCCGCAGGTCCGGGAATGGTTCACGGCCGCCGGATTCGACGAAGTGGCGTTCGACGCGCTGGACACCAGCATCCTGACTGCCGTCGGCGTCGGCAGGCTGCGCGCCGGAGTCCCGGCAGCCGCGCTTCCGGCGCAGCCGCTCTTCGCCTTCGGTCAGTCCTGAGCCCGGCGGGAGCGGCTGCCGGGACGAGCGGCGAGAGCCGGCGCCCGCCGGGGAGCCCCTTTCCGGCGTTCGGGCGTCACCGGTCACACAGCCGAGTCTGCCGGTGAGTCTGCCAGTCAGTCCTCCTGGCTCTGCGGGCCCGGGCACGGTTAGCGTCCCTCTTGACACGCGATGTGAAAAGCGGGTCCGGGCGAATTACCTTCGGACCGCATTTTGCGGGTCATCTCGCCGAGGTCTTCAGGATCCTAGCGGGATAACGGGTCAATGGCGATTCGGATGCAGTCGGGCGCCAGGCCATGCCGCCGACCTGCCTCATTCAACGCCGGAAAGCATGGCCGGGAGGAGTTCGCCTATCAGGAGCCTCGAATTCATCTCGGGACGGAATTGCTTCCTGACGGGAAGCGCCTTCCCGTCGGCGGCTAAAAGGCACTGAGCTTGCCAGGCGGCGGCTCGCTACACATCACAAGGAAGCACCGTGGAAACTAAGACAGCTGCACTCACCGGCAAGAACCGAGGAAAACTGCTCGGGGCGGCCGTCGCCGCGGCGGCGCTGGCCGCGGGCGCCCTGCCATTACTGGCGGGACCAGCGGGCGCCGCGACGGCGGCCAGCCCGGTGCTGACATTCACTGGCTCGGCAGGCGCGCTGCCGGCCGGCTCGGCGACCGTCGTGGTCGAGGCGGAACTGGCCAGGGACGCGAACGCGAAGGGCGTGCCGCAGAGCCTCCAGGACATCCCGGTCGCCGTCCGGACCATCTCCGCGGCCGGCTTCTCGGTCCCGGTGGGCCGGTCGGCCGTGCTGCAGCAGGCGGAGCAGCAGGGCCACGGCAATGTCAACTTCGCCATCCTGATCGTGTCCGGGACCCGGGTGACAGCTCAGTACGTCCCCGCCCCGCTCACTCGGGCGGCGGCCCCCGGCAACACCGCGGCCCTGGCCATTGAGGCCACGCGCGTGATCCGGGTCCCCGCATTCCCCGCGTACCGCGCGGTCGGCGCCGCTGCCGGGCAGTGGCTTGCCGCGCTCGGGGCGACACCCCAGATCGTCCCGCCGCCGTGCCAGTGGACGACATACGGCTCGCAATACCAGGACAGGACGCGTATCGGCGAAGTCCATGTCGCCAATGCGACCGGAGTGACCGACACGTTCGAGTACAGGAATTCCAACGACCTGACCATCTCGGTGGGGATCAGCGCCACGTCTCCGGACGGCGACTTCGGGTCCGCCGGCACCATCACGCTGACCAACTCGCTGAGCGCTGACGGGGGCGAGACTTTCGGCCCCGGAACTGTCGACTACGTCAACGACACGGTCAACTACCAGAGGTACGAGGCAGAGGGCATCAGCTGCCCGAATGGCCCGGAGAAGTATGCCTACAAGATCCAGGCCGTCAGCACGGATTCCGACGTCTACCCGGGGCTCAACACCCCGCCGGTCAACCCGTGGGGCGGCTGCCGGAACGATCCGCTGCACGCCACGCTCGCATCCCACGCCAGCTGGGCCCTGGATAACTCGAGGGCGGAGTTCTACAGCACTGTCGCCAATCTCTTCGGGTTCACGTTCGGCGGCTCTGATGGCTTCACGACGAACGTCGAGCATGACTACAACTCAACAAGCTCCTCGCCGACCACCTACATATGCGGCCCCAAGAACGGGCTGCCGCCCATTGATGCCCCCGTCCTCTACAACACTCCCTGAGCGGACCGGAAGCTGCGAGGGAAGCACGCGATGAACCGTCACCGCAGCAGCCGGATCATCGGCGCCCTGGCCGTCGCGCTGGCCGCCATCTGGGTGACGGCGTGCGGGTCCGCGCAGCCATCGGCTGGCCCCCTGCAGGCGCTCAGCGCAGGGGGCCAGCCGATCCTGGCGATCGCCTCGGTCGTGGTAGTTCCCCGGCAGGCGGCCGACACCGAGGCGTATGTGTCCAGCAGCGCCCGCGACCTCGTGCGCGTCACCGGAGTGTCAGCCGTGGCCGTACCCGGCGTGCCGGCCGGGCGGCTGGTGCGCGCGGGGGTCCAGTCGAGCGGGGCCTCCGTCGCCACCGCGCGCGGCTGGCCGGCCGTGCCGACCCGGCCGCTCATCGGCGCCGAATTGCGGGGGAGCCAGTTCGGCATCGTCTTCGGTATCAGCGGGCCTCGGGCCGGGCGGGATTACGCCGTCGCCGGGCTGCGGATCAGATATGTCTATCAGGGCCAGTCCTATTCGATGGTGGCGTGGGGCGCCCTGGTCGGCTGCGTGACGGCAACCCTGCGATCTGACTCGCCTTCCTGCCGGCCGTTCGCCAGTAAGGTCAACGGCGTGGTGGAGAAAATGGCAGGAATATAGCCGCAGCTCGTCCTCGGGGTCGATGACCCGCCCGGCTGACCGCGGCCGGCCGTCAGGTGCCGGGCAGCGGGACGCCCGGCAGCGGGACACCGGGCAGCGGGACACCGGGCAGCGGGACACCGGGCAGCGGGACGCCCCCCGGCCCGCCGGCGATCATGCGGGCTTACCGGCCGCGTTGTCCGCGGCGCTCCTGGCCGCGCCAGGGGCGCGCAGCCGCAGCGTGGCCATGCCGCCGTCGACGGCGAGCGCCACGCCGGTGGTCGAGCCCGACAGCGGGCTGGCCAGGTAGGCGATCGCGGTGGCCACTTCCTCGGCGCTGACCAGCCGCCCGTGCGGCTGGCGGGCTTGCAGCGCGGCCCGCTCGGCCGCCGGGTCGTCGGCCGCATCCAGCAGCCGCTGCACCCAGGGAGTGTCGGCGGTGCCGGGGTTGACGCAGTTCACCCGGATGCCCTCACCGAGGTGGTCGGCGGCCATGGCCAGGGTCAGGGACTGTACGGCGCCCTTGCTGGCTCCGTACAGGGCCCGGCTGGGCAGTCCGGTCGTCGCCACGATGGAGCAGGTGTTGACGATGGCCGCGGCCGGGGAGCGGCGCAGATGCGGCAGGCAGGCGCGGCTCATCCGGACGATGCCCAGGACATTGACCTCAAGCACCCGGCGCCACTCATCCTCGGGATTGTCCTCCACGGTGCCCTGGGCGCCGATCCCGGCGTTGTTGACCAGCACGTCGAGCCGGCCGAGGCGTCCAGTCGCCTCCCGCACCGCCGCCTGCACCGAGGCGGTGTCGCTCACGTCCGCGGTCAGGGCGAGCACGCCGTCCTCGCCGGCCGGGCCGGCGTTCAGGTCCAGCGACGCGACCTGCGCCCCCTGCTGGCGCAGGGTCCGCGCGGTCGCCAGGCCGATGCCGGACGCCCCGCCGGTGACCAGCGCGACCATGCCCTGGAACGGACCGCTCATGTTTCTGCCTCCTTGCTCACGGCACTGCACCGCAAATGGCCGACCCGCGGGCCATGATCCCGGGTCGCGGACTGCAGCTGAGTGGCCCGTGCGGCCTGAGGTACCTCACCGGGCTCAGGGCGCGCCCGGCCCGCCGGGGCACCAGGCAGGGCCGTCAGGGAAGCTGAACCGGGCCAGCGCCTCAGCGTGCATGGCGGTGCCGTGCTCGCCGGTGGCCACCGGGACGGGCCGGATCGCGGCGCGGATGACAGCATGGCCCAGGATGTCGTCCGGGCTGGTGGGCTCCTCCACCCAGGCCAGCCGGGGTGGTGCAGGCGGGATAGCCGTCCCGCGCCAGCGATTCGATCCGGCAGGGCCGGCCGGGCGCGGCCGCGCGCAGCAGGTCCAGCGCCTCGTCCGGGGTCAGCGCATCGCTCAGGTAGCGGAAATCGACCAGCGAGACTGTCTCCTCGGGGGACAGCGCGGCCTGACTGCCTGTCCTCGGCCCGGAGGCGGCCTGCCAGTCGAAGTGATCTTCCCCGGATCCCCGGGCGTCGACCGTGCGGCGGCGCGCGCTAGCGTCGCAGTCATGTACCGGGCCGGAGTGGCGATCATGGCGGCAGCCGATGCCAGCGGGCCGGCTGCGCCCGTGGCGTCAGCCATGACGGCCGCCCGCACCCCCGCGCTGACGCGCTGAGAACACGAACGGGAGCATCATGCGCATCGCCACCATCAGCCAGCGCCTCTGCCTGATCGAGGAGGCCGGTGCCATCGACGTGCAGGCGGCCAGCGGCGGGCGGTTCGGGCCCGACGCTGCGAGTGCCTACGAGGCGTGGCAGGAGTTCAGCGACTGGGCGGCGGCGGCGGACCTGCCCGAGCCCGAGCCTTACGAGCTCGACGCGCTCGGCTCGCCGTCGCCCCGGCCGCGGCAGGTGTTCGGCATCGGGCTGAACTACAGCGAGCACGTGACCGAGTCCGGCTTCACCAAGCCCGACACCGCGCCGCCGGTCTTCACCAAGTTCCCGTCCTGCATCATCGGACCGCACGCGCAGATCACGCTGCCGCCCGGCGGCCACACCGACTGGGAAACCGAGCTGGTGGTCATCATCGGCCCGGCGGCGAGCCATGTCTCGGTCGCCTCTGCGTGGGATCACGTCGCCGGGCTGGCGGTCGGCCAGGACATCTCGGAGCGGATCCTGCAGATGGCCAGCGATCCGCCGCAGTTCAGCCTGGGCAAGTCCTTCCCCGGCTTCGGGCCGGTCGGCCCCTGGCTCGTCACCCTGGACGAGTTCGACGACCCCGGAGATCTGGAGCTCGGCTGCCTGATCAACGGCGAGCAGATGCAGCAGGGGCGCACCCGCGACATGATCTTCACCGTGCCCGAGCTGATCGAGCAGCTGTCCGCCATTGCCCCGCTGCTGCCCGGTGACCTCATCTTCACCGGCACGCCGTCCGGCGTCGGCATGGGCCGCAAGCCGCCCCGCTGGCTCGCCCCCGGTGACATCCTGAGCAGTTACGTCGAGGGCATAGGCGAGATGCGCCACCGGTTCGCCGCGCCCCGGGGAACCTAGCTAGCCGACTAAGCGATGAGCCTGCACGGGCTGGTCTCGGTCACCACGCGCGTGCGGGACGCCTGCAGGCTGCTTCCGGGCGCATCAGGATCCGCTGCCGGCCGGCGGAGGGGTGCCGGGCCGGGCGCGGCTCCTGATCCCGGCGATCCCGAGGATCGGCGCGCATACGTGCTGCGCGGACTGGAAGAGCGGTGAGCTGGGGTCGATCTGACTGCCGGGCCCGATCCTGATGGTGGGCCTGCCGTTCTGCACGGTGGGGTCCGGGAAGCTGGGGATCCCGTGCGCGCGCATGCACACGGCAAACCTGAGCGCCCTGTCGATGAGCTGCTGCCGCTGGGCCGGGCTCAGCTGAACCTGGTCACCGGCCGGCATCAGGTGCCGGCATTCACCATAGGCCTTCAGCGCCGTGCTCGTGATGTCGACCTGGCTGGCCTGGAAGGTCCCCTCGCTGCTGGGGTCGGGGAAGGTCGGCACGCCGCTGGCCCGCATGCACTGCACGAAGGGGAGCGCCTTCTGGTAAGCCGCTGACTCCGTCGCGGACGGCGAGCTTGCGCCGCATGCTGATACCAGCAGGGCGATCCCGGCCACGCCGGCGGCCAGGGTACCGGCTCGCCGCTGGCCGCTTCTGCCGCCGGTGCCGTCGCTCATGACGTCATCTCCCAGGCTCGCGGATAACCTGCCGGCCGCGTCATCCTCTCCCATCATCGGCCTCGGACATCACGCCGTGGTCATGGGGCGCGGCCCGGCGTGCGGGACCGCGGCGCCCAGCCTGGCACGATCCGCCCTCACAGCGTCCACAGGGCCTGGGTCGGGGAGAGGCGGGCGGCCCGCAGGGCGGGCAGCAGCCCGGCGAGGGCGCCGATGAGCAAGGCGGCGACCAGCCCGCCGCCCCAGGCCTCGGCCGGGATGACGATGGCCCAGCCCTTGGCGTGCGCATAGATGCCGGTGGCCACGGTGCCGATGACCACGCCGACCGCGCCGCCCAGCAGGGCGAGCAGGATCGCCTCGGACAGGAACTGGGTGCGGATGTTGCCGCGGGTAGCGCCGAGCGCGCGGCGCAGCCCGATCTCCGAGCGGCGCTCGAGCACCGAGATGACCATGATGTTGGCCACGCCGACGGCGCCGACCAGCAGGGCGACGGCACCGAGGCCGAGGAACAGGGTGTCGAACGCGCCCTGAGCGTCAGCCTGGGCGGTGAGCGCGGCTGAGGGCTGGGAGACGTTCACCTCGCTGGGGTTCTCCGGGTTGGCCTGCGCGGCGAGGAGATTGTCGACGGTGTTGACCTGGCTGTCCTGGGTGCGCAGGTAGATGGTGGACGGGTTGCCGTCCAGGCCGAGGTACTTCCCGGCGGCGGGGAAGCCGACCAGGACCGAGGAATCGATCTCGGGAGCGAGGGCGGCGGGCCGCAGGATGCCGGTGACGTAGAACCACATGCTGCCGACCCAGATCCGCTCGCCGGGCCAGATCCGGTCGATGCCCATCCGCTGGGCCGCGGCCGCGCCGAGCACGGCGACCGGCTCATCCTGGGTGGCGGCGTTCAGGTAGGAGCCCTGGGCGACCGACGTGCCCACCGCCTTCGGCAGCCCGAGCGTGGCCGCGTCCACGGTCAGGGCATTGGTGTCGACGGTCGGGATCAGCGGGCTGCGGAAGGCCTGCGCGCTGGTGGCGCCGGTGTCCTGGACCTGGGTGACGCCGGGCAGCCGGGAGATCATGCCGGGCGCGGTCAGCGGCAGCTCGGCGGTGCCGCCACTGAAGTTCTGGCCGTTCTGCACCGTGAGCAGGTTGGTGCCGAGCGCCTTGATCTCGGCGAGCAGCCCGGCCTGCGAGGACGCGGACAGGCCCAGCACGGCGACGATCGCGGCCACGCCGATCGCGATGCCGAGGGCGGACAGCGCGGCCCGCAGCTTCCTGGTGCGCAGGCCCACCGCGGCCAGCCGGGCCAGGTCAGCGGGGCGCAGCCGGGCCGGCGCCGGGACAGCCGGGGCGGTCATGGCTGCCGCCCGGCGGCGGCGTCGGCGGTGATCCGCCCGTCCAGCATCTGGATCTGACGGGGCAGCCGGGCGGCGATGGCGTGGTCGTGCGTGATGATCACGATGGTGGCTCCATCGGCGTTGAGTTCGTCCAGCAGGTCGAGGATGGCCTGGCCGGTGGCCGAGTCGAGATTGCCGGTGGGCTCGTCGGCGAGCACGATGGCCGGCCGGCCGGCCAGCGCGCGGGCGATCGCGACCCGCTGCCGCTCGCCGCCCGACAGCTGGGTCGGCCGGGCCGTCAGCTTGCCGCCGAGCCCGACCCGGGCCAGCGCGTCCCGCGCCTGATCGCGGCGCTGGGCCGGGCTGACCCCCGCGTACAGCAGCGCGTCGGCCACGTTGTCCAGCGCGGTGGCGTGCTCGGCCAGGAAGAACTGCTGGAACACGAACCCGATCGAGGCGGCGCGCAGCGCGGAGACCTCCCGGTCGCTCATCGCGGCCACATCCAGGCCGGTGACCCGCACGATCCCGCTGCTGGGCCGGTCCAGGGTGCCCATCAGGTGCAGCAGCGTCGACTTCCCGGACCCGGACGGCCCGGCGATGGCGACCAGCTCCCCGGCGTCCACGGCGAAGCTCACCCCGGCCAGGGCGGTCACCGGCGGGGAGCCCGGATAGACCTTCGTCACCCCGTCGAGTTCCAGGACCAGGCCCGGCCTGCCGCCTGGCCCGGGCGGGAGCGCGACGGCCGGCCGGGTCATGTCCGTGCCGGTGCTCATATGGCCGGCACCACCACGCGCTGGCCGGCCGCCAGGCCGGGGCCGGTGACCTGGACCAGGCCGGCCGCGTCGTCGAAGAGGCCCGGCGTGACCGGCACCAGGTGATGGCCGCCGGAGCCGGTGACCTCGACGGCGTAGCCGCCGCTGGGCCGGGCCAGCAGCGCGTCCACCGGCACCACCAGGGCGTTGCTTACGCTGCCCGTGGTGATCGCGACCTCGACCGGCGCCTGGTCCAGCCCGCCGGCCGCCCTCGGGTCAGAAAGCGCCACCAGGACCGGGACCGTGGCGGAGCTGCCCGACCCGCTGGCGACCGATCCGACCGAGGTGACCCGCCCCGGCGTCGTCGACCCGTCCGGCAGGGTGATCGTCACCTGGTCGCCGGCCTTCGCCTCGGTCTGCTGGTCAGCGGACAGGCCGACGGTCACCACCGGGGTCGTCGTCGTCGCCGTGAAGACCGGGCCGCCGGCCGGCGACCCCAGCGACGCGCTCACCGTGGCCACCCGCAGCGCCGCGGGCTCGAACACCGCCTGGCCCACCGGCAGGCTCCCGGTCACCGGCAGGCCCAGGTGGGTCTGCAGCAGCTCCAGCGCGTACGCGGTCTCGGCGCTGAAGTAGTCCCAGCCGGACACCGGGCCCATCTCCGCCGCCGTCGCGTATCCCATCCGCACCAGGTCGCGGTTCAGCTGCGCCACGTCCTGCCCGGTCAGCCCCTCGGACAGGGCCCGCCAGGCCGGCACCGTCCCGTACAGCAGGAACACCGGCACGGCGTTATCAGTCCGGAACAGCACCCCGCCCTCGCCGATCACCTGACCTGCGGCGGGCAGCCAGGTGATCGTCCCCTGGCCCTGCCCGGTCACCGTGTAGGAGCCCGCGTACCCGAGCGTGGCGTCTACCTCGGTCTGCGACGAGAGCGACTGCTGCGTCACCGTCGCCGTCGAGGTCGGATACGGATTGCTAGCCGCGGCGTTGCCCGAGCCGCTGAACGCGCCGGACACGCCCGCCGCGACCAGCCCGGCGGCCACCAGCAGGATCACCACCCCGGCCGCTATCCAGCGCCGCCGGCCAGCCCGGTGCGCGCGGCCGGCCTCATCCGGGGTGATGACTGCGCCGGCTCGCCGGCCAGGAGCCTGGCCCGGCGAAACTGTGCCGCTCACGATCTATCACCTTTTCCGATCTGTGCCTGGCAGGTTGTCGGCGTCGTGCGGCCGTGGGACCATCACGGCGGGCCTCCCGGGATGAGGTTCTGGCAGGCGCGCATGGCGGCCTGGAAGACCGGCGAGCTGGGGCCGCTACCGGGGGGTCCCTGGATCTGCACCCCGTTGGCATTCACGACCGGGTCCGGCATGGTCGGCAGCCCGTGCGAGCGCATGCACGCGACGTAACGCAGGGCCTGAGCGGTGAACTGGCGCTGCTGCGCCGGGGTCATCGGGGCGCCCTTCGGCATCAGGTGCTGGCAGGCCTTGTTCGCGGCCGCCATGATCGAGCCCCCGGCGAGATGGTCCTGCCTGCCGTTGATGAGGATATTGCCCTTGCTGTCGGGATCGGGGAAGCCCGGCTCGCCGTGGCCGCGCATGCACTGCGCGTAGGCCAGCGCCTGCTGGTAGGCCGTGGAGCCGGATGCGACGGACCCGCCGCTGCTCCCGCCGCAGGCGGCCACCAGCAGCGCTGTCCCCGCCGCCGCGGCGGCCAGGATGCCAGCTCGCAGGAAGGCGCCGCTCATGGCCCGCCGCCTGGCAGCAGTGACCGGCAGGCCCGCTGCGCCGACGGCCGTGGCCGCGATCGCCGAGCTGGCGCCATTACTGCCGCCGCCGCACCCAGTGAGCAGGGCCAGCGCCGCACCGGCCGCCGCCAGCAGGCCAGGTCGCCCGAGCCGATGGCGGCCAGTGCCGCTGCGGCTGTCGCGGCCGCCCGGCCAGGAGACATTCCCATCAGGGTTCTGATGAACTGGCCCTGGCTGTTGGGATCGGGATAGCCCGGAGCGCCGTGCGAGCGCATGCACGCGGCGTAGGCGAGCGACTTCTGAAAGCCGGGCTGGCCCGCCGACTCCGCCGGGCCGGCTGATCCGCCGCCGCCGCCGCTGCACGCTGCCGTCAGCAGGGCCAGCGCGGTCACCCCGGCGGCCAGGACGCCGCGACGCCAGCATCGGCCGCGGCCGGCCCGGCGCTGCGGCCAGCCCGCGGCAGCGCTGCCGCGGGCCCTGTCGCTGCCGCGGGTCCTGCCGCCCGTGCGAGCCGAGATGACGCCGGTCACGTCGCACCGCCGCCGTTCTTGTTCCTGAGCGGCTGGCAGAGCCGCTGCGCGGACTCGAACTGCGGCGAGTTCGGGTCAACGCCCTGCGGCAGCGAGAACATCACGCCGGGACCCTGGAAGACAGGGTCAGGGAAATCGGGAAATCCGCGTGAGCGCATGCAGGCGGCGAAGGCCAGGTTGTCGGCGACGAACACCCGCTGCTCGGCCGGAGTCCGCTTGCTGCCGCCGTCCGGCAGCAGGTACCGGCAGGAGAAGTTGGCGATCCGTTCCTGCTGAGAGCCCTGGTCGGTCTCGTTGACGACGAAAGTCCCCTGCCTCGTGGGGTTGGGGAACGTCGGCACGCCGTGCGAGCGCATGCACCTGGCGTAGGCGAGCGCCTTCTCGTAGGTCACCTTCGACGCGGTGGCGGCGGGCGAGGAGCTGCCACCGCACGCCGCCGCCAGCAGGGCGACAGCGGCCAGGCCGGCGGCCAGCATGGCAGTCGGCCCGGGCCGCGATCGCCCCCGCGGGTCGCCGCCGTTGCCGTCGTCCATCTCGCAGTCCTTCTCGTTCTGCCGGTGACGCCTTGCCCGTCAGCCGCGCGGGCCCGGCCCGGCGAGCGGGGCCGGGCGGGAGCCGCGGCCTGGACATCGGAACGCGAGCCACGGCGTTCTCGGGTCCCAGCCCGGGCCGGTCGCGGCCGCCGGGTGATGTCCTGCGCAGCCAGTTGTACGCCCTCGCCGGTGACAGCACGGTCACAACGACGGTGACCTGACTGTCACCTGCGGCCTGGCATCCTGGAAGTGCCGCCCGCCCGGGCTGCTGGCTGGTGCATGCCGGACGCGGTGGCCAGGGAGAATCCATGAGAGTGCTGGTTGTCGAAGATCATCAGCGGCTGGCCCAGGCCATTGCGGCCGGGCTGCGCGGCGAGTGCATGGCCGTCGACGTCGTATTCGACGGGCAGGAAGCCCTGCACCACGCCGAGGCCACCCGCTACGACGTGATCGTGCTGGACCGGGACCTGCCCGGCCTGCACGGCGACCAGGTCTGCCGGACGCTGGCCGAGCGCCAGTGCACCAGCCGGGTGCTGATGCTGACGGCCGCGAGCACCATTGCCGACCGGGTCGGGGGACTCGGCCTCGGCGCGGACGACTACCTGCCCAAGCCGTTCGACTTCACCGAGCTGGTGGCCCGCATCCGGGCGCTGGCCCGCCGCGCCGCCGCCCCGCTGCCGCCCGCGCTCACGCACGGCGACCTGTCCCTGGACCCGGCCCGGCGGGTCGCCGTCCGCGCCGGGCGGCGGCTGGCGCTCAGCCCGAAGGAGTTCGCCGTGCTGGAGTGCCTGCTCGCCGCCCGGGGCGCGCTGGTCTCCGCCGAGGACCTGCTCGAGCGGGTCTGGGATGAGAACGCGGACCTGTTCACCACGACGGTCAAGACCACCATCGGGCGGCTGCGCGGCAAGCTGGGTGACCCGCCGGTGGTCGAGACCGTCCGCGACGGCGGCTACCGGATATGACCGCCATGATGCGCTCTGCCCGCCGGCTGCTCGCCCCGCCGTCCTGGCTCCGCCTGCCCCGCCGCACGGCGCGGCTGCGTCTCACCGTGCTCTACGGCTGCCTGTTCCTGGCCGCCGGGGCCGGCCTGCTCACGGTCACATTCTGGCTGGTTGACCGCGCCACCGCTGGTGCCGTCGTCGCCTCAGCGGGCCATTTTGTGGCGGTCCCCGGCCGGGCGTGCCGGGTTAACCTGACCCGGCTGCCGGGCACCGTGCGGCCGCCCGGGAACGTCTCCTTCCAGGTGCGAGACGTCAATCGGGTGCCGGGCGCAATAATGCCGGCCCCGTGCCGCGCCCTGCTGCAGGTTCAGCTCGCAGCGCTGCACCAGGTGCACACCGTGGATTTGCACGCGCTGGTCTTCGAGTCGGCCATCGCCCTGGCCGTGATGGCCGCGATAGCGGTCGCGCTCGGCTGGCTGGTGGCGGGCCGGGTGCTCCGCCCGCTGCGGGCCATTACCGCGACAGCGCGCCGGATCTCGGCCACCAGCCTGCACGAGCGGCTGGCGCTGGACGGGCCGGACGACGAGTTCACCGAGCTGGCCGGCACGCTGAACGGGCTGCTGGCCCGGCTGGAGGCTTCCTTCCAGGCGCAGCGGCACTTCGTGGCCAGTGCCTCGCATGAGCTGCGCACGCCCCTCACCCTGGACCGGACCCTGCTGCAGGTCGCGCTGCGCAACCCCGGCACCACGGTCGAGCAGTGGCGGCTGACCGGGCGGGAGGTACTGGAGTCCGGGAAGCAGCAGGAGCGCCTGCTGGAGGCGCTGCTCACCCTGGCCACCAGCGAGGGCGGACTGTGCCATCGCGAGCCCGTCGACCTGGGCGAGGTGACCTACGCCGGGCTGCGCGGCGCCAAGAGCCGGATCGAGCGCGACCGGCTTCGCGTCGAGACCTCGGTCAGCCCGGCGCCGGTGCTCGGCGACCCGGACCTGATCGACCGGCTGGTCGCCAACCTGCTGGACAACGCCGTGCGGCACAACCTGCCCGGCGGCACCGTCGAGGTCAGTACCGCGGTCCGGGACGGCCGCGCCGTGCTGACGGTCGCCAACAGCGGCCTGGTCGTCCCGCCGGCCGAGGTTGACCGGCTCTTCGAGCCCTTCCAGCGGCTGGAGACCGCCCGCACCAGTGACGGCAGCGGCCACGGCCTCGGCCTGTCCATCGTCCGGGCCATCGCCGCCGCCCATGGGGCGGTCCTCGCCGCGCACGCGCCACCCGAAGGCGGCCTGCGCATCGAGGTGGCCTTCCCGCTGACCGACAGCCCGGCTCAGGGCTGACGCTCAGCCGATGTCGCCGACGCCCGCGCTGCCGAAGTCGATGACGGCACGGAGCCTGCCGTCATCAACGAGCAGGTTGGGCCGCAGCAGGTCGGCATGGATTCACGCTGGCGTACCGTCCCACGCCGGTGCCAGCAGCGCGCGCTCCCAGGCGGCGGTAGCCGCATCGCTGTCGATGACGTCCCGGACCGACTCGATCGCCGCGCGTGTGCCCGCGTCGAGCTCGAAAAGCGGGGCGCCCCGCGCCGGGTGCCCCGGCTAGAGTGCTCCGGCACCGGGCACCGATCTCACCTGAGCGCCGGGCATGCTGAGGGGGTGAGCAAGCCGGAGGCGGAGGCCCGTTTCGCGGATGAGCTGCAGCTGTTCCTGCGGCCGCGGCACCGCGGCGGGCCGGTGCGGTTCGGCTGCGACGGCGTCTCGTCGCTCGGCCACGTAGTGGAATCTCTCGGGGTGCCGCTGACCGAGGTCGGCAGCCTGACCGTGAACGGCAGGGCCGCCGGGCCCGGGTTCCGGCCGGCCGCCGGGGATGTCGTGGATGTCGGCGCCGTGCGCCGCCCGCAGCGCCTGCCGTCAGCGAGGTTCATCCTCGATGTCCACCTGGGCACGCTGGCCCGGCGGCTGCGGCTGGCCGGCCTGGACGTCGCCTACGCCAACGACCTGGACGACGATGCCCTGATCGAGCTGGCGAACGCCGGGCACCGGGTCCTGCTGACCCAGGACCGCGGGCTGCTGAAGCGCAGGAAGCTCTGGCTGGGCGCATACCCGCGGGGCGCGCGGCCCGACGATCAGTTCCGCGACGTGCTGGACAGGTTCGCCCCGCCGCTGGCGCCGTGGACCCGGTGCCCGGCGTGCAACGGGCTGCTGTCGCCGGCCGGGAAGGCCGACGTCGAGGCGCTGCTGCAGCCAGGAACCCTGCGCAGCTACGACGAGTTCTCGCGCTGCGCGTCGTGCGGCCGGGTGTACTGGCGGGGGGCCCACGCCAGCCGCCTCGACGCGATCGTGGACTCGGCCGTCCGCACCGTCAGCGCGGCAGGCTCCGGCCGCCGCCGCCGGCTGCCGCCGCCGGCTGCCGCCGGCTCCCGCCGCCGCCGCTAAGCGCCGTTCCGCGCCGCCGTCGGCGCCCTGTGGTGGAATCGGCAGATGCTAGAGACCCCGGATGACCTCGAACGCCTGCAGCAGCTGCTCGACCAGAGCGCGGCGCAGGCCGGCCCGCACCTGCGGGGCATCATCACCGGCGAGCGCCGGCTCACCGCGGCGCAGGTCTGCGAGCAGCTGACCGGGATGCGCCTGCTCGCGCTGGCCACGGTGACCGCCGACGGGCGCCCCCTGGTCGGCCCGGTCGACGGCTACCTGCTGCACGGGTCCTTCTGCTTCAGCTCCGGGCGGAACTCGGTGCGGATGCGCCACCTGGCGGCCCGCCCGGCCGTCAGCGCCACCTACCTGCCGGGCGAGGAACTCGCCGTCACCGTGCACGGCCGGGCCGAGCTCTTCGACGTATCCGACCCGGCGCACCCCGAGCTGCGCCAGGCGATGCTCGGCCATTACCTGCCGCTGCAAGGACCGGGGTTCGCCGAATGGCTGGACCGGGAGAACCCGCTGGGGGCGCGTGTCGCGGCGGAGAAGATGTTCACCTTCGCCCTCGACGGCTGACATCGGCGGGGCCCGGGCCGGTGGCCGGGCAGCAACGGGCAGCAAGCAGCGCTAGGCGGAGCCGAGCACGTCAGCCAGGATCTCCGCGCCGCGCCGCAGCCTGGCCGGCTCCTCGGCGGCGTAGCTGAGCCGCAGGTACGGGCCGGGCGGCTCGCCGGGGAAGCTGGCCCGGCCGGGGCTCACTTCCAGGCCGCGGGCCGCGGCGGCCGCCGCCACGTCCGCGTCCGAGCAGTGATCCGGCAGCCGCAGCCACAGGTGCAGGCCGCCGGCCGGGATCAGCTCCAGCCGGCAGCCGGGCAGTTCCACCCGGATGGCCGCGGCGAGCGCGTCGCGGCGCTCGCGCAGCGCCCGCCGCAGGCCGGCCACGTGCCGCGGCCAGCCGGGAGCCGTCAGCACGTCGAGCGCGACATGCTGGAGGACCGGAGCGACGAACAGGTCGTCGCTGATCCGGCCGCGCCGCAGCCGGGCCAGCGCCGGCCCCCTGGCCGCCAGCCCGGCCACCCGCAGCCCGGCGGCGACCGGCTTGGACACCGAGCGCAGGTAGATCACGTGCCCGTCGTCGTCCATGCTGGCCAGCGGCGGGGGAGAGGGGTGGCCGAGGTCGAAGTCCCGCATCCAGTCGTCCTCCAGGATGAAGGCGCCTGCCCGCGCCGCGGCCGCCAGCACCGGACCGCGCCGCTGCGGCGCGAGCACCGCGCCTGCCGGGTTCGCGTAGCGGGGCTGCAGGTAGGCGAGCCGGGCGCCGGTACGGGCCAGCGCGTCGGCGAGCGCGTCCGGCAGCACCCCGTCCCGGTCGCCCGGTACCGGCACCAGGGTGAGCCCGGCCGCCCTGGCCGCGGCCAGCGCCCCGATGTAGGTAGGCGACTCGACGATGACCGGATCGCCCGGCCCGCACAGATGCCGGAACACGGCTGACAGCGCGGCCTGCCCCCCTGGCGTGATCAGGACATCGTGCGCGGTCAGCGCGCCGCCGGCCTCGGCGGCCAGGTGGCTGCGCAGCTCCGGCAGGCCCTGGGCCGGCAGCCGGGACCAGCCCCGCGGGCGCCGGCCGGCCCGCGCGGCAGCTGCGGCGAGCAGGCCGAGCGGCTGCAGCCGCTCATCGGGGAAGCCGCCGGACATCCCGATCGAGTCCGCGGGCGGCGGCTCGACCAGCCGCTCCAGGTCCGGCCCGAGGCCGGCCCGGCTGCCGAGCGCCAGGGTCTGCCAGGACAGGTCGGACGCCGCGGGCGCGGGCCGGCGCGCCGCTGTGAAGGTGCCGCTTCCCGGCCGGGTGACCACCAGCCCGCGGCGAGCCAGCCCGGCTAGCAGGCGCTGCACCGTGGCCGGGCTGAGCCGGTAGCGCTGCTGCAGCTCACGATAGGACGGCAGCTTGCTGTCCGCCGGCAGCGACGCGACCAGCTGCTCCAGGGCAGCCAGCGCGCCGTGCTGAGCAGCTGGCTGACTGCTATCGTTATTCATGAACCCTAATAGAAGCACTTCTGTCGCCAGCTGGAAAGCGTCACCTCTGCTGCTTGGCGCGGCCGGCGTGCTGTGCTTCAGCCTGACCTTCCCGGCCACCCGGCTGGCCGAGGCTTCCTTCAGCCCGGTCGTCGTCGGCGTCGGGCGCTCTGCCCTCGGGGCCTGCCTGGCCGTGGCCATCCTGGCCGCGCGGCGCGAGCCGCTGCTGCCGCCGCGCGCCATCGCCGGGCGGATGATCATCGTCGCGCTCAACGTCGGCGTGGGCTTCGGCCTGCTCTCGGCGATCGCCCTGCGCCAGGTCAGCAGCGTGCACGGCGCGGTGCTGACCGGGCTGATCCCGGCGGCGACGGCCGGGATGGCGGTGCTGCGGGCCGGCGAGCGGCCGCGGCCGGCCTACTGGGCCGCGCTCGGCCTCGGTCTCGCGGTGGTGATCGGGTTCGCGCTGGTGCAGGGCGGCGGGACGCTGCGCACCGGCGATGTGCTGCTGCTGGCGGCGATCGCGGTCGCCGGGCTCGGCTACGCCGAGGGCGGCGCGCTGGCCCGCGACTACGGCGGCTGGCGGGTCATCTGCTGGGCGCTGATCGTGGCCCTGCCGGTCACCCTGCCGGTCACCGCCGCGGCCGCGGTGCTCAGCCCGCCCCGCCATCTCACCGCGACCGCCGTCACCGGCCTGGCCTACGTCAGCTTCGTCTCCGTCTGCCTGGGCTTCTTCGCCTGGTACCGGGGCATGGCGCTCGGCGGCGTCGCCCGGGTCGGCCGCCTGCAGCTGGCTCAGCCGGCCCTGACCCTCGGCTGGTCAGCGCTGCTGCTCGGCGAGCCAGTCGGCTGGCTGAGCGCCGCCGCGGCGGCCGCGGTCATCGCGGCCACGGCCGTTGGCCGGAACGCCCGCGTCGACTCCGCGGTGCATCCCCTTCCTTCCGAAACGAAGGCCCCGGCGTGCTCCAGTGCCCGCCGCCAGCCTGCCGCGGACCTCGGGCCCGCGGGCTAGCCGCGGACAGCAACGCGGCCTGACCGAAGATAGGACCATGGCCGACGCACTCGCGCAGCTCAGGGAGGCCGACCCGGTCCTGGCCCGGGTGATCGACGCGCATCCCGGCTTCGATCCGCGTGCGTGGCTGACTGACCTGCCGCGGATGGATGCTTTCGGCGCCCTGATCTTCCAGGTGGCCGGCCAGCAGCTGTCGGTGCAGGCGACGCGGGCTACCCTCGGCCGCCTCCGGGAGCTCTTCGGCGGCGAGCTGCCGTCTCCTGAGGCACTGCTCGCCGCCGCCCCGGAGGACCTGCAGCGGGCCGGGCTGTCGCGGCGGAAGATCGCGACTCTGCGCGAGCTGGCACGGCAGTTCGCCGACGGTCGGCTCAGCGCCGCGGAGCTGGAGCGGAGCTCCGATAAGGACATTGAGGCGCGACTGACCGCCATTCCCGGCATCGGCCCGTGGACCGTGCACGGGTTCCTGATCATCGCGCTAGCCCGCGAGGACGTGGTCCTGCCCGGCGACCTGGCCCTGCGCAAGATCATCCAGCGTGTCTACCAGCTGGATCACCTGCCGTCGCAGGACGAGGTGCGCACGCTCGCTGACCGGTGGCGGCCTTATCGCAGCCTGGCCACCAGCTACCTGTTCCAGACCGCGTTCGAGCCGCCGGCCTGACGGGCAGCGACCGCCGTCGCGCGGCGGCCAGCTCCCGCGCGCTGAGCTGCGCCAGCGCGCCCTGGCTCCGGATCGCCGTCCGTGGGACAATGTGACCGTGGGCGATGACAGGGACACCGAGCTCGCCGACACGCTGGCCGAGGTCGGGCGCAGAGTCGGGCAGGCCGTGACCGATGCGCTGGAGCGCATCCGGTCGGCCTCCGACGCGCTCGCGGACGTGGCGAACCGTCCCGAGGTCCGGGCGGTGATCGAGCGCGCTGAGAAGATCATGCGGCGCCGGCCCTGCCTGTGCTTCTGCGCCAGGGCTCATCCGGCCGACAGCGGCATCTGCGAGGTGCTCGACGCGGTGATCACCGGCCAGTACAGCTCCGACTGGCTCGGCGACATCGACGTGCCGCTGTGCGCTCCGTGCGCGGCAGCGCGCGCCGCGCACCACTTCGCCGCCTGACCCGCCCGGCAGTAACAGGAGTCCCGTCATGCCATCGTCAGTTCCCGTGATCGACCTCGCGCCGTGGCTCAGCGGAGACGAGACGGCCCGGGCCGGCGTCGCCGCTCAGGTGGACGCGGCGCTGCAGAGCGTGGGCTTCTTCCTGATCACCGGCCACGGCGTGCCGGACGAGCTGCGGGCGAAGGTGCGCGCCGCGGCGCGGGCGTTCTTCGCGCTGCCGCGCGAGGTGAAGCAGCGCTACGCGGTCACGGTAGGCGGCCGGGGCTGGCTGCCCCCCGGCGTCGAGGCGAACGGCTACGCCGAGGGCACCCATACCCCGCCGGACCTGAAGGAGTCCTTCGCGGTCGGCGCCGACCAGCCGACCGGCGACCCGGAGGTCGACGGGTACTGGTTCCAGCCCAACGCCTACCCGGCCGAGGTGCCGGAGCTGGAGCCTGCCGTCGTCGCCTACCTGGCCCGGATGCGCGAGCTCGCGGACGAGCTGCTGGTGCTGTGCGCGGCGGCACTGGGCCTGGAAGCCGACTTCTTCACCCGGCACACCGGTCATGCCACGCACACGATGAACATCAACTGGTACCCGCCCATGAGGCTGGCCGGCCAGCCGGAGCCCGGCCAGTACCGGATCGGCCCGCACACCGACTTCGGCACCGTCACCATCCTCGACCGCGAGCCGGGCCGGGGCGGCCTGCAGGTGTGGAGCGAGCAGGACGGCTGGCAGGGCGCGCCCTACGAGCCCGGCGCCTTCACCATCAACACCGGTGACCTGCTCGCCCGCTGGAGCGGCAGCCGGTGGAAGTCCAACCGGCACCGCGTGCTTCCGCCGCAGGCCGAGGCGCCGGATGAGGACCTCGTCTCGCTGGTCTACTTCTACGAGGCCGACCACGACGCGGTGATCGAGTCGCTGCAGCCGCCGATCGGCCGGCCGAACGACTACGCGCCGGTCGTATCGGCGCAGTTCCTGAAGAAGCTCCTGGACGCGATCACGGTCGGCTAGCGGTCAGCTATAATTCCGCAGCCGCGGCCACATCTGGCCCCACGGGTGGCGCGGCCCGGTGCACACGTAGACGTGGCCGCCCCATTCCTGGTTGCGGATGCCGTAGGGATTCGACAGCGTGGCCGCCGCCCGCACGCTGGTGAAGAACTGCCGGAGGTAGGCGGCGTAGCCGGTGACATCGATGGGCCCGGGCGCGACGGCCACGACGGTGCTGGCCCGCGGGTTACCCGGCCCCCACCACCACTCGCTGTTCTGCTGGCTCACCGCGGTCGGCAGCCCGGTCCCCCGGCCCAGCTCGTTGATCGCCCCGGCCTCGCCGTAATCGGCGGTGAAGATGACGGCGCCGGCGCGCTGCCGCGGCGGCAGCGACCTCCAGACCGTGCCGACGGTGCGGACGAGCTGCGGCCAGCCGATGCTCTCGCCCGGGGTCTGGTTCGTCTTGTAGGTCCAGCCGATGTCGGCGGGCGGCAGCACCGGCAGCACGACCGGCAGCGTCACCGCGGTGGTCAGGCCGGCGGCCAGCAGCAGGTTGCGGAGCCGGCCGCGGCGGGCCGCCAGCCACCCGTCGATGGCGACGGCGCCCGCGGCGAGCAGGTACACGTACGCGGCGCCCAGGTAGTAGGTCTTGGCGCCGGTGGTGAGCGCGAAGACCACGAACAGCAGCCCGTAGGCCCAGGCCATGGCCCGCCACAGCGGCCGGCCTGACCGCCACAGGAAAAGCAGCCCGGCCACCCAGACCCAGGCCAGGGCCAGCGTGACCATGCCGAGCTGGCCGAAGATCCAGGTGACGATGCTGGCCGCGCCGCCGTTCTCCTGGTTCAGCGCGTGCGTCATGGCGATCGTCGCCCAGTGGTGCTGGGCCTGCCACCACAGATCGGGGACCTCGAAGGCCACCGCGATCACGGCGCCGGCCAGGAACCAGCGGTTCAGCACCATCCGGCGGCCGCCGGACAGCAGGGCGCCGATGACCAGCGCGATGGCGAAGAAGCTCGCGCTGTGGTCGTCGGCCACCCCGAGGCCCGCGACCAGGCCTCCGGCCAGCCACCAGCGGCAGTCGCCGGTCCGCCCGATCCGGGCGACGATCAGCGCCAGGGCCGCCCAGGCCAGCAGCTCGTAGGCCGTCGTGTTGGCGATATGAGCGGCCCCCAGCAGGACCGGCATCGTGGCCGTGCCGATCGCGGCCAGCAGCTGAGCGCGCCGTCCGCCGCCGAACTCGCGGGCGGTCAGCCCGCCGACGACGACCGTGCCGAATGCCGCGAGCCCGGGCCACAGCCGCAGCCCCGGCATGGACACGCCGAACAGCTTCAGCGACACCCACGCCATCAGCGGCGCGAACGCCGGCTGGTCCACGTAACTGGCCTGCAGGTGCCGGGCGGCGTCCAGGAAGTACATCTCGTCCCGGTCAAACCCGTACCGCGCCGACAGCGCCATCAGCACGGCGAAGACGATGCCGCCGACGGCGAGGACCCAGCGGTTGAACGGGCTGGCGTCCGCCAGCGCGGCGGCGCTGCCCGTGGCTGTCCCGGACGCCCGCCCGGTCAGCTGCCTGGCCGGGCGATCCTGTGATCTCGCCTTGAGCTTCATGACGCCAGGATGGCCCGCCGGGCAGCCGGCGCGCATCGGCCGCTGTGCTGGTTTCCGCGGCCATCCGGGCGCCGTGCTCGCTGCCTGGCCCGCACCGGAATTCCCCCGCAGGTCGGGGACGGCAGATCCGCCGCGGGGAGGATGGCCCGGGCCGCTGGCCGGCCTTTACGATCGGGTGGTGAAGAGGCTTGCCGCCTGGGCTGTCGCGCTCCCGCCGCAGATGCAGGATCTCGCGCTCGCGCTGGCGCTGGCCGCCTACAACATCGGCTCGCTGATCCCGGAGGCCGGCCAGCTGCCCCGGCCGTACGTGGCGCTCGCGCTCGTCGTGCTGCAGGCCCTGCCGCTGACCTGGCGGCGGCGCTGGCCGGTCGCTGTCTTCCTGGCCGTCGGCATTCCCCGCTCGATCTACGATCAGCTGGGCTTCGCCTTCGCGCCGCTGCCGCTCGCCTCGGCGATCTCCTACTACACGGTGATGGACCGCAGCTCGACCAGGGTTCGCTGGGCGATCAGCGCGCTGCTGCTGGCCGGCATCATCAGGTCGCAGCTGCTGCCGGGCCACACCGAGCCCTACGACTTGTTCGTCGTGCTGCTGGAGTTCGCCGTCGCCGGGATGGCCGGCATACTCAGCCGCACCCGCCGGTCCTACCTGCAGGAAGTCGAGGCGCGAGCCGAGCAGGCCGAGGCGGGGCGGGACCGGCAGGTGGCGCTGGCGGCCGAGCAGGAGCGGACCAGGATCGCCAGGGAACTGCACGACGTGGTGGCGCATCATGTCAGCCTGATGGCGGTCCAGTCCGAGGCTGCCGCTGCCCTGCTGCCCGGCCGGCCGGCCGAGGCGGGCAAGTCGGTGCAGATCATCGGCGAGACCGCGCGCGAGGCGCTGACGGAGCTGCGCCGGCTGCTCGGCGTGCTGCGCGGCCCGGCCGACCTGGCCGGCCTGGCCGAGAGCCGGGCCAGCACGTCACCGTCCCCGTCGATCAGCGAGCTGGACGAGGTGCTCACGCAGGTACGCCGGGCCGGGATCGCCGTGGACCTGCGGGTGGAGGGCAGCCCCGGCAAGCTGGCCCCCGGCGTGGGCCTGACCGCCTACCGGATCGTGCAGGAGGCGCTGACCAACACGGTCAGGCACTCCGGCGCGGGCGAGGCCGCGGTGACCGTCCGCTACGAGCCCGGTTACGTCACGGTCTCGGTGACCGACTCCGGCCATGGGCCGGCCGCCGCGGCGGACGGCCAGACGGCGGCGCTGGCCGCGGCTGACCCGGCAGCCGGGCGGAACGGCAGCCGGGCGCCGGCCGGCCCGGGCGGGTTCGGGCTGGCCGGCATCGCCGAGCGGGTCGCCTCCTGCGGCGGCAGCCTGACCGTCGGCCCCGGTCAGGCGGGCGGGTTCGCGGTCACGGCCAGGCTGCCGGCGCCATGACGGACGCGGGCCCGATCCGGGTGCTCGTCGCTGATGACCAGGAGCTGGTCAGGACCGGATTCTGCGTGATCCTCGAGGCAGCGGAGGGGATCACCGTGGTGGCCGAGGCAGCCAACGGGGCGCAGGCCGTCCGGGCCGCCGCCGACCACCATCCCGACGTGATCCTGATGGACGTGCGGATGCCGGAAATGGACGGCCTGGAGGCCACCAGGCAGATCACCGGCGGTAACCGGGCCGCCGGCTCGAAGGTGGTCATGCTGACCACCTTCGACTTCGACGACTACGTGTACGAGGCGCTGCGGGCCGGGGCCAGCGGATTCCTGCTGAAGGACGCGCCCCGGCACGACCTGATCGCGGCGGTCAGGACCGTCGCCGCGGGCAACGCCCTGCTCGCGCCGTCAGTGACCATGCGGCTGATCGACGCGTTCGCCCGGCGGCCGGCCCAGACGCTGCCAGCGCCATCCCGGCTGGCTTCGCTGACCGGCCGGGAGCGCGACATCCTGCTGCGGCTGGCCCGCGGGCTGACGAACGCGGAGATTGCCGCCGACCTGGTGGTCAGCGAGGCGACCGTGAAGTCGCACGTCGGCAACCTGCTGGCCAAGCTCGGGCTGCGGGACCGGGTGCAGGCCGCGATCCTGGCCTACGAGACCGGCATCGTGCGGCCCGGCGAGCCGGACGCGCTCAGCTAGCCGCGGCGGACCCGGCGCCATCTGCCATTGCCCGGTATTGTGCCGGGAGGGCCAGCGCGGCGGTCACCGAAATAGCGCTTCCGCCGCTCGTGATGGACCCGGCTGCGTAGAGTTCCGGCATACGTAGTCCACGCTCACGGGGGAATCAGGATGGGCGCCAGGAAAATGAGGTTCTCGCGTCGGCGCTTTATTCTCGGCGCGGGCGTGACGACCGCGGCGGCGACAGGAATCATGCAATCTGGCCGGTCAGCGGCGGTGGCGGCCGCTGCCGCCCCGGTGGCCCCGGTCCAGGACGGGAGGGTCAATTCGGCCATGTATGACCAGGCCCAGCCGGGCAGTGCTCATTTTCAGGCAGATGGCGGCATCAGCGACGCTTATCTGGTCAATCAGCTGGCCGGCAATGGGCAGTCGATTGGCAACCTCGCCTTTATCACGTCCCTTTCCGGCGGGAACCTCGAGCTGCTCGGCCGCGGCGGCGCCGGCACGTTCGTGAAGCTCAACTACCTGGACGGCGGCGGGAACGAGCGCACCGGCGTGGCCGTGGCCACCGGGACGGATAACCCGATCATCTCGATTGCCCCCGATGCCGGCGGCGGCGCCTCGCTCGATCTGGAGAACAACGACCTGACCGGCGTGCAGACGGTCGTGCCATCGCCTGACAACAAGGACCAGCTGAGCCTTGACGGGCTGCTGGCGCTCACGCCCCAGGCCGAGCCGGCGGTACCGGCCAGCGGCGGCGTGCTGTATGTCGACGCCGCGGACGGCGGGCTGAAGTTCAAGGGCAGTTCCGGCACGGTCACCGTCATCGCGCCTGCGTAATCCGGCAGCCGGCGTGCCGATGCGCACCCTGGCCGCCGCCGGCGGACGAGCTGGATCGGTGCGCACGGGCCGGGCGACAGCTGGCTGACTACCCTGACTGGATGGAGCCAGGGCGAGAGGGACCGCCGCGCACAGGCCAGGCCGGGCCCGGGCACGCGCCGCCACGCGTCGGCCCGCCTTCGGCCCCGGCTCTAGCGGTGACGGCTGCCGGGCCTGCGGACGGTGAGCCGGCCGACGCGGATCAGGGCGAGGCCGTGCTGGCCACGGCGCTCGCCGCCTATCAGGCTGCGCTGGGCGACCGGCTGGCCGCCGGCTACGCGCTGGGCAGTCTCGCGCACGGCGGCTTCAGCCCGCTGGTCAGCGACGTGGACCTGGCGCTCATCCTGCGAGATCCGCTCCGGCCGTCTGACCGGCTGACCATCCGCAGGGTGGCTCGCTCGGTGCGGGCCGGAGGCCCGGATCTGCCCGAGCGGCTGTCGGTGTTCTGGGGAACGCCGTCGACCTTGCGGTGCCAGGCCCGAGGCGGCCGGTTCCCGCCGCTGGACCGGCTGGACCTGCTGGAGCATGGCCGCCTGCTGGCCGGCCGGGATGCCCGCCCTGGCCTGGCCCGGCCGGGGCGGGCAGAGCTGCTCGCCGGCGGCGCCGAGTTCGCTCTCGGCACCCTGGGCGGGGACCTGGGAGTGGCCGGGCGGCTCAGCGGCTGGGCCCGGCATGACCCGCATGGCCACGGTGCCCTGGAGGAGATCCGCAGCCCGGCACTGCTGGTCTCCCGCGGGCCACGGCGGCTGACCAAGATCGTGCTGTTCCCGGTCCGTTTCCTGTTCACCGCGGCCACCGGCCAGGTGGGCACCAACGCCGCCGCGGCCGAGCACTACCTGGCGGGAGCGCGGCCGCCGGGCGCCGAGCTGGTGACCGCGGCCCTGGGCTGGCGGCGCGAGCCGCCGGCCGACGATGTGGCGGCGGCTGCCCTCCTGGACCGGGAGCTCATCCCGCTCTACTTGCGCTACATCGACGACCACGTCGCGCGCCTGCTCGCGATCGGCCAGGGCGCGCTGGCCAGCCGCTTCCGCCGGTGGCGGAAGCGGCTGCTGTCGGCGCCCGGCTAGACCCGGGCCTGTCCGCCGGCGGCTGCCTGGCGGCGGTCGGCCTCGGAAATGGCCCAGGCCGCGTTGATGAGCCCGATGTGGCTGAAGGCCTGCGGGAAGTTGCCGAGCAGCTCGCCGGTAGCGGGGTCGACCTCCTCGGCCAGCAGGCCGACATCGTTGAGGTAGCTGATGGCGCGCTCGAATATCTCCCGGGCCCGGCCGGGCTGGTCGGCCAGGGCCAGGGCGTGGGCCAGCCAGAAGGTGCACAAGACGAAGGTGCCTTCCTGGCCCTCCAGGCCGTCGACCCCGCCGGCCGTGTCATAGCGGTACACCAGGCCGCGCTCATCGGTGAGGCGGCCGGCAATGGCGTCGATGGTGGCCAGCATGCGCGGGTCGGACGCGGGCAGGAAGCCGACGATGGGCATCATCAGGTTGGACGCATCCAGCGCCTCCGAGCCGAAGTACTGGGTGAAGGCGCCGGCCTTCTCACTCCAGCCATGGCTGAGCACGGTCGCGTGAATGTCGTCCCTGGTCCGCTTCCAGCTCTCCACGTGATCCTCGGCGCCGAGCTTCCCGGCCAGCGAGATGGCCCGGTCGAGCGCAACCCAGCACATGACCTTCGAGTACAGGAAGTCCTGCTCGGTGCCGCGGATCTCCCAGATGCCCTGGTCCTTGTCCGTCCAGTGGCGGGCCGCGGCGTCAGCGACGGCGACCAGGAAGTCCCTGGTGGCCGGATCCAGCTCGCCGATCTGGTCCCGCAGCCGCGCCACCGCGGCCAGCAGCTCGCCGTAGACGTCGACCTGCCGCTGGGTCCAGGCTTCGTTGCCGACGCGCACCGGGGCGCTCTCCCGCCATCCGGCCAGGTGCGCCAGCACCCGCTCGGACAGGTCCCGCTCCCCGCCCACCCCGAACATGATCTGCAGGTCGGTGCCGCGGTGCAGGGACGTGGCCGCCGCCGTGCTCAGGTACCCGAAGAATTTCTCCGCCTCATCGGGGCAGGCCGCCACCCACAGGGCATCCATGGTGAAGCTGGCATCCCGGACCCAGGAGTAGCGGTAATCCCAGTTGCGGCTGCCGCCGGGAGTCTCCGGCAGGGAGGTGGTGGGCGCCGCGATGATGGCCCCGGTCGGATAGTAGGTGAGGGCCTGCAGCACCCGGCCGCTGTGGTGCACGAGCTCGTGCCACGGCCCCTCGTAGCTCTGGTGCAGGTCTGACCATGACCGCCAGGCCGCCAGCGTGTCGGCCAGCCGCCGGGCCAGCTCGTCCTGGTCCCAGATCCGCGGCAGCCGGCCGCCTGGCTGGCCGTAGTGCAGCGCGAAGCTGACTTGCTCGCCGGCCGTGACGCTGAACCGGCCGGCTGCGGTGCCGCCGCTGACCTGAAGGTCGACTGGTGCGGACAGCATCGTGATGTCCGCGCCGCCGCGCCCGTCGATGCCGCCGCCGACCTGCCGCAGCAGCGGCCAGATCAGCCCGTACTCCGTCCGCGGCACGTACTCCAGTGCCAGCTCCACCCGGCCGGTCACGCCGCTGACCTGCCGGAGCAGCAGGCCCGGCGCGCCGCCGCCCAGGTCGTGGCCGCGCTCGCCGGCGCCGAGCGCGAGAGCATCGACGACGGTGACCGAGCCCGTGCCGGTGCTGAAGGTGGTCTCCAGCACCATGGTCTTGTCCAGGTAGCGGCGAGTGGCCTGGAAGTCCCCGGCCGGGCGGATGGACCAGTGCCCGGCCTGGTCGTCCAGCAGCCGCCCGAACACCGACGGGCTGTCGAATCTCGGGAAGCACAGCCACTCCACCGATCCCTCCCGGTTCACCAGCGCGGCCGAGTGGCAGTCGGACAGCAGCGCGTGATCAGCGATCGGCGTGAAGCTCATGATCGTTCTCCCTCGTTGCGGACAGCTTCGCTAGGCGGGCTGCCGGCGGCTTGACCAGCGATCAACGGCCCACGGCGCGACCGCGAGCAGCAGCCAGCAGTACTTGGCCGCGCTGGTATTCACCCAGGCGACGCCGATGGACAGACCGATGACCAGCATGGTCGCGACCGCGCGGGCCCGCTCGGCCCGGACCCCGGCCGCCCCGCCTCCCCGGACCAGGCGCTGCACGCTCGGCAGCTCGTCGCGGCTGTCTTCGCTGCGGGCGCTGGAATCGGCGGACATTACCGTCCAGCGTCCCAGATCACCCAGGGCTGGCTGCCGACCTAGGGCAGGACTCGCCGGTGCAGGCCAGCTGCCCGGCAGCGGGGTCCCGGCCCGGCACGCCGGCGCTGCGCCAGTGGCTGGCGCTGAACCAGCGGTTATGGCCCGGCCCTCCGCTAACGGTCCGGCGCTCACCGGAACATGCCGCGCGCACCGCCGGAAGCGCTGTCCGCGGTCCTTGCTGCCTCGGTCTCCCGGCCGGCCTCAGCGGGCTCCTCCTGGCGTCCCGCCCGCAGGCCGAGCAGCGCCACCACCGCTCCCACCGCCATGATCACCGCCATGACGCGGAAGACATCCTGGGACGCGTAGGCGAAGTCCAGCCTGATGAAGTGCGGGATCCGCCCCACGCTGCCGCCGTGCGCCTCCGAGGCCCTCGCGGCCACGGCCGCCGCCTGCCCGCCCGGCACGCCGCGAGACACCAGCGATGAGGTGATCTGGTTGCGGAACCCGGTGACCAGGATCGTGCCCAGGACGGCCAGCCCGAGACTGGCCGCGTAGTTCCGTACCGTCTGGGTGATCCCGGTGGCCTCGCCGTAGGAGAGCCGGGATGCCCGGTTGACGGCGTCGGTGCTGGCCGGGGTGAGCAGGAACCCGAAGCCGGCCCCGGCCATGATGATGTACCACTGCTGGGCCGAGAAGGAGAGCTGGCTGACCTGCCCGGCCCACAGCCAGAATCCCACCGCCGCGAGCGCGCAGCCCACGACGACCGGCCGCTTGGCCCCCTGCTTGTCGAGGATGCGGCCACCGACCTGGCTGGTGATGACGAACCCGATGAAGAAGTAGAGCAGGAACAGCCCGGCCTCGGAGGCCGAGTCGCCCAGCGATACCTGGGCGTACTCGCTGGCGAAGAAGAACACCGGGATGAACACCAGCCCGGTGACGCCCAGCACCAGGTTCTCGACGCTGAACGCCCGGATCCGGAAGATGCGCACCTGCATGAGCGGCGCCTCGGTGCGCAGTTCCACGAAGTAGAAGGCCACCAGCAGGATGACGCCGGCGGCCAGGCAGATGCCGATCCAGGGGTTCGTCCAGCCCCAGATCGTCGACTGCTGGAAGGCGAACACGCTCAGCGCCACCCCGCCGGCGATCAGGACCAGGCCGCGGTAGTCCACCGGGGCGCGGCGGTGCTCCGTCACCGGCCTGGAGATGGCGATCAGGGCCAGCGCGATGAGGGCGACCGGGATGTTGACCCAGAAGATGGCCCGCCACGTCCACTCGGTGAGGTAACCGCCGAGGACGGGGCCGACCGCGGTCAGGCCGCCCGCGATGCCGAAGAACAGGGCCAGCGCCCGGCCGCGCTGCCGGAGCGGGAACGTCTGCACCACGATGGCCAGCGCCGCGGGGAACATGATCGCGCCGCCGACGCCCTGGATGGCCCGGAACGTCACGATCCAGGCCTCCGCCACGCTCCCCTTCGGGGTGAGGCCGCACAGGGCTGAGGCGCTGGCGAAGACGATGACGCCCGCGACCACCATCCGGCGGTGGCCGATCGTGTCCGCCAGCCGGCCGCCGAACGCGAACAGCGCGGCCAGCGTCAGCAGGTAGGAGTTGATCGCCCACTGGACGCCGGTCGCGGTCAGGCCGAGCTCCCGCTGGATCTGCGGCGCGGCGATGGACACGATGGTCTGGTCAATGAAGGTCATCGCGACCGCGAAGATCATCGCAGCCAGGATCAGGTTCCCGGACCGGCGTCCGGCAGCGCTAGAGGTCACCAGCTCACCCCCGTGATGGCGATCGCGAACGGGCAAATATCACAAAGTGCGCACAATGCCCCGATATGACGTATCGATCTGATAACCCTGCCTGCCCCGGCCATCATCCCCGCGCGGGAGAAGGGTTAGTCATCTGCCTGGTGCATTCCGGCCGCGGCCGGCCCGGGCAGGCGGGCGGAGCGTAAGGTTCGGGCGACGAGCAAACCGGCCGGCCGTGTGAGGGAGAGCGCCGTGCAAACCTCCGTCGAGAACCTGGCGCTGGTCTGGGCATCCATCGATCAGCTGTGCTCAGGGCTGCAGGATGATCAGTGGGATCTGCCCACGGGCTGCCCCGGCTGGACGGTCCGGGACCACCTCTCGCACCTGGTCGACTACGAGGCCCGCGCGCTCGGCCGGCCCGTCCCCGAGCACGATCCCGGCTCGCTCCCGCACGTGAAGAACGACCTGGGCCAGGCCAACGAGGTCGGCGTCGATCTGCGCCGCGCAAGAGCCGGGACCGAGGTGCTCGGGGAGTTCCGCGCGGTGACGGCCGAGCGGCTGGCGCGGCTGGCAGGGCTGACCGAGCAGGACCTGGCCGGCCAGGCCATGACGCCGGCCGGGCCGGGCACGGTGGCGGACCTGCTGACGCTGCGCGTGATGGACAGCTGGAGCCACGAGCAGGACATCCGCCGCGCGGTCGGCAGGCCCGGCGGCTGCGACGGCCCGGCAGCCGCGGAGGCAGTGGACTATCTCATGCGGCTGCTGCCGTACGTGGTGGCCAAGCGAGCCGGCGCGCCGGACGGGTCGAAGGTCGCCTTCCGGATCGGCGGCCGGAACCCGGTGGCCGTCGAGGTGTCCGGCGGCCGGGGGAAGCTGGCAGCTGATCCGGGCGACGCGATCGTGAGCGTGGACATGCCGGCGGGCACCTTCGCGGCGCTGATGGGCGGCCGCGCGGACGCGCCTGACGACGCCGTCATCACCGGTGATCGTGAGCTTGGCCGGCGGGTGCTGGAATCCATGGGCGTCCTGCCCTGACCGCGAGCCCGGGTCAGTGCTTGCCCGGCGCCGGGTGCCAGGCGGCGAGCCGCGTGGCAGGCCCGGCTAGCCCTGGCCGCTGCCGGTCTCGCCGGAGATGGCCTGCTCGTATAGGTGGTGAATGGCGCTGCCGAGGTAGGCGCTGTAGGAGACGGACGGGGTATCGCCGCCCTCCTGGTAGCCGCCGATCACTCCCACGATCGTGCCGGTCCGCGACCGCGGGTCGAAGCGGATCACCCAGGGGCTGCCGCTGGTGCCGCCGGCGTACCCGCTGCACTCGAACCGCAGCTGGCTGGCGCTCTGCCGCGAAGTCCAGTTCCTGCAGCTGATGGGAGCGCTGGCACTGTCGGGGTACCCGGTGACCCGAACCGGATAGCGGTACCGGGAGTCGACGTTGAGCCGGTTGGCGCCCAGCACCTGCTCGATGTTCCTGCCGTCACGGGGCTGCAGCACGACGAAGCCCACGTCGAAGTCGGGATCCGCTGATTCCGCCCACTGCGGGGCGACCAGCAGGCGGCGCGGCGTCCAGACCCCGTACGGCGCATCGCCATCGTGGTAGCCGGGGATGAAGACGATGTCCTTCCTGTAGCCGCTGCCCGTTCCGCCGTTGATGCAATGCGCCGCGGTGATCAGCAGGTCCTGGCCCGGGCTGGCCACCACGCTGGCCGTGCAGAAATGCGCGCCGCTGCCGTCATGCTCGAATAGCGCACCGACGCGCAGCGGGACCAGGAGCGCCGTGTGCGACGTCGCCGATTGCCGCGGCAGCGGAAGGAGCGGCCCGCCCCGCAGCGGCCGGGCGCCGATGAGCCGGGAACGGGTCCAGAAGCCAGCCGCGCCGATGCCGCCGAGGTGCCGGTGGCCAGCGGCCGGTGCCGCGGAGCAGCCGCTAGCCACGATCATCGCGATGACGGCAGCCAGCGCCCCGTGCCTCATCCCGCTGAGCCTCATCCCGCCGTGCCTCATCCCGCCGTGCCTCATCCCGCCGTGGCTCCTCGTCGCCGCCCGGCTCTCGCACCCGTCGCGCAGGTCATGGTAGCGCTCGCTGACCTCGGCAAAGGCGGACCGCCTGGCGATGACCTGAATCGCGCCGTCCGGCACCCGCGTACGCCGGGGCGCTTCCCGGCACGCAACTCTGGCCGGCCGGATGGTGCGGCGGATGCTCCGCAGGCTCTACCCTCAGATCGTCGCGGATCTGGCTGCCGCAGCTGAAGGGCAGGCCGCGCTCGGGCAGCTTGCCAGCCTGACTGTCGTGCCGGGCCTGCCGGCCGGACGAGCCGTGGAAGGGTGCGCTCCCGTCCTCATTGGCGCCGTGCACCTTGCCAACACCACGCCGCTGTCCCGGCCTCCGGTTCATCGCCGTCGCCGCCTCGCTCATCACCGTGTACGTGCTGGCCTGGGTGCCGGGCAAGCCGTACTACGCCGACGGCATGGCGCCAGGACGCGGCCCTGGTCAGCGCCGGGCGGCCGCCCGCCTCGATCTTCACCGGCGATTACTCAGAAGCCGGCGCGCTGGACGTCCTCGGTGCTGCCGACCACCTTCCGCCCGTGCTCTCCGGCCACAACAGCTACTGGACGTGGGGGCCCGGGCATGCCGCCGACAGCACGGTGCTCGTGGTCGACGCGCTCGGCCAGCTGAGGCCCTACTTTGCCAGCTGCCGTCTCCTGACCACCTTCAATCCGCCTTACCACGTGCAGAACGGCTGGACCGGCCTGCAGATCGGCGTCTGCACCGGGCCGGTGGCCAGCTGGCGCACGCTCTGGCCGCACCTGAGGCACTATGGCTGATCCAGGCGTGCGGGCCTGCGGGCCGCTTCACTCTAATATCTTCTCGTACCAGTGGTCGGCCAGCGGGTCATCAGTGAAGGGTGCCACCTCCTTATAGCCTTCGCGCTCGTAAAGGCGGCGGGCCTCGGTGAGATTGCTGCGCGTGTCCAGCCGTAGCCGGCTGAGCTGGCAGCTGCGCGCCGCGTCCTCGATGGCCCGCATCAGCAAGGTCCCGACTCCGCCGCCGCGCGCCGCCGGATCGACGAACACTCGCTTGACCTCGCCCATCCTGCCGGGCAGCAGCAGCAATCCCGCGCAGCCAACCGTTGTCCGGGCCCGCCTCGCCACGAGGAGCAGGCCGGTCGGGGGCACTAAGGCATCGCTGGGGTCACCGGCCATCGCGGCGTCAACCTCGGCAGTGCTCGCTGCCCGGCCGTAGAGGCGGCCCACGATTTCGCAGAAGTATGCCCTGAGCACCTCGCGCCCCTCGGCCGAGCCCGGGAGCACCGCAGCAATGACCGGGGGACCGGCGAGCACGCCCATGAGAGCCGATTATCGACTCTAGCGGCGAGCGGCGCAATAATGAGGCGTGAAGTACCGCATACCTCTCCTTACGGGACTGCGAGGATGAAAGGTCGTGCTGGCAAATTATGGTGAGATTCCCGGCAATAGATAATCCGCCATTACGGACCGCACTCGAGAGTGACGGATTCTGGCTCGGGCGCCTTCCGGAGGAGGCTCTTCCGGCGAAAGACTGGCAGCTGCTGCAGGAGGAATCGCGGCAATTGCCGCCGGACGATTACGCGCGAGATGCCGGACGCCACCGGACGTTCAATGTCTATACCCTGGAATGCCTGCCGGATGATACTGCCAGCCTGGAGGCGGTGGCTGCCGATATCGCCTACAGGCAGGACGCGGAGTTCAACCCCGAGCTCGGCAACATATCGCGTACCTACCCGGCCAGCCGCGTGCTCCGGCCGGATAATGCCGCGCTGACCGAGATCCTCGGGCGGACTGCGCCGGCCTTCGCGGCCCTCTGCGGCTCGGCGACATTCCGCGTGCATGCGCACCACATCCGCTATCGAGCGCGACCTGGCAGGCCGGCCCGCAACAGTCCGGCCGGCTACCACCGGGACGGGGAGCGTTTCATCTCCGTTCACCTGCTCGGCCGCGACAGCGTCGTCGGCGGGGCTAACCGGATCGCGGATAATGCGGAGGGGGAGATAGCCGAATTCACCCTCGCGCTGCCCGGCGACTGCTTCGTCATCGATGACGACCGAGTCCTGCACGCGGTGGACGAGATAGCCGTTCAGCCCGGCAGGCTGTCGGGAACGCGCGACATCCTGCTGATCGACTACGTTCCGCGCCCCTGACGGCTCCGTATCCTGCCGGTGGTCTTGGCCAGTTTGTCCTGGCCGTCGATGACCCGGCTGATCCAGCTCAGGCCCTCGCCCTGGGCGTTCTTGGCGGATGCAATGACGTCCGGCGGGATCCGCCAGGCAAGCTGCCGCCGGTATATGCCCTCAGTCGCGCGGATCATCCAGCCCTCGTAGAAGGTCGGGTACTCCGAAGTTCCGTCCCGCAGGAACGTCCCGACGCCGATGGCCTGATCCTCGTTGCCTCCCCACCGCTGGACGCACACGTTCATGAACCGGTGGTCGTCATCCCGGAAGTAGGCGAGCGTCGACTCGCTGGAGCTGATGACGCGCCGGCCCTGATCGGAGTGCTGGCGGTACACGACTACCACCAGGTCGTTGTTCGCGCCCTGATAGTGCACGTACATGAGTCCTGACGGTACCGGTCGCGCGTCATTCGGCGCGCTCAGCGTCACGATGTGCCAGTAGCCTTCGATCCAGTTAGCCGCCGCCAGCCACCGCCGTCCGCGCTCGGTATTGCGGAGCAGCGCGAAGGTGAAGGTCACGAGCAGCGTCGAGGCGGCAGGGAATATCGCAGTGACGACTATTCCGAGGGCCAGCGGAAGATGCGAGACCTCCGCGACCTTCACGCCAATGGCCGTCGCCACCCCGGCTAAACCGGTGGCAATCCATACCTCATTGGCCGTAGCCCGCCTGACTGGCATCAGTCCACGTACTCCCAGGCCGGCCCAGCTGATGAGCGGCGGGAGAACGTGAACAGGAAATTTCCGCCGGTCCGTCCGATGAGCTCGGCGTCCGAAGGCCATGCGCGGGCATCGCTGCGGAGGACAAGGCCGACGTGACCGGCGTCGCTCAGAAGCTGCTCGCGCGAGACCTTGAATTCATATTCGCGGCGAAGGCTGAGAATTACGTTCTCGTCAATCATGTCACGAATCTGCGGAGGCAGATCGGGATAAGAGCTTAGTGCCGTATCCAGGACCTCGCCATAGAGCTCCCGTACTGCGCTGTCGTATGCGTGCTCGTCGTCCAGGTAGGGGGGCAGCACATTCTCTGCCATCAGGAGAATGCCGTCATGCTTGAGGAGGCGGACGCAGGACATCAGAAAGTCGCGCTTGAGGTGGTGCCTGATATGGTGATAAGCGGATGATGCGACAATCAGGTCGAAGGAATCAGGCTGGAGCGGCGGGCATACGGCATCGGACTGAAGGAAGAATACGTTGCCGAATGGGCGGTAGCGTAGGCTGGCAAACTCAACCAGCGGGGCGGCGATATCGAGGCCGAGCGCCTGATCAATGTGCGGATGGGAGACAATCCCGAGGAGGGACATCCCGCTTCCGCAGCACAGATCAAGTACCCGGCTGCCAGGGCGCGCATCTAGCTCTCGCCTCGCAGTAGTCCACAGTAAATTGAACAGCGCCATCTCATCGGGACGCGACCATTCCTCGGCCTCGTATGCTGCAGCGTTGTGAGCGTAACGCACGACGCCTCCGACTCTGGTGTTTGCGCATAGTTTGCCCTAGTTCGAGAGGGATTCCAGTTACTAGAATTATGTATCCGATAGATGCGCACGGCCAGAGTCGCGCGAAGTGCCCTCCCGCGATCGGCTCACCGGCATGGGCCGGCCGCTGGCTGCGAGATCGCGCGGCAGGAGGTGGCGGGGAGGTGAACCTGCGGTGGCAGCGTTCCGTGATGAGCGGTAAGAGAGCCCGGGACTGGCGAGCATGAGGCGCTGCGGGCGATGACTCTTCCGGCCGACAGCGCGTGGCTCCCGGCGGAGATGCGCCCGATCACCGAACTGAGCTCAGCAGCTCACGCGCACGCGTTCACCCGCGGACTGACGCTGGCCCACCTGGACGCGGCCCTGCGGGACCACCAGGGCGCCGCCCAGTTCCTGGCCGGCGACGTCATAGCCGCACTGGCCGCCCGCGGAGTCGAGGCGCTCGCGCGCTAGATCCGCCGCGGCGGCACGGAGGAAACTGGACGGCCGCCGGGCCCGAGGGCGCCGGAGTCCGCGAGCCCCGGATTCCTCTTCCCGGCCCGGGAGCGCTGGCTACCGGACTCGACCCGCCCGGATTGTCTGCGTCGGCGCCTAGCATCGGACCGACGGCGACGTGATCCGGGAGGGACCTCGATGGCCGACGCAGACGACGTACGCCGCATCGCGCTGGCCCTGCCCGCGGTGCAGGAAATCGATAGCGACGGCTTCGACTTCCGGGTGGGCGGCAGGGGGTTCGTCTGGTCCTATCCCGAGCGCAGGCCGGGCAAGCCGCGGGTGATCCGCACCGACATAGCCGTGCTGTTCGTCGGCGATGAGGCCGAGAAGCAGGCCCTCCTCCTCGGCGAGCCCGGGGTCTTCTTCACCGCGCCCGGCTACGACGGGTGGCCGCTGGTGATGCTGCGACTAGCGGAGGTGGACGCCGAGCGCCTGCGGGAGCTGGTGACCGACGCGTGGCGGATGCGCACCCCCGACGCGATCGCCGGCCAGCTTGACGAGTCCGGCGCGGACGGGCCGATCCCGGCCCGCTGAGCCTGGTTCGCTGCCACCTCCACCCGCCGGGCCCCGCGCCTGCGCGCCGTCGTCACCAGGTCGAGTACCCAGCGCGCTGCCGATACCCCGCCTCATCCGTTCGGGATCGACGAACAGATCCTCAATCTCGATCGCGTCCCCGGTGGCGAGCCAGCTGGCGAAGCCGGCAATGGCGCCATCGGCGACGGCCATTCTCGACAGCCTCGAAGCCTGGCTCGCCGACCGCCCCGCGCCCTAGCGATGCGGGCGGCGGTATGAGTCATCCAGGCGGCGCGGTACCACCGTGCCCGTCTTCGGCCGATCGCTATCCTTACCCGGGTGAGGCCTCCCGGACGTCTGCTGGCAGGGGGCGCTGCTGGCTGATCTCCATCGCCGGCTGCACGAGATCCCGGCTCCCGATTTCCTTCCGCAGGCTCCGGTTGGGCGAGGAGACCAACTGGTCCACCTGGACCTGCACCCGCTCAACGTCATGATCGGTCCCAGCGGCCCGGTGGTCATCGACTGGCCTAACGCAGCCCGCGGTGACCCGGCGGTCGATGTCGGCCTGGCCTGGGTCTTGCTGGCCGCAGGCGAGATACCCGACGGCGGGGTGAAGGGCTCGATCATGGAGTATGGCCGGTCCTTGCTGGTCAGCAGTTTCCTGGCGCACGCTGATCTTCCTGCTGTCCGGACTCGCCTGCGCGAGGTAGTCGAGTGGAAGGCGCAGGATCCGAATATGTCGCCGGCCGAGCAGCGGGGGATGTGGCACGTGGTCGAGGCCGCCGAGGCCGGGGAATAGGGCGCTGAGAAGCGGCCGGGAGCATTCCGTGACGCCGTGATGCCCCCGGTTCCCGGCGGATGCAGCCCGCCGTCGCGCATCAAGGAGGAGCCTGAGCGCCGCCGCGGCTGTCCTTTACGAGGCCGGCCCGGAGTGCCAGCCTGGACGGGTGATGCCGACGATCAGGTACTGCAGCACGCCTGCCGGCCGTATCGCCTACTCGACGGCAGGCGCCGGCCCGGCGCTGCTGTGCGATTCGGGCTGGGTGACCCATCTGCGCGGGCAGCTGGACTTGTTCTCCTTCGGCAGGTTCATCGAGCGCCTGGCGGAGCGGTTTACCGTGATCCGCTATGACAAGCCGGGCTGCGGCCTGTCGGACCGGGACGGGACGGACCTGTCGTTCGACGGGCAGGTGGCCGCGGCGCTGGCGGTCGCCGATGCGGTGGGCGCCGGCCGGTTCCGCCTGTTCGGGGCCTCGCAGGGGGGTCAGCTCGCCGCCGCCATCGCGGCCAGGCATCCGGACCGGGTCGAGGCGCTCGTGCTGTACGGAACGTGTGCCAGCGGCGCCGATCTGGCGCCGCCGGAGGTCAGGAACTCGATCGTGGCACTGCTGCGGGCATCGACCAGGGGACGCACGCCGCCGTGCCGCTCGCGGTCGCCATCGACGTGCTCTTGCTGGTGCTGTTCGCGGTCCAGCACACCGTGATGGCCCGCCCGTGGTTCAAGCGCCGCTGGGCTTCCGTCGTGCCAGCGCCCGCCGAGCGGGCGACGTTCGTGCTGTGCGCCAGCCTGCTGCTGGCACTGCTGTTCTGGCTATGGCGCCCGGTCCGCGGGACCGTGTGGAGCCTGTCAGGACCGGGTGCCGGCGTGCTCCTGGCCGTGTACGCGGCCGGGTGGGCGGTGACCGTCAGCTCCACGTTCCTGATCAGCCATGTCGACCTGTTCGGGCTGCGGCAGGCCTACCTGCATGCGCGTGGCGTACGTTATCGCCCGCCGCCGTTCACCGAGCGCGGCCTTTACCGGCGCATCCGGCATCCCCTCATGGCCGGATTCGTGGTCGCCTTCTGGTCCGCGCCCACGATGACGATCGGCCACCTGCTGTTCGCGGCCACGGCAACCGGCTACATCCTGGTCGGCATCGCCCTCGAGGAACGTGACCTGAAGCTGTCCCTCGGCCAGGCCTACACCTCCTACCAGGCCCGCGTGCCCGCCCTGATACCCCGCCCTTCCGGCCGGGCCCAGCGGAGCACAGAAGGCGAACGGGAGAAGACGATATGAGCAGCAGGGCAGTGGCCAGCCGGGCGACAGGGCCGCCAGAAGCAACAGGGCCGCCTGAAGCAACTGGGCCGCCAGAAGCAACTGGGCCGCCAGAAGCAACTGGGCGCGCGGCCGCGACAGCCCGGGTCGGCATGTTCGCGCCCTACGGCCTGCTCGAGCAAGGCCCGGAGGCGGCCCGCGCATTCCTGGCACAGGTCGGCAAGGCCGGCATCGACCACGTCTGCTGCGGAGACCACGTCAGTTTCGGCGGCGCAGGGTTCGACGGGCTCGTGCAGGCCGCCGCGCTGGACGGCGGCTACGTCTGCGGACGCATCGCCGCGTACCTGAACGGCCCGGCCACGGTGACGCTGCGCCGGCCGCCTCCCCTGGCGACGCCCCTGTCGGCCGACGTCTGGTATCCCGGCGAGGAGCTCGCGGGGTCAGATGGCTGTGTCCGGCCTGAGTTCCTGCGGGCAGCGCTGGACTGCGCGGGCGGCATCGGCGCCCTGGGGGACGCCGCCTCCGATGGCCAGCCCATCGTCCTGGGCCGGCTCTCGGCGCGCCAGATCGCCCCCGTCAGGACCAGGGACCCGTACGTCGTGGTCGGCTGGCGGCTGGCCGGAGACGGCCGCAAGATGACAGCTGGCTCCGCCCTGCTCACGGCGGCCGGGCAGGGCGGTTGGCGTCGCGCTCGCCACGTGGATCCGTCTCGGCTGATCCCCGGACCATCGGCAGCCGTCGAGCGCGCCGATCACATCGTCAACGGCGAGGTCCGGGCTGACGGCCATGAGCGATTGCAATAGATTGTTCAGCGGTATATGTTGCTGGTATGAGCAAGCGCGCGATGCAGGAGGCGACGTTCCTGATCCTGACTGCGCTAGCAGCGGGCAGCCAGCATGGGTACGGGATCCTCGCCGATGTGCGGCAGATCTCGGAGGGCCGGGTCCGGCTGCGCGCGGGGACCTTGTATACGGCGCTGGACCGGCTACGCGCCGACGGGCTGGTCGCGGTGGACCGGGAGGAGATCGTCGAGGGCCGGCTGCGACGGTACTACCGGCTCACCCCTGAGGGCGGGAACGCGCTGGCGGCCGAGGCGGCCCGGCTGCGCGCCAATGCGGCTGCCGCGCTGTCGCGGCTGGACCTGGCCGGAGGGCTGCTGACATGAGCGACAGGACGAGGCTGGAGCGCGATTACCGGCGCCTGCCGGGCTGCTATCCGCGAGAGTTCCGGCGCGAGAGCGAAGACGAGATCCTCGGCGTGCTGCTGGCTACCTGGGCGATGACCCATCCTGCCTCCGCGCGCATGCGAGGCGGACGGCGGCCTTCCTGACATCGCGGGCGCGGAACCGAGGAGGCGGAAATGAGCGGGCCAGCGATCGAGCTGTCCGGGCTCCGCAAGAGCTTCGGCGCGAAGCAGGCCGTGGCCGGGATCGACCTGGAGATCGCGGCCGGCTCGCTCGCCGGGCTCGTCGGGCCGAACGGGGCGGGGAAGACGACGACCCTGTCGATGACGACCGGCCTGCTGCGGCCAGACGCCGGGCGGGTCGTGATCAGCGGGCTGGACGTGTGGGCAGACCCGGCCGCCGCCAAGGCTGTCATCGGCGTGGTGACTTCCGAGGCCAGGCTCTTCGAGCGGCTCAGCGGTGCGGAGATGCTGGAATACGCCGGGAGGCTGCGCGACCTGCCGGCCGGTGAGGCGCGCTCGCGGGCAGCGCAGCTGCTGGACGTGCTGGACCTGACAGCGGACGCCAGGAGGCTCGTCGCCGACTACTCGACCGGCATGCGGAAGAAAGCCGCCCTCGGCTGCGCGCTGATCCACAACCCGTCGGTGCTGTTCCTGGACGAGCCGCTGGAGGGCGTTGACCCGGTCTCCGCTGACGTGATCCGCCGGCTGCTGACCCGCTTCGCGGGTTCCGGCTCGACCGTGCTGTTCTCCAGCCATGTCATGGAGCTGGTTGAGCAGGTCTGCGACCACGTGTCGATCATCGACAAGGGCCAGATCGTGGCGACCGGCACCACGGACCAGGTGCGCGGCGGCAAGACCCTGCAGCAGGCGTTCATCGACCTGGTAGGCAGGCGCGCCGGCGACGAGGAGGGGTTGTCATGGCTCGGCTCCTCGTCCAGCTGAAGCTGCGCCTGCTGCGCAACGCGCTGCGCTCGTCCACGGCCGCCAAGGTCTCCTTCGTCGTCAGCACCACCCTGGCCTGCGTGCTCGCGGCCGGCGTCTTCGTGGTCCTGGCCCTGCTGCGCGGCCACGGCACGCCCTGAGGCCCGAGCGTGGGCATGGTGCGGGCGCTGCGCCAGCGCCCATCGGCCGCCCGCCTGCCGGCGCCCGGCCTGGCCTCTGATCCAGTCGCTGCCAGGCGGCGGCATGCTCCGGGGCAGCAGGCGAGGGCATCGGGTAATGAGGCAGGCTGGCCGGCGGAATATTGCCGCGAATTCGCATTGCCGCGGCCGGCATGGCCTGGCTGAGCGAAACAGCGCCGATGCGCCTCTCACCGGAATTCGCCGTGGTGGCTACCGGCTGGGATGCGGTGCGGTGCAGTCGATATTCGGGTCCACACCGGTGTAGTTGAGCGGCCCGGCGAGAATCGTCACCGCGATCGTGCCGGCCCTGCTGCAGCTGCCGATGGGACCCTGGTAATCGCCGCGCTGCCCGGCGGCGACGCCGCCAATGATCAGCCAGATGACAAGAAGCACCGATCCGATATGCATCTGGACCTCCGCCAGCATCGACTGCTGATAGGTGAAAAGACGGCCAGTCGCGATTGCGTAGCCTTATCCTGGTCCGGTACCTGGCAGGAAGCATACCTGCGCACGGTGATACGCTGGCGCCGGAGCGGGCTATGCCAGTGCCTTTTCCAGGAATCTGGAAATTGTCATGGACCGCGACGATTCCGATTCGGGCCGCTGACCGGCACCGTCTCAGGCGAGTAAGGCCTCGGCTGGGCAACCCGGCGGTCACCGGATCTCCGCCGCCAGCCCGGAGGCCGGGGTGAACTCCGTCCCGGCCGGCCTGGCCGCACCTGGGCTGGCGGGGCTGGCGGCCGGCCGTGATGGCGGATCGTCCCGCTGCAGATCGGTATCGCCCGTTTCTTAATAGATCCCGGTGCGATCATTAGCGCCGGTGACGATTGCGCCGGTATGCCCGGGGGTGCATTCTGTTGCTGAGCACTGCTGGGATGGTGGCGAATGGCCGGAGAGTTACGCCTTCAGTTATCCGAGGAAGGCGCGGACGAGGAGCGGCTCGCCGTGCTGACCGGCTACCTGCGAACGGAACTCCGTCAGCTTGACGTAGAGGATGTGGCCGCACCGCCGCTCGGTGCGGCGCCGCCAGGTGCCCGGGTGGCCGGCGTGGCCGCTGTCGGCACGCTGCTGGTCGCCCTGGGCCAGTCTGCCGAGGGCCTGCGGTCGGTCGTGTCGGCGATCAGGGACTGGCTGCGGCGTGGCGACGGGACCCGCCGCACGGTGCGCCTGGAACTCGGCGGCGACGCGCTGGTGCTTTCGCAGGCGAGCGCGGCCGACCAGGAGCGGCTGATCGAGTTGTTCGTCAGCCGGCATGCGAAGCCGGAGGGCGCGTAGTGGACGGCCAGCGCAGAGCCCTGATCATCGCCAACGACGAGTACGAGCAGGGGACGCTGCAGAACCTGCGTGCCCCCTCGGCCGACGCCGAGGCGCTGGGACGGGTACTCGGTGATCCTCAGATCGGCGAGTTCGCCGTTCAGGTGGTGCATAACCAGCCCTCTTATGTCATCCAGTCGCAAATCGAGGAAATGTTCTCCGAGAGCCGGCCAGATGACGTGCTGTTACTTCATTTCTCCGGTCACGGGCTGAAGAGCGAGTCGGGGGAGCTTTTTTCGCCGCCTCTAACACCCGCCCGAACAGGCTCGGCTCCACGGCCGTCCCGGCGGACTTCGTGCGGCGGTGCATGCGGGACAGCCGGTCGCACAGCGTCGTGCTGCTGCTGGACTGCTGCTACGGGGGTGCCTTCGCCCAGGGCGTCACGGTGCGCGCGTCCGGGGATGTCAACGTGCTGGACAGCTTCCCGCGGGAAGGAACAGGCGGCGGGCGCGGCCGGGCGGTGATCACCGCCTCCGGCGCGATGCAGTACGCATTTGAGGGAGAACATCTCGCGGACGATCACCAGCCGCAGCCGTCGGTGTTTACCGCTGCCCTGGTCGAGGGGCTGGCCACCGGTGATGCTGACCGGGACGAGGACGGATGGGTCTCCCTCAACGAGCTCTACGACTACGTCTTCGACAAGGTCCGCCAGCAGGACCCGCACCAGACCCCGACTCGCGACGTCGAGCTTGAGGGCGAGCTGTACCTGGCCCGCAGCCGGCGGCAGCGTATCCGTCCGACGCCTATTCCGCCTGACCTGAAAGGCCGCGATGGCCGACCCGAACATGTACGCCCGCCTGGGCGCGGTCGCCGAGCTGCGGGCCCGGCTGGCCAGCGACAACCTGCCTGCCGCTGTCGGTGCGTACGAGGCGCTGGCGGAGCTTGCCCACACGGACGTCCGTTACGTCGCCGACCCCGCGGCGGCGGCGCTGAGCGAGGCCGCCGTGCAGCCAGCCCGGACGGAAGTGCAGTTCGGGCGCGTCGAACAGGGCTCAGCTCCGTCGCACCAGGTGGTCCAGTTGCTCGGCCCTCCTGTAGCCCGAGCCTGCGTGCCCCGCCCTTCCAGCGACTGGATTCGCGTGGACCAGACGGCCGAGGGGCTTGACATCTGGATCGACACTGGCAGCGCGGGCACCCTGCTCGGAAGCCTTGACCTCAAGGGCCCGACCGGCGAGGCCGTCATTGTCATCGAGATCGACATCGTGTCCCCGGCGCCGGAGGCGGCCGCCTCCGGCCCGGGCGGACCGGCCCTCGACGAGGCCGCCGCGGCCGTGCCCGTCGACGTCCAGCCCGGCGCGCCGCCCGCGTCGGCGGGACCATCGCCGTCATCTGCGGCCGACGCGCTCCCGCCATCAGGCGCCTACGTGTCCCCGGCCGAAGACACGTCCCCGGCCGATGCAGCGTCCCCGGACGATGCTCCGCCGCAGGACGCCAGCGAGCCGGTCAGGCCGGCCACGGACCTGCCTGACACCGGCAGCGAGCCGGCGACGCCGGAACCGGGGCCGCACGGGTCGCAGGACCGGCCAGGGACCGCGAGCGAGCCCAGCGCGGAGAGCGTCCCGGCGGGCCAGGCCGCGTCTGCCGTGCCCGCATCCGCAGATACCCCGCGCCTGGCCGATGGCCCGGGGCCCGCCAGGAAAACTGCCGTGGGCAGCCGCCCAGGGCCGGCCGCTACTGCGCTAGGGGCGGCCGGCTACGCGGTTCTTGGCGTCCAGCTCTTTCTCGTGGTATCACCGCCGTCCTTACCGTGGCCAGCTATTCGGGACTCTGGCATACCGTGATAGCGGCAGCCGTCCTGGGCCTGCTGATCAGCGTTTTCGAGCGACCGCTTCAGCAGCTGGAGCCCTTCCTGCACGGCTGGATCTCGCTCTGGTTCATTATTTATGCAATCCTGATCTTGACGGCGCCGCATACCAGGTCTAGCTTTATCACCTTGCTGGTAATCGGAGCTGTCAGCTCTGCTGTATTCGCGGCTTTCGCATTCATGAGGATTGCCTGGGCTGGCAGCAGTGCTTCGAATGTCATTCCGGCGATCGCCATCGTCTTGATGACGATAAGCCTCGTCATCGTGACGCTTGCCGTCGCCCAGACGTCCGGAGGACTAGGTCTCCTGCACGCTGCCGGCACGCTGCCGGGGTCGTTCTCTTCGCTGCTTCACTGGCGTGTCTGGCGGAAGCCCTGGTGATGCTCGCGGAGAGATCCCGGCCGATCGGAGAACCGGGCAAGGGCCAGCTCTCCGGCAGCTAGCTGCCAGCGCGGCGCGGCATCCGCTGACGCCTATGTCACTATGTGAGACGGGGCAGGCCGGTCCCCGGTGCCGCCTCCGCCGGGAGTCCGCCATGGACGAGATCGACGAAGCCGAGGTCCGCGCGGCCGGGATGGGCGGCGCCGGGATCGACGCGACCGGGGTCGACGCGACGGGGGTCGATACGACCGGGGTCGACGCGACCGGGATCGACAGCGCCGGGGCCGATGCCACGGGCAGCGCCGGCGCCGGGAACGAGGCGGCCGGGATCGCCGAGGACGAGCTTATCCGCGCGTGCCGTACCGGAGCTGTCGTCGACGGGGCGGTACGCGGCGTGAAGCGAACCGTGCAGGCATCACTGCTGCGCAGATTCTGCCGTGAGCTCAGGGATCAGGTCGACCCGCGCGGACTGCGGCTGAGCAACGCCGTCGTCGCCGGGACGCTGGACCTGGCCGGGCTGACGGTGCCGTTCCCGCTGCGCTTCGACGGCTGCGAGTTCGACTCCGCGCCCGTGGTGGAGGGCGCCGAGCTGTTCGAGCTGGCGCTGACCGGCTGCCCGCGCCTGCCGGGCCTGCTGGGGAACGGGTTACGGCTGCGCCGCGACCTGGACCTGTCCCGCTCCCGGATAGCCGGCGCGCACTGGACGAGCGCGAGCACGTCGAAGCGGTCGGCGATCTGGCTGTGTGAGTCGGAGATCGGTGGCCGCCTGCTGTGTGTCGATGCCACGATCGACGGCCAGGGCGACCGCGCCATCCAGGCCGACCGGATCCGGGTGGGCGGCGCCGTCCGGCTCATTCATCAGTTCAGCGCGGTCGGCGAGGTCAGGCTGCTCGGCGCCAGGATCGGCGGCTCGGTGGACCTGACCAGCGCATCGATCGAGTCGCCGGACGGTCCCGCGATCGACATGGCAGACGCGACCATCGAGGGCAGCGTCTTCCTGATTGACGATGCGGCCGGCCGGCGACCGGTCATCCGCGGTCGCGTCGACATGGGCAGCGCCCGCGTCTCCGGGCGGTTCCTCATCCGCAACGCGACCCTGGAGGGTCACTCCGGCGGCCCGCCGGACAGCACCTACGCGCGCTCCGCGCAGGACGGCACCGCGCTCAGCGCCGCCCGCCTCACGGTCGGCGCCGAGCTGATGCTGGCCGGGCGCTGCCAGGTGACCGGCACCATCGACCTGTCGATGGGGGACCTGAGCAGCGTGCTGGTCACCGGGCGGACTGAGCTGCGCGCGCCCGGCCGGACGGCGCTGGGCCTGACCAACGCGGAGATCCTGGCCAGTGTCCGGGTCAGCCTCGGCGTCACCGTGGCCGGCAGCATCCGGCTGGCCGGAGCCGTCATCCACGGGACGCTCGCGCTGCAGGGCTCGCTCAGCCAGCCCGAGCGACGGTCTCTCGTCGGCGCGACGGCACTGGCCGTCGACGGTGACGCGCACCTGGTCGGGCTGCGCACGCGCGGCGGCCGGGTCAACTTCCGCGGCGCCACGCTGGGCAGCCTCAGCGCCGACGACGCGCGGCTGCATAATCCCGGCGGCTACACGGTGAGCCTCAATCAGGCCGTCGTGAAAGGGTCCGTCCGGCTGGTCGATGGCTTCACCTCGACCGGGCTGCTCGTCCTCAACCGGTGCACGATCGAGGGACGGCTGCAGCTGACCGGCGGCTCGTTCAGCTGCCCGCACGCTGCGCCGCGGAACGAGAGCGGGCATGCGATCGAGGCGATCTCGGCGACCGTGCGCGGCGGGATCGACCTGGGCTGGGCCGCGGTCTCGCCGAGCGTGGACTTCACCGACGCGACGACCACGTTCCTGGCCGACGATCCGGCCGCCTGGCCCGAGCGGTTCACGATCGCCGGGATGACCTACGACCGGTTCGACAAGCCGCAGGGCGCCCCGCCGATGCGGATCTGGGACCAGGCGGCCCGGTGCGGCTGGCTGAGCCGCCAGATCGTGTTCGACTCCGGCTCCTACGAGCAGGTGGCCAGGGTGTTCCGGCAGCACGGGTACACCGAGGAGGCCGAGCAGGTGCTGATGGCGCAGCGCCGCCATGCCCGCCGGGTCGGCGCGTCCGGCGCGACCTGGCCGCGCCGCGCCATGGATGCCGTCTACGCGACCATCGGCTACGGGTACCGGCCGTCTCGCGTCCTGTGGCTGATCGCCGCCCTGCTCGTCCTGGTGGCCGCTTCGCTGGAGATCCCGGCGGCCCAGGCCACCCTGCGGGCGACGAACGGCAACGGTGCCGTGTACGCGACCTCCGGCCTGCTGATGTCCTCCGGCCGGCTGGCGGCGAAGGGAGGCGGCAGTGCCCCGCGCGCCGACGTGTGCGGCGACGGCCAGGTGCGCTGCTTCAGCCCGGTGCTGTACGCGATCGACACCGTGGTCCCGCTGATCTCACTCGACCAGCGCTCGACCTGGTACCCGGACCCGCACGTGCCCGGCGGCGGGCTGATGCTCTGGTGGCTCAACCTCGCGACGCTGCTCGGCTGGCTGCTGTCCTCCATCTTCGTCCTGTCGCTCGCCCGGCTGTCCCGCAGTTCCTGACCGGCGATTCCGGCCGGGATGCATAACGGGGACCCGGCGCCGGGCTCCCCGGAACCGGACGGCTGAGGCGCGCCGGCCCGCGCCGGCCCGCGCCGGCCGGTCAGCCGATGCGGTGCCGGTGCGCGTAGCCGATGGCGGCGGCCCGGTCCTGTGCAGCCGTAGTCCCTGGGCAATCATGGTCATCGCCGGGCCGCCGAGGTCCACGCCGTCATGGTAGGACCAGATTCGCTGCTCCTCGCCCCGCGCTGACCCCTGATGCGAGCCCGGCCGCCTGATCTCGGTCCAGCCGGCACGCTTGAGCGCGGCCAGCACGCGCGCAGCCTTAGCCATGCCATCGCACGGTAAGGCAGGGGTCTGTCAGTCTCGCGCCGTCGCTGCATGCTGCCGGGCCTGTTCCTGATCTTGACGGGGCGCCGGGGTTATCGTGACGGCATGGCGGAACGCAAGGAGATCGTCGAGGTCGGCGGCCGCTCGGTCACCGTGACCAACCCGGACAAGGTGTACTTCCCGCGGACCGGGCACACCAAGCTGGACCTGGTCCGCTACTACCTGAGCGTGGCCGATGGCGCCCTGGCCGGAGTGGCCGGCCGTCCCATGGTGCTGAAGCGGTTCGTGCACGGGGCCGAGGGCGAGGCGTTCTTCCAGAAGCGCGCGCCGGCGCAGCGACCGGACTGGATCGACACGGTCGTCCTGAACTTCCCGTCCGGCCGCAGCGCCGAGGAGATCGTCCTGAACGAGGCTGCCGGGCTGGCCTGGGTCGCCAACCTCGGGTGCATTGACCTGAATCCGCATCCGGTGCGCGCCCGTGACCTCGACCACCCGGACGAGCTGCGGGTGGACCTGGACCCGATTCCCGGCGTCGGCTGGGAGCAGATCATCCGGGTGGCGCTGGTCGCCCGGGACGCCCTGGCCGACATGGGCCTGACCGGCTGGCCGAAGACGTCCGGATCGCGCGGCATGCACATCTACTGCCGGATCGAGCCGCGCTGGACCTTCACCGAGGTCCGCTCGGCCGCCGTCGCGCTGGCCCGCGAGATCGAGCGGCGCGCGCCCGGCGAGGCGACCTCCCGCTGGTGGAAGGAAGAGCGGCACGGCGTCTTCGTCGACTACAACCAGAACGCGAAGGACCGCACGGTCGCCTCCGCGTACTCGGTCCGGCCGGCCCCCGATGCGCGGGTGTCGGCGCCGCTGCGCTGGGACGAGGTGCCCGGCTGCCGGGCCGAGGACTACACCATGGACACCATGCCCGCCCGGTACGCGGCCGGCGGCGATCCGTGGGCCGGGATGGAGGACGCGGCGGGCTCGCTGGATCAGCTGCTGGAACTGGCCGCGCAGGACGAGGCCGCGGGGCTGCCGGATGCGCCGTGGCCGCCGCACTACGAGAAGCAGGCGGGCGAGCCGCCCCGGGTACAGCCCTCCAAGCGCAGGCAGGCCGGGCCGAGCAGGGAGGCCGGGGAGAGCGGGCCGGGCGGGGCGGGCGGCCCGGCCGTACCGCCGTCCGCGCCGGGCAAGGCCAGCGGGCCGGACGGGGCGGGCGGCCCGGCCGTGCCGCCGCCCGCGCCGGGCAAGGCCAGCGGGCCGACCGGGCGGCGCAAGTCCACCATGCCGCTGATCGAGGTAGCGAGGGCGGCGAGCCAGGCGGAGGCGCTGGCGGGGCTGGAGCGGTGGAAGCAGAAGCATCCGGATGCGGCCGCGCTGCTGGAGCCCGCCGACATCCTGGTGGACTCGATGCGCGGCCGGTCGTCGACCTGGACCCGGATCCGGCTGAACCTGCGGCACGTGCCCGAGGCCGAGCGGCCCGCGCAGGAACCGCTCGAGGTGGACTACGACCCGTGGGCAGGCGCCGGGCCGCCGCCCTGACCGCTGGCCACGGGTGCGGGCGGCCCGGCCCCGCGGTTGCACCGCGGTAGCGCCGCCAGGCGGCCAGCGAGCCGGGACGGGCACAACGTCGATGCGCACCTGCTGCTGAAACAGCGACGGCAGGCACGCATCCACGCTGCTGGCCATCGGGCTGGCGGCCGCAGGACGGGCAGGCGGCCGGGCCGGCTCATCCGGAAAGTGTGGATTTATCCGCAGAGAAACATGACGGCGGGGCATCCGGACCTGCCGGCACCGGGCGTATCCGGCCGCGCGCGGGTAATACGGCATCCCCCGCCCGCGGCCCGTATAGTCGGGTCATCCGGCAGCCCAGGGCGCAGCGGGGAGAGACCGTGACCGATCCCATCACCACTCAGCGCGACGGGCACGTTCTGCTCATCGGGGTGAACCGCCCGGCGAAGCGCAACGCGTTCGATCTGGCGACCATCGATGCGCTAGGCGCCGCCTACGAGATCCTGGGCACCGACGACCAGCTGCGGGCCGGCCTGCTCTTCGCGCATGGCGATCACTTCTCGGCCGGCCTTGACCTGGCCGAGGTCGGCCCGGCGGTGGCCGAGCACGGCCCTGCCGTCATCTGCGGCTCGCACCGCTTCGACCCGTTCGCCGTCTGGCGCGACCCCGTGCCCAAGCCGGTCGTGATGGCGGTCAATGGCATCGCCTACACCCTGTCCATCGAGCTGGCCCTGGCCGCCGATATCGTCGTTGCCGCCGACGACGTCCGGTTCCGCCAGCTGGAAATCGGCCGCGGGATCATGCCGTTCGGGGGCGCGACCTTCCGCGCGCCCGAGCAGCTCGGCTGGGGGAATGCGATGCGCTTCCTGCTGACCGCCGAGGAGTTCGGCGCCGCCGACGCGCTGCGGATCGGCCTGGTCCAGGAGGTCGTGCCGGCCGGCGCGCACGTCGAGCGGGCACGGGAGCTCGCCCAGCTGATCGCCCGGCAGGCGCCGCTAGGGGTGCAGGCCACGCTGGCCAGCGCGCGCATCGGCCGGGACCAGGGCCAGGCCGCGGCACGCGACCATATCGCGTCGCTGCTGCCGGGGATCCTGCGCAGCGAGGACGCGGCCGAGGGCCTGCGCAGCTTCACGGAACGGCGCGAGGCCCGCTTCACCGGCACCTGACCGCGGCGCCGCCGTTGCATCGTAAGACACCTTGTCTTACGATGAGCTGATGGCCGAGACAATCACCATCCGTACCGACGACGCTACCGAGCACGCGCTCGACGTGCTGACCGAGGACGGCGCCTCCCGGTCCGCTGCCATCCGTCAGGCGGTACTCGAGGCGGCTGCCCGCCGCGAGCGTGCCGCTGAGATGAGGCGCGCCGTCCTGCGGATGCCACTGGGCGAGCCTGACGGCGTCAATGTGGCCGAGGAGCTGTCCTCGTCGCGCCAGGACGAACGCTGATGATCTACCTCGACTCGGCGGCCGTCGTCAAGCTCGCCCACGCCGAAGCAGAGTCGGAGACGCTGCGTGGCTGGCTCGCGGACCGAGCTGAGATCGGCTGGGTCAGTTCGGTCCTGGTCGAGGTCGAGTCCTT